>Ga0193706_1000494_pt1 | contig 22787 bp, 17 predicted proteins | sample U3c1metaG_FD_160130 | JGI IMG/M metagenome (GOLD analysis project Ga0193706, IMG submission 160130) | Soil microbial communities from a riparian zone of the East river system, Colorado, United States - U3c1 | ecosystem: Environmental > Terrestrial > Soil > Riparian zone | place: USA: East River... | reverse complement strand
TTTTCGGCCTTGTCGAGCGCAACTTTGGCTTCATGCAGACTGTCCGGCTTGAGCTGAGACGCCGGGCCCGATTCCGCGCGGATGTAGGCCGACCGAGCGTCGAGCAACTCCGGCGGAGGGGGTGCCGATGCACATCCGACGGCATAGCCGGCGAGCATGGCAATGACGGTGGCGGCGAACGGCTTGTTGAAAGTGCGCAAAGACATGGTCGTGCTCCTATCGAATGAGGTCTGGGAGTCGCAGGCGCGCTGCACGCTCGCGATGAGCGGCACTCGTGGTGATCTCCGTGGAAAAATCGAAATGCTATTGGCAATCGAATCCGACAATGGGCGCAGGCTGGGGGATTACTGTCCCGACGGCTGCTCCATGGCCGACGTCGGCGCCGGCCCGCGCGCTGCGCGGAGTTTGTCGATGAGCACCTGCGCTTCCGTCCGGGTCTTGTTCTCGCGCGCGAGCGCGAGCGCGAGCTCGGCATCGGCCTGGGCGCGCAGGAGCGCGTAGGTCGCCCGCTCGTTGTCGCCATCGTTCATGAAGGCCTTGCCCTTTTCGAACTGCTCTTGCGCGAGTTTCAGGTGGAGCGCTGCTTGCGGCACCTGTTGCGCATTCATTTCGGTGGCCGTTCGAATGGCCGCCTGGGACGACGCCTCCCGCTCGTGCGGCGCAGGGACACTCCCGCACGCGACGAGACCGAACGCTGCGATGCCCCATCCGACGAGACCGACTCCCAGTTGCGTTCCCTTCATGTTCGTTGGCTCCTCTCCACTGCTTTGCAAAGTTGGTAGCGCCGACGTCACGGGTCCGATCTGCAGGGCCGCACGTCGGACGGCGCGTTCATCGAGCGACGACTACCCGAGCAACCTGCATGCCAGCGAGGATGTGAGAACAGGGAGAATTAACTGCTCAGCGCGAACGGGGCGACGCGATGGATCGAGCGCCGCCTTGCCCGAAAGACGGATCACGATGCGTCCATAACGCTCGTTGGTCGGCGCGGGTCGCGGCCAGGGCAGCGCAGACGCCGGAACCATCCATTCGACAGTTGACCGAAAGGCCTATGTGCAATTCTCAGTGCGTCCCGCCGTCACGCGCCCACGCGGGCCACGGCGCGTTGTCGGGCATTCCGTGCCCCGGCCCGACGATGAATTGCTTGGCCTGCGCAGGATCGAAGTCGTCGACGTGGGGCGGATGGTGGCACGCGCTGACGCATGCGCTGAGCGGTGGCGAAGGATCGATCAGCCCTTTGGCCGTCGGCGCGTCGACATGCGCGGCGCCCGGACCATGACACTCCTCGCACTGCACATTGCGCAGCGTCTCGTTCACCGTCACGGTCGAGCCACCCGGTTTTTCGTATCCGGTGACGTGACAGCTGACGCAGTCCAGATTGTATTCTTTGAACTGTGTCGACAATGTCGCAAACGCGCGCGCGTGCCCCGTGCGATCCCAGACTCTTCGCTCTTCGAGGTGGCAACCCGAGCAGAGCTCGATGCCCGCATAGCCGCTCTTGCCGGCGGGAACCTCGGGCGGCTTACGGCCGGCGAAGGCCGTCTTGTTGTGCTCGTTGACGCGCTTGTAAAAGGACGTCATTCGTTGCTCGACCTTGGCGTCGCGCCCCAGCTTCTCGCGCACCTCGACCAGCGTGTAGCGGAAGAAGCTCCCCGACTTGGGGGGCTCGCGGCCGGCGAGACGCGCCTTTTCGTCGCGCATCTTCTTCAAGTCGGCGCGACGCGCCGTCAGATCTTCGGCACGGAGCGAGGTATCGTTTTCCCACGCCGCGAGCCGCCCTTCGTAGTCGCGGATGCGCTTGTTCAGGGCGACGAGGGCTTCGGCGTTGGCCATGCCCGTGGCGTCCTGGAACTTGTAGTCGTTCCCCTGCACGAAGAAGTCGACGACGCCCACCGTTTGCAAATGGTTCGACGTTTGGACGACGAGCACATTGCCGATCATGACCGGCGCGGGGGGCGCATCGTTGGCCTCGCCGGCGTCGACCGGTTTGCCGACGAAGAGCGCAGAAAGGTCGGGCGCCTGCTCCGCGAGCCGAAGCGCTTCTCCGCGCGGGAGCGCCGCCATGCCGACCACCATTTTTGCGCCCTGCGAACGCGCCTCGGCGACCGCGGCGGCGAGCGCGGAAGATGCGTCCTTTACCTCGATCCCCGCCGGCCGCGCACCGGCCGCGGACGGCGCGGACACCCCCACGATGCCGACCTTGATGCCGCCGACGTCGCGCACCACGCTTTTCACCGCGCCCTCGGCCCCCTCCAGATTCGCGGCCACCAGCGGTCCCTGCGCGGCCTTGGCCAGGGTCGCCAAGAGCGGGGCGCCGCCCGCCCAATCGTTGTACCCGGGGGTCCACGCGGAGAGCCCGAGGTCGCCGAGCGCTGCGCTGATCGCCTCGGCCTTCCAGCGGTCCTGCGTGCTGCGCGCTCCTTCGAGCTTGGGGTCGAGGAACATCGTCGGCCCGACCGCGAGAAAGAGCGCGCCGTGCGCCGTGCTTCGGTCGCGCGACAAGAAAGCCGCGAGGTGGTCGATCCCACCCAGCTGATCTTTCGTGCATCCGCACGGTTCGAGCGCCCCCGCCAGGTTCGACAGCGCGTAGATGCGCACGGTGGGCGTGCCATAGGAAGGCGCCGCGGGCGATGTCGATTCCGGCCGCGGCGTGCTGCGACACCCGTTGCACGCCGCCATCCCCACGATGGCCGACGTCGCGAGCCCGAGGATTGGCGCCGCCCACTTCGTGAAATGGAGGACCGCGCGCCGCATCAGATGGCCGAAATTCCGAGCAGCGACGTATAGAGGACCACGCTGCCGATCCAGATGGCGCCGCGGACGGCCATCCCGCTGCGGAGAGCCCAGTAAGGCGCCAACGGGGGAACGAAGAATGCGGCCAGCGCGCGCCAGCGCGGATCACGAAAAGCCAGGCCGAGCACGATGGCGACGTGCACGGTGACGAGCGTGGCAAAAGCGAGCACCAAGCCTCCCACCAGAATGCCGTCCTTCATGCGGGTGCAGGTTCCGCCGTCGCGCGGCTGCGCCAAAGGGCCACCCACCGCGCCGCGCTGCCAATGAGAATCGCGATGACGCCGACGAGCAGCGTCCCCGTGACGAGGGTGTTGACGAAGCCCCGCGTGGACGTCTCCGGATTCCCCAGCAGGGGCAAATACATGTCCTTGATGGCCGTCACTGCGGCGGTGATCGTGGTGGTCCCCACGAAGAGCAGCGGCGCCAGCGTGACCAGCGCATAGGTCGGTTTGCGTGCCTCGCGCAGCAGGATGGTCGTGCCCACGGCGAGCGCCGTCGAAGCCAAGAGCTGGTTGGCGATGCCGAACATCGGCCAGATGGTCGAAATGCTCCCGGTCAGGATGAAGTAGGACCACCCCATGACGATGGCCGCCGACGCGATGACCGCGCCCGGAACCCACCCCGGCTCGCGAAACGGCGTCCAAACCCGCCCTACGAACTCCTGCAGGAGAAAGCGCCCGACGCGCGTGCCGGTGTCGATGGTGGTGAGCACGAAGAGCGCCTCGAACATGATCGCGAAGTGGTACCAATAGGCAATCAGCGTCTTCATGCCGGGCAAACCGGAGAAGACGCGCGACATGCCGACAGCGAGCGAGACCGCGCCGCCCGTGCGCGCCGCGATGACCTCCTGGCTCTCCTGGGCGAGAAGGGGCAGCTCGGTGACGCGGATGCCGAGTCGCAAGAAGTCCCCCGCCGTAAGCTCGGTGGCCGTCTCATTGGTGGGGTCGACGTTGTAACCGAGCGCGCCGAGCGTGCGGTTCGAAAGATGGAGCACTTCGCTCGCCTTGACGCTCGACCGCGCGATCTCGGAGAGGGGCTGCGCCTCCTTCAGACCGAGGTGCTTCCGATCTTGGGGCGTCAGCACGGGCTCGATCCGCGCAAACTGGTCGGTGCTCTCGGCGAGTCCGTGTCCCCCCGCAGCCGCCACGAGGGGGATGCGCGGATCGGTGTTGATGGCGAAGTAGTCGCTCGGCGGCAACGCCGTCGCGGCCAGGAGCGCGGTCACCCCGACGAGCCCCTCCATGAGCATCGCGCCGTATCCGATGCCTCGGCAGTGGCTCTCCTTGTCGATCATCTTGGGCGTGGTTCCGCTCGCGACGAGCGCGTGAAAACCGCTGATGGCGCCGCAGGCGATGGTGATGAACACGAAGGGAAAGAGCTGCCCGGCGACGATGGGGGTGTAGCTCTCGCTGCCGACGACGACCGCCTTCGCGCTGACGGCGTTGAGAAGCGGCATCTCGATGACGGGGTTGACGACGATGATCCCCAAAACGAGCAGCCCGATGGTCCCGATCTTGAGATAGCTCGACAGGTAGTCGCGCGGGCAAAGGAGCATCCATACCGGGAGCACGCTCGCGGCAAAGCCGTACGTGGCCATGACGTAGGTGAGCGTCGTGCGCGACAGCTTGAGGTGCTCGCCGAGGGGGCCGTCTTGCACGGCCTTGCCGAAGATGAGCGCGAGCATGAGGAGAACGACGCCGACGATGGTCGCCTCGCGGATCCCTTGCACGGAACCGCCGCGCACTTTGTAAATGTAGAGTCCCATGCCGAGGGCAATGGGAATGGACAGCCCGATGGTGAAGACGCCCCACGCCGATTCGGCCAGCGCCCCCACCACGACGGTGCCGAGTCCCGCCAAAGCAATGACGACGATGAAAAGGATAGCCACGCCGGTCACCATGCCGAGCATGGGGCCGAGCTCTTCGTGCGCGATGTCGGCGAGCGACCGGCCCTTGCGCCGCACCGACGAGACGAGAATGACGAAATCGTGCACCGCGCCGCCGAACACGACGCCGAACAAGATCCAGATGTAGCCGGGCAGAAACCCGAACTGCGCCGCTAGGACGGGCCCGATGAGAGGACCTGCGCCGGTGATGGCCGCGAAATGGTGGCCGAACAACACGTACTTGTTCGTCGCGTGAAAGTTGCTGCCGTCGCGACAAGTGTGGGCCGGCGTGACGCGATCGTCCGACAGCACGAGGACTTTCGTCGCGATGAACGCCGAATAGTAGCGGTAGCTGATCGCCAGCACCGCGAGCGCGGTCAGCATGAACCAGATGGCGTGCATGGTCGGCAAAGTATGCCGGCCTCCCCCGCGCGGAGCAAAGGGGAACAGCGTGCCGTTACTTCAGATCATAGGCCTCGACGACGTCCTCCGTGAACCGCGGAACGAGCACCCGCGAACGCTTCTTGTCGAAACCGATGTCGGCCGGGGTCTTCACGTTGGGGACCACGACTTCGAAGTTGCCGTGGAGCTTCCCCTTGTAGATGGCGGACGCCTTCCAGCTGGAAATGAGGAGCGAGTCGTCGAAGGCGACGATGCCGTCCAGCATTCCTTCGGGCATCGGCGTCATGTCCTTGCGCTTACCTTCGTTGTCGAGGCGATAGAGCTCGCCCGTGCCGAACGTCACGACCAGCACGCCGCTGTCCGTTGCCAGGAGGCCGTTGGGGCCACCGAGGTCCTTCATCTTGGCGATGGGCCGCACTTTGCCCTTCTCGATGACGTAAACCGCGTCCGTCCCAGTGGGCTCGAAACCATTGGCGCCACCTTTGAGCCCCGAGTCGGACACGTAGACCCGGCCGTCGGGCGTCGTGCTGACGTCATTCAAGAACGTCGCTCCTTCGATGGCGATGTCACCTTTGGGGGTGCCGTCTTTGGCATCGAATTTCCGCACGACGGTGATGTCGGCCACGTAAAGGATGCCGCCGGCGATGCCCATCCCTTTCGGAGCGTCGAGCTTCACTTTTTTCACGCCACCGGCGATCCATTTGGGATTGGTGACCGCCCCGTCCGGCGAAAGCACGGAGATGTAGCCGTTGCCATCGGCTTCATACGCTTTGCCGTTGACGTTGCTGACCAGGTAGCGGTCGCCGGCTTCGTCGTAGAGCACGCTCTCCGGCGTGGCGAAGGCACCCGTGAAACGAACCGCGGGCTTCGGCGCGGAGGCGGGCGCGGGCTCGGTCTTGGCCGTCGAAGCGGGTGCGGCGTTCGGGCTCACTTGCGCGGCGGGCGTCGCTTCGGGAGAAGCCGCGGCCGGAGGGGGGGTCGGTGGTGCCGACGGCTCGGCCGGTGGGGTCTGCGAGCCCCCGCAGGCGGGAATCAAAAGCGCGGCGGCGAACGCAAAACGCAGGTGTCGGCTCATCATCGTGAGCCCGTCCTACCCATGCTCGGCGGGAAACGCAATGGAGCCCGGCGCCGGGCATCCGGCGGCTCGAGACACCCACCTTCGCTGTGCTTTACGAAAGAATCCGGTATCCTAGGCTGCCTTGCGTCCTCTGCCGCTCATCCCGCTGTCGGCTTCGCTGGGCCTTTTGGTGTCCCTGCCCTTCACCCTCAAGCTAGCGCAGGCGGTGCCCGGGCCGGCCGACGGCATCATGCCGACCTCCGAGATCAAGATCGGCATGAAGGGCTACGGCCTGACCGTCTTTCGGGGGACGGAGCCGGAGCGCTTCGACGTCGAAGTCCTGGGAATGATCCGCCGCTTTCGCCCGCATCAGGACCTCGTGCTCATCAAGACGGGGCACCCTCGACTCGAAGTGGCCAAAGTCGTCGCCGGGATGAGCGGCAGTCCCGTCTTCATCAATGGCCGCATGATCGGCGCCTACGCGTATGGCTGGCAGTTCGGCGCCGAACCCATTGCCGGCGTCACCCCCATCCAGTCGATGCTCGACGAAATGGCGCGCCCCCTCCCCATCCTGCGCCCCCTACCCGGAGCGCCGGTCGCCGCTACGCGCGACCCCGCGGCGACCACCGCCGCGCAAGGCACGGCCTACCAAGGGGAAGCCGGCCGTTACGATCTGCGCGAGCACGCGCGGCAGCTCGCGTCGCGCGCGGCGCCGCCGCCCACTGCGTCGCAAGGGGCGAACCTGATGCCGGTCGCCACACCCGTCTTGCTCGGAGGAATCGGGGATCGGGCGACGAAGGTGGCGCGCGATCTGTTCGAGCCGCTCGGGCTCGACCCCGTGCAAGGTACCGGCGCCGGCAGCGCCGCGGACCCCGACGCCCCCAAGCACTACGTCAACGGCGGCGCCATCGGCGTGCAGCTCGTCACGGGCGACATCTCCGCGATGGGGCTCGGCACCGTGACGCGCGTGGAAGGGGACAAGCTCGTCGCCTTCGGCCACCCCATGATGAGCGCCGGTGTCGCATCGATGCCGACGGCCGTGGCCCGCGTCATCTGGATTTTGGCCAGCCAGGCGCGCAGCTTCAAACTCGGGGAAGCGGTGCGCCCGCTCGGAGCGCTCGTCAACGATCGACAAGCGGCCATCGTCGTCGACGCCAAGATCACTGCGCCTATCTTTCCGGCCACGGTCGAGATCGCCGGTGTCGACGGCGCGCCGCACACCCACTGGTCGTTCTCGATCGCGCACGACAAGTTCATGGCGCCGTCTTTCGTCGCTCTCGCCGTCGGTAGCGCCATCGAAGCCACCACCTCCGAGCGTCGCGACGTCACCTGGCACGCGACGACGGAGATCGCCGTCGGCGGCTTTGGTACGCTCAAGATCGACGACGGCGGCGTCGCGGTCGGCGGCACGCCCGACGCCGAAGATTGGTCGCGCTCGCGCGCCGTGCAAGCCATCGGCTCGATCCTGAACAACGCTTGGCAACCGGCGAGCATCGACAAAGTCCGGACCAAGATCGAGGTCCGCTTCGCGCGCGAGAGCGCTCGCCTGCGCGGAGTGGACGCACTCGCCGACGTCCTCGACGCCGGCCAACCCGCGCGGCTTCGATTGCACCTGGTCCCTTTCGCGGGGCCGGAGGAGCTGAAGGTCATCGAGGTCCCCCTCCCCCGCGAGCTCGCCGGTAAAGAGGTGGATATCGAGCTGTCCCCCGGCTACGCGGAGTCGCCCGAGCTCCCCGCGCCGGAACGGCTTGCCGACCTCGTCGCCAACCTGCCGCGCCGCTATTACCCGATCGACAGCGTCGTCGCGTCCATCAAGCTCGCCGAGCACGGCGTCGCCTTCCAAGGTCAAGTCGCGGGTCGGCTCCCTCCCGGCGCCCTCGACATCCTGCGCCCGGCGAGCGACACCAAGGCGCCCGAGCCGTTCGTATCGTACGTGCGCACGGCCATCCCCATCCATCGCCTGCTCGAGGGCAAAGATCACGTCAAGGTGCGCATTCGCCCCGTACTCCGTTGAGCTCTCTCTCCGTCAAGACCTTCTGGCTCACCCGGTCGCCATGAAACTCCGCTCTTCTTTCGCCATCTTCGCGCTCTCGTTGGTCCTCGCCGTCGCCCCCGCCGCCCGCGCCGTGGGGACCCGCACCTTCGAGCTCAACTCGCTCGACGAGCTCTCGGGAGGCGATCTCAAGGGGACGACGGTCGACTCGCTCGGACGCGTCCGGGCGGGGTTCGAGCTCGGCGCGCTGCCGCTCGGGGAGGCGACGTCGATCTGGAGCGCCCTGGTGCAGCCGGACGGCAGTGTCCTCGTCGGGACGGGCAACACCGGCAAGATCCTGCGTGTGAACAACGGACAGGTGACGCCATTCACCGAAACGGGGCAGATGGCGGTGACATCGCTCGTCACCGGCTTCAACAAGGCGGTGTTCGGCGGCACCATCCCCAATGGGCGCATCGTCAGGATCGACGGAAACCGGGCCTTCAAGTTCGTCGATCTCGACGGCGCCGATCACGTCTGGGCGCTCGCCTTCGACGAGAAGCAGAACGCCCTTTTTGCCGCCACCGGACCTGACGGCAAGCTCTTTCGCATCGACGCCAACGGCAAAGCGCAGGTCTACTTCGACAGCGATGAGCCCCACCTCGTGTCGCTCGCCCTCGCCGAAGGGGGCGCGCTCTACGCCGGCTCGAGCGGCAAGGCCGTCCTCTACAAGATCAACGGCCCCGGGCGGGCCACCGTGCTTTACGACCTCCCCGGCGAAGACGTCAAAGGCATCGCTCTCGGCCCCAAAGGCAAAGTCTTCGCCATCTCCAACGAATATGCCGAGCTGCCGGAAATACCGAAGCGGACCTCCGGCGGCGTCGCGCCCGGCACGCCCGTGGCCGCGCCGCGCCCCAAGCCGGGCAAAGGCACCCTCACCGCTTTCGACGCCGACGGTCGTCCGGAAAAGCTCCTTCGCCGCGAGGATACGCATTTTACCTCCCTCGCGGTCGGCGTCGACGGCCGCCCCTACGTCGGGACGGGCGTGGAAGGGCGCGTCTATTCGGTCGACGAAGCCCACACGTCGACCCTCGCCGCGGACACCGACGAGCGGCAGATCACCTTCCTCCTTCTCGCTGGACGCAAGCGCTTGGTGGGCGGAAGCGATCCCGCGGTCCTGCATGAGGTGCGCGGGGTGGGGGGACAGGACGCCGTTTGGACCAGCAAGGTGCTCGACGCGAACCTGCGGTCGCAGTTCGGTCGTCTCCTCTGGCGCTCCTCCGGACCGCTCGAAATGTCGACGCGAACGGGCAACATCCTCGTCCCCGACAAGACCTGGAGCGACTGGAGCCAGCCTCTGCCGACGCCGGGCAAAGTGACGAGCCCGGCGGCGCGCTTCGTTCAAGTGCGCGCACGCTTCGCCCGCGACCCCAATGCCGTTCTGTCGGAGATCATCCTCCCCTACGTGCCCGACAACCTGCGGGCGGTGGTGACCGGCGTCGACGCCCAGGCGAAGCCCCCGGCCAAGGAGAACGCGACGCCCGGCGAGCCCGAACGCCATACGAGCGTCATCAAGATCACTTGGCGCGTCGACAACCCTGACGGCGACGCCCTGCGGTATCGTCTCGCGTACCGGCTCGACGGGCAAGCCGTCTACCGGGATTTGACACGCCCTGACGAGCTGCTCGGTAAGGCCGAATACGAATGGGAAACCGCCTCGCTACCCGAAGGGGCGTACCGCATCCGCGTCGAAGCAACGGACGAAACGGTCAACCCCCCCGACCGCACGTTTCGCCATGAACTCGAATCGGCGGTCGTCCTCGTCGACAATACGCCTCCCGTTTTTCGCAACCTTGCTGCCCAGGGGCGGCGTGTACGCGGCGACACCGTGGACGGTGTAGGCCCCATTGCGCGTATCGACGTCGCCATCGACGGCCGCAACGAGTGGCACCCTTTCCTGCCCGCCGACGGCATCTTCGACGAGCCGGTAGAGGCCTTCGATCTCGACGTCTCCTCGTTCGTCGGCCCTGGAAACCATCTGGTAGCGGTGCGGGTTTTCGACCAGGCAGGCAACTTCGTCGTCAGGGATGTCGAGGTGAAGTGAACGGCGTCGCAATGTGCTAGCCTTATCTGTAAAGTTTTCGTATTTCCGCAGTCATTCTTATGAAGCTCATCCCATTCGCGAAGACGACAGGGGCGCATTTCGTCGCAGCGTGGCTTGCGGTGGCCGCGCTGGCCTGCGATTCACCGCCCGTCGTCAACGAGCCCTGCCCGGAGTGCAAACGGGATGGAGCCCCGGACGGCTCCAAACGTGACAACCCTTTGCCGCCCGACAGCGTCGTGCTCGATTCCGGGCCGTCGCGCAGTGTCCTGTGCGGGACCTCCGGCTGTTTCCCGGGCAACTGGAGTGCGTGCGGCCCAGCGCCCGTGCCGGACGCGGCGTTCTTGGCGTTGCGGATGCAAGACGATGCCTCCGACGCAGACGACGTCCTGGTACCGGACGCGGCGCTCGACGCGAGCACCGATGCCGGGGACGCCCCCGGATCCACCGACGCCGCCAAGAGCGACGTCTGTGACGACAGACCGCATGACGGTTCGAACGGCGATGCATCGGTCGACAGCAGCGCGCCCGACGCGACAGCCGATGCCGTCGTCGAGCCCCCGCCCGACGCTCCCGGGGACGCCGTGGACGCCGATGCATCGCCCCCGACGACGGACGCGAGTCCAATGGATAGCAGCCGGCCTGCCGACGCGTCGGCGGACATCGGGACTTCGGACGAACCGAGGATCGTGCAGAGCTGCTACATCGAGCCCGCGGCCACGGGCGTCGTCACCGAATGTGCGCCGATTGGGCCCGGCGTGGAGGGGACCGCGTGCAACGACTCGCACGAGTGCGGTGCGGTCCTCGCGTGCGTCGAGGTCGAGCAAAAAGCGGCGTGCCGTCCGGTTTCGTGCGGGCTGCCGCCGCTCTGTTTGAAAGGGACCTACTATCAGGAGGCGCCGCTACGCGTGAACGGCGCCACCCGCCGCGACCTCAACGTGCCGGTGTGCCTGCCCGCCGACAACTGCACCCTGCTCGCGCCGCAAAACCCTTGCCCGACGGGAAAGGTCTGCGCCGTGGTGGGAAGCGAAGGCGAGACGACGTGCATCGAGCCCGGCTCGGCCAAAGTGGGCGAGTCCTGCGGCGAGACCAGTCGCTGCGCGGAGGGGCTGCTTTGCTCGAAGTTCGCCAACCAATGCGTGAAGATCTGCCACGTCGATTCGGGCCCCATGGAGTGCCCGACCGGCACTTGCCAAGGGGGCAACCGCTCACTGCCCGACGGATTCGGAATCTGCGTCGGTCAAACCGACGGCGGTTGAGGCCGCGTAACGCTCCTTTATCCGTGCCCCGATCCAGCCGAGCGAGGCGCCCAAGAACGCGCCCGCCACGACGTCGCTCGGATAGTGCACGCCGAGCGCGACGCGCGAAAGCGCCACCGCGGTGGCTGCACCGAGGAGCACCCCGCCCACCCGGCGGTTCGACGCAAAAATGAAGACGGCAAAAGCGAAGCTGCCCGCCGCGTGGCCGCTCGGAAACGAAGGATCGGTCGGCGGGGCAACGGCGATCGCGCGCGCCCAGTCGAGCGCATGGCAGGGACGCACGCGGCCGGCCAGCACCTTCACCGAGGCCACGACCGCACTCGTCACCGCAGTGGTGACGAGCAGCGCCGCCGATTGCGCCCGCGTGCGCCGCAGCAACAAGATCGGGACGAGCCCGAGCAGCATCCAGCCCGAGCCGAGGAACGTGACCACCGCGATGACATCGCGCCACGCGTGGCCGGAGCCCCCTGCGTAAACCGTGCGCAGGAGCCAGAGATCGGCAGCGTCGAGCATGTGCGTCGGGCCTGTCGCGTCAGTCGGGCCCGATCACCGACTCGAGCGCGGGGAGCAGCTCGGGGTACTCGAACTCGTAGCCCATCGCCTCGGCCACCTTCGGTAGCACGCGCTGCCCGGTGAGCAGCGGCTCGGCCCCCTCGCCGAAGAGCGCCTTGACGGCTCCTTCAGGCACCCTGAGGTACGACCGCCGGTGCAAGATGATGCCGATCGCCTCCGCGAATTGGTCCATGTTGACGGCGTTCGGCGCGGTCACGTTCATGGGCCCCGAAAGCTCGGGGTTGTCGATGGCCAGGAGGATCAGGCCACACACGTCGTCGATGTGGACCCACGACACCATCTGCTTACCGGACCCGATCGGGCCGCCGACGTGCAAGCGAAAGGGCAGCGCCATTTTCTTGATGGCGGGGCCACCTTTGCCAACGACGAACCCGAATCGTGCCCGAACGACGCGGACGCCGAGCGCCGCGGCGGGTGCCAGCGCCTCTTCCCAGCGCTGGGAGAGCAGCGCCATGTAGTCGCGGCCGGGCGTCCCTTGCTCATCGACCTCCTCGCTGGGACCGCGCGGGCCGTAGTAGTTGACCCCCGACGCACCGATGATGACCTGGGGGCGATGAGGGGGAGCGATGCGCTCGATCGCCTTCACCAACATCTGGCTTACGCCGATGCGACTGTCTTCGAACTCTTTCTTCTTGGCCGCCGACCAGCGCACGCCGACGACCTGCTCGCCGCTTAGGCTCACGACGGCGTCGGTCTTGGCCAGCTCGTCGAACCATGGCCCTTCGGCATTGGGCGTATAGCCCGCCACGCGCACCGCGTCGGGCAGCCCGGAGCGCGCCGCCACCGGGTCGCGCGAGAGCACGGTAACCAAATCTTTGCGGGCCAGCAGACGACGCACGAGACGCCGTCCGACAAACCCGCTCCCTCCGGCGATGACGATCCTCTTGGCAGGCACGACCCTTTTCTTACTACGGCTAGCGCTACGTTTGTCAGATTCTCGCAGCTCCCGGCACGGTCGATGCATTAACCGGGTCGGGAGTCCCAGTTCGTGACGGGTGTGCACGCTCGGACGCTCAGCCTCGGAAAAATCTCATGTGGATGGCACTTCTCGTCGGTCTCGTGCTTGGTTTCTTCGGATCCATTCCCGTCGCAGGCCCGGCTTCGATCCTGGTCCTCAAGAACGCCCTCGAAAAAGGGCACCGCCAGGGGTTCGACATCGCCATTGGCGCCGCTGTGGGTGAGGCGTTCTACGCGTTCATCGCTTTCTGGGGGCTCACCACCGTGCTGGAGAGCTTCCCCGTGCTCGTGCCGATCTCCAAGATCGTCGGCGCCGTTCTCGTGATCGTGCTCGGTATTTACCTCGTCGTTCGGCGACCGAACACCAGCGACGTGCAAGCCGCAAAGCTCGCCGACCGTCAAGGGCGGCGGTGGTTACGCGGTTTTCTCAGCGCCTTTTTCAACCCCACGCTTCTGGCGACCTGGACCACCATCGTCACTGGCCTCCACGCCGCGTCGCTCGTCGAACCCAGCCCCCGCGGCGCCATCCCCTTCTCGCTCGGGGTCGGGATCGGCATCCTCGGTTGGTTCGCGTTCCTCGTCCAAGTCGTGGTCCGTCGCTTTCGAGACCGTCTCGAGCCCGCCAAGATCCAGCGAGTGATTCGCGGTTTCGGCTGGGCGATGATCGGCGTCGGAGCCATCATCGTGAGCCGCGCGGTCTTCCACCTCCAATACAGCTGAACGACGGCACGCGACGTGCACGATGTCGTCCCGGGCACCGAAAGCCGGGTTGACAACGTGAACCAGGGTACCGCACCAAAAAAGCATCGACGCACCCTCGCGGTTCTCGCCTCAATCATTCTCGTGCTTCTCGCGGCTTACCCCGTGGCGGCCAACGCGTTTTTGGCCTTCGGCGGCGTGCAAAAAGCATTTGAAGGCACCGACACCGTGGCCGTCCAGTTTCGGCGCGCCTGGTCCTTTTGGCCGGGTCGCGTTCACGTCGAGGGGGGCCGCGTCACGATGCAGGATCGGAACGTTCAATTCGCGCTCGACATCGAGAGCGCCGACATCAACCTCGATCTCTTCGCGTTCACGCGTCGAACCTTTCACGCCACAAGCGTACGCGGTTCAGGCGTCGTGGTCCGGTTTCGCCATCGCATCGAGCATGACGCGCTCGGCCTCCCCTTCGTCGCAGCGCTCCCCCCCATTCCCGAATTCAACGATCCGCCGCTGCGCGAGTTTGGTCCTCCCGCGGCGCCGCTCGATGAAGCCAACTACAACTTGTGGACGGTGCACATCGATGACGTCGACGTGACGGTGAAGGACCTCTGGATGCAAATGATGCACTACCAGGGCGACGCTCGGGTGGTCGGCGCGTTTCGCCTTCGCCCCGCCAAACGTCTCTGGGTAGGGCCGGCCGAGCTCGAGTTTCGGAGCGGATCGCTGACCAGCGGGCCGTACGGCGTGCTCGACGGCATGCGCGGCAAGCTGACGTGCAAAGTGGACGACTTCGACGTCGAGCCGGTCCACGGAATGGAACCGTTCCGCTTCATCTCCGCGCGACTCGAGCTCGCGGCATCGATCGCGAGCCTCCAAGTCGTCAACTTCCTCACCGAGCCTTCGCCGAGTTGGGATGTCCAGGATGGCAGCGGGCTCATCGATGTCGATCTCGCCGTCGACCATGGTGTCTTCACCCCGGGCACGCGCCTCGCCTATCGCACCGGTCACGTCGGCGTGCAGAATGGCCAGCTCCCCTTCCGAATCGACGGCGAGGTCGAGCTCGTTGCCACGGGGTCCGCCGAGCAACCAGGCGGCCACCTACGCCTCGCCGTTCCCCGCGGGTCACTCGTCTTGGCGACGAGCAAACGCAAGCCCCCGCTCCTTCGCAACGTCGAAGTCGAGCTCGACACATCGAACCTCGACGTCACCCGCGACTTTCCGCTGGTGCAGAGCCAGGCCCGCGCCGAGAACATCGTTTTACCCGACATCGAATGGCTCGACGACCTCCCCTTCGGTCGGCCGCACCCCTGGAACTTCAAAGGCGGGCACGGGCACATCGGCGGCGGCGTCACCTTGCATCAACCTTCGCACGCCATCGACGCCTCCATTTCGGCCGGCTTTGCCGATACGACGGTCACCACCGAAAAAGCCAAGATCACCGGCAGCGCCGACGCCCTGGTCACCGCTCACGTGAGCGCCGCGCGCAGCGCGACGGTAAAGGGGCGCGTGCTCACCGAAAAGCTCGAGATCGCCACTGACGGCGCCACCGCAACGCTCCTCGCCCGCGGCATCATCGACGCGGATCTCGCGCTGTCGCCGAGGGGCGCCGTCATCGGCTCCGTGCGTGCCGAGTCCGGTGAATGGATCGGCGACGTCGGCAGCTCCCGCTTCTCCGGTTCTCAGCTTTCCGGCACGGTCCGCTTCGACCCCTCCACCGTGACCGCGACCGCCAGCGTCGAGCACTTGACCTCCAGCACCATCGGCGCCTGCCCTTGGGCCGAAGCGAGCAAAGCCACCATCGCCGCCCGCATCGACACCCCCGAGGAAGGCGACCCTCACGGCGGCGTTCTCGCGTCACTGCAAGGCGCTTCGGTCCGCTGGGGGGGATTCGAGGCCCGCCTGGCGGAGACGAACGTCAGTACCAATTGGAATAGCGCCACGATCACCGCCAAGCTCGACTCCACCAATCTGAGCATGAAGAACGCCGGCGGCGCGCCGCGCGGCTGGGAAGCCGACGTGAAAACGATCGCGCTGACCGCCGACTTGGCGCTGGACAAGACGAGCGCCCATGGCCCCGCTCGTCTCGAGGTCAAAAGCGCCACCGGGCAAGTCGGCCAAACCAAGGTGAACGGCGATGTCGTGGCCGCCCTCACGTTGCGCTCACCCAACGAAAAACGCGCGACCGCCGAAGTCTCCGGGAAGATCCAGGCCCGCAACGTCGCCCTCACCACCAAGACCCGCACGCTCGAGGGCTGGTGGGCCAACTTCGACCTCGATCGCGCGCATTTCGACGCACGTGAGAACTTCGATCTGTCCGGCAAAATCAAAGCGCAATTTCGCGACGGGTTGCCGGCGCTCTACATCCTCGCCTCGGAAGACGAGATCCCGGGCTTCATTCCCACGCTGGTCCCCCTGGAAGGGCTCACGCTCGACCTCGGCGTCGAGCGCTATTGCCGTTGGACCGACGTGCAGATCCTCGACGCCCGAGGCGGCCCCTTCGCGGCGGAAGGTCGTGTGCAGATCGAGCCCGGTGAGACCCGCGGCGCTCTCTTGCTGCGACTCGCCGCCCTGAAGCCGCTTTCGCTCGGCCTCAACTTCGTCGAGGACTACAGCCACGCGGCCCCGCTCGTAGGCAGCGGCTGGCTCGCCACGCATTTGCTCCCGCTGACGTCGGCTGCCACCGAAAAGCACGACCAGCGCTGTGTCCCGCAGCCTCCCAAGTGTCCCTGACGCCGGGCTGTTGGCGGCGGGGCTTGACTCCGGGCGCGCGCCATATATGCTTTCATGCACCTAGACGCATATATGCAAGGACCGTCGCCCGACTGGATCACCCGCTTCCGTGCGCTCGGCGACGAGACGCGCCTCGGATTGCTTTGCGCGCTGCTCACCGAAGAGCTCTCGGTGGGCGAGCTTTCCGAGGTCATGCAAGCTGGGCAGCCGGGCGTCTCGCGTCACCTCGCGGCGCTGCGTGACGCCAGCCTCGTGGTGGCGCGCAAACAAGGCGCGACCACGTACTACCGCATTCAACCCGATGATCCGCTCCTGGAAGGGGCGGTCGGGGCCGAGCTCCGGCGCCGCTCGGTCGAGCTCGGGCTGACGGCGCGCATCGAGCGGGTGGTGGCCCGGCGTCGCGCCAAGGCCGAAGCGTTTTTCGACGAACAAGCCGAAAGCTGGGACGATCTGCGCGACCAGCTGCTCGATCAAGCGGCGGGGCTACGCGCGCTCGTGCCCCTCCTGCCCTCCGGTCTCACCGTCGCCGACATCGGCACGGGCACCGGCGGCATGCTCCCGCTCCTGTCGGAGTTTGCCGAAAAGATCGTGGCCGTCGACATCTCTCAAGAAATGCTGCGTCGCGCGCGCACCCGCGCCAAAGCGCTGGGGCTCGACAACGTGGAGTTCCTCAAGGCAGACCTGCGCGATCTTCCGCTCGAAGACGAGAGCGTCGATGCCGCGTTCGCCACGCTCGTCTTGCACCACGCACCCAACCCCGGCGCCGCCATCAAGGAAATGGCGCGCATCCTGCGGCCCGGTCGCACCCTGGTCGTCGTCGATCTCTACGCCCATCGCCACGAATGGCTCCGCGACGAGCAAGGGGACGTGTGGCTCGGCTTCACCAAAGAGGAGATGATCGGCTTTCTCGCCAAGGCGGGCCTCGCCCGCCCCAACTTCAAGATTGTTTCTCAGGTCGAAACGGACAAAAAGGGTGGAGGACATCCACTCAAGCTTTTCGTGGCGAGCGGCATCGTGCCCTCCCACAACCGAAGGGAGAATTGAGCCAATGGAAAATCGGTACAAGGTCGCGGACATCAAACTTGCAGAGTGGGGTCGCAAGGAAATCGGAATCGCCGAAAAAGAGATGCCCGGCCTCATGGCGCTGCGCAAGGAGTTCGGCGCCTCGAAACCGCTCAAGGGTGCGCGGGTCGCGGGATGCCTGCACATGACGATCGAGACCGCGGTGCTCATCGAGACGCTGACGCTGCTCGGCGCCGAGGTCACCTGGACGAGCTGCAACATCTACTCGACGCAGGATCAAGCGGCGGCCGCCATCGCCGTCACCGGCGTCCCCTTGTACGACTGGAAAGGCGAGACCGAGAAAGAGTACGAGTGGTGCATCGAGCAGCAGCTCACCGCATTCAAGGACAGCAAGGGACCGAACCTCATCCTCGATGATGGCGGCGATCTCACCGCCATCGCCCATCAGAAGCACCCCGATCTCTTCGGCAAGGAGGGCATCATCGGCCTCTCGGAAGAGACGACCACGGGCGTGCATCGCCTTTACGACATGCACAAGAAAGGGACGCTCAAAGTCCCCGCCATCAACGTCAACGACTCCGTCACCAAGTCGAAGTTCGACAACCTCTACGGCTGCCGCGAGTCGCTCATCGACGGCATCAAGCGCGCCACCGGCGTCATGATCGCCGGCAAAGTCGCCGTCGTCTGCGGCTATGGCGACGTCGGCAAGGGTTGCGCGCAGGCGCTGCACGCCTTCGGCGCGCGCGTCGTCATCACCGAGATCGACCCCATCTGTGCGCTGCAGGCAGCCATGGAGGGGTACGAAGTGAAGACGCTCGATACCATCGCTCCGCTGGCCGACATCGTCGTCACCGCCACGGGATGCGAAGCCGTCGTCACCTCCGAGCACATGAAGCGCATGAAGGACGGCGCCATCCTCTGCAACATCGGTCACTTCGATTCCGAGATTCAGATCAAATGGCTGGAGACGAACCCCGAGATCAAAGAAGTGAACATCAAGGAGCTCGTCGACCAGTTCATCTTCCCCGACGGCAAGAAGCTCATCGTGCTCGCGCGCGGGCGTCTCGTGAACCTCGGCTGCGCCGAGGGGCACCCGTCGTTCGTCATGTCGAACTCCTTCACCAACCAGGTCCTCGCCCAGATCATGCTCTGGACCGAGCGCGGTAAGCTCGCCCTCGGCGTCCATGTTTTGCCGAAAAAACTCGACGAAAAGGTCGCGTCGCTCCACCTTGCCCAGCTCGGCGTCGAGCTCACCAAGCTGACCCCCGCGCAGGCCAACTACCTCGGCGTCCCCGTGGAAGGTCCGTTCAAGTCCGATCACTATCGATATTAGTCGGCGGCGTCGCGGGGCCCAGACAGCACTTCTGGGCCCCGGGGGCGCCTTGGGGACCCGCGCGGTGACGCAGGGAGCACGGGCACCTGTTGCCGGCGTGCTCTCTTTTTGTCAGAGTGACGTGAACGGACCACCCACGCGCGGGGTGCATCATGATCTTTCGAGGCGTTTTACGACCCCTCACGGGTCTCGTCGTATTGGCTTTCTTTTTCTCGGGGGCATGCGGCGGTTCTCGTCGCGACGCCACACCCGACCCCAAGACCGCCAATGAGCCGATAGCGAGCAGCGGCGCACCCGCGACGAGCGCGCCGTCGGCCTTCGAATCGAGTCCCGTCGCGACGCCCGCGTCGTCGTCTTCACCGCTCGATGCGCTGCCCCCGCCCGACACCGACACGGGCGGGAAATCACGCCAAACGCTCACCATGACCGACTCGCGCGGAACGGTCGATCCATCGTCGAACGCCATCCCGTCGCTCCCTGCGAAACTCGACACGCCGCCCCAAGCCGGCGTCGACGCGGCCATCAAGGCGGTTCCCAGCACCATTCCCATCGGCAACATGAGCAAGGGCGTGCTCGAAGCGCCGCTGCGCGACCGCGCGCGCTTCGACCACTGCCGCATTCCTTATGGCACCCACGGCGAAATCGCGGCCGTCGTCTACAACGGCGCCGCGCTCGGCGTCGACGTCAAGACCAAGCCCAACGACCGCGCCCTCAACTTCTGCATCGAGCGCACCGTGCGTCAGATGACGTGGCTGAAAGAGCTCGCCGTCAACAAGGTGAAAGTCTCGTTCTGACGCGCTGCGCCCGGGCGAAACGGCGCCCCACCGATCAGAGCGCCTCGGGACTCTGGTTGTACTTGATGAGCGCTTGCTCGAATTGCCCGCCATCGGTGCTCACCGTCGTCTGCCCCTTGGCACCGGCGCCGAAGCACACACCGACGCCGCCGGCGTCGATGAACTCGCGCACGTGCGAGAAAATGTAGTGCACGCGGTTATCGCGGTACTTGTTGGCTGACCCGCCGGGCGACGACGCAGGCACGCCCATCGGCGTCTGCCACCACAGCATGGGCACGCCCGCCCCATCGTGCATGGCCTTGGCCCAAACGAGGTACTCCCTGTAGTTGGGGCTCGCCGTGTTCGACTCGTCCCAGTACCAGCCCGTCGTGTCGCCGCGATCGCAATCGTACTCCGTCGGTTTCGCTTCGAAGCATCCCGCATCGCGATCGAGAATGTCGACCCCGACATAGTCGGCTTGACCGCCCGCCACCGAGGCCAAGAACTTCCCGACCGCGGCCCCATCGGGCTTGCCCTTCGCGTCGTAGGCCGCCCACTGCGAGGCGTGCAACCCCACCACGGCTTTCGGCGACGTCGTGCGGAAAATGCGAATCGCGCAACGCGCGAGCCCCGTCAGATCGTCGGCGAGATCGCCGCACGTCGGCGCGATCTTCACCTGCGCCGGGAACTTCGTGGGATCGCCCCCCGGCGTATTCGTCTGCGCGTAGCCCCAAAAATCGGGCTCGATATGGACAATCGCCGGCTTGTCGAACGCCTTGATCTTGTCGGCAAGGAGCTGGACATCCGCCCAATAGCGCTTCATGAACGTCGCCTGGTTGACGATGGCGAAGTTCCCATCGCCATCGGCGGCGAACTCGTACATGTCGAACATCGGGATCGCGCCGTGCTGATCGGCGCCGCGCGCCACGACGGCCGCGAACTCGCCGTCCGGTGAGTTCCACTTGGTCCAGGAGCTATTGGGATCGGCATTGCCGACGAGGTACGCATAGCGAATGTCGAGCTGCGCGGTGGCCGGATAGGCCGATTCATTGGGCCCGAGGCCGATGAGGAAGTTCTTCTTGCCGAGCTTCCCCAGCATCCCCGATCCGCCGCCGTCGATCGGCGGAGGAATGACGACATCGGGAGCCGCCGCATCTTTGCTCGTGCCGCCGGTGCCCGCTGATCCAGCTTTGCCTGCCGTGCCGCCCGTCGAACCCCCGGAGCCCGCAGACCCTCCGGTCCCCGTCGTTCCGCCTTTGCCCGCCGTGCCGCCGGTTCCCGTCGTGCCGCCGCCGGTTCCCGTCGTGCCGCCCGTTCCCGTCGCGCCGCCCGTTCCCGTCGCGCCCCCGGTTCCCGTCGCGCCGCCCGTTGCACCACCTCCACTGGTCGTGCCACCGGACCCGGTCGCCGGGCCACCGCCTGATCCGCCCGTCGACGCAGCATCGGGGTTCGACGAGCCGCCGGTCCCGGATCGCGTACCTCCCGTCGTGCCCGAATCATCGGAGCAGCTCGATTGCGTAAGGCCCACCGCCGTCAAAGCGAGAAGGATGCGTAACCAATGCCCCTGGCGGGCCAACCGAACCTCGGACATCACTCTTCCTCCAGTCGATTATCGGGCCCTAGGGAGGTCTCTCGGACAAAAGAGCGCCGGACCAACGTCCACCATGGTGGCGCCTTTGGTCCGATGCATCAACTGAACACCTGAATTTCTCGGGGATAATCGGCCGCAAATGTTCGGACCGTGACCAAGCGGGGGTCGAGATTTCAGCGCGCACATTTCCCCGCAATGCTCCGTGCGGGCGGATGCCAGCCGACCAGGACTGTGCGACCCGTAGGTGCCCCTCACACCTCAGCGCTTGCTTCCGCGCAGAAGATCTCTATCTTCCCCGTCTCTTCGACGGAAAAACGACTCCACCAGTACCCCATGAAAGGGGGGCGATCGGCTTCGACGGGGGCTACGAGATTTGTGCTGCGTGTCCGAGGGTCCAACCGACCTCGTAAATCCCGGCTGGAAACCACAAGTGCCAACGATAACGCACTTGCTCTCGCTGCCTAAAAAACAGAAGTGAGCCGTCCAAAGGATGAGCCTGCCAGAGCTCACCGGCGGGCGTAACCGATCTGGCTAGCCTCCTAGAACCGCGGTCCGGCTAGAGGGCGAAATAAAGGACCGCTCGTCTGAGGCGAGCCCGCTCGTGGGCGCAAGCCGGACTAAATAAAACGCGAGCTATGCACGTAGACGTACAGGTTACGAGCTTCCGGACCCGGGTTCGATTCCCGGCGCCTCCACTAAATATTTGATTTAATTAACAATTCAGACGCACCGGCGCCGGGTTAAATTCCCGGCGCCTCTGCATCTACGTTCGCACGGACGCTCCTTAGTTGCCGCTGGAGCGTCGACGCTGACGAGTGTGGCGCGACGAGTGTGACGCTATGCTGACCTTCATGAGCGCCGGCAAGCTACGCGCCGAGTCGGAGATAAAGTTGGACTTGCCCGTCGCGGAAATCTTGCGCGTGGCGCATGAACACGGCGCGACCTCGGTGCGAGTATTCGGATCCCGCGCCCGCGGTGACTCCAAACCGGATAGCGATCTCGACCTCCTCGTTCGGTTGGATCCCAAGCGAAGCCTGCTCGACTTGATCGCCATTCAACAGGACCTCGAAGACCTGCTCGGTTGCAAGGTAGATATCGTCACCGAGAACGGCCTGTCTCCTTACATCCGCGAACGCGTACTCGCGGAAGCGTTGCCTCTGACGGGATGACGCATCCGACGCAGCTCGCGTACCTTTGCCACATGCGCGACGCCCTGGCTGCGGTTCGCGAGTACACGCTGGCGGGCGCGAGGCCTTCTTTGCCTCGCCGATGAGACAGGACGCGGTCCTTCGATTTCGAAGTGCTCGGAGAGGCCGTCAAGGGCCTTGACGATAGTACCCGGAGTCGCGCTCCAGACGTGCCGTGGCGGCGGATAGCCGGCATGCGCGATGTGCTCATTCACGAATACTTTGGCGTCGACCTCGATGTGATTTGGCTGTTGTTGGCCACCATAAACTGACCCTCCTTGGCCACCAGAAATTGACCCACCCCTCGGGCGGCGCGGGAGTTTTGGCCACCAGGAATTGACCCACCCTTCGATGGTGGGTTGGACAGTCGAGGGGCGAGGTGCTCTCGCCCGAGGATGGTCTCCATGGAAGTTGTCGCCGTCATTCGTCACAAGGTGTTGACCGAAGGGGTG
>Ga0193706_1000493_pt1 | contig 22843 bp, 21 predicted proteins | sample U3c1metaG_FD_160130 | JGI IMG/M metagenome (GOLD analysis project Ga0193706, IMG submission 160130) | Soil microbial communities from a riparian zone of the East river system, Colorado, United States - U3c1 | ecosystem: Environmental > Terrestrial > Soil > Riparian zone | place: USA: East River... | reverse complement strand
AGGAACTCGGTACGGAAGCCGATCAGGCCGCGGGCCGGGACCAGGTACTCCATCCGCACCCAGCCGGTCGAGTGGTTGACCATCTGCTCCATGCGGCCCTTGCGCCCGGCCAGCAGCTGGGTGACCGAGCCGACGTGCTCCTCGGGAACGTCGATCGCCAGGCGCTCGACCGGCTCGTGGACCTTGCCGTCGACTTCGCGGGTGAGGACGCGGGGCTGGCCGGCGGTCATCTCGAAGCCTTCGCGGCGCATCAGCTCCAGCAGCACGACGAGCTGCAGCTCGCCGCGGCCCTGGACCTCCCAGGCGTCGGGACGCTCGGTGTCGAGGACGCGGATGGAGACGTTGCCGACCAGCTCGGCGTCGAGGCGGTCGCGGACCTGGCGGGCGGTCAGTTTGGTGCCCTCTTTGCCGGCCAGCGGCGAGGTGTTGATGCCGAGCACGATCGAGAGCGAGGGCTCGTCGACGGTGATCACCGGCAGCGCCCGCGGGTCCTCGGGGTCAGCCAGCGTCTCGCCGATCGTCACCTCTTCCATGCCGGCGACGGCAATCAGTTCGCCTGGGCCCGCTTCTTTGGCGGATACCCGCTCCAGCGCCTCGGTGATGAACAGCTCCGAGACGGTCGCACGGGCGACCGTGCCGTCGGCCTTGCACCAGGCGATCTGCTGTCCGGCCCGGATCGTCCCGTTGCGGACCCGGCAGAGCGCCAGACGGCCCAGGTAGGGCGAGGCGTCGAGGTTGGTGACGTGGGCCTGCAGGGGGTGGTCGGGCTCGTAGACGGGGGCGGGAATCCGCTCCAGCATCAGGTCGAGCAGGGGAGAGAGGTCGGTTCCCTCGACCCCCTCCTCGAGCGCCGCCCAGCCGTCCTTGGCGTTGGTGTAGACGATCGGGAAGTCGATCTGGTCGGAGTCGGCGTCGAGATCGATGAAGAGCTCGTAGACCTCCTCGACGACCTCGGCGATGCGGGCGTCGGGCCGGTCGACCTTGTTGACGACGAGGATCACCGGCAGTTTCGACTCCAGCGCCTTGCGCAGCACGAAGCGGGTCTGGGGCAGCGGGCCCTCGGAGGCGTCGACGAGCAGCAGCACGCCGTCGACCATGGTCAGGGCGCGCTCGACCTCGCCGCCGAAGTCGGCGTGGCCGGGGGTGTCGACGATGTTGAACTTGACCTCGCCGTGGTTGACGGCGGTGTTCTTGGCGAGGATCGTGATCCCCTTCTCCTTCTCGAGGTCCATCGAGTCCATCACCCGCTCGGCGACGTCCTGGCCCTTGCGGAAGGTGCCGGTCTGCCAGAGCATCGCGTCGACCAGCGTCGTCTTGCCGTGGTCGACGTGGGCGATGATCGCAATATTGCGCAGGTCGTCTCTTGTGGCGGTCATATGGCTTTCGGAGGGTAGGGGACGCGGGTCGGCGGCCGGTCGGAAGGGTCCCAGCAAAACGAAGCCCGCCAATTGGCGGGCTTCGCGTGCTGCTTAAGCGTGGTGCAGTGCTACGAAGTCTGCTGGACGCTCGCGGCGGCCGGGCCCTTGGGGCCTTCTTCTGACTCGTAACTCACTTTCGCGCCCTCGGTCAGGGACTTGAAGCCCTCACCCAGGATGGCGCTGTGATGAACGAAGACGTCCTTCGAGCCGTCGTCGGGCGTAATGAACCCGTAGCCCTTGTCGTCGCTGAACCACTTAACAGTTCCAGTAGGCATGCTTGCCTCCACATAGTGTGCTGCGAACGCGGAGCATGCGGTGAAGCAACGACGCGAGCGCTAGACACAAACTTTGCCGGTCTTTACCGGCCCTAACGCAGGGGACCGTAGCAGGATCGGAGCCGTCTGCGCCGCAAATTGGGACCCGGCGGTGTCCGGGTCCCAATCTAGCGTTGTGGCGTGCGCTTCCTGGAGAGCATCGACCGCGACGCCATCGCCGGCCTGCTGAAGAGCGACGAGTACTTCTGGCTCGACCTGACCGATCCCGACGACGACGACGTGGCGGCGCTCGGCGAGGTCTTCTCCTTCCACCCGCTGGCCCTCGAGGACATCGCCAAGCGAGGACAGCGGCCGAAGCTCGACGACTTCGGCGACTACATGTTCCTCGCCTATTACGGGGCGAGCGAGGGAGAGGGCGGCGAGGCCGAGCTGGAAGAGGTGCACGCCTTCCTCAGTGGCGGCTACATCGTCACCTCCCACCAGCACCGCTGCGCCGCACTCGAGGAAGCCCGCGAGCGGCTCGACGCCCAGTCGCCACGCTCGGAGCAGTTCGTCGTCTACCGGGTGCTGGACGGTCTCACCGACTCCTTCTTCCCGATTCTCGACCGCCTCGACGACCGCATGGAAGCGCTCGACGGCGAAATCTTCGACCGCCCGCAGCCGCGCCAGCTCGAGGAGATAACCGCCCTGCGCAGGGAGCTGGTGCGACTGCGCCGGGTCGTCACCCCGCAGCGTGACCTGCTGGCGAGGGGGGTCGACGACATCCTCGAAATCCCCGGTCTGGAAGCTGACTCGCGCAACTACTTCCGCGACGTCTACGACCACGCGATCCGGATCTCCGACCAGATCGACTCCTACCGCGACCTGCTTGCCGGCACTCGCGACGCCTACCTCTCGGTCGTCTCCAACCGGCTCAACCAGATCACCAAGCAGCTGACCGTGGTGGCGACCGTCTTCCTGCCACTCTCCTTCATCGTCGGGTTCTTCGGCCAGAACTTCAAGTGGCTGGTGACCGGCATCGACAGCGCTGGAGCCTTCTTCGCCCTCGGGATCGGCAGCCTGATCCTCTCGGCGATCGGATTGCTGGTCTGGTTCCGGCGTGGCTCCTACATCTGATGAGCAGCGCTCGGAATTTCGTTCAGCCGTGTTTCAAGGAGTGGCCAGTCGTGTCGATACCCCGTTCCAGATGAATCCCGAGCCCAGCTTCCGCAGCCGCGTGGCGCGACGATCGTCGTTCGCCGCCCTGCTCGCTGCCTGCCTGCTGACGCCGTCGGCGGCGCTGGCGGCAGCGGTGCCGCCCGCCGGCTCGAGCCTCTCGCCGCGGCTGTCCGAGCTCGCCAAGCCGGCTCTGCGGTCGGCTCCGCGCGCGGAGCAGGCAGCCCGGCTCAGCCTCGCGACCAGCGGCCCCGGCAGCCTCTTGCGCGACGGCAGCCGGATCCTCGCCAATGTCCGCTTCGACGGCGCCGCGGAAGCGACGGCCGGCGCCCTGCGCAGGGCCGGCGCCGAGGTTGTCGACCTCAGCGACCGCTACCGGACGGCCACCGTCGCGGCGCTTCCCGCCGACCTGCCGCGCATCGGCGAACTGGCCGGGGTCGACGCCGTCACCGAGGTGCTCGCCCCGATCGTTCGCGGGGCCGACTGCGGCGGCGCCGCCAGGTCCGAGGGCGACACCCAGCTCAATGCGGGCAATGCCCGGACCAGCTTCGCGGTCGACGGCAGCGGCGTCACGGTCGGCATCCTCTCCGACTCCTTCGACCGCGCCCTCGGCGCGGCGACCCACGCGCCTGGTGACGTCGCCAGCGGCGACCTCCCGGGGCCGGGCAGCCCCTGCGGGTCGGGCAGCGCGGTCAACGTCCTCGACGACTCCGACGCCGCCGGCACCGACGAGGGGCGGGCGATGGCGCAGATAGTCCACGACCTGGCGCCGGGGGCGTCGATCGACTTCGCCACGGCCTTCAGCGGTGAACTCCCGTTTGCCGCCAGCATCAGGGCGCTTGCCGCCGCCGGCGCCAAGGTGATCGCCGACGACGTCGCCTACTTCGAAGAGCCGTTCTTCCAGGATGGCCCGGTGGCGGTTGCCGTCAACGAAGTCACCGCGGCCGGCGTCTCCTACTTCTCAGCGGCGGGCAACGACAACCTGATCGACGCCGGCGGTCACGACATCGCCTCCTGGGAAGCGCCCGGGTTCCGGGACTCCGGCGGCTGCCCGGCGGCGATCGTGCAGCTCTCCGCAGAACTCGAAGAATCCGAAGAAGACGAAGGGGTTGCCGTGCCCCAGGGCCTGCGTCCTCAGCACTGCATGGATTTCGACCCCGGCTCGGGGTCGGACGACACGTTTGGCCTCGCGGTCGAAAAAGAACAGGAACTCGCCGTGGACCTGCAGTGGGCGGAAGCGTGGAACGGGGTGGGAACCGACCTCGATGCCTTCCTGCTACGCGAAGACGGGGAACTCGCCGAAGTTGAATTCGAAGGGGAAAGCTCGCTCGTCGCCAGCATCGAAGACAACGTCGGCGGCTCACAGCGGCCGTTCGAGTTCCTCTCCTGGGAAAACGAAGGGGCAGAAGAAGAAGTTCAGCTGGTGATCAACCGCTTCGGCGGTGCCACTCCCCGTCTCAAGTTCGTGCTGATCGAGAACGGCCGCGGCGTCGCCGAGACCGAGTACCCGAGATCTTCCGGGGGCGACGTCGTCGGCCCCACCGTGTTCGGCCACAGCGGCACCAGTGGGGCGATCAGCACCGCTGCGGTGCGTTACAACAACGGCGCCAAGCCCGAGAACTACTCCTCGCGGGGGCCGGTCAAGCACTACTTCGGCCCGGTCCTCGGCTCCTCCCCGGCGCCGCCGAACGGCGAACAGGTCATCCCCAAGCCCGACCTGGCGGCGACCGACTGCGGCAAAACGACGTTCTTCGCGCGCCTCGAAGCGGGCGTCTGGCGCTTCTGTGGCACCTCGGCCGCGGTGCCTCATGCCGCCGCGGCGGCGGCCCTGGTGCGCCAGGCGAACCCCGGCGCCAGTGCCGCCCAGGTACGCGCGGCACTGACCGGGACCGCCCATCCGGTGGGTGCATTCGGCGCCGACGCCGTCGGCTTCGGGCTTATCGACGCCTACGGCGCGGTCGCGACCCTGGCGCTGCCGCCGGTGGTCACGATCACCAAGGCGCCACCTCCGCTTAGCCGTAACCGCCGGCCGGCGATCGAGTTCAGCGCCAGTCGGCCCGTCGCCTTCACCTGCCAGGTGGATGGCGGCGCCCCGCAGCCCTGTGCCTCGCCATTTGGCCTTCCCGGCATGGCCGACGGCACCCACGGCGTCGCGGTCAGCGGCGTCGACGTCGCCGGCCGGACCGGCAACAGCGGCGCGGCGATGTTCGAGATCGACACCAAGGCTCCCCGCACGACCATCGCCAAGCACCCGCGGAAGCTGATCCGCACCCACCGCCGGCGGGCGCGGGGGACCTTCCGGTTCAGGTCCAACGAGGCCGGCGCCAGCTTCGTCTGCAAAGTCGACCGCGGCCTGCTGAGGTTCTGCGGGAGAAGGTTCTCGCGCCACTTCGGCCCGGGCCGGCACACGGTCCAGGTTCGCGCTCGGGACCGCGCCGGCAACATCGACCGCAGCCCGGCCGTCTTCCACTTCCGCGTCAAGCGCGTCGGCTGAGCCTCAGGGAGCCGGGCGGGCCGCCTGGCGTCGCATCGCCCAGTGCCCGGCCGCCAGCAGGACCAGCAGCGCCGCGGCGCTGCCGAAGACCAGCGGGTCGGTCAGCGAGAGGCCCTCGAGGCGGGTGCCGAAGTAGACCGAGATGGCGGTGATCGGCAGGTAGCCGAGCGCCGTCGTCCAGACGAAGCGCCAGAACGGGACCCGGGCGGCGCCGGCGGCGTAGGAGACGATGCTGAAGGGGAGGATCGGGATCAGCCGCATCGCCAGCAGCAGCGTCGGGCCGCCGCGCTCGATCATCGCCTCGATCCGCTCGAAACGCTCGGCTCCGAGCCAGCGGTCGAGCAGCGGCCGCGCCACCGAGCCGCCGACCGCGAAGCAGAGGATGCCCGAGAGCAGCCAGCCGCACATCATCAGCAGCAGGGCCGGGAAGAAGCCGTAGGCATAGCCGGCGGCCGCGTCGATGACCTCCGCGGGGAAGAAGACGACTGCGTGGATCAGCGCCATGCCGAGGATCAGCAGCGGCCCCCAGGCGCCAAGGCCGTCGATCTCCTTGCGGACCTCGGTGTGATCGCCCTGGATCGCGGCGCTGAAGGCGTCGCGGAGAGCGGGGACCGTCAGCACCAATCCAGCCAGCAGGGCGATCCCGGCCAGCGTGATCCCGATCTCCAGCAGCGGTACTCGTGGCTTGGCCTCCTCCTTCACCGCCGCAGTATCCACTCTGCGGCAACCGTCTCCTCTCGCGAGAAGACACCGGGGCTCAGCCCCGCAGCCGGTCGGCGAGCCCGGAGTGGCGGCCGCCGCTTTCGTCCCGCCGCACCGCCGCGCCCAGCGCCGCCATGTCGCCGACCAGCACGCAGCTGTTGCGGGCGCGGGTGATCGCGGTGTAGAGGAGCGGGCGGGTCAGCATCCGCGAGTGCGAGCGGTGGCAGACCCCGACCACGACCGGGACCTCGCAACCCTGCGCCTTGTGGACCGAGATCGCGTAGGCGAGCCGCAGGGTGGCGGTCTCACCGTAGGGGATGACCAGGCTGCCGCCGTCGTCGGTGTCGACGACGATCGCCTCTTCGCCGGGGTCGTCGGAGCGCAGGAAGACGATCGAGCCGTTCATCAGGCCGAGCTCGTGGGAGTTGCGGGTCTGGATCAGGCGGTCGCCGATCCGGAAGCGGTCGCTCAGCGCCCGCTTGCCGTCCGGGTTGAGGCGCGCCTGCAGGCGCTCGTTGAGGGCGTCGATCCCGACCGGCCCTTTGTACATCGGCGCCAGCACCTGGACCTCGCGGATCGGGTCGACCTGGAAGCGCTTCGGGGCCCGCTCGGCGACGACCTCGACGACCGTCTCCAGGGCGCGCTCGGGGCTGGGGCGGTCGATGAAGAAGAAGTCGTGGTCCTGGTCCTCGGCCGGCTCCAGATGGGGCGGCCGCCCCTGGTTGATCTCGTGGGCGGCGGTGGTGATCATCGAGCGCGCCGCCTGGCGGAAGATCTGGCTGAGCCGCACCACCGGCGCCGCGCCGGAAGCGATCAGGTCCTCGAACGGTTTGCCGGCGCCGATCGGCGGCAGCTGGTCGGCGTCGCCGACGAAGACGACGTGGGTGGTCTCGGCGAGACCGGCGAGCAGGACCTCGGCGAGGCGCAGGTTCAGCATCGAAGACTCGTCGACGATCATCAGGTCGACCGGCAGCGGGTGGCCGGGCTTGAAGGTCGGCTCGCGGCCGGGCATCCACTCGAGCATGCGGTGGATCGTCCGCGCCTCGTGCCCGGTCGCTTCCTCGAGCCGTCGGGCGGCGCGGCCGGTCGGGGCGCAGAGGGCGATCGTCGCGTTGGCCGCTTCCGCCTCGGCGACGATCTCACGGGTGCAGACGGTCTTGCCGACGCCGGGGCCGCCGGTGAGCACGGAGATGCGCGAGGCGAACGCGCCCCGCACCGCCGCCCACTGCTCGTCGGTCAGGCCGCCCTCCTCCTCGTTCGCCGGCGGCGGCGCCTCGCCGGGATCGTGGACGAGGTGGGGAGGCGCGGCGGTGCGGGCCAGCAGCGTCTTCGCGACCGCCAGCTCGCTGGCGTGGGTCAGCTCCCGGTAGACGCGCCCTTCGTCGACCAGCAGCCCGCGCGCCTCGACCAGCACGTCGGGGTCCGGCGCCAGCCCGATCAGCCGCGCCGTGCGCCGGGTCAGCTCCTCCAGCGGCAGGAAGCTGTTGCCCTGCTGTTCGGCCTCGGAGAGGGCGAAGACGGCGGCGGCCTGGGCGCGCCGGCTGGACTCCGGCGGGACGTCGGCGGCCAGGGCGATCCGGTCGGCGCGGGCGAAGCCGACGCCGGCGACCTCGGTCAGGCGGTAGGGATCCTCGTGCAGGACCGTCATCGAGTGCTCGCCGTAGAGGGCGTGGATTGGCGCGGCCAGATGCGCGAGGCCGTGCGGGGCGAGCTGGACGTGGAGGTCGCGGACGGCGCGGCTGGCATGCCAGGATTCCGCCGCCGCCGCGGCCTGGTCTTCGCTGACCCCGCGCAGGGCCCGGAAGACGCGGTGGGGGTCGGCGGCGATCCTGCCGGACCTCCTCGCCGTGCTCGTCGACCAGCCGCTCGGCCCGCGCCGGGCCGATGTGACGCAGCGAGGTCAGGTAGGCGACCTGGCCCTCGCGGTCGGCGGGGTCGAGCGGCAGTGCCCCCTGCGCCCGCAGCTGGCGGCCGTAGCGGTTGTGGGTCTGCCACTCGCCGCTTACTTCGGCCCGATCTCCGGCGGCCAGATGAGCCACCGGGCCGACCAGCGCGAAGCCGTCGCCGCCGCCCGCCTCCTGCACGTCGAGCACCGCGTAGCCGTCGTCCTCGGCCCGGAAGATGACACCGAGCACCTCGATCGTGCCCGTGTAGGCGGCCGCGTCGGCGTCGAAGAGGGTGGCTGCGCCGTTCACACACCAAAGCTAGCCGTCCCCGAGGCGGGAGCCGGCGCCTCACTGGCCGCAAATAGCATGGTCGTATGAGCGCCGCGACCGAGCGACTGCCGCACGTCGACGAGCACGCGTTCGTCATCGGCGCCAGCCGCGAGAAGACCTGGGAGGCGCTGCTGCACGTGGTCGAGGCCACCGTCTCCGCGCCCGGGGCGCCGCGTTACGCTCGGCTGGTCGGCTGCGCCGACACCGAGGCGTCCGGCCCGCGCCCCCTGGCTGAGGGCTCGGCGTTCCCCGGCTTCCACGTCGCCGCCGCCGTGGCACCGGCCGAACTGGCCCTGGCCGGCAGCCACCGCTTCTCCGACTACGCGCTGATCTTCCGGCTCGAGGAGCTCGAGGGCGCCCGCACCCTGGTGCGGGCGGAGACCAGGGCCGAGTTCCCCCGCCTCGAGGGCGCCGTCTACAGGGCACTGGTGATCGGCACCCGCATGCACGTCCTCGCCACCCGCCGCATGCTCGCCGGCGTCAAGCGCAATGCCGAGCGTTCCTAGGCCCGACGGCGGCCTCTGCGACAGCTGCCGCCACCAGCGGCTCGTCCCCAATACCCGCGGCTCGGTCTTCTCCCTCTGCGAGCGCTCGCGCCACGACGCCGCCTATCCGCGCTACCCGCGGATCCCGGTGCTCAGCTGCCCGGGGTTCGAGCCGGAAGCGGGTCCGGCTCCCGCGCCGCCCCGATAGCGGCGCCGATCAGGCCGAGGCCGAAGATCAGCGCGGCGAGCCCGACCAGGGCGCCGAGGAAGGGGACGAGCGCCGCCAGCCGGAGGATCGCCAGGCCGGCGAGCAGGGCGAGCAGGCGCTGGCGCGGTGGCTTCAGGATCCGGCGCCCGAGGGCGTAGGCGGAGGCGAGGTAGGCGACGGCGCCCAGGGGCAGGAGGGAGAGGCCGATGCCCAGCGCCAGGGGCAGGCCGACGAGGGTGATCGCCGCGATGACGGCGGCGATCGGCAGGACGATCAGGATCGCGATGCCGATCGCGATCGTCGGGCCGACCTTCTCCCGCGAGCGGGCCTGGAGCGAGTCGGCGGCGCGCGGCGCGATTAGCAGTAGCAGGGCACCGAGGACCAGCAGGGAGAGGCTGACCGCGAGCCAGATGACGACGCCGCCGACCCAGGAGACGAGGCTGCCGACGTCGGGCCAGCCCTGCTCGAGGACGTCGCCGTGGACGCGGGCGTCGAGGGCGACCTGCGGGTGCTCGTCCCCGTACTGGACGTCGCCCGTCACTTCGGCGCTCGGCAGCAGGCGGGCTTCACCGTCGGCCGTGAAGAGGTCGCCGTCGATCCTGCCGGAGACGAGGACGTCGCCGCTGAGGACGATCACGTCGCCGTCGACCTGGCCGGCGATCCTGGCGTCGCCGTTGGCGATGAAGACGCCGCCGACCGTTTCGCCGCGGGCGACGGCGACATCGCCGGAGACGACGACGATGGCGTCGCCGCCATCACCAGCGGCGCTGGCGGCGCTCGCCGCCGCTGGGGCAGCGAGCGCCAGCACCGCCAGGAGCGCCGCCGCGGACGGAAGACCTCTGAGCACAGGCGCAGCCTAAGGGACTCTCTCTAGCTCGCCGCCATCGGGTCGGGCTCACCCAGCTTGGTGATGTCCGGTGCCTGGTAGGCCTCGCCGGGGACGCCGCCGAGGATGACGACGCGGATTCCCTCGGGCCCGGGCCAGAGCTTGCGTTTGCTTTCCGGGCCGACCCTGGCGATGTGCCCGCCGTCGAGCGGGAAGCGCTCGCCCTCGATCTCGATCTCGCCACCGCCGCGCAGCACCAGGAAGACCTCCTCCTGGTTGTCGTGGGTGTGGTCGTGCTCCGGGTAGTTCTCGTAGTTGGCGGGCATGTCGATCACCTGCATGCCGAACGACTCGACGCCGAGCTCGGCGCGGGCGCGTTTGAAGGCGCCGCGGTAGATCGCCTCCATCTCGTCGATGTTCTTCACCTGATTTGCCATTGATGTTCTCCTGCTCGAGTTTGGGTCCCGGACCGGGACTGCGCCGGCATCCTAAGCGATTTGCACGAACGTTCGTGCTTTTATAGCCTGACAGCATGAGCGCCACGACGAAACGGGCCTCTGACGGGGTGGAGGCGAAGCCGCCGGAGCCGAGCAAGGGCGCCCAGACCCGCGCCGCGATCCTCGACCGCGCCGTCGACCTCGCCTCCGCCGAGGGGTTGGAGGGGCTGACGATCGGCCGTCTTGCCGCCGAGCTGGAGATGAGCAAGAGCGGGCTCTTCGCCCACTTCGGCTCCAAGCGGGAGCTGCAATTGGCGACGGTCGCCGCCGCCGCCGAGCGTTTTCGGACCGGGGTGATCGAGCCGGCGATGAGCGCCCCCGACGGCGCCCCCCGGCTGCGGGCGATGGGGGAGCGCTACCTCTCCCACCTCGACCTCTACTCGGGCGGCTGTTTCTGGGGTGCGACCTCGGCCGAGTACGACGACCGGCCCGGCCCGGTCCGCGACGCGATCGCCGCTGCCATCGACACCTGGCTGGGGGAGCTGGAGCGCCAGGCCGAGATCGCCGGCGTCGAGAACCCAGAGCGCTTTGCCTTCGAGCTCTACGCGGTGGTGATGGGAGCCAACGCCCGCTACCGCCTCAGCGGCGACCGCAAGGTCTTCGACCACGCCCGCGGCGCCCTCGAGCGCCTCGAAGCGGAGCTGCCGGCTAGGTCGTGACGGGCGTTGGCTAGGGTTGGCCCTCAATTTCGTTTCCCAGTCAAGGAGGGCGCAGATGGACGTCGGCATCGGACTTCCCAACGCAGTGCCGGGCACCAGCGGAGCGCAGCTGATCGAGTGGGCCCGTCGGGCCGACGGCCGCGGCTTCTCGACCCTCGGCACGATCGATCGCATCCTCTACGACAACTACGAGGTGTTGACCGCGCTCGCGGGCGCCGCCGCGGTGACGGAGCGAATCGGCCTCTGCACCTCGGTGCTGCTCGGGCCCCTGCGTGAGAACGCGGTCGAGCTGGCCAAGCAGGCGCTGAGCGTCCAGGCGCTCTCCGGCGGCCGCCTCACCCTGGGCGTCGGCCTCGGCGGGCGCGACGACGATTACGAGGTCAGCGGCCTCGAGACCAAGGGCCGTGGCAAGCGCCTCGACCAGATGCTGGAACGGATGCAGGAGGTCTGGGACGACGACCGGATCGGGCCCTCGCTGGAGGGCGCGCCGCGCCTGGTCATCGGTGGCGCCGCCGACGCCTCCTTCGCTCGCGCCGCCCGTTTCGGCGAGGGCTGGATCGCCGGTGGATCCTCACCCGAGGAATACGCCGAAACCGCCGTCAAGGTCAAGGCCGCCTGGTCGGAGGCGGGCCGCGCCGGGGAGCCGCGCATGATGGGCCTCGCCTACTTCGCGCTTGGCGACAACGCCGAGGAGGACGCCCGCACCTACCTGGGCGACTACTACGGGTGGCTCGGCGAGGAGGTCGCCGGCTACATCGCCGCCAGCGCCGCCAAGGACGCCGAGACCGTCGGCAAGTACGTCTCCGCCTTCGAGGAAGCCGGCTGCGGCGAGCTGATCTTCTGCCCTTCCTCCCACGACCCCGACCAGGTCGACCTCCTGGCGGACGCCCTCGGCAAGTAGAGCGGCGCGCCTTGCCGGGCGCGAGAATCCCCCGATGGCCGACGCCTTGCCGATCCTCCTCTTCGCCAAGCCCCCCGACCTCGAGGCGTGGCTCGAGGAGAACCACGCCGGGTCCGACGGCTTCTGGCTGAAGGTCGCCAAGAAGGGCTCCGGGGAGAGGAGCGTCAGCTATGCGGAGGCGCTGGAGCTGGCGCTCTGCTTCGGTTGGATCGACAGCCAGAAGCGGGGTTTCGACGAGAAGTTCTTCCTGCAGCGGTTCACGCCGCGGCGGCCGCGCGGCAGGTGGTCGCGGATCAACCGCGACAAGGCCGCAGAGCTGATCGCGGCCGGATCGGTGCGGCCGGCCGGGCTGGCCGAGATCGAGGCGGCCAAAGCCGACGGCCGCTGGGAGGCCGCCTACGAGGGTGCGAGCACGGCGAAGGTCCCCGACGACCTGCAGCGCGAGCTCGATGCCAACCAGGCCGCCCGCGAGTTCTTCGCCAGCCTCGACAGCAGCAATCGCTACGCGATCGTCTACCGCCTCAACGACGCCAAAAAACCGCAGACGCGGGAGCGGCGCCTGCGCAAATTCATCGCCATGTTGGAGCGAGGCGAGAAGCTCCACTGACCGTCGCTGAAGGGTTGTGGTGCCTATCGGACCCACAACCCTTCGCTCGTCGGCGAACTCTCTCCGTACACTCGCCTCGTGGACCGCGCCCTGCTCGACCGCACCCTCGCCGACGCCGGCGAGCCCGCCTACCGCGCCGCCCAGGTGTGGGAGTGGGTCACGCGCGGTGCCGCCTCCTACGAGGAGATGACCAACTTGCCGGGGACGCTGCGCGACCGTCTCGAGGCCGCCGTGCCGCTCTCGACCCTCTCCCTCCAAGCCGAGGCCAAGTCCGACGACGGCACCATCAAGTCCCTCTTCCACACCGCCGACGGCCGCCCGATCGAGGCGGTTCTGATGCGCTACCGCGACGGGCGCCGCTCGGTCTGCGTCTCCTCGCAGTCGGGCTGCCCGCTGACCTGCACCTTCTGTGCCACCGGCCAGATGAAGTTCGGCCGCAACCTCAGCGCCGACGAGATCCTCGACCAGGCGCTGCACTTCCGCCGCCTCGAGGACATCGACCACGTCGTCTTCATGGGCATGGGGGAGCCGACGATGAACATCGACGCCGTGCTCGCCGCCTGCGAGCGCCTGCCCGACCTCGGCGTCACCCACCGCCGCACGGCGATCTCGACCGTCGGCTGGGTGCCGGGGATCGACCGCCTCGCCGAGTGCGAGCTGCCGCTCAGCCTCGCCCTCTCCCTGCACGCGCCCAACGACGAGCTGCGCTCGCGGTTGATGCCGGTCAACGACCGCTACCCGCTGCGCGAGGTGCTCGCCGCCTGCGATCGCTACCGGGCCAAGCGCCGCCGCAAAGTCTTCGTCGAGTACGTGATGCTCGACGGCGTCAATGACCTGCCCGAGCACGCCCGCGAACTCGCCGCTCTGCTCGATCCCCGCGTTTACAAGGTCAACCTGATCCCCTACAACCCGACCGGCAGCTACGACGGCTCCTCGCCGGAGCGGATCGACCGCTTCCAGGCGATCCTCGCCGAGCACCGGCTCACCGCCACCGTTCGCCTCACCCGCGGCCGCGACATCGACGCCGCCTGCGGCCAGCTCGCCGCTTCTGTCTCGACCTGAGAGATCGTTTCCAGGGTTGTCGCCCTCCTGGGAGGGACAATCCTGGAAACAAGGACTGGCCAGGCAGCCAGTTATGATCGGCCGGATGGCGACCCTCGATACCTCGGCCCCGCTTCAGCGGCCCCCGCAGATGTCCGCCAACCCGTTGCGGCGGGTGGCCGGCGACATCTACGAGGAGTGGCGGGAGCGCGGCAAGTTCCCGCCCGGCCCGACCGACTTCAGCCTCGCCCGCACCCACCAGATCGCCCACGACCCGCTGCCGCTGCTGCTCGGCGCCTATGAAGAGCACGGGCCGATCTTCAGCATGCGGCTGCTGCACTCGCGGGTCATCTTCATGCTCGGGCCGGAGGCGAACCATTTCGTCACCGTCGGCCACCCCGAGAACTTCCACTGGCGCGAGTCGAGCTTCGGCGATCTGATCCCGCTGCTCGGCGACGGCCTGCTGACGATCGACGACGACTTCCACGATCGCGCCCGGGCGATCATGATGCCCGCCTTCCACCGTGAGCAGGTCGCCGCCTCGGTGCAGGCGATGGCGCTCGAGGCGGCGGCGGCGACCGCCAAGCTGCCGCCGGGCGAGACCGTCGACATCTACGACTGGATGCGCAACCTGGCGATGCGGATCGCGATGCGGGCGCTGCTCGGACTCGACCCCGACGAGGCTGGCAAAGGGGCCGCCGCGGCCGAGCACTTCGAGCGCGCCCTCGGCTATTACGGGATCGACTTCCAGCTGCGCCTGCTGCGTGGCCCCGGCTCGCCCTGGCGCCGGCTGGTCTCCTCGCGCCGGGTCCTCGACGAGATCGTCTTCGCGGAGGTCGCCCGCCGCCGCGCCAACCCCGACCCCGGTCGCCAGGACATCCTCAGCCTCCTGGTCGGTGCCCGCGGCGAAGGTGGGGAGGCGTTCACCGACCGTGAGATTCGCGACCAGCTGATGACCCTGATGTTCGCCGGTCACGACACCTCGACCTCGACCCTGAGCTTCATGCTGCACGAGCTGGCCCGCCACCCGGAGGTCGTCGCGAAGCTGCACGAGGAGCAGGACCGGGTGCTGGCAGGAGCGACCCCGACCGTCGACCAGCTCGAACGCGAGATGCCCTACCTGGACATGGTCTTCGACGAGGTGCTGCGCCTCTACCCGCCGGCCTGGATCGGCCCCCGCCGCGCCGTCCGCGAGTTCGAGTTCGGCGGCTACACCGTCCCCCGCGATGCCTACGTCAACTACTGCTCCTGGGCCAGCCACCGCATCCCCGAGGTCTTCCCCGACCCCGAGGCCTTCATCCCCGAGCGCTTCACCCGCGAGCGCAAGGCACAGCTGCCGCGCGGCGCCTACGTCCCCTTCGGCGGCGGCTCACGGATCTGCATCGGCAAGCGCTTCGGCCAGACCGAGGTGAAGCTGGTCGCGACGATGCTGCTGGCGCGCCGGCGCCTCGATGCCCTGCCCGGGCGCACGATGACGATCCGCCAGATGCCGACGCTCTCGCCCAAGGGCGGGCTGCGGATGCGGGTCCGCGACCGCGCCGCCTAGACTCGGCGCGACTCGATGCGCGCGCTGGTCATCTCCGACACCCATTTCGGCGCCTGGACGGGCCGCGATCTGCTGCGCGAGGACTTCTTCCTCGAGCGGCTGGCGCCGCAACTGGAGGGGATCGACGAGTTGATCTTCCTCGGCGACCTCTTCGACTTCCTCTTCGGCGCGGTCGAGGAGGCGGTCGATGCCGCCGACGGGCTGCTGCGCCTGATCGCCGAGAAGATGGCGGGCGGGCGGCTGGTCTTTCTCGCCGGAAACCACGATCACCACCTCGTCCACCGCGACGAGGAGGACCGCCTGGAGACCGCGCTGGCCACCGGCCACCGGCCCACCGTTCCGCCCGGCCCCGGCTTCTTTCGCGAATTCCTCGAGCGCCGCCTGCCGGGGATCGAGGTCGAGATCGCCTACCCGACCTACAGCTTCGCCGGCGTCCTCTGCACCCACGGCCATTACCTCGACCCGCACGCGCGGCTGAGCGGCTCGCGCGCCGACCGCCTGCTGACCAGGACCCTGTGGGCGATCGCCGCCGGCGGCCCCGAGAAGCCGACCTGCATCGAGGACTACGAGTCGATCATCACCCTGCTTACCGAGTGGCTCTACGTCGCCGCCCAGATGCCGCACGGCACCCACGCCCAGCAGAACGTCTTCCGGGCCGCTCAGCGAGCTGGGCGCTTCGCCTCGGCGCTGAGCCTGCCGGTGCGGGGCGCCAAGCGAGTGGCGGCGGAGCTGCGCGACCGCGGCGTCGGCGTCGACTCCGGTGAGCTGCCCAGCGAGGAGCACTTCGACGCCGTCGTCCGCGGCGAGGCCGCCCGCCAGGCCCGCGAGCAGCCGCTCCAGGGCCCCGCCTGGTCGCGGCCGATCTATCCCGAGCCGACGGTGATCTCGCGCAGCGACCCCTCCGAGCACGCCCTGGAAGCCTTCGCCCAGGTCGTGCGCAACCTCGACTGGAGCAGCGAGACGGGGGCGATCGTCTTCGCCCATACCCACCAGCCGCTGGCCGACGTGCGCTGCGGCGCCGGTGAGAGCCGCTACTGGAACACCGGTTCCTGGATCTACGAGCCGGACCTCGGCTCGCGGCAGGCCTACGCCCGCTACCTGCGCTACGCCTGGCCAGGAACGGCGGTCCTGATCGACGAGGACGAGCCGCAGCCGCGCCTGCTGGAGATGCTCGCCGACCTCAACCCACTCAACGACGGCCCAGGCCTGCCCAGCCCGTGATCGTTCTCGCCGCCGAGGCCTGGCCAGCCGTCTTCGGCGGCCTGATCCCAATCCTCGGCCTAGCCGCGATCGGCTACATCATCTGGAGAGCCGTCCGCGACCCGGACGACGACAATAAAGACGAGTAGCGCACCCTCTCAACCCGCACTTCCCGCCGGCGTAGGCACAACTTCCCAACCCTCGCCCCAGCTGGCCCTTCGAAGGAAGCCGGGATAGCCCGGGGGTCCGGGTAGGGGTGAAGCGTCTTGTACTTTTTCGCGGCCGGCAGTCTCGGACGACCTTCAGCGCTCCCTCGAAAAAGTTAAGCGAAACCCCTACCCGGACCCCCGGGCTATCCCGGCTACTTGATGAAGAGCATCTCCTCATACTTCGGCAGCGGCCAGAAGTCGTCGGCGACGACCTTCTCCAACTCGTCGGCGGCTTCGCGCACCTTGTCCATCGCCGCCAGCTGCTTGTCGCGGGCGTAGGTCGCCTGCTCGAGGCCCTCCAGGTCTTCGGGATAGGCGTTGGCCGACTTCAGCCCGCCGAGCGCGGCGACCAGCCCGTCGACGAGCTCGCGGACCTCGCCCTCGAGGCTGGAGACCCCGGCTTCCCCGATCAGCGCCAGGTGGCGCAGGCCGGCGGGCAGCAGCATCGTCTGGGCGATCGAGAAGGTCTCCTCGGCCTCGATGTTGGCCCGGATCGAGTACTGCTCGAGCCAGACCTCGTAGCGGGACTCGAGCTCGCGCTTGTTGAGCACGCCGTACTTCTCGAACGCGGTGACGGTGTCCTCGGCGACCACCTCGGGCAGCGCGTCGGGAGTGGTGCGGAGGTTCTTCAGGCCGCGCCGCTCAGCCTCGGCGTGCCACTCCTCGGAGTAGTTGTCGCCGCTGAAGCAGACCACCTTGTTGGCGAGGTAGGACTCTTTGACGATCGCCATGACCGCCTCCGGCATGGCGGCCCCGGTGCCAAGCTTCTCCTCCAACTTGCCGGCCAGCTCGTCGATCGCCTCGGCGGCGATCGTGTTGAGGACGGTGTTCGGGAAGGCCAGCGACATGCTCGACCCCAGCGCCCGGAACTCGAATTTGTTGCCGGTGAAGGCGAACGGCGAGGTCCGGTTGCGGTCGCCGCCGTCGAGTGGCAGCGGCGGCAGCACCGTCGTGCCCAGGTCGAGGAACGAGGCGGGCGTGTTGGGGTCGCCCTCGCCGCTGGAGATCGCCTCGAAGACCTTGTCGAGTTCGGCGCCGAGGAAGACCGAGATGATCGCCGGCGGCGCCTCGTTGGCGCCGAGGCGGTGATCCTGGCCGATGTTGGCGACCGAGGCCCGCAGCAGCCCCTGGTGTTTGTTGACCGCCTGGATCACCGCCGTGCAGAAGAACAGGAAGTGGATGTTGTCCTCCGGCGTGTCGCCCGGGTTGAGCAGGTTGCTGCCGGTGTCGGTCCCCATCGACCAGTTGTTGTGCTTGCCGGAGCCGTTGACGCCGGCGAATGGCTTCTCGTGCAGGAGGCAGACCAGCCCGTAGCGGCGGGCGACGTTCTCCAGCGTCTGCATCAGCAGCTGCTGATGGTCGGAGCCGACGTTGGAGTTCTCGAACATCGGCGCGATCTCGTACTGCGCCGGCGCGACCTCGTTGTGGCGGGTCTTGACCGGGATGCCGAGCTTCCGCATTTCCAGTTCCGACTCCATCATGAAAGCCAGCACCCGCTCCGGAATCGAGCCGAAGTAGTGGTCGTCGAGCTCGTGCCCCTTCGGCGGCTTGGCGCCGAACAGGGTGCGGCCGGTGCTGATCAGGTCGGGCCGCTCGAAGAAGTACTGCTCGTCGATCAGGAAGTACTCCTGCTCGGGCCCGACCGTCGTGAACACCCGCTGGCTCTGCTCGTCGCCGAGCAGGCGCAGGGCCTTGATCGCCGAGCGCGAGAGCGCGTCCATCGAGCGCAGCAGCGGGATCTTCGCGTCGAGCGCCTCGCCGGTCCAGGAGGCGAAGGCGGTCGGGATGCAGAGCAGGGTCCCGTTCGGGTTCTCGAGGATGAAGGCGGGGCTGGTCGGGTCCCAGGCGGTGTAGCCACGGGCCTCGAAGGTGGCGCGCAGGCCGCCGGTCGGGAAGGAGGAGGCGTCCGGCTCGCCCTGGATCAGCTCCTTGCCGGAGAACCCCGCCAGCATCTTGCCGTCGCCCGAGGGCTCGAAGAAGGAGTCGTGCTTCTCCGCGGTCGAGCCGGTCAGCGGCTGGAACATGTGCGTGTAGTGGGTGGCGCCGTTCTCCAGCGCCCAGTCCTTCATCGCCTCGGCGACGGCGTCGGCCAGGCTGGGGTCGAGCGCCTCGCCGCCGGCCAGGGTCGCCTGCAGCTTCTCGAACGCGTCGCTGGGCAGCCGTTCGCGCTGCACGTCGACGGAGAAGACGTTGGCGCCGAAGGCTTCGTTCTCGGGAAGGGTCAGGTCGAGCGCGCCGAGGGCCTCCCCGTTGGAGCTCCACTGCGCTGCGGTCACGTTCTGCTGGCGGATACGAGTCATCGCTTGGCTTTGTCCCTCACTTGGCGCACGCCCATTTCCGAGCGCGATCGATTACCGGTCACTCCCTTAATAAGAGCCAAAAGAGCCTAATGGCCACGCGCCTCGCACGCCTTTATACGCCCGTACAGTCTTCGCCCAGCCGGGGTTGTCCCCGCTGTCGGCGGCGCGGAGCGGCGGCGGCCCGTGGCGCCCGACCGGATAGCCTCCGCGTCGCGCGGCGCACGCCGCCCTGCCAAGCCAAAATCGGAGGACTCACCCGAATGTTCGTTTCCAAGGCCGCCGTCGTCGGCGGAGGCACCATGGGTGGCGAGATCGCCCAGGCGATCGCCGCCGCCGACATCCCAGTCGTCGTCAAGGACATCGACCAGAAGTTCGTCGACGCCGCCGTCGAGAAGGCCCGCTCGGTCACCGAGGGCCAGCTCAGCCGCCTGGTCAAGAAGGAGAAGCTGACCCAGGAGCAGGCCGACGCCCGCCTCGCCGAGCTGATGTCGAACATCACCGGCACGACCAGCTACGACGAGTTCGGCGACGTCGACTTCGTGATCGAGGCCGTCCCCGAGAAGATGGCGATCAAGCAGGCGGTCTTCGCCGAGATCGACGCCGCCACCCCTGGCCACGCGATCCTCTCCTCCAACACCTCCTCGCTCTCGATCACCGAGATCGGCGAATCGACCCTGCGCTCCGACAAGGTCGTCGGCTTCCACTTCTTCTACCCGGCCTCGGTGATGCCGCTGGTCGAGGTGATCGTCGGCGAGTACACCTCGCAGGAGACCGCCACCGCGGCCTACAACTTCGCCCAGGCGATCAAGAAGCAGCTGATCGTCTGCGGTGAGGTGCCCGGCTTCGTCGTCAACAAAATCCTCATGGCGACGATCGGCGAGATCTGGCGCGCCCAGGAGGAGCACGGCCTCTCCCTGACCCAGATCGACCAGGCGATCGCCGAGGCGAAAGTGGCGCCGATGGGGCCGTTCTTCCTCACCGACCTGCTCGGCCTCGACACCGTCCTCCACGTCGCCGAGCACCTCGAAGAGTCCTACGGCGAGACCTTCTACGTCCACCAAGGCCTCAAGCGGCTGGTCGCCGACGGCAAGCTCGGCGCCAAGAGCGGCGGCGAGGGCTTCTTCAAGGACGGCGAGCAGACGATCCCGGGCGACGCGGCCCCGGACGCCGAGGAGCTGGTGGCGATGTTCACCGGCCGCGCCCTGGTCGAGTCGCTGCTGCTGGTCGAGGAAGGGATCTGCTCGGTCCGCGACATTGACCTCGGGATGATGGCCGGCGCCGGTCTCGACCCACGCCGCGGCCTGCTGCCGCCGTTCTGGAAAGCCGACGTCGAGGGTCTCGACAAGGCGCTGGAGCAGCTCGAGCGGCTGGAGGAGAAGCACGGCGAGCGTTTCTCGCCGCCGGTCACCCTCAAGCGCCTGGTCGCCCAGGGCCGGCTCGGCCTCGCCTCCGGGCAGGGCTTCTATCCCTACCCGCAGCCGGACGAGGGCGAGCAGCCCGAGACGGTAAAGCTGGAGACCCGCGACGGCGTCGCGATCGCCTGGCTCGCCAACCTGCCGATGAACGCGGTCTCACCGGACGTGATCCGCGACCTCGGCACGGTCTGGGAGCGGGTCAAGGCCGCCGACGGGGTCGGCGCGATGGTGATCGCCTCCTCGGTCCCGGTCGTCTTCTCGGCCGGCGCCGACATCAAGGCCTTCACGCAGATGGACGCGGCCACCGGCGAGAAGCTGATCCACGCGGCGCACGCGCTGCTGCGCGAGCTCGGGACCGAGCGGGTGGCGACGATCGCCGCCGTCAACTCGATCGCCTTCGGCGGCGGCTGCGAGGTGGCGATGGCCTGCGACGTGCGGATCGCCGCCGAGGCGGCCGTCTTCGGCCAGCCCGAGATCAAGCTGGGGATCATCCCCGGCTTCGGCGGCACCCAGCGCCTGGCCCGGCTGGTCGGGCCCAACAAAGCGCTGGAGATGAACCTGGTCGGCGACGCCGTCCTCGCCGAGGAGGCGCTGGAACTGGGCCTCGTCAACCGCGTCGTCCCCGACCACGAGCTGTTCGAGACGGCGCTGATGTGGGGCCGCAAGCTGGCCGCCCAGGCGCCGGTCGCGGTCGGCCTGATCAAGTCGGTCTCCCACAAGGGGGACCTCGACGAGGGCATCGAGGCCGAGAAGCAGGGCTTCGCCAGCGCCTTCGCCAGCGACGACGCCAAAGAGGGCATCGGCGCCTTCCTCGCCAAGCGGACTCCGAAGTGGAGCGGCAAGTAGCAGCCGCGGTTGGGGCAGCGCGACTCGGGGAGCTGATTCGCGAGTCGCGCTGCACCGTCGCCCTGACCGGGGCGGGGATCTCGGTGCCGTCGGGAATTCCCGATTTCCGCACGCCGGAGACGGGGCTCTGGGCCAACGTCGATCCGATGGAGGTCGCCCACATCGACGTCTTCGAACGCGACCCGGCGCGCTTCTGGTCCTACTACCGGCCGCGCTTCCAGTCGCTCGGCGACAAACGGCCCAACCCCGCCCACGAGGCCCTCGCCGAGCTCGAGCGCCAGGGCCTGATCGAGGGCGTGATCACCCAGAACATCGACCGCCTGCACCGCGCCGGCGGCTCGCAGAACGTCGTCGAGGTGCACGGATCTATCGAGACCTCTTCCTGTACCCGCTGTGCGACCGTCTTCGATCTCGACGCGGTCGAAGCGCTGTTCGACGGTGACGGCATCGCCATCTGCTCCGCCTGCGGTGGCCCGGTCAAGCCCGACGTCATCCTCTTCGGTGAGCTGCTGTCGGAGAGCGCGATGGCGCGCGCCCGCAGCCTCTCCGAGCGCGCCGATTTAATGATCTGCGTCGGCTCCTCGCTGGCCGTCTACCCGGTCGCCGGGCTGCCCCAGCTGACCCTCGAGCGGGGTGGCCGCCTGGCGATCGTCACCAAGGGCGAGACTCCCTATGACGACGATGCCGAGCTGAAGCTGGACGGCGAAGTGGTCGAGGAGCTCACCGCCCTGATGGCCGTGCTCGTCTAGGCCGGCGGGTCCGACAGCGCCACAATCAGAAGAACTGCGGCCAGCTCAACCCCGAGCGTTTGACGACGAGGATCACGGCGGTGACGTCGGGGTCGCGAGCGGCGATGCGCTCGACCGCGTTGGACCAGGGGATCTGCTGTGGGGAGCGGCCGCTGCGCAGCTCCTTCAGAGCCCCGTTCATGGAGTCGGCTTCGATCAGCACCGCCGTCTGCGCGGGAGCGCTGGCCTCGGCGGCTTCGAGCATCTGGCGCGTCACGTCCTCGGCTCCTCGCAGGGCGCTCTCCCAGCCATCGTCGTAATCGACCACTGCCAGCGGCGGTCCTTCGAGGATCGTCAGCCGGCTCTCGCGCGGCGCCCAGTCGCGTTCGCCGAACGCGAAGGAGAGGCCGGCGATCCACGGCTCGAGCACCGCTTTGCGCAGATCCGCCTCGTCGAGGTTGAGCACACGGGCACGGTTGATAGGTGAGCTGATTTCGACGTGAAAGGGCATGCCGCGAACTTAGCCGGTTCGCGATGATGGGTCCATGGAACCCGCCGCCGCCCCGGAAGCCGTCGTCTTCGACAACGACGGCCTGCTGCTGGACACCGAGTCGGTCTGGACCCGGGCCGAGCAGGATCTATTTGCCGCCCGCGGCGCCGATTTCACCCCCGCCGACAAGCGCGAGCTGGTGGCACCTCGGCGGCGATCGCCGGCGGGGTGCTGGAAAGGCGCCTGGGCGAGCCCGGGCGGGCGGCGGAGCTGATCGAAGAGCTCAACGTCCTGGTCGTGGCCGAGCTCGAGCACGGGGTAGAGGCGATGATCGGTGCCAGGGAGCTGCTGGGGACGCTGCGCCGGCGCGGCACCCCGGTCGCCCTCGTCTCCAACTCGCCGCTCGCCTTCGTGGTCCGGTCGCTGCAGTTGGCCGGCTTCGAGAACCACTTCGACGTCGTGCTCAGCGCCCACGAAGTCGCGGCGCCCAAGCCTGCCCCGGATCCCTACCTGGAGGCTTGCCGCCGCCTCGGCGTCGAGCCGGGGCCGGGCGTGGTCGCGCTCGAGGATTCGCCGACCGGCGTGGCCGCGGCGCGGGCAGCCGGGCTGACGGTGATCGGCGTGC
>Ga0193706_1000492_pt1 | contig 22849 bp, 11 predicted proteins | sample U3c1metaG_FD_160130 | JGI IMG/M metagenome (GOLD analysis project Ga0193706, IMG submission 160130) | Soil microbial communities from a riparian zone of the East river system, Colorado, United States - U3c1 | ecosystem: Environmental > Terrestrial > Soil > Riparian zone | place: USA: East River... | reverse complement strand
GCTGGGAGGCTGGGGAACCGCCCGCAGCTGGCCGATCGTCTTTTCGAAAGCGCCGACGGCACGCGTGAAGTGCATCGAGGCGGCCTTCAGCTTTTCGGCCTTCACCTGCTCTTTGGCGCCAGCGAAGATGCGCTTGTTGGCTTCGGTGTTGCGCTTGCAGATCGGCTCGACCCGGGTGACGTATTCGTCGCGGGTCAGTTCCGTCGCACTGGCCAGCGGCACGATGGCCAGTGCCACCAGCACCGTGGTAATGAAGATCGTCCTTCTCATCGCAAAACCCCCCTGTTCATCCATTTGTCCTTGAAACACCCCTAGGCGGGGTGAAGCTCGATTCGCGGCAAGACCCGGGCGAGCGGCTTCGGCAACCACCAGACCCGCTCGCCGATCAACAGCATCAGCGCCGGTAACAAAAGGAGTCGCACCACCGTGGCATCGAGGGCGACCGCCACCGCCAGGCCCACGCCGAGCTGGGAGACGGTGGAGATTGGCGCTGCCGCGAAGCAGAGGAAGACGGCAATCATGATCGCCGCCGCGCCGGTGATCACCCGCGCCGTCTTCTCCAGGCCGAAGGAGACCGCCTCGCGGTGGTCGCCGCTCGTCTCATAGCTCTCGCGCATCCGCGCCAGGAGGAAGACGGCGTAGTCGACCGAGAGCCCGAAGACGATGCCGAAGATGCCGGCGGCGCCGATCGCGTCGACGTAGTCGTGGCCGCCGAGCGGCCAGCCGGCGGGGACGTGGAAGAGCAAGACCAAGACGCCGAAGGCGACGCCGACGGTCATCAGGTTCAACGCCACCGCCAGGGCCGCGAGGATCAGCGCCCGCAGGATCGCGACCAGGGCGAGGAAGGTGACGATCGTCATCGCCAGGATCACCAGGGGCACGCGGGTGCGGGTGACCTGGTTGTAGTCGGTGAGCTGGGCGGGGCCGCCGGTGAGGCCCGTCTGCAGGCCGGCCTTGCGGCCAAAGGCGGTGGCGAGGCGGGAGAGGCGGTGGTCGAGGGCTTCCGAGGCGGGGGTGTCGAAATCGTAATCGGGGACCACGAGCATGGCGGCGGCCTGGCCGCTCCTGTTGAGGTCGATCGTCTGGGCCACCTGGGAACGAGTGCCCGCTTTGGCGCCGTCGAGGGCGGAGAGGACGAAGTAGCCGGAGTCGAAGAGGTGCGGGGAGGCGTGGATCACGGCCTGGCGCTGGCGGGAGATCTGGGCGCTCTGAGCGCTGACCTTGACCCCTGCCCGCGCCAGCCCCCCCTGCAGGGGGGCCGAGCGGGCATAGCCCTCAGTCAGGCCGGAGGCAAGCGCTTCGCTGCCGCCGGTGAGGCGCACGAGGCCGCCGGAGAGCGCGCCGGCGCCGGCGGCAAGGCGATGCAGGCCGGAGCCGAGGGAGCCGGCGGCCCCGGCCAGGCGCTGGGTTCCCGAGGCGAGCTTTTCCTGACCCGCGGCGAGGCGCGAGGCGCCGGAGTGAAGGCGGATGGCGTTGGTCCGCAGGCTGCGCAGTTCGTCTCGCTGGGCCGCGAGGGCCAGGACCAGGGCGGCGGCTTCGGAGGCGGCGCGCTTCAGCGCCGGGTCGGTGCTCGCCGCGGAGCTAAGCCGCGCCCTGATCCGGCGCGCCCGTGCCAGCGAGCCCTTGCGCAGCTGCGGCAGCAGGTCGTGCAGGCCAAAGGCGAGGGAAAGGGAGCCGGCCTTGGCGCTTTCCTGGCCTTCGGCGAGGCGCCCGGCGCCGGCGGCGAGGCGATCGATCGCCGCACCCGCCTGGTCTCCGCCGCTGGCGGCCCGCTCGAGGCCGGAGGCGAGCTGGGCGGCGCCCTGCTGGGCGCGGCCCGAGCCCTCGCCGAGAAGCCCGGCGCCGGCGGCCGCCCTGGAGAGGCCGGTGCGCAGCTGGCCCACCCCGGCCCCGGCGGCCGAGAGCTTGGGGCCGAGGCGCCGCAGGGTGGCAACCCGCTCGGCACCGGGAGGGCCCAGCAGAGCCCGGCCCCGCCGTCCCAGCGAGTCCGTGCGCTTGGCGATCTGGCCGGGACCGATCACCGCCTGCACGCCGGGTTGGCCGGCCAGCAGCGCCTGGAAGTGAGAGAGATGCCGGAGGTCGCCCGCGGAGGTGATCGGACCGGCGTCGGTGGCGGCGACGAGGACGAAGGGGGCGTCCCAGCCGGCGCCGATCTGACGCAAGATCAGCTCCGAGTCGCGGCGGGCGGAGTCAGACCGGGGCAGCTGCTCGGCAGAGGGAGGGCCGGTCTTGATCGCCAGCGCCGGCGCCGCCAGGAGCAACAGACCGGCGGAGACGACGATCGCCACCCCGCCCGGGTGCCGCAGCGCGGTGCGCAGGGAGCGGTGCAGCAGGGCGTGTTCGCCATTCGGGGGGCGCCCGATCCGCCAGCGGTTGACGTTGGGCCCGAGAACGAGCAACAGGGCCGGGGCGAGGTAGTTGGCGACCGCGACGCTGAGCGCCGTAACCAGAATCGCGGTGCCGGCCAGGGAGAGCAGCAGCGAGCCCGGCAAGACGAAAACCGAGACCGCCATCGAGATGAAGAGGGTGGAGCCGGCGAAGAGGGTGGTCCGCCCCGCGGTCCGCCTGGTCGACCAGGCGGCCGCGAGTGGCTCGGAGCCCGCCTGGAGCTCCTCGCGGAAGCGGGAGACCATCAGCAGGGCGTAGTCGACGCCGAGGGCGAGCCCCATCATCGTCGCCACGGTGAGGGCGAAGGCGTCGATCGAGATCGCGCCGGAGGCGAGGTAGAGAAGGCCCCGCGAGGCGATCACCGTGACCGCCCCGAAGCCGAGCGGGATCAGCGCCGCGACCGGCGAGCGGAAGACGAAGAGCAAGACCAACAGCAGGAACGGGATCGCGATCAGCTCGGCCCGCTCGGTGGAGGAGATCGACTGGTCCTGAATCGCCCGTGAGAGCGATGCGTAGCCAGTCTGGTTGGCCTGGACCGGAGCGTGGACCTTCGTTTCGAGGAGCTGGTTCAACCTGGGAACGACGTCGGCGACCGCCTCCGCGGTGCCGGTGTGGAAGTCGGCGAGGATGAACGCCTTGCGCGGGCTCGGGCGCAGGCGTGCGAGGGCGTCTCCGTCCCAGGGAGAGAGGGTGGTGACGGCGGGATCGCGGCGCAGAGTGCGGATCAGCGCCGGACCCTGTCGGTCAAGCGCCGCGGCCGGACCGCGCAGCAGGATCGCAAAGGGCGCCGACTCGCCGAAGTGGGCCTTCAGCAGGTCCCCGCCCTGAGCCGAAGGGGTGCCGGGGACCGAAAGTGAGGTAGGGGTGAGGCGAGACTCTACGCCGAGGCCCAAGATGCCGAGGGCGGCGATCGAGACAATCGCCGCCCCCAGGACCTGGCGCGGATGCCGCAGACTGAGGGGCGCCCGCTGCCGCCTACCAGATGGCACTGAGCTTGCTCAGCTGCTGGCGCTTCTTGCCCTTTTGCGATGAGTGCTTCTTCGACTTCTTGTGCTTCTTCGACTTCTTGTGCTTCTTGTGGCCGCACTGCGCCTTCAGTGGCGAGGAGAAATTGCTCACCTTGCCGTTCTGGCCCTGCATCTTCACGGTCGCCTTGTGGCTGCCCCGGCAGACGTTGGTCGAGTTGACCACGAGGCCCTTCTTGCCGCCCTGCATCTTCAAGACGAACTTGGAGACGGGAGCGTCGGGCACCAGTTCGAAGCTGTTGCGGATGCCGCCTTTCACCGAGTCGATCCGCCCGTCGAGGTCGACTTCGATCGGCTGGGAGTCCGGCCCCCTCAGGGCCACCACCAGGTCCGGCAGCTTGTTGCTGGAGGAGCGCAGGTAGACCGGCCCTTTCAGGGGCTGATCCAAGAGCGGAGTGATCGCTTCGGCTTCGCCGTAGATCGCACCCCTGGGGCAGGCGTTGGCCGCGAACTGCACCCGCGTGCAGACGGTGCGGATGTGGCTCTGGTCGAGGAACTCCGAGTGCGGCAGAGCGACGGAGACCTTGCCGATGTTGGCCTGGCCCGCCGGTTGGGTCAGGGTCGCGACCAGAGCCGGATTGCTGTTGCGCCTGGTACCACCCTTGAGCGCGATCTTGAGTTTGGGAGTGAACTTGAGCGCATCGCAGTTGCCGACCTGGAAGCGATTGGACGGGGTCGCGGTAGCGCCATCGGAGCTGCCGATGTTGGCCGAGGCCGACATCAATTCACAGCTGGTCGGGTTGAGACCGAACTGCGGGCGGTCGATCGAGATCGCCACCGAGCGCACCTTCAGCGGGATGCCCTTGAGGATCGTCGGGATCGGGTCCGACTTGGCGGTCAGCTGCGCGCTTTCCGGGTTGACGTAGATTGGCGCCCGCACGACCACGTTGCCGAGGTCGAAGGGCCCGGCCACTGCCGGGGTGATCACGACCGAGCTCACCGGTGCCCCTTTATAAGGGCCGGCCAGGAAGATCTTGCCGCCGACGTGGAAGGGCTCCGAGCCGACGCCCGCCGAGGTGTCGGCCGTGCCGAGCTCACTAGCCGGCGGGCAGCTGGGGCTGGCCTGCTCGGCCTTGCCCGACTTGCCTTCCGCGGCGGCGATCTGGGCATCCGAGCAGTAGGGAATCCCGGCCAGCTTGCCGGTAACGCCCTGGGGCAGCGTGAAGTCGAGCTGGCGCAGTTCCTGTTCGCCGTCGTTGCGGCCCACCTTGATCAGCAGTGGCGCGTAGGCGCCGGCGATCGCGTTGCCGGTCCCCGCTTCGAAGGAGGGAGAGAAGGGCCGCGTCACCGCCGACGGCGAGCAGCCGCTCGAGACGTTGAAGCTGTCCGTCGTTCGCGCCGGCGGACCGGATTCAGGCGCCGACCACGGTTCCCATTCCCCTTCGGTCGTGTACTTGCCACAGACTTCCGGCGTCGCCAGCGCGGCGTGTGCCCCACCGCCGCGGAAGTGCAGGGTGAGGTCTTCGAACGGCTGCTGGGGGAGGTAGTCGAAGACCGCCGTGAGCTGGCCGGTGCTCGGGTCGGGCACGACCTTGCCCGGCAGCTTCAGGGTGATCCCGAAGCGCGAGCTTTCGAAGACCAGGTAGAGGCCGATCAGCGAATTGAACGGGTTTTCTTCCTGGTTCGTCAGGTAGATCGTGCCCTTCAGCGGTTCTTCGAGCAGGGGGGTAACCGTTTCGACCGTACCCAGCTTGGAGCCGTCGGGGCAGCTGACCGGGTCGTCGTTGAACCGCGTCGGGTTCGGCAGCCCGCCAGCGCCCTTGTAGCCGATCTGCGCCTCCGAGCAGCCTTCGAGGCCGTTCGCCTGGGCGGCGTTGAGGGCGAGGCCCGTCGGCAGCTTCACGACCGAGCGATCGAGCTGCGGTTCGGCGAAGACCCCATCCCCCGTCTCGGTCAACCCTTTCTGCGGGAGGTGCAGGTGGGCGGTCGCGGCGACCGGCGAGGAGCCCTGGGTGCTTGACGGCTGGAAGCTGAAGCTCGGGTCGAACTCCAGCTTGTCGCAGCCCGTCAGCGCCGGCTGCGGCAAAATCGTCGGCTCGTAGAAGTGGCCCGGTTCCTGCCAGGAGTCGGCTTTGCCCGCAACCAACGGCGCCTGACGCGCCGATTCCGCGCAACTGGTCGGGTTGGTGAGGACCGCCTTGCCGTGGGCCGCCTGCGGCGCGCCTTCGAAGGCGGTAAAGGCGCCGAAGATCTTTATGAGGCTCGGGTTGCCCGGCGCCGTGATCCGCACGCCGAAGTCGTCTTCGCCCCTCACCGAGGCGAGCACGCTCTGGATCGGGAAGGCGAGCTTGGCGCTGAACTCCGCCGCGTACCCGCTTGGCGGCACGTCGTTGAAGAGTTCGGTTTCGAATTCAAGGGGTTCGGTGAACGCACCGAGCAGCGGGACGAGGCTGCCGACCGACATTTCGCTGGTGCAGAGCGTGCCGCCTTCGGCGACGACGCTCTGCGGGCAGCGTTTGGTGACCATCGGATTGCCGGTGAAGCCGGGCGGCAGATCGACGACGACGTTCCTGGAGTCCGCGGCCGGCACCACGCTCCCGTTCGACAGGCGCACCGTGGTGACGATGAAGTAGGCGCTGGCGCTGTAGGGGTGAGCGCCCGCCTGCGTGGACGGAGTTCCGTCGGCTTCGAAGGAGCCGGCCCAGAAGGCGGCGGTGCCGAAGGGTGCCGGTTCGTTGGAGACGACGATCGGCACCTGGTAGGTGTCCGAGCCGCCACCCGCTCCCGACAGTTCAATCGGGACGCTGGAGCGCAACGGTGCGCCCCCTTCGACCTTGATCGGGACGCGAACCGTGTAGGCCGAGGAATGGATCGCCGGGACAGGGCGCACCGAGGTGCAGGTGACGGTGACGAGGTTGGTTTCTTTCGGGCACAGCCACTGCCGGCCTTCCGCCGGTTTGGCGAGGGTGACGCCCGCCGGCAGCGGGCCGATCTTGGCGGTCACCGTGCCGGCGCTCGGCTGGGCGCCGACGTTGGTCGGCAGCACGACGATTTCCCCCGTACCCGGGCCGCCGGGGACGGTGGTGAAGACGTGGGCGAAGGGATGCTCGCCGGTCAGGTCGCGGATATTGACCCCGAACTCTTCGACGTCTTCGTCGGCGAATTCACCGCCGAAGGTGACGAAGTACGGGTGCCCGGCGTCGCCGCCGGGGCCGCCGGCGGCCGTGAAGGCGCCGGGCCCGAAGGCCGGCAGTTCGCCGAGAGCGGCCTCGACTTCCGCCGCGGTGGCGTCGTAGGGAAGCGGATCGGTTGGCTGGTTGACCACGAAGGGGATCTGGCCCGACGCATACTCGGAGGTGGTTGCCTTCGATACGGCGATCTGTCCTCCACCGAGTTCAGCGGTGACCAGGGTCCCCGGCGCGAGGCCGTCTCCGACCAGTTCGTCGCCGATCTGCAGCGGACCGGTGACGCCGCTCATCCTCTTGGTGAACAGCTTCATGATTTTGTTGGCGGTCCCGGTGGTGGGCCCTTGGGCCGCCTGGGAGAGCGTCACGGTCGAGCCTTTGGCGGTGCAATCAGGGGAGCAGGAGACGACGAACGTTTCGGCCGGAAAGATCCCCGCGGACGTGACGCGCTCCCCGACTTCATATGCGCCGCTGAAGATCGTCGCCTCGCTGTTGTCTTTTTCGACGGTGAGGATGCCGTTGGCGGTGACCGGCGTTCCCGCGCCTTCGCCCATCTTGCGGAAGAGGCTGAAGGTTCCGCCTTCCGCTTCCACCGCAATCCGCTGGACCTCCGACTGTTCGGGCGCGATGTTGGTCGGGCTGGTGACGCCCATGACCTTCCAGGCCGGTCTCGGGGTCACCGACGCCTGGGCCGCCGCCGGAAGCGCCACGAGGGCGAGAAGGGCCAGCGCGCTGGCGGCCCCTTTGGCTTTTGCTCGGATCTTCACTTCCCTGCCCTCCGGTCGCTCTTTGCCTTTCGCTGGTTGCCCTGGTGCTTCTTCTGGTGCTTCTTCTTGTTGTGCTTGTGCTTTTTCTTATGTTTCTTCTTGTGCTTCTTCGGAGCTTCCGGCTTGGCGTTGCCGGGGCCCGAGAAGGTCGCGCTGGCCGCTCCGGGGGCCGCGCCCGCCTGCGAGAAGCGCTGGCATGACCCTTCGGATGCCGGGTCACACGGGGCGGCCGCCGGCGGCGGCTCGGGGAAGCCGCCGCCGATTCGCGCGTCGTAGATCGAGTTGCGTTCGTCGCCGTCTTCCCAGCTGAGCTTCAGCGGCGTGGTGAGGTAGAGATCGGTCGCGTCTTCCGACGCCCCCCCGAAGAGCACCCTCAGCTCCGACCCCGCCGGTTCGCTGCCGAGCAGGAAGACTTGGCCGTGCGACCACTCGTAGAGGTTGCTCTGGCCTTCAACCGCGCCGGGGGCGAGGACATCGGCTGAGGAGAAAACGGCCCGCGGCGCGCCCGCGGTCCCGCTGAGGATCCGGGGCGGATGCAGGGGGCTCACGGTCTTGCCCCCGTCGGAAAGCACTTGGATTCCCGGCTTGAGCGGCGGTTGCCCGTCGGGTCGACAGGACAGGCAGACGATGCCCTGCGAGCCGCCCTGCGAGTCATAGAGATACGCCTGCCGCGTGCCGCCGGCTTCGAAGCTCGTCTGGTCCGCCGTCGATTCGAAGAGGAGGTAGCGTCCGTCGGTGCTGGCCTGCGCCGACAGCTGATTGGTGTTCGCCGTGCCGACGAAGCTCACCTCACCGTCCGCGGCGCTGTAGATGTTGTAAGACCCCGCCGATTGGTTCTGGGCCGCCTTGTTGCCCCTGCCGGGCAGCAGCTGGCCCCGGGCGATGAAGTAGGCGCGGGACCCGTCCCTCGACGCATCCAGAACCCCGGCCACATTGGCGCTCCCCGAATACTGGTCGATCGAGAGGTCGGTGAGCCGTTCGCCCTGCGGCTTGGAGAAGTCGTACTCGTAGAGGTCGGTGCCCGCCGGACTGCCGCCGTTGTCGGCGATACCGGCGTTGGCGGTGAAGAGGACGCGCTCGCCGTCCGGCGTCGCCCACTGGAAGGAGCCGACCGCGCTCGCGGTCGGCGTCTCCGACAGCGAGATGTCCCGGCTCGACACCCCGTTCTCGCGCACGAACAGGCCGTCTTCGCCGATCTCCGCTGAGTTGGGGCTGGTCTGCCGTTCGGCGGTGAAGAAGGCCCGTGAGCCGTCTTCCGAAACCGCGTTTGGCCCATTTGCGACCCCGGCTTGAACCGAGACTTCACCGCTGGGCCCGGGAACCCAGCCGAGGCTCCGCAGCGTGCCTTCCTCCCATTCGTAGGCGTGGTCTCTGCTGCCGGCGCCGGGGACGCCGGGGAAAGTGAAATCGCTCGTGAAGACGAGCTTCGAGCAATCCTGCGAAAGGCCGGCCAAGTTGTAGACGGCGTCGCGAGTGGGATCTTCCGGCGCCAGGTACGTGATCCCCGTGAACGAGCCGTCGGCGTTGCGCCGGTAGAGATTGATGCCCCCGTTTTCATAGACGAGGCGCATCGCGGGATCGTCGGTCAGCGGCTGCCAGCTTTCAACGACGCCGCAGGTGAGGTCGTTGGACAGCGCTCCCAGTTTGCTGCTGATGGCATTGACGTCGGTGCGTTCGTTGCGGGCGGTTCCCGGCGCGCTCAGCTGGATCGCGCTCCAACCGCTCGGGCCGCGGGTGCTGCGATAGAGGTCTTCCGTGGACTTGGTCGAATCGGGGAAGCCCGTTTCGACGACGTAGGCGACGCCGCCGGGCTCGGTGCCCGCCTGGAACTGGATTTCGTTGGACGTTTTCGCGATCCCCGGGTTGGCCACCGGCCCTGCGTCCCGCGGGGACACCAGCTCGTAGCAGCGCGCTTCGGGCAGTTCGCAGGAGTTGAGCGTTTCGGCCGCCTGGTCGGCGCTGGTGACCGGGACGGCGCTGCTGGTGGCGACGACGCGGAAGTGGTAGGTCGTGCCGGCAGCGAGGCCGGTGAGGTCCGCGCTGACTCGGACCGGTTCCTGACCGTCCCCGACGGACACTGGCGCCGCCGGGACCTGATGCCCGTAACTCGTGGTGGCTCCCCATTCGAAGCTGTATGAGGTATCGAAGCCCCGCGGATTGACCTTCGCTTCGATCGTCACCGAATCCCGATCCGCGTCATGGGCGCCGAGTTCGGTGACGATCGGTGAGCCGAAGGTTTCGAAGACGAGTTCTTCGCCTTCGATCGTTTCGTCCGCATTGCCCGCGACGATCCGGACGCGGTAGGTCGCCCCGGCCTGGAGGCCGCCGATATCCGCCGTCACCGGATGCGGTTCGAAGTCGGGGGCGACGTCACCCGCGGCCGGGCTGCAGGAAGCGGTGTGGCCGTAGCCCGGGCTGCTCGTGATTCCATATTCGAAGCTGCAACTGATGAACGGCTTGCCTTCGGGCCGCACCGTGCCCCTGAGGGTCGCGGTTTCGGTGCCGGTTGCCTGCACCGGGTCGGTGACCGCCTGGTAGGCGGTCCGGAAGGTCATATCCGGACTGCGTTCCGTGCCGTTTTCGCCTCCAGCGGCCAGGCGGAAGTGATAGGTCGTCCCGTTGGGCAGCAGGCCGGACAGGTGGATCTGCACGGGGTGCGCTTCCGAGTCTTCCGGCATGAGGACCCCGCAATCCGCGGTGCTGCCGTAGCTCGTGGTAGTTCCGTATTCGAAGAAGCAGTCGTCTACTTTGGTCCCCTCGGGGTTGACCTCGCCGGAAAGGGTCGCTTTGGTGCCGGTCACTTCGGTGGCGGGTTCGGCGGTCACGGCCGGGACCACGGCAGGCTCGCCGTAGACGAAGATGTGGGGGTCGTACGCTCCGGTGATGACGTAGACGTCACCGGCAGCGTTGGCGACGAGGTTGCCGATGCCCGAGAGGCCATCCTGTTCCTCGACCAGCCGGGAGAGCGGTGCGCCGGCGGTCTCTTCGGAGCCGTCGAATTCCGCGGCCTCACCTGCGCCCTGTGAGTCGCGCACGAGGATCGGGTTGCCGCTGGTCGGGTCGACCGTCACGACTCCGCCGTAGCCTTTGGCCCCCTGTCCGCGTTCCCCGGTCGAGCCTTCGGCGAACTGATGCTGTTCGCCGTTTTCCTTGTTCATGACGACCACTCCGTCGTTTTGGTTGAGCCCCCCGAGGAATATCGAGTCGGCGGTGGGCCCGGCGCCGATCGCCAACTGGCAGTAGGCGCCCTGAACTTTGAAATCGCCGCGCTGTTGGACGTCGAGCGTGAATACCTCGGTGTTGTCGGCGTTGACGGGAACGTTGGACTGCGGTACGTACTTGGCTACGGCGCCGGTTTCGCCGAACTTCCCAGCCACGTAGATCGCTCCGGCGGAATCGACCGCGACGCCGCAGGGGTCTTTCATCACCCCGATTTTCGAAGAGTTGAGTTCGCCGAGGTACCTGCCTTCCGGGGAGAAGACGTAGACCAGGTCGTGCGGCTGTTCAAACCACCCACCCTCGGTGAGATAGATGTTTCCGTTGGGGCCGACGGCGATCTGATTGACGTTGGAGTTCCTGGTCATTTCGATGCCGTTCTGCGGCGTCTCGTCGCAGGACGCCGGTTCCTGAGCGCACGGTTTGCCGCCGGGACCCCTTTTGCCGTCGATGACGTCTTCGCCCAGCGCGGTGAACGTCGCGGGAGCGCCGTCCGGGGCATACCGGTACAGACCCAATGCGGCACCGTGCGACACAATTTTCACCGTGCAGCCACTGCCTCCCGACAGCGGCGTGGACCCATTTTCGCAGCTGATCTGTTCGATGGGCCGTCCGGCGTAGCTGTTGTGAAAGAGGATTTCGTAGGAAGAAGAGCCTGCCGCCGACCCACGTTCACGGACTTCGATTTCGGTACCGTTGGCAGAGCCGGTGACAGCCAAATTGAGGGCTTCCTCGACCACATCAGAGCTGGCGTCGTAGGGCAGGTCCGCGGTCGTCTCACCTTCGAGGCTGAGCTTGAAGGCACCACTGGTTGCGCTGACCGTAACTTCCTGCTGTGAGTCGTTGCCTTGGTCGCCGACCACGATGTCTCCGTTGCTCGGATCGACCGCGAGCAACGTGGGTGCGCCCAAGGTCACTTCGGCAAAAGGCCCGACCTTTTCTTCGAACGGTCGCTGAAAGTTGGCGGCGGAGGCGGCCGCAGCGAAGGAGAGCAGGATCGCGGTGGCCGCAAGCAGCCCGGTGAGGCAGGCGAGGGGAGCGCGAGGGGAGCCTTTGGCGATGCTCATCGTGAATCCTCCCCGTGGATCTGAGTGCTGTGTGACGGCATCTGTCCCTTCCTTCTCCCTGGCTTGACTTGACTGCGTGTCGACCTGGCGACCCGGCGGGCGAGTCCTCGCGCTCGCCCGCCGAGAAATGCGTCAGCCGTGCTGCCTGCTCCCGTGAGCTCCGTTGCCGGGGACCACGATCGCCGTATGCTGCCCGCCCACCAGCAGCCAGTAGCCCCCCGGCCGCAGGTGGTTGAGGACGGTCTGCAGGCGAGTCGCGTTGGTGCGCCCGTGGCTGACCGTGTGCTCGCCGCGGTGAATGCTCCAGCGCAGCAGGCTGCTGCTCTTGGCCTTGGCCTGCTTGACCGTGCAAGTGACCTTCTTGGAGCTCTTGACCTTGCAGGTCACCGTCACCTTGCCGGCGGGCCCTTGGGCGCCCTGGGGGCCCTGCGGTCCAGCCAGGCCCTGCGGTCCGGCGGAACCCTGGGCGCCGTTGACGCCGTTGCTGCCGTCATGGCCGGGCGCACCTGCAGTGCCGGTCGGGCCGGTCGGACCCGCAGGGCCAGTCGGACCCGAGGGTCCTTGCGGGCCGGTGGATCCTCCAGGGCCGGTCGGGCCTTGCGGGCCGGTGGATCCTCCAGGGCCGGTCGGGCCTTGCGGACCGGTGGAGCCCCCGGGGCCTTCCGGACCGGTGTCGCCCTGTTCGCCCTTCTTGAGGAAGACGGCGGTGGCCTCGGCTTCAGGGGAACTCAAGGTCACGTGGCATTTGGTGACTTCGCCGGCCACCGGGCGGCAGCCGATCCAGCCGCCGAAGGTGGAGCCGCTTGCGGGGCTCGCTTCGAGCTCGATCGTTTCGCCTTCCTGGAAGGTGGCTTCGCAGGGTTCCGTGTCGCAGCTGATCCCGGCCGGGTTGCTGGTCACGGTTCCTTCACCGTCGCCACCCTTGAAGACGGAGAGGACGGAGGCGTCTTCGATTTCGACGAAGACGGCGCTCACTTCGCTCGCTTCGGTGATCTGGAATTCACAGGTGGAGCCGGTGCAGTTGCCCGCCGCCGAGCCGGTGCCGGAGAGGCTTTCCAGCGTCCAACCCGCTTCGGGGCTGGCGCTGACCTTGATCGTGTGGCCATAGGGGAAGGGGCCCGAGCACGGCGCGGGGCTCGCGTTGTCTTCGCAGCTGACCGTGCCTTCGCCGGTCTCGTTGACCGAGAAGCTCTGCGGGATCAGGTCGTTGACCGCGGCGACCGAGTGCTCGGCGTCCATGGTGAGGACGCAGGTGCCGGTGCCGGTGCAATCGCCGCCCCATTCGACGAATGCCGAGCCCGTGTCGGGGGTATTGAGGACTTCGACTTCGGTGCCTTCTTCGTATTCGGCTTCGCACGCTTCTTCGGAGCCGCCTTCGACTTTGCACATGAAAGTACCCGAGCCCGTGCCGCTGCTGGAGAGGTCGAGTTCATAGGAGGCGGGGCCGGCGGTCTCGAAGACCGCTTCGACCGAGCTGTTGTCGTTCAGCAGGAAGCTGCAGGCGCCGCTGGTGCCGTTGCAGCTCGAGGCCGAGCCGGTGCCGCCGGTCCATTCCTCGAGCTGGAAGCCCGATTCGGGTGCGGCTTCGAGTAGCACTTCCTGGCCTTCGTCGTATTCGGCCAGGCAGGCGGCGGCGGTGCCGTTGCACTCGATCGCGCCGTTGCCGCCCGGGACGGAGGTCGCCAGGGTTTTGCTCGCCGAGGCGTTCTCGAAGGTCCAAACCGCTTCGGACGTGGCGTCGACAGCGTAGACGGTGCCGCTCGCTTCGCTGACGGCGAGGTGGTTCGGCGAGGCGGGTTCTGCGCCGAAGACGCCTTCACCGAAGGTGGCGAGATGGCCGCCGCCGGGCCCGTACTCTTCGACCTTGAAGGTCGACCCGCAGCCGATCCCGGCGTAGACGTTGCCGGTGCTCTTGTCGACCGCGACCGTGGTCGCGTTTTCGGTGACGCCGGCGAACACCGATTCGGCGCCGATCGACCCGCCCACAGGGAATTCCGAGCCGTCGGGCTGCAGCTTCTTCAGCTTGCCGTTAGCGGGGGCTTCGCAGTTGAAGAGGGAGGCAGAGCCCGAAGTGGTCACGAAGACGTCTTCCTTCGCGTCGAGGGCGACGGCCGTCGGCTTTTTCGTGGAGACAGGGAAGCTGCCTTCCACCAGTTCTTTACCCCAGGGCGCGAACTTCTGGACTTTGCTGCCTTTGTTTGGAGTGTTGGGCCAGTACAGATCGCCCGAAGAGTTTGCGGCGGGCTGGCCGATCGGGAACGAACCCCCGGTTTCGACCAGCCACGACGCGCCCGAGATCGCGACGGCGGAAGCCCCCGCCGCGGCGGGGGCGGAGAGTCCGACGGTCGAGCCTTCAACCGTCGTCACCGTGGTCATCGCGGTGAACGGCACGCCAACTTTGGTCAGGTTGAAGGGGCCCGCCGAAAGTTCGAGTTCGGTCGGCGCCGAGCAATTGGGCAGGCAGGCGGTGATCGTGGTGTTGGCGAAGATGCCGGCCGCGACGAAGCGCTGGCCAACCGCGAAGGTGCCCGAGCTCGTCGTCACCGGGATGATTTTTTGGCCATCGGCGACGCTGGTCGTCCCGGTGGCGCTCGCGATCCCCGCGCCTGCGATCGCCTGACCAACTTGGAGCGGATGGTCGGTCGTGACATTGGTCAGCTGATTCGAGCCTTCGCTCGTATCCGCGGTCCCATTGACGGAAGCGACCTGTGCGCCGCAACCGGCGGCGTAGGTGCGGACTTCCAGCTGCCCGCCGATGTTAGTCACGTAGAGATTTCCGGTGCCGGGATCGACCGCGAGGCCCGCCGGGTGGGGAATTTCTGGGCTCAGCGCGCAGGTCAGTTCCGCCCCGGTGGAGCTGAAGCGTTTCACCCAGCCTTCTTCGCCGGCCGATGGAGACGTGATTCCGGGGCTGGCGACATAGACGTCGCCGGTCGACTGGTCAACGGCCACCGAGCTCGTCAGCCCTCCTGGCAACAGCGGCGTCCCGTCCGTGTAGGTGACGGCTTGGGCGCCGGCCGCGAAGACGAGCACCAGCAGTGCGGCCGCTGCGAGCGCGCCCGCAATCAGTCCGGATGGTCTGCCGGCGCGGCCGGTGGCCCGGCGCTGCGTCGGTTCCGCGGGTGCTGCCTGCGCGTGGCGTATCACGAATCACTCTCCTTGTCCCGATGCCTTCGCCTGCGTGCCACCCGATTCGATCTCGGGTCCCCGGTCCGCAGCGTCAGCCGATTTATCTCTCTCACCCTGGCTTCCCAAGGCGAGCAAAATAAGAACATACACGGACCAAATTGTCAAGAAATTGATCGGAGTGGGGTTTGGGCGCGATGGCTATGAGTCGCAGAATTTGTTTTCCCAAGCCACTTACAGCTACAATCAGGTTACATCAGTTCTCCTTCCTATCGAACCTAAGACGTACCACTTAGGAGTTGTTGAATGGCCACAGTGAGAGGTCGCGAGGCGCCGGGATATCGTCACAGTGCGATGGTGCGAACTCCGTGGGGGAATGCCGCTCAGCTGCGGGACAAGAAGCTCCGGCCGGGGCGGGGAATCCCCCGCGAGGAGGCCGAGCGCAACCAGCGGGAGCGGCTCTTCGCGGCGATGGTCGCGACGGTCGCCGAGAAGGGCTACGAGGCGGCCACGGTCGCCGACCTGGTCAAGCTCTCCGGCGTCTCGCGCAGCGCCTTCTACCGCCACTACGACGACAAGCAGGCCTGCTTCCTGGCTGCGGTCGAAGCAATGGTCGAGCCGACGCTGCAGAAACTTGGCGGCGACGAAAGCGCCCCCGCCGGGATCGAGCGGGCGCGTCAGGCGTTCGAGTCAGTTATAGGGACGGTCGTTTCCCAGCCGGCCGCCTCGAAGCTCTGCATCGTCGAGATCTACGCCGCGGGGCCAGAGGGGGCGGCGCTGGTCGACCGTTCGATGGACGCGGCGACGGCGCTGGCGGCGCAGCTGCTCGAGCAGGTTCCCGAGCGGCAGGGCCTGCCGCTGGAACTGGTTCGCGCCCTTGTCGGCGGCATCCAGAAGGTGATCCATAAGCGCCTTTATCGCGGCCAGGAGCAGGAGCTGCTGGAGCTGACGCCACAGCTCTGGGACTGGCTCTTCTCCTATCCCGTCCCTCCCGGTCCGCTGAAGGCGACGCGGCGGCGCACGATCAAGGCGGTCCCCTTCGCCGAGCGCCAGGCGCAGTCCAACCCACCCGAGCGGGTTCTTCGCGCGCTGGCCGCCGTGGTTGCCGAGAAGGGGTACCCGGACACGACCGTGGCCGAGATCGTCGAACGCGCCGCGACCTCGCAGCGGACCTTCTACGAACACTTCAGGAACAAGGAGGACGCGATCGTGGCGGCCCTCGACAGCGGCTCCGCGCACATGCTAGCCGCCGCCCTGCCTGCCTTCCGCCGTGCCCCCGACTGGCCACACGCCGTCCACGACACGCAGGAGGCGATGTTCGCCTTCGGCGCCGAAGAGCCCGAGTACGCGCGGATGGGCGGGGTCGAGATGTACGCGGCGGGCAAGCGCGCGCTCGACCAGCGCGAGGTGGTGACCGAAGGCATGGAGGGACTGCTGGCTCCCGGTTACGAGCTGAAGCCCGACATCCCGCCGATCGCCGCCGAGGCGATCGGCGGCGCCCTCTACTCCCTGCTCTACGACCACGTCAACAAAAAAGGCCCGGAGACGCTGCCGGACCTGGTGCCGACGCTGGTCTACGTGACCCTGGCGCCGTTCCTCAACCGCAACGAGGCCTACGAAGTGGCGATCGGCTAGTGACCTGAGTGATAAGTCCGCGGCATAGGCGGTCTGAGCTCACGGCAAAAGGGGCGACCGGCCGAACCGGTCGCCCCTGTACACAACGTGTCTACCTGGCGATGGCGTTACTGAACGGTCAACGGCGAGCCATCCGGCGCCTTGAGAACAAGGCCGCCACTGAGAGTGATTTCACCACACGCTTCTGGTGATGCTTTGAGGCCATAGGTGTTCAAACTGATGCGATTGGTGCCTTGTTCAAACTCGACACTCTGCCCCGGCACGGGCGGCGTGTAGAAACCGCAGGTTCCAATGTTCGGTATGGACATCCAGAATTCGTAGGAAGCGTGTCCTTCGTGGGAGCCCTGAAGTATCACACTCCCGACGGTATTGATCATTTTCATTCCTTCTTTGCCGTTGATAGTGCAAGGTCCGCCGCTGCCTGTGTTCCATGCCACCCGAACTATTCCTTCGCTGTTCTGCATCAAAGCTCCAGAAGCGACGATCGACCCGCAGTACCATTTGCCCAGCCAGCCCGATTTCATGATGATGGGGAGTGACGGATCCTGTGCGAGAGTGACCTGCGAACCGACTGGCACCAGGTGCGTGAGCTGCGTGAGCTGCGTCCCACCAGATTCGGTCGGCTCGAATAGGAGCGCACCCCCCAGTTTCAGGCCGCCGGAGATGGTGCCTTCACCGCAGAGTTCGGGCGAGCTTTCGAGGTTGCCTTCGGTCAGTTTCATCGTGTTCGATCCTGAGGTGAACGCGCTGGGGGCGGGTTCCACCGACGCCGTAAAGAACGTGCAGTTTCCCACGTTTGGAACGTGAATTTCGAATTCCAAATCGCTGGTTCCTTCACCGGATACCGGGGAGGTCACCATTCCGGACCACCTGAGGATTTCCGCTCCCGTTTTTCCGTTGACGGTGCAGGGCCCGCCGCTACCTTTGGTTAGTTCGGCAGTGAAATTGGAAAAGGTGCTTTTGGTCACGACGCCCGACGTTTCGATCGATCCACATTCGATTTTCCCGAGCGTGGTCGATTTCGTGACGAGGTGGAGCGAGGGGTTCTGCGTGAACGTGACCGGCGTCCCCGTGGGGACAGGGGCCTGGTGTCCGGCTTCCTGCGTCAGTTCGGCCGCACCGGCAGCCGACGGCACGACGAGAGCCGCCAGTGCGGCGACTCCTACCCCGAACATAGTTAATTTCTTGAACACGGCTAATCTGCCTCCTCTAGTAGGTCCCATTTCTCTCCTCGCCCCAAAACGCGCCCTGCCGGGGTGGTTCGAGAAACAATTGGTGGGGGAATCATCGCCCGCGGGGCCCAGGACGAACCTTGCCGATATGCACAGTTTTCGCCGGGAAGCCTGACGTTCGTCAGGCCTGTGCCGAGTCCAGACCGAGGCCATCCAACTCCGCCAGACGAAGAGCTGCGTCGAGCTCGGAGCCAGAGGTGAGGAGAGACCGGCCGATCCGCTCTTCCGCTGTCTGCAGCCTTTGGTTGACCGTCTGCCGACTGACCCCCAGGGCCTTGGCCGCAGAGGCTCCGTTGCGCCCGGCGGCAAGGTAGGCACGAAGGGTCTCGCGCAGGCCTGCGCCGCCGTCCTCCAAGGGCTCCAGGTAGAGCTGGCGCAAGGAGATGGCCAAGAGGTCATCTTGCATGACCGCGGCGAGCAGGGCGACGTCGGTATAGCGGACGATGGGCTCTTGGCCGCGCCGGGCCACGGCGAACGCAGCGCGGGCCTGGCAATGGGTCAGGCGCCATCCCGCCGGACCCTCCCCCATCTCCCCAAATGCAACTCGGGCCCCGGGGGGCGAACGGGCCACAAGGTAGCGGCGGGCGATGTCGACCTCGAGCGACCCACGACGACCCAGCCATGCCCAGAGAGTTCCGTCCTCGCGCTCGGCGAGGAGCAGGCCGGCGTCGAGATGACGGGCGAGAACACGGAGCGCCTCCCCGACGCCTGCGCCGGACGCACAGAGGCCCATCTGTCGCCCCCTGATGTCGTAGCCGAGCTCGTGGGTGTCGAGGGGCTCGCCGGCCAGCAGGCGCTCGATCAGCTCGATGCGCCGGCGCTCCGACCCGCGGCGGCGGCGGGCCTCTTCCTCGGAGTAGGCGTGGTGGGCTTCGGTGGCGGCGCTGAGCAGCCGATCGACGGCCGCTGCCAGGCGGCGCAGGAGGGCCTTCAGCTCGCCCGGGCTCGTGCCGTGGTCGCGCTCCGACTCCTCGACCAGAAAGTCGCCCAGCAGGACGTGGGCGGCCCAATATCGGCGCAGGACGATGTCGAGGCCGACGCCCATCGCGGCAGCGAGGCGCGCCTGACCGAGCACGACGCTGGGCACGGGTCCGGCGGCCTGGTCGCCGCGCTCGACACCCTCGATGCTGAAGGCAATCCCCGCCGTGATGGCTTCGCGCAGGCCCTCTACGTACTCTGGGTCACCGTTCGTCGGAGGCTCGAAGACCGCCGAGAGACGCGCGAATATCGCCGCCTCTATCTCCTCGTGTCGCGCCCGGAGCCGCGCCGCGACCTCGGTCGCGCCGTCATTCCTGCTGTGCCGTGGCATCCGCTTCTCCGCCTGCGGCTGCGATCGGGGGAAGGTCGTCGAAGCCGTAGGTCGCCTTGGCGAAGGGGAACACCGCGCCGGGGAAGCCCGCCGGCGCGGTGCACGCGGCCGAGGCGAAGGAGCGCCTCGCACCGGCGTAACGGTAGATGCGGTGGAGGGTCATCCGGAAGCTGGTCAGGTAGGCCCAGCCGCGAGTCTGCGGAGGCAGCTTCGTGCTCATCACCGTGCCGAACATCCCCGGGTGCCGGGAGAGCCGGAAGGTGAGGACGAAGGCGCCCGGCGGTTTCCTGCGGGTAGACCTGGGCGAGGATCTCCTTGTGGCCGTGGACCATCGGCCCATTGAAGGTGAGGATTCCGGCGTCGACAGGGAACCGCGGCTGGGCGGCACGTGGGCCTCTCCGCGGTGACCGAGCCGTGGCCGACGATCGAGGCGCTGCAGACGAAGATCCGCTCGTTGGCTTCGGTGTCTCGTTTGCAGATCGGCTCGACCCCGGCGACATATTCGTCGCGGGTGAGTTCCGCCGCCTACGACTACCGGGGCGCCGCGCACCAGGGCCGACAGCGTCGACTGCCGATTTCCCGAGAGGAGCCCTGGCGTCCCCCGGGTGAAGCCTGGACGCGTTGCCGTCAGTTCCGACTGACTGCCATCGCCGTTCAGAGCAAGCGTCGCGCTGCGCATATCCCGATTTTCCCCCTGCCGGATTCCCGTCGACCTGGCTTCCTTCCGGCGGTCCTGTTCGTTTGTCTCGCCCGAGCGGCTCAGCATTCCCAATCCGCTCAGACAGGAGCAGGATAGTCGCGTACCAGTTCTGTTGTCAAGGGGACGGGAATTTAGATCTAGCTGTGCAGGGGGGATCCGAGAGGTTTGGCTTGATGATTAAGTTTTTCCCGGTACAGGTCAAAAAGGGCCAGCCGCGACAAACGCGTACCAAAGTCCTGCAAATTCCCTCGCGCAATCGTGCGTACCGCAGGGCATGGCCTCCTTAGGTCGGTCAGTTGCGGCGGCGGGCGGCGAGGCTCGTTTGTTCGTCCGCCAGCTCGCGCCTGGCGGCGAGGCGGTCGGGGGCAACGGCGTCGCGGACGGCGCAGCCGGGCTCGCTGAGGTGGGCGCCGTCGCCGAAGCGGCACTGGGCGGCGAGCCGCTCGATCTCGTCGAAGGTCGTGCCGGCGCCGTCCCAGAGGCCGATTTCGCGCAGCCCCGGGGTGTCGAGGAGGAGGGCGCCGCCGGGCAGCTCGATCAGCTCCCGGGTGACCGTCGTGTGGCGGCCGAGGGGGGGCGAGGTCGGCCTTGGTGAGGACCAGCGCGACCGGGATCTGGCTGGCGGCGGCGAGCGCGGCGAAGCGCTCGGCCCGGCGCTCGTTCGGCTCCGGCAGGGCCTCGACGACCAGGACCAGCCCCACGTTGGCGGCCAGCGCCTGCGCCTCGACCCCGTCGCCGCTGGCCCGGCGCTCGAGCAGGCAGTCGCGCTCGAGCACGGCCGCGATCGCCCCGGCGGCGTCGACCGCCACCCAGTCGCCGGTCACCGGCGCCGCCGGGTAGGGAGTTCTGCATCACCCTTGATCTTCCAGGGTTTGCCGCCAGACCCCGGTCCCGCGTCTGCCAATAGGGTCCTGGCCATCAAGGCCATGCGCTACATCGCTCTCGCCGAGGCGACCAGCTTCATCGCTCTGCTGATTGCCTCGGTCGTCAAAAGGACCGGCGGCAGCGAGCTCGGCGTGCAGATCCTCGGCCCGATCCACGGCCTGCTCTTCATCGCCTACGTGGTGATCGCGTTCAGGGTCCGCGCCGAGTTCGGCTGGAGCGGCAAGACGACCTTCTGGGTGCTGGTCGGCGCGGTCGTGCCCTTCGGCGGCTACGTGGTCGACTGGTGGCTGCTGCGCGAGCAGCGGCGCCTCGCGGTCTGACGCTGCGGCGGGGCGATGGCGAGCGCCGCGTACCTGGCCTGCCCCGTATGCGGCGGCTCCCTGACTGACTCCGAGGGCAGCGCCCACTGCGCGGAGGGCCATAGCTTCGACTACGCCCGCTCGGGCTACCTCAACCTCGCCCGCCAGAGCGCCGGGCGCGGGCGCGTCGGCGACACGGCGGCGATGGTGCAAGCGCGGGATGAGCTGCTGGAGACGGGGCACTACGAGGGGATCGCCAGGGGGCTCGTCGCCGCCGCACGGGAGGCCGGCGCGAAGGCGACCGTCGTCGCCGAGATCGGCTCCGGCACCGGCTACTACCTCGAGGCCGTGTGCAGCGCCCTTCGCGAGCCCGGCCCCGGGCCGGAGTACGCCTTCGGCTTCGACCTCTCCAAGCCGGCGGCGGCGCTGGCGGCACGGCGCCACCCGGGCCTGCGCTTCGCCGTCGCCGACGCCGAAGTCGCGATCCCGCTGGTCGACGCGGCGGCCGGCCTCGTCCTCTCCGTGTTCTCGCCCCGGCCCGCGGCGGAGCTGGGCCGGGTGACGCGCCCGGGCGGCGAGCTGGTCGTCGCCTGCGCCGGCCCGCGGCACCTGCAGCGCCTGCGCGAGCGCCTCAGCCTGATGAGCGTCCAGGCGGACAAGCTCGAGCGACTGAGCGCACGCCTGGCGCCCTGGTTCGATCCCGTCTCCAGCGTCCCGATCGAGTACGAGGCAGAGTTCGCCGAGGAGGACGCCCGGCGGCTCGTCCAGATGGGCCCGAATGCCTGGCACAACGCCGACCCCAGCCCGCTGGCCGGCTCCGTGACCGACCTGGTCTCCGTCGTCGTCGCCCGGTTCAGACGTCACGACTGAATGGCGAGGGCGGGATTCGAACCCGCGACACCACGATTTTCAGTCGTGTGCTCTACCAACTGAGCTACCTCGCCTGGGGCGCACGGACTGGCCTGCGCAGCGGCAAGGCTAGCGACCGGAAGGCAATCGGGGCTGATTGCATTGGGGGGTGACCTGGACTCGTGCAGCGCTGGCGCTGGTCGCCGCCGGGGCGGTGGCGGCGGCGCTCGTCTCCGGGGGCTCCTCGACCGACCCGCGCACGCCAGCGGGGTTGCCGGGGCTGCCGCCTCCCTTTCTGGGGACGGCAGTCGTGGGCAGTGGCGGGCTGACCGCGGCGATCGACGCCTACGGCGACGTCGTCGACCTGCGGGTGCCGGGACCGGCGGGGCGGGCGCTGATCGACAACCCGGCCGACCGGCAGGCCGCCGGCAGCGTCGCGACCGACACCGGGATCGTGCCTCGGGTCAGAATCGACGGCGGGCCGCCGCTGCCACTGTGGCAAGCCGACGCGGTCTCGCAGCGCTACCTGCCGGGGACGAACGTGGTGCGCACGGTGGCGCGGTTCGGCTCGGTTCGCGTGGAGGTCACCTACGCGGCCCGCGGTGCTCTGCTCGCCTGCCTGACTCGCTCCAGCGGCGGCGGGCAGGTCTCGATCCGCTCCGAACAGCCCGCTGGAGCGCGGCTCCGCCGCGATGAAGGGATGGCGCGGCGGATCGCCGCCGCCGCCGCGGATCGGGATCGGCGCTGGCTCTCGCGGGCGCGACCATTGGGACCCGGCGCGCCCGGCTGGGCGTGGCGGCTGTACCGGCGCTCACTGCTGACCCTGCGGGCGCTGACCGACCGCAGCAGCGGCGCGGTCGTGGCCGGCGCCCGGGACGGCTGGGCCTACATCTGGCCGCGCGACGCCGGCACGGCCGCGCTCGCCTTCGCGGCCACCGGCTACCGGCCCGAGGCCCGCCGCGTGGCGCGCTTCCTCCTCGGCCTCGACCTCGCCGCCGCCGCCCGCTTCGACGCCGATGGCGGGCCGGTGGAGGGACGCGAGGCCCAGGGCGATGCCGGCGGCTGGGTTGGCGTGGCCGCCCGGGCCGCCGGTCTCCCGTCCTCCACCGGGTCGTCCCCCTGGCGCGACCGCGCCGATTACCAGGAGGGCGAGCCCGGCGACTACCTGGCCAACCTCATCGCCGCCAGCCCAGCCACCGTCGATGGGCCTCAAATACCCCTATATG
>Ga0193706_1000491_pt1 | contig 22852 bp, 19 predicted proteins | sample U3c1metaG_FD_160130 | JGI IMG/M metagenome (GOLD analysis project Ga0193706, IMG submission 160130) | Soil microbial communities from a riparian zone of the East river system, Colorado, United States - U3c1 | ecosystem: Environmental > Terrestrial > Soil > Riparian zone | place: USA: East River... | reverse complement strand
TGTCGCGCCGGCGGTCATGATCGTCGGAGGGTGGTTCGATGCGGAGGATCTGTATGGCGCGCTGAATACGTATCGGGCGGTCGAGCAGCAGAATCCTGGGATCTACAACGTGCTCGTGATGGGCCCGTGGGCTCACGGCGGATGGGCGCGGTCGGATGGAGATCGGCTCGGGAATGCGCGCTTCGGCGAGAAGTCGTCGCTGCACTACCGCAAGGACATGGAGCTCGCGTTCTTCGAGCATTTCCTGAAGGACACGGAGCTTCCGTTGCCGGCGGAGGCGAATGTCTTCGATACGGGGGCGAATGCCTGGCGCAGCTTCGATGCGTGGCCGCCGAAGAATGTCGCGTCGCTCACGCTCACGCCGCTCGACGGATCACTGTTTCCCGGCGGGTACTTCAGCGGCACGCATTACGACGGGAATGAGGGAGAGCATCGCCGCTACGATGAGTTCGTCAGCGATCCTGCGCACCCCGTTCCTTTCACGGATTCGATCGCGGTCGGCATGACGAAGGAATACATGACCGATGATCAGCGCTTCGTCGCGACACGGCCGGATGTGCTCACGTATCGCACCGACGTCATCACCGAGGACGTCACGCTGGCCGGCCCGATCCTCGCCAAGTTGCAAGTCTCGACCTCGGGCACGGACTCGGATTGGATCGTGAAGCTGATCGACGAGTTCCCCGGCGACGCCGTGGATCCGAAGGATGCGGACGCACTCAGCGCGGGAGAGCATCTCGGCGGTTTCCAGATGCTCGTTCGCAGCGAGGTGATGCGTGGGAGATTTCGCAACGATCCTTCGAAACCAGAGCCCTTCGTCTCGGGTCAGGAGACCACCGTGAACCTGACGATCCAGGACGTGCTGCACACCTTCAAGCCCGGACATCGGATCGTGCTCCAGATCCACTGCACCTGGTTCCCGCTCGTCGACCGCAATCCGCAAAAGTTCGTGCCGAGCATCTACACGGCTCAGGAGAGCGATTTCGTGACGGCTCGCCAGCGCGTCTGGCTCGGCACGCAGCTCGACGTCAAGGTCCTGCCGCCGCCGACGAAATAGTTGGAGCCAGGGAGACTGCACTCCCTGGACCTGACCGACTCACTCGTCGAGAAGCTGCCAACGTAGTGTCACGCTCTCCCCAGGTCGGAAATCGAGCACGATCAGCTTGGCGAAGAGATCCGGCTCGCCCTCGCTGGCGATGCGGCCGAGGTAGAGGTGCCCGGCCTGGATCGGCGCGTGGGCAATGCTCGTCGTTTCCTGCAGCCCGGGATGTTCGCGCACCCAGGGAAGCTCCATCGCGACGTACACATTGCCGCCGTTGCCGGTGATTTGCATCGAGCTCGCCTTTGCAGCCTCTTGCAGCGTCCCCAGATCGACGATCGCGCCCGTGTCGCCACCCTGGATGGCGACCGCCAGGCTGTCGGGGTAGTAGCCCATGGTGACGTGGCTGTCGCGGTTGAACACCTGCCCGTTGTGCGCGATCAGCCCCGGCTGGCCCGTGCGCAGATCGAGCGAGCACTCGAGAGGATCGCTCGCGTAGAGCGTGGTGATCTGACCCGCCGGCGCGACGGGAATTTTCCTCGCGAGCGGCTGCTGAAAAGCGCTGACCGCCAGCGCGAGCACGGTGAGGGCGATGCTGGAACGGACGAGCATGGAAATCTTCATGGTGGAAACTTCTCCGGAAGGGTGACCCCGCTTCGGACGCCGCACCGGATCGAAGAATCCCGCCGAATCGATTCTGGTCCAGCGAATCGCGCGGAAGGATTCGTTGCCGCGATGTCCTCGCCGCTCTACAAGTGCATCCCCTGATGGACACTTCTCCCGGCAAAAGACCCACGGACCGCCGCGAGCTGCTGCTCCTGATCCTGCTGACGCTGTTCATCGGCTTCTTCGTCACCGCCGAGCTGCTCGGCGCCAAGCTCTTTCACTTCACGCTCTTCGGCTTGAGCCCGGCGAGCCTTGGATTCAGCGACACGGAGTTCGTCGCCACGACCGGAATCCTGGCCTTCCCGCTGACGTTCATCCTGACCGACGTCATCAACGAGTTCTTCGGCAAGCGCATCGTGCGCCAGTTCACGTTCCTGGCCCTCGCCGTCAATGCGATCCTGCAGATCGTCGTGCAGGCGGCGATCCGCGTCCCCGCGCGCAGCTTCACGCCGGGCATCACCCACCAGCAGGTCCAGGACGCGTATTCGCTTGCCCTGGGACAGACCTGGTCGATCGTCGTCGCGAGCATGGTCGCTTTCCTGATCGGCCAGTGGCTGGACGCGCAGGTGTTCACGTACTTGCGCAGGCGCACCGGCGGCCGGCTGCTGTGGTTGCGCTCGCAGGGCAGCACCATCGTCAGCCAGTGGATCGACAGCTATGTCGTGATCGTGCTCGCCTTCGTCGTGCTGCCGATGGTGAGCGGCGGCTCGCCCTGGCCGATGGCGACCGCGCTTGCCGTGGCGACGACCAACTACGTCTACAAGTTCGCGATCGCCGTGGGCTCGACGCCGGTCTTGTATTTCGCGCACAGCTCGGTCAAGGGCTGGCTCGGCGTGGAGCTCGCCGAGCGCATGGCCCACGAGGCTCACCCGCGCGATCCCGAGTAGCGCTCAGCGTTTCGACTTGTTGGCGTCGAACTCAGGTTGCGGCAGCGCGGCGACGCGCGAGGCGCGCTCCTCGTCGCTCAAGGGCAAGGCCGTGCTCAGCGCGCGGAAAATCGCCAGGCCCTGCGAGCGCGCGACGATCTCGCGCAAAGTCCGCCCGCGCGGCATGTCTTCCCAGGGCTCGTGCCGCTCGTGGAAATCGAACAGAGACGGCACGATGCGGCGCGCGTAAGCCATGTAGGCCGGGTTGTCGGTCTGGAAGACGAATTGACCGCCCGGCCGCAGCACGCGGTGGATCGCGGCCATGACTTCCGGCGTCAATTGCCGCCGCGCGATCTTTCCCGCTTCGTAATAAGGCTGCGGGTGATACAGATGGACTTCGTCGACGCTGCAGGGCGGGCAGCGCTCGACCACGAACTCCGTCGCGTCGCCCCAGGCGAACTTGACGTGGGACAGACCGCGCTGGCCGGCGCGCAGACTTCCCAGGCGCAGCGCCGGCGGGACGAGCTCGATCCCCAGGTGATCGACCTCGGGCCGCGCGAGGCCGGAGCGCACCAGCCAGTAACCATTGCCGCAGCCCAGGTCGAGCACGCGCCTGGCGTCGCGGCCGAAGGAGCGCTGCCAGTCGAAGCTCGTCCCGCGGTCACCCAGCGAAAGCCGCGTGCGAACCCACTGATCCTTGGGCAGCACCACGCCCGGCCAGAAAAGATCCTTGGCGCTGGACCAGGCCTTCGAATTCGAGTGGGACTTGCGCCGCTTCAAACGCCCTGAGCTTAGCTGGAATGTGCCTGGAGTCTCCTGGCAGAATGCAAGCCATGAGCGTATTCGGGACATTCTCACGACGCGTGGTGGACAAAGAGAACTTCGTGGCTCGCGGCCTGTTCGCGTCGGCCACCATCCGCGCCGCCGCGCTGTGGGTCTTCAGCGTGGTCCTGATCAAGCTCGTCAAGGGCTCGCCCAGCGACCTGCCGGTCATGGTGCGCGATTTCCTGGGCTCGATGGACCTCGGCCTGAAGTTCCAGCTCGTGATCGCGATCGAGCTCTCGATCGTGTTCATCGCTTTCCTCAGACCGCGCTGGGGTTGGCCTCTGCTCACCGCCCTGTTCACGCTGTTCATCGCCATGCTGGTGACGATGATCGCGCAAGGCGCGACCTCGTGCGGCTGCTTCGGCGGCGCGATCAAGATCAAACCGGGGACGATGATGTTCATCGACGCAGTCTGTCTCATGCTGATGCTGACGAACCGGCCCTGGATCTACCTGCCGGCGAAGCCGGTGCGCTGGGGCCTCTTGATTCCGGCGCTGGCGGTGGCCTGGATCGCGCCCTTCCTGGCCTTCAAGAATGAGAAGCTACCGGTGGTGCCGGCGGTGGTAGCGCCGGGGCAGGCCTGGCATCTGCCCGAGAAACTGCCCGAGTTCCAGGTGCTCAATCCGGACGATCCCAACGATCGCAATCCGAGCTGGATCGGCAAGCCGCTGCGCGAGACGACGCTGGGGGCCTATCTCGACGTCGACACCCTGCCGCAGGACGCGACCTGGATCCTCTACCGCATCACCTGCGAGCACTGCGCCAAGGAGTTCCTGGACATCGCCGCCGATCCCGAGCGCGCGGCGAAACTCTACGTCCTGATCCACATCCCCGAGGACAACGAGGAAAACGCCAGGCAGGTGCACCAGTACCCGCCGATCATGATGGAGGCGAGTCTCCCGCCCCTGCCGCGCGGCTACATGGTCCAGACGCCCTGGGTGCTCGAGGTCGAGGGCGGCGTGGTCAAGTCGGCGAAGCTGGTGGTCGAGTAGCGCTCACTTCAGCGCGACGAGGTAGGCGATCCACGAGGCGCAGTTCTCGCCGCGCTTGCCCGGACGGAAATTGCCGTCGCCGCTCTCGCCGTCCTTCGCCGTGCCCTCGAAGTAGCTGATCACCTTGGCGAAGCCCGCGTCCTCGAGGATGTCGCGCAGCTCGGTCAAGTACCACTGGCGCCACTTGTAGGTGAATGCCTTGCGCATCTGTGTTCCGTCGGGGAAACGGAAGTGGATGTAGCACAGGTACTCGCCGGTTCCCGGCCAGAACTCGGCCTGTTCCCAGATGTAGTGGAAGCCCGCGCAGCGCTGGCTCTCCTCCATCTCGTCGCCCGATTCGCTGCCGCCGTACAGGTCGATCACGAAGATGCCGTCGCGTCCGAGATCCGCGCGCGCCGCCTTGAAGTACTCGAGCAGTTCCGCACGCGTCGTCAGGCAGTAGTAGGAAAAATTCTGCGCGACGCGCACGTCGGCGGGCTTGCGGCCCTTGGCGCGCACGTCGTCGAGGTGCACGGTGTAGCGCGACGCGGCTTCGCCCAGCGGGTCGAAATTGTGCGCGAGGCCCCAGGCCACCGGCTCGGGATCGATGTCGAAGCCCTCGGCGGTGTGGTGCTTCGAGAGCTTGATCCATTCCGACGACAGGAGCCCCGTCCCGCAGAAATCCTCGCGGAAATGCAGCGGCTCGCGGCCGCGCAGCGTGCGGAACAGCTTGCGATGGAAAGCGACGTCCGTGTCGGCGGACTGCACGGCGAGCTGGTAGAGCTCGTACTTGTCCGCGGTCTTCGCGGTGAAGCGCTGCTTCTTCGAGCGCGCTTTTTTCTTCCTGGCCGGCTTGCGCAGGACCTTGCCGCCTTCGACGCGCGCGGCGGCCCTCTGGGTCTTGGACAGGCTCGATGCCGCCTGTGTGCGCTGCTTCGGCGCTCCAGCTCGGCTGTTCTTGGTGCTTGCACTCATCGCATTCCTTGGATCTGGAGCGCGAAGAGCATAGGGCCCGCGCTCGAAAGCGCGAGATCTCTCTTGCTCATCCCCCGCCGGGTTTTTTCAGAGGCCCCTCTGGACTGCCCCTCGGCACTTCCCCCGGCGCTGGTTTTTCCTCTGGCTTCGAAGGATCCATGCCCTTGCGCCACGTCGGCCGGAACGTTCCGTCCACCATCGACCGCGATCCCGCGAAGGCCCCGAGGGCGCAGGCTTCCATGTGCGCGTAGTCGAGAGTGGAGGGCTCGTCCGAGACCTTGTGGTAATCCCCGTGCAACCCGAAGGACGAGAGGGTCTGCGCGACGATGCCCTTCAAGGCCATGGCGTAGTTGTCCGAGCGCTGGAAGAAGCCCTGCTTGGGGCGCATGTCGGGAACCACCGGTGCCTCGGCCCGCTGGAGAGCCTCGCCGAGATCGCTGCGCTCGAAACCGGTCAGCCACATGCGGGCCGGAGCCACGACCTCCGGATCGGGGCGGCCGAGCATCTCGAAGTTGAGGTCGAGCACGATCTTGTCCAGGGGCACCAGCGGATGGTCGAGCGAGTAGCTCGACCCGACCAGGCCGATCTCCTCGCCGGTGGCGAAGAAGAACAGCAGGGTGCGCGCCGGCTTCGAGCCGTGCGCGAAGGCCTCGGCCAGCTCGAGCACCACCGCGCAGCCCGAAGCGTCGTCGTCGGCCCCGTTGTAGATCCTGTCCTGGCCCGCTTCCGCGTTCTTCACCGGCGGCAGGTGATCGTAGTGGGCGCTGAACTCGATCACCTCGGCGGCGATCGCCTTGTTCGAGGTCGTCCCCACGCCGCTGATCTTGCCGATCACGTTGACCGCTTCGAGCACGTTGGACAGGATCGGCGCCTCGTAGCTCAATCTGGCGATCTTGCGCTCGACGAAGGCCTGGCGCAGCTTGCCGCGGACCGTGATCCGCGGCGCAGGCCCGGGCAGGCGCGAGCGCGAGCGCGGCGGCTCGTCCATCGGAGAGATTCCGGGCTTATCGGAACCCAGGCCGATCAGGAGCCCCCAGCCGGCGCCGCCGGGAACTCCCGCGGTCTCCAGCCACTGCGAGCGGTCCTTGGACTTGTCGCTGAGCAGCACCAGGGCGGCCTTCGCGTCGGCTTGCTTGGGGATCTCGGCCGCCGAGGCAGCGATCACCACCGCGAGCTCGCGCCGCTCGCAGCCGCCGTCGGTCAGCTCGAAGTCGACCCCGCCGACAGCGGCGATCTTGGCCCCGTCGGTCCCGACGCATTCGAGCTGCGGGATCTCCAGGTACTCCGTGCTGCCCATCGGCACCTTCTGGAACCAGGTGCCATCCTCGCCGCCGGGCTCGAGCCCCATGCGCGCGAGCTCGCTCGCGAGGTAGCGCGCGGCCTCCATGGCCTTGGGAGTGCCGGTCGCGCGACCCTCCATCGCATCCGACGCCAGAGTCTCGACCTGCCGGCGCAGGTCGGCTGCGGAGATCGCGGGGCTGGACGGTCCTTCCGGTTTCTGCGCGCAGACGAAGGAAATCGTGCAGGCGGCAAGCAGGGAACTGGCGACAGCGCAGGCGATGAGTCTCATGGCCGCCAGCTTATCCGCCGGCGGGTTCCATGCGTTCCCGCGGTCCTTGCCTGCTCAAGAGCCCGTTTGTAGCGGGCCTTTTACGCGACTGCTTCGCGGATGGTGCGCAGCAGGCGCTCGTTGGTCTTCGGATCGGAGACGATGACTCGCACGACGCCTTCGATGTGGCGCGGAACGCTGACCAGCGTCGGGTCCAAACGGCGCGCGACTCGGCGGGCCAGATCCTGCGGTTTCTCGCACTGGAGCAGGATCCAATCACCGATCGAATGCATCGGGCGAACGCCCGGAATCATCGACAGTCGGGAATAGAAGCGATCCTTCTCAGCCACCACGTTCTCGTCGATCACGATGTACCTCCACGATGGCTCGTCGGAAAAGCCCGAGCGAGCGTGCGGCGCGGAGAGCGGATCGACCCGAACAGGTCAGTCTCACTGGCGCGCCAAGGACTTTGCGAACCGGAAGGGTTCGGAGTCTCGTTCCACCTCGAAGGGAGGAGCAAGCCCCCGGTTCCGGACGGAATGCCACCGTATCTGGTGGAACTAAGTCCCACAAGCACAATAGGTTCGGTTCGTTCGTCCCTCTCGTTTCCGTCTCAAAAGCGGGAAAACGCCTTGCTATCGCCGCTCGCCGGCCGCCGACACAATCGCCCCATGGAGCACAGTCCGCGGCGGGTGAAAGTAAGCGCGTCGACTTCGAATCTCGGGCCCGGATTCGATCTCGCGGGTCTCGCGCTCGATCGATTTCTCGAAGTCGAATTGCGCGAGCAAAGCGCCGCGCGCGAATTGCAACTCGAATTGGGAGCGGGTTGCGGCGATTGGCCGCGCGGAAATTCGAATCGTCTGGTCGCGGCATTTTCGAAAGCAGCATCAGCGCGCGGTGTCGATCCGCGGCGTTTCGTGCTGCGCGCGCAAAGCGAAATTCCCGTCGGTCGCGGCCTCGGCTCGAGCGGCGCAGCCAGTGTCGCCGGCGTGTTGCTCGCCGATTCGCTGCTGAAGACAGCATCGAAGCGCGAAGCGCTGCTCGCCGAATGCATCGCGCTCGAAGGACATCCGGACAACGCGACGCCTGCGCTGCTCGGCGGCTTCACGCTTTCTTTTCTCGTCGATGCGCGCGCGCTCGTGATCGAAAGCGTAGTGCACGAATCGTTGGGATTCGCCATCGCCTGGCCGGACACGGCGCTCGAAACCGAGCGTGCGCGTGCGCTGTTGCCGAAGTCGGTCGCGTTCAGCGACGCCGTGGAGAATCCGCGCCGACTCGCGGCCTTGCTGGAGGGAATGCGTCTCGGCAATCGCGAATGGATCGCGGCGGGAAGCGAAGATCGGCTGCACGAACGCTATCGATTGCCGCTGATTCGCGGCGGCCGCGAAGCCTTGGATCGCGCGCGCGAAGCCGGCGCCTGGGCCGCGATGATTTCCGGCTCGGGCTCGGGAATGTTCGCGATCTGCGCGCGCGGCGAAGAAGCACGCATCGCTGCAGCGATGGTGTCCGGCTTCGAAAGCGCCGGCGCTCAGGCGATCGGGATGCAGGCGAACATCGTTCGCGAAGCGCCGCGCGTCGTGTCGTAACGGGCGAGCGTCGCGACCATCCCGCTCAGCGCCCGATCAATCGTCGAGATAACCGTGGCGGAAGCCCTGCAGGAAGCTCGAGGCTTCCGTCGGGCAGGCGCTGGCCGCGGCGGACTCGGCGGCCTTGCGCGCGCGCCGCGAGTCGACTTCCCCCACCAGCGCGAGGAAATCGCGCAGGTGCGCGGGCGCGACGGCGAATTCGCGCAATCCCAGTCCGATCAGGAAGGGCAGGTTGGCCGCGGACACCGCGGTGACGCCAAAGACCGACAGGGGTTTCGACTCGCTGGCGCAGGCTTCGACCAGCGAGCGCACCGCGCGCAACACGAAGGGATGCAGGGCGTCGAACTTGGTCTGCAGCGCCGGGTTCTCGCGGTCGGCGGCGAGCAGGTACTGCACGGTCTGATCGAGGGAAAGCATCAGGAAATCGCTTTCGCGCGCGAGATCGTGGGCGCCGAGAAAGGCCGCCGGAGTCTCGATCACGACGCCGATGTCGACGCGCTCCTGGAAGGACTCGGCTCCCTTGCGCAGCACCAGACGCTCCTCGAAGAGGATCTCGCGGATGCGGCGCACGTCGGCGCAGTCATTGACGAAGGGGATCGCGATGCGCACGGGCGCGCCGGAGGCCGCGACCAGGATCGCCTGCAATTGGCGGCGCAGGATCGCTTCGCGCGCGAGCAGGGCTCGCACTCCGGCGCGTCCCAGGGCCGGATTCTGCTCGCGCACTTCGTGCAGATAGCCCAGGCCCAGGCTGGAATCGGCGTGCAGCAGGCGGAAGGTCACCGGATTGCCCTGGGCCGCCGCGACCACCGCCGCGTAGTGAGCGATCAGGCCCTCGCGCGAAGGCGGCTCCTTGTCGACCAGGTACATCAGCTCGGTGCGGAACAGGCCGAGCGAAGCGAGCCCGAGCCCGAAGGCCTGGTTCACCTCGGGCAGATTGCCGCAGGAGGCGGAGATCACAAGCCGCTCGCCGTCGTGAGTGCGCGCGGCGCGCGAGGCCCATTCCGGCGGGCCGGATTCTTCCTCGTCGAGCGAGGGCTGGGCTTCCAGCGCGGCCTGGTATTGCTGGCGCACGAGCTCATCGGGATTGAAGCGCACCAGGCCCTCGGTCGCGTCGACGATCGCGAAATCGCCTTCGCGCGCGTTGTCGAGCAGGCCCTTGACGCCGGTCAGCGTCGGAATGCGCATCGAGCGAGCGAAGATCGCGGCGTGGCTGGTCAAGCCGCCCTCCTCGGTCAGGATTCCCTGCACGTGCTCGCCGTGCAGATTGAACATGTCGACGATCGACAGCTCGCGCGCGACCAGGATGTAGTCGCGCGGCGGCGGATTCGCGGGCTGGCCCTGGGCGGGATGCTCGAGCTGGCGCAGCACGCGGATCGCGACGTCGCGCAGGTCGACGGCGCGCTCGCGCAGGGTCTCGCTCTGCACCAGACGGAAGATGCGATCGAAGTCGGAGATCACTTTCGAGATCGCGGCTTCGAGCGCGAGCTGCTCGTTGAGGATCAGGTTCTCGACGTCGGAGATGAACACCGAGTCCTTCAGGTAGGCCACGTGCGTGTCGAGGATCCGCGCATCGTTGGCGGAGACCTTGCCCGAGAGGCGCGCTTTCAAGTCCTTCAATTGCGCTCGCGCGCCGGACAGGGCCTGGTGGAAGCGGTTGAGCTCGACCTCGACGCCCTCGAGCGGCACGCGGGTGATCGAGGCCCGCGACAATTCGTGGTCCTTGAGGTGGACGCGGCCGAGCACCAGCCCGGGCGCCACGCACACTCCGCGCAGCTGCACCGAGGCCGCCGCGGCGGGGTCCAGGCGAGCGGCGCTCGCGGCGGCCGGCTGGGCGCTCGAGACCTCGCCTGCGGTCGGCGCGGGGCCAGCGGCGGGATTCGAGGTCTTGGACGATTCGGCCATGCCCGCATGGTACTTGCGAAAAAGGCTCAGAAAAGACTCTGAGTCGATCCGCGACAACTCGCGCTCCCGTGCGGACAATGCCCGAAGAGCCATGCAGCACAAACTCCTTCTTGCGTGCGCCCTCGCGGCGCTCCCCTTCCCTTTCCCGCAGACGCCGCCCGCCGCTCCTGCCCAGGCAGGCGGCGGGCAAGCCGAGCAGGTGCTTCCGCACTATCCGCCCGGGGTTCCGAAGGTCTTGTGCGACATCGACCGGGTCATCGACGGCGACACGATCTGGGTCCAGTACCACGGCAAGCAGACCAAGCTGCGCCTCCTGTGCGTCGACACGGAGGAAAAGCTCTCGGTCGACACGGGCTCGGCCTCCAAGCCGGGCACGGTCTTCGGCGAGGAATGCGCCAAGTGGGCCCAGGACTTCTTCGCGGCCTCGACCGTGGGCGAAAAGCGAGCGCAGGTCGGTCTGTACTTCCCCGCTGGCCGCGAGCAGCTCGACGCCTACGGGCGACTTTTGTGCCACGTGATCCTTCCCGACGGCCGCGATTTCAATCTGCTGCTGGTCGAGGAAGGCAAGAGTCCTTATTTCAACAAGTACGGCAATTCGCCGGTGGCCCACGAGCTCTTCGTCGAAGCGCAGAACCGCGCGCGCGAGAAGAAGAAAGGCATCTGGGATCCCGCGACCAATGTGCCGAAGACAGTTGGGGCGCCGAGCGCGCGCAGACCTTACGAGAAGCTGGTGCCGTGGTGGAACGCGCGCGCCGCCGCCATCGACGATTTCCGCGAGCGCGAGCGCAAGGAACCGGCTGCCGTCGCCGACGCGGAGAATCCGGCGAGCTTGAAAGCCGCGCTGGCCCGCGGCGGAGAAGTCGACGTCTTCGGCACCATCGATCGCCTGTTCGACGAATCCAACGGCGACTGGACGCTGTTGATGCGCTGCGAGGACAAGCATGGGGCGCTGCGCGTGCGGATCGCCAAGGACAAGCGCGCGTTGTTCTCGAAGCTCGACTTCGAGCACCTCAACGACGATTACCGCCAGAATTACTTCTGGATCCGCGGGAAAATGAAGCAGGGCTCGCGCGGCGTCGAGATCGAGGCGAACGATCCCGCGCAACTGCGTATTGCGAAACCGGAACCGGTCGACATGACGAAGGTGCCGGTGCCGGCGACCGCTGGCGGAAAGTGAGCTCTTCGGCGCGCCCGCTCGCCATCTACTTGCCCGCGAGCTTGCCTTCGATGCGCTGGATCTGCTCCGCCAGCTTCGTCTGGCCCGCGTTGTCCTTGCGCTGATCGGCGATCGCCTTTCCGGTCTGGGCGAGCACCAGCGCGCGCTCCCAGCGCTCCAGTCCCTCGGCAGCCGTCGCGGCGGTGACCAGGTCGTCGTACTCCGATTCGACCAGGCGCAGGTCGTGGTCGATCAAGCGCGCCTGGCTCGCGAATTCGAGCGCGGCCTCGTGCTTTCCCGCGGCGAGCTCGGCGCTCGCCATGGCGCCGAGGGCCATGGCGCTCCCCCACCAGTCGCCCAGGGGCCGAGCGCGATCCAAGGAAGCGCGCGCCTTCTCGAGGCCGGCCTCGTGCGAGCCGCCGCCGAGCAGCTTCGACGCCTCGCGGAACAGCTTCTGCCCCTCGCGGAAATTCTTCTGGTCCGCCGCGTTCCAGCTCGCGAACGAAGCGGCGTAGTCGGCGAAAATCGAAGTCTGGAACGCCTGGTCCGCGGCCTGGGCACCGCGCAGGGCGCGCGCTTCCATCGCGAGCAGCAGCTTCGGATCGACCTTCGGATCCTTCTCGAGCTTGGCCAGGCTGCCCTCGAGGTAGGAATCGATCACGCCCAACGCGTTCTCGGGGTTGTCCTTCCACAGCTGCACCATTCCGGCCACGTCGTGCTTGTCGTCGAGGGCTTCGAAGCGAGCGCGCAGATCGTTCTGCGCGGGCGGTGCGCTCGGGGCCAGGGCGAGGAGGGCGAGGAACAGGAGACTCGTTTGGATCTGCATGGTTCGCCGAGCCTCGCCAGCGCAGAGGCTCCGGTCAAGCACATCGGCGCTAAGCTCTGGGCATGGGCAAGAAGAAGGACCGCAAGAAAGCAGGACAAGCGAGCGATTCCGAGAAGAGCCGCTACGAACGCGAGATCCATGAATTGTGGATCGAGCTCGTGCGGCTGCAGAAGCACAACATCGATCGTGGAGCACGGTTGCTCGTGATCCTCGAGGGCCGCGATGCCGCGGGCAAGGACGGAACGATCCGCGCGATCACCGAGCACCTCTCCCCGCGCGAAACGCGCATCGTCGCGCCGGGAAAGCCGACGGACCGCGACCAGACCAGCTGGTATTTCCAGCGCTACGCCGCACACCTGCCCGCGGCGGGCGAGTTCGTGCTGTTCAACCGCAGCTGGTACAACCGCGCCGGCGTCGAGCGCGTCATGGGCTTCGCGACGAAGCAGGAAGTCGAGGAATTCCTCGACGCCGCGCCGGTCTTCGAAGGGCTCCTGATCGATTCGGGAATCCAGGTGCTCAAGTACTACCTCGACATCACGAAGGACGAGCAGGCAGAGCGGCTCGAAGCGCGGCGCAGGGATCCGCTCAAGCAGTGGAAGATCTCGTCGATCGACGCGGCGGCCCTGGAAAAGTTCGACCAGTACACGAAGGCCCGCGACTTGATGCTCGCGCGCACGCACACGAAAAAAACTCCCTGGACCATCGTGCGCGCCAACTCGAAAAAGCAGGCGCACCTGAATCTGATCCGCGATCTGCTCTCGCGAGTCGACTACAAGAAGAAGCGCGATCGCCTGTGCGTCCCCGACCGGAGCGTGGTCCGCGACTACGAGCCCGGTCTCTCCAAGCGCGGTTTCCTGGCGCGCTGAAGCAGGACTGCGGCTTCGCGCAGCCGCACGAGGTCGTCGGGCAAGGCGGCCTGTGCGCGGACGAGCACTCCGCTGGTCGGATGCTCGAATTCCAGCCGCCAGGAGTGCAGAGCGACCCGCGGCGCGCGCAGCGGATCGTCCTTGCCGCGCGCGTATTTCCGCTCACCCGCCAGGGCGTGGCCGACGTGGGCTGCGTGGACTCGGATCTGGTTGTAGCGGCCGCTGACCAGCTCGATCTCGAGCTCCGTGGCCAGCGGAAAGCGCGCGAGAGTCTTGTACAGCGTGGTCGAAGGCTTTCCCCGCGCCGAGACCCGCGCCATGCCGCGCTCCTCGAGCAGCGGGAATTTCCATTGCCCCTTCGCCGGCTCGACATGGCCTTGGGCCAGGGCCCAGTAGATCTTCTGGAGCTTGCGCTCGCGGAAGAGATCCTCGAGGGCCGGGACGATCCGCGGATCGCGCGCGCAGAGCACGCAGCCGGACACGTCGCGATCGAGACGGTGCACGGCGCGCGCCGGCATGCCCTGTTCCGCGAGCAGGGATTCGAGCGAGGCTCCCTCCGTCTCGCTCGCGACAGTCAGGACTCCCGCGGGTTTGTCTGCGACGAGCAGCTCCTCATCGGCGTAGACGATCGTCAGCAGTTCGCGCACACGGCCCAGCCTACTGCGCTCAAGGCAGGAATGGATCCTTGAACCCGCGCTCGAGCCGCAGCGTCTCGCCGATCGCGGGCGGCGGTCGGTGCGCGAGGCGCTCGCCGTCGAACACGAGGAAGCGCCAGCGCGGATCGTCGAGCGAGGTGGCCAGCTCGAATACGACGCGACGCAGCTTGCCGTCGGAGCCCGGCGTGGCGCGCACCGTGAAGCCGCTCCAGGTCCAGACGCGCTCCGCCGGGCGCAGCTCGCGGGTGAGGAACACGTCCTCGAAGGGCAGGCTGAGGAAGGGCTCGTCGAGTGATTCGAGCGAGAAGGTGTTTTCGGCCAAGCGCGTCCAGTCAAGTGTGCGCCGGCCGCCCTGGACGACGTGGAATCGCACGTCTTCGCTTCCGCCGAGCGCCGTCCAGACCGACAGCGGACTGAGCGCGATCAGCGTGCTCGGCGAAGCTTGCATCAGGAACACGTCGCGTGTCCCGAGTGCCTCTTCACCGACGTCTGCATGGCGGATCACGTCGCGCATCATCCCGCAGCCGCGCGCCACCGCGGTTCCGACCATGACCACGACAAGAGCTGAAAGCAACGTGGAAGTCGCGGCGATCGTCCAGAAAAAGCGCCGTTCCACCGGCGAGATCGCTTGCGCCGAAGGAGCCGCGAGGGTCGCCGAAAAATACATCGCCACCAGCGCCGACCAGGCGATCATCGGGGTGAACATCAGTCGATCCGAGGAGGGCGCTCCAGCCTGGGGCAGGAGGGCCAGGACGCCCCAGATGAGCAGGAACGCGGCGTTGGGCACCTGCCGCAATCGCCGCAAGAGGATGACCACGACAGGCACACCGAGAGTCACGCCAGCGCCGAGGATCTGCCAGAACTTCGACGGCTCGAGCATCAGCACATCGATCGAAAATGGCGTGACGGCGGCGATCGGCGCGCAGGCGAACACGGTCAGTGTGCGCTGTGCGAACTCGAGCGGGCTGGTCCAGGGCATCGGATAGAACAGCACGTTAGAGCCCATCCCGCTGCGCGCGTACCACAAGGTGTAGAGAGCTGCGCAAGCGACCGACACGATTGCGCAGCCGCGGAAGAAATGCGCATGACTCCCTCGCTTGCCCTCGCGCGCGAAGATCAAGGCCAGCACGAGAAAGACGTGCAAGCCGGACTCCTTCGCTCCCACCGCCAGAGTTGCGAGCGCGAATGCGAAGATCGCGCGGTGCAATGCAGGCCGCGCAACGACCTCGAGTCCTGCGTGCACCGCAAGGACAGCGAACAAGCCCTCGAGCAGCGAATTGCGATTGGCAACCCATCCGACCGGCATCAGCGCGCTGTTGTCGAAAGCCAGGATCAACACGCCGAGCAGCGCCGCCGGCGTAGAAAGCCCAAGTCGCACGTACAGGCGCCGCGCCGCGAAAAGAAGCAGTGCGAAGAGTGCCAAGCTCATCGCATGCCCCGCGAAAGGCGAAGCACCGAACAGCGCATGATCGAGCCACAGCGAGAGACTCGTGATCGGCCGAAAGAAGCGCACGCGCCAGTCGCTGTCGGTCCACCACGGAAAAGCCCCTGCTTCGACCGTCCGATCCGGTGCCTCGCTCAGCGTGCCGAAGTCATACAGGCTCCACGGCTTCCACGTGGGACTCTCGACGCGGCCATCGAGCACCAGTTGGATGCCGAAGTCGTCGGCCATGGCCCCCGCGCCGAGGCTGGGCGCGTGGACGAGCACAGCCAGGGCCATCAGCAGCGCGCCGAGCCGCGCCGCGTGCCTGACCCAGCCCGTCCGAGCCGGAGTCGCGGGCGTCTCAGAAGTCGAAGGAGGTTTCAGACCTGTCAACTCCACGCTCTGGCGCCCCTGAAATCAAAGCCGAAGCGTAGTCTCCCTGCGGCGTGCGCTGATTCGCGGGATCTGCAATGCTGCGCGCCACCCTCGAAGGAACTCCCCCATGCACACGCGTCCCCTTCTCACGCTCCCATTCCTCGCTCTCTGCTTCGCACCCCTGTCCCAGGCGCCGAGTGCGCCATCGCATCCCGCGACACAGCAAGGCGTGGTCGAAGCCCTCGCGCGCGAAGCCCTCGGCAATCCCGGCGCGCCGGCCATGCTCGCGAAACTCTGCGCCACCGCGCCGAAGCGACTCTCGGGCTCCGCCGACGCCGCCCGCGCGGTCGAGTGGGGTCGCCAGACCATGCTGTCGGTCGGCCTCGAGAACGTGAAGCTCGAGCCCTGCATGGTCCCGCACTGGGAGCGCGGAAGTGTCGAACGCCTGGCCATCGTCACCTCCGGCAAGACCGAGACCGAGAGCCTGCGCATCTGCGCCCTCGGCGGCAGCCCGCCGACCGCTGCTGGCGGCGTCGAAGCCGAGGTCGTGATGGTCAAGAGCCTGGATGAGCTGACCGCGCTCGGCGAAAAGGCCCGCGGCAAGGCGATCTTCTTCAATCGACCGATGGACCCGAGCCTGCCCAATCCCTTCTCGGCCTACGGCGGCGCCGTCGACCAGCGCGGCAGCGGCGGCACGGCCGCATTCCAGGCCGGCGCCGTGTGCGCGATCGTGCGCTCGATGACACTGGCCCTCGACGATTACCCGCACACTGGCTCGACGCGTTTCGTGAAGGACGCAACGGCGCCGAGCGCTGCGATCAGCACCAAGGGCGCCGAGCGGATTGCGTCCCTGCTCCAGGCTGGCGGCTCGGTGCGCATCAAGCTCGAGCTCGATTGCCGCTGGCTCGCCGACGAGCCCTCGGCCAACGTGGTCGGCGAAATCGTCGGCCGCGAAAAGCCCGACGAGGTCGTCGTGGTCGGCGGCCATCTCGATGCCTGGGATCTCGCCGAGGGCGCTCACGACGACGGAGCCGGCGTGGTCCAGGCCCTCGAGGTTGCGCGTCTGGTCAAGGCCCTGGGCTGGAAGCCGCGGCGCACGCTGCGCGTCGTCCTGTGGATGAACGAGGAAAACGGCTGGCGCGGCGCCGCGGCCTACCGCGACACGCACAAGGATGCCCTGGGCAAGCACGTCTTCGCCCTCGAAAGCGATCGAGGCGGCTTCGCGCCGCGCGGCTTCGAGAGCGACTCCAACGGAGCGTCGCTGGCGAAGCTGGCCGCGCTGTGCGAGCCGCTGAAGCCCTACGGCATCGAGTCCGTCACGCACGCAGCCGAGGTCGGCGTCGACGTCAGCGCCCTACAGCAGCTGGGCGTGCCCTGCGCGGGTTTCGTGCCCGACGCGGCGCGGTACTTCGACTTCCACCACTCCGGGCTGGACACCTTCGCCACTGTCCATCCGCGCGAGCTCGAGCTCGGCGCCCTGTGCATGGCGGCGCTATGTTTCGGCGTGGCCGAGATGGAAACGTCCCTCGAGCGCGGCGTGATCGCCGAGACTCCGCGGCACTGAGCGCTCAGCCCAGGAGCTCGTCGGCGAGCCAGCCCAGCAGGCCGCCAATCGGCTGGCGACGGGGCCGCGAGCTCGTCTCGCTATCGATCCATCCGCCGGCCGTCGGCAAGGCGTCGGAGTTCGCGCGCTGCTTGCGCTCCTCGAGCTCCTTGACCTCGCGCCGGCGCGCTTCGACCAGCCCGCCCTTCTCGGAAAAGGCCAGGGCGCGCTCGAGCTCGCCGTGGTCGAGCCAGATGCCGTGCGACTTGCAGACGTCGATGATGATCCCCGAGATCGAGCCGAAATTGCGCCGGTTCATGAACTGCCCGCAACTCGGGCAGGGAATGTAGCGCACCGGCGCCGCCGGCAGGGCTTGCCTCAGATTGGACTGCGAGCCCAGGGCTTCCTTCACGGACTTGCGCGCGCCCGCGTCGGCGCACAGGCGCTCGAGCAATTGCGGTTCGACCCAGAGTCCCGCGCACGAAGGACACTCGACCAGCGTCTCCGTCCCCACGCGCCGCGAGCGCAGATCAGCCTTGCAATGCGGGCAGCGCGCGTCGACCGGCAGGGGCGCGATCTGTTGGACTTCGATGCGCACGCCACAGCTCATGCAGAAGTTCGCGGCGCTCGACATGCGCGCGAAGCACACCGGGCAGATCGCGTCGAGGTTGCGCTCCTCGAGGGTGATCTCGGCCTGGCAATAGTCGCAGGTGCGCGCGTCCTCGCGCAGATTGCCGCCGCAGCGCGAGCAGCACATGGCGCGCGGAGCGAGGGAACGCGGATGGGCCACGCCGAACGTCACGCCGCAGGAGCAGCGCACCGGGCTCTCGGCGGCCAAGGCGCCGACCTCGTATTGGCGAGCGCAGCCGGGGCAGCATTGGAGGACACGGGGCATGGTCGATCTTGTCGGCAATTCCCGCTCAGGTCTGAATAGGGGCGGCCTGCTGGGCCGCCGGCGCCTGGACTTCGGCCTTAGCGAGGTCGCGCATGGTCTGGTTCGCGCTCGAATTCTTGATCAGCTGGTCGAGCTGGCGGACGTAGTCGTCGAGCCGGACGTCGACCTCGCCGCGGGGAGGCACGGCGAGGTTGCCGGAGGAGCCCTTCATCGCGTCGAGCACGTGCTTGATCGTGATCTCGCCCGGATCGCGGCCGGGCAGGAAAGTCTGCTCGCCGCGCAGGTCGGTGATCGCGACCAGACCGCGCTCGGCGAGGGTGCTCAGCGCGGCCTCGACCGGCCTCGGCGGCACGCCCAATTCGCCAGCGAGCTGGATCGCGTCGGGATGCGGCAAGCCGGCGATGAAGGCCTTGGTGATGCGCACCATGGCGCGCAGCGCGACGATCTCCTGGAAGCCGTGGTCGGCGGGCCAGGTGCGCGCGATCTTGCGGTAAGCGGGCTCGGACTGGTGCGCGAACGCGAGCTCCGCGCCCGCGAGCACCGTGACCCATGACACCTGGATCCAGGCCAGGAAGATCGGGATCGCGGCAAAGCCCGCGTAGAGCCGGTTGTAATTCGCCATGCCGACCTGGAAGCGCACGTGCAGCACCTGCGCTCCATGCCACAGGAGACCGGCTACGAATCCGCCGAGCAGCGCCGAGCTGAAGCGCGTGCGCGCGTTCGGCATGGTCATGAACAGGAACGTGAAGAAGATCCACATCGCGAACACGCCGATGAAATTGAACAGCGTGTCCATCAAGGGGCCCATGTGCAGGGTCTCGCGCATGTAGCTCGAGATCATGTCCGCCTGGGCGAGCGAGGTCAGGCTGACCGCGGTGGCGAAGAAGATCGGCGCCAGGATCACCATCGCCAGGTAATCGGTGAGCTTGCGGATCAAGGAGCGCGGGAGCTTCACGCCCCAGATCTCGTTGAACGAGCCCTCGATCGTTCCGAGCAGCTGCACCACGGCGAGCAGCAGCAGGATCAAGCCCGCCGCGCCGAGCTTGGTCACGTCGGTGTTCTTGACGAAGTCGAACACGACCTCGAGCGTCTTGCGGATCATCTCGCCGGTCTCGCCGGTGCGCTCCGCTTCGGTGCTGAGCCAGGTGTCCAGCCACTGGCGCACCTTGACCATCAGGCCTTCGTAGGCGCCCAGGCCCTTGATCACCGAGAAGCCGAAGGCCAGCAGCGGCACCAGGCTCAAGACCGTAATGTAGGTCAGGGCCGAGGCGCTGAAGAAGCAGCGGTCCTCGATGAAGCCAGAGACCGCGAGATATAAGACTCGCGCGGCCTTGAAATACAGGGCGCGCAGCGGATCGAGCTCGGCCAGGTTCGGGCGCCACACGTCCTTGGCGAAATAGGTCCACATCCGCGCCAAAAGCGGATTCTTGTACGGCGGTGCGTCGCGGCGTTCGGATGCCTTGCTCACGGTCTCGTTCTCGCTTCGAGAACATAAGCGGTGCCGCCGCGCTTCATCCACACCGTTTCCAGGTCGTCGCGCGAGTAGGCGATCTGCCCGGCGTTGGCCGTGTCCGCTGCGGGATCGTTGACCAGGGCCTGGGAGGCATCGTCGAAGCCGCACAGGACCAGCAGGTGGCCCGCGGTCGAGGCGTAGGGCGCGCCGTGCAATTGCCCGGGCTTGGCTGCGATCGAGAGGATCAAGGGCTGGCCCGCCGCGAGCAGGTCCTCGGCTCGGCGCCAGTCGTGGATGCGCTCGAGACGGCCGGGCACGCCGAAGGAATAGGCCGACTGGATCGCGCGATTCCAATTGCCGTAGATGTCGTGGAACGGATCGTAGGCGCGGCGCGCGACCTCGGCGGTCGGGACGTCGACGCCGCGGTAGGCGAGCAGCATCGAGAGCGACGTCGGGCTGCAGATGCGGCTCGCGAGAGCGGGAGCCTCGACGCGCTGGCTGCGGAACGGAACGTCGAGTCGGGCGGAATTCACCAGAGCTCTTCCTTTCGATTCGACGGAAGCGACATGTTCCGCGCGCAACGTCGGCACGACTGAAAGTCGATCGAGCGCGAAGCGCAATTGCGCCGCGTCGCTCGCGCGCACGCGAACCCGCAGTCGCACGGCGCTCCAGCTCGACCGCGACGTGAACGTGTCGACGTCGATCTTCGCGTCCTCGAATTCGAGCGCGAGGTCCTTCGGCCGCGCGCTCACGTTCCACTCGCCGATCCACATCCACGGCGAGAAAGTCTGATCCGCCGAGCGCGCCACCGAGATCTCGACGCCGAAGCCCGTGGCCTTGGAGTGCCGCGCGTTCCACGAGACCAGGCACTCGTCGAACGGCGCGCACTCGATCACCGGCGAAGTGTAGGCGTCCTCCTTCTGGGCCGGATCCTCGAACGAAACCGCTCGGCCGTCGCCGAAATCGTCTGAGGCCATGCCCATCGCCCAAGGAAGGTCGCTCGAGCCCAGCTCGAAAGCTGGCGCGATTTCGAGCGGACTGTGAACACGTACAAGAGTCGGTGGTCGAGCCTCCGACACCGCTCCGCGATCAGCTCCGCTCGTGCAGGCGAGCTCGAGGGCGCACAGGATCAGGCCCGCGCCGAGATTCACGCCCCGCGAGCGGTTCACTGCGCGGGCCCTCGCACCTGCGACACGAGGTGGAAGGCTTCCTTGAGCACGATCTCCTCCATCGCGAGGCGCAGGGCCTTGGGCGAGCCGGGCAGTGCCAGCACGACCTTGCCGGAGATGATTCCCCCGACTGCGCGAGAGAGCAGGGTCGCGCTGCCGATCTCGCGGAAGCTCAAGCTTCGGAACAGCTCGCCGAAGCCCGGGATGTCGCTGTCGAACATGCGCAGCAGAGTCGGATACGTGACGTCGCGCGGCGCGATCCCGGTCCCGCCGGTGGTCAGGATCAGGTCGACGTCCTCGCGGATGACCGCGCGGTGGACGCACTCCTCGATCTGAGCGCTCTCGTCGTGGCTCCACTCGCGCAGGGCCAGCTTGTGACCCGCCTCCGTGATCGACTCGACCAGGAAATCACCGCCGAGGTCCGGCCGCGTCTCGCGCGAGGCCTGCGAGCGCGTGTCCGAGATCGTGATCACCGCGAATCCCAGCGGTCGCTTCGGAGCCTGGCGGTGTTGTTCGAGACTCATGGTGTAAGAAGTCGTCGGAGTGCAGACTACTGACGAGCTTGCGCTCCACAAGAGGGCGCTCGACGAGATGATGAAAAGTAAGGGATCGAACCAACTGGACCGCTGCAGCAGGATCGTCGCGACTTGCACGCTGATCGCCGCCGGATTGCTGGGCTGCGCGGAGACCCGGCCGGATCATCGAGCGCAGGCTCCGGCCGCGCACGATCGCGCCATCCGCGCGGGAGTCTTGCCCGTCGCAGCCCACGCAGCCGCGGACGTGCATGTGTCGATCGTCTGGGACTCCGGCGATGTGGCCTTGCAGACGGAATTGATGGATCAATTGTGGGGAGCCCAGGCCCGCGAGGCTTGGACTCGCTGGGGATCCGGCGGCACGCGGCGAGTGGAGCTGACTGCCGCATTTCCCTTGGAGCTCGAGCTCGAGACCCCGCTCGACGGTCTCGAGCCCGCGCTCGAGCTCGTGGCCGCGGCCGTGGAGCGCGCAGCATCGCCCAGTCGGACGGAGGGCTCTCCGGGCGGCCTGGAATTCCACCGGTCGACGCCTCGCTGGGAGCGCGCAGCAGCTCTCGGCATCCCCGTTCCTTCTCCAGAAAAACCTGCCTGGCATTGGCACGCTTCCGCCGTGGCCCGGTCCGAGGACGTCCAATCCGTTCGAGCTGCCCTCGCGCAGCTGGAAGCCCGTTCGCTCATCCTAGCTCCACCCCAGGCATCCAAAGTCGTGGCGCGAGCGCAGCAAGCAACGCTCGTGTCGGTGATCGACGCGGACTCCTCGCTGCCCAGCGAGCTGCGTTGGACGCCGATGGCGGAACTCGCGCCGGACGCGACGCCGCAGGATCGCGCCAGCTCGTGCGTTCGCGCCGCTGCCCTTGCGCGGCAAGTCGCCGTCTGGAAATACGTGCCCGCCTGCGTCGACCGCTGGGGCCGGCGCGAACCGGGTTATCTGTACGCGGCAGGCGACATCATTTCTTCCAAGCGCAACGTCGAGGCGCTGCGCGCGGCCCTCGGGAATTCCATGCCGGCCGAAGCGATCGCTGCCGCGCGTACCGAGCGAATCGCTTTCGCGCGCGCGCAACTGAGCCAGGATTCGTTCCGCCTGCACGTGATGCACGGCAGCGGCCTGGCGAGCTTCGAGCAGGATCTGGCCGCTCTGGAAACTCTCGCGCCGGACGCGCTGGCCGGACCGATCGCACAGGGTTTCGCACGCTGGAGCGCAGTCGGCCCCGCGGCCATCTGGCGCGAACAGCTCGCTGCAATCGGCAGCGTCGAGTCCATCGCTTCACCCGCTCCGGCCCAGGACAGCAGCGCCGAACGCCAGCTTGCACACATGTGGACCGCCCTCGGCGGATCCGAGCGCTGGCGCGATCTCAAGACGCTGCGCCTGCTGGGCAGAGTCGAGCAGACAGCCGAGGGCACCCGACAAGGGACCGAGCAGTGGATCGATTTCGAGCACGATCGCTTCGCCCTCTCGCAGATCGTCAGCACCGCGGAAACACTGGTCGTCGCCACGCCCTCGGAAGTCTGGGCCGTCGACGACAAGAGCGGCGTCGATCTGACGCCCGCTCAAGCGCTCAAGCTGCGCAGCCGCCAGGA
>Ga0193706_1000490_pt1 | contig 22920 bp, 20 predicted proteins | sample U3c1metaG_FD_160130 | JGI IMG/M metagenome (GOLD analysis project Ga0193706, IMG submission 160130) | Soil microbial communities from a riparian zone of the East river system, Colorado, United States - U3c1 | ecosystem: Environmental > Terrestrial > Soil > Riparian zone | place: USA: East River... | reverse complement strand
GTGCGGCTACTGTCAGTGCGGACAGATCATGAGCGCGGCCGTGCTGCTCGCGGAGCGCACGGATCCCAGCGACGAGGAGATCGACGCCTGCATGGCCGGCAACGTGTGCCGCTGCGCGACCTACGTGCGCATCCGCAGCGCGATCCACCACGCGGCAGCGCTCAAGCGAGGTGGAAAATGAGCCGGCCTTCGACTTTCGAGCGTCGCGCATTCCTGAAAGCGAGCGCGGCCCTCGGCGGCGGACTCCTGATCGCGATCCACATGCCTTCGCGCGCCGCGGCGAGCGCCAGCGCGGCGAACTTCGCGCCGAACGCGTTCCTGCGGCTTGCGTCGAGCGGCAAGATCACGGTGATGATCAACAAGGCCGAGATGGGCCAGGGCGTCGCGACTTCGCTGTCGATGCTCGTCGCCGAGGAATTCGACGCGGATTGGAAGGACGTGGGCTTCGAATTCGCGCCCGTGGATGCGGCTTACAACCATCCCGGCATGCCGATGCAGTTCACCGGCGGCAGCATGAGCGTCATGGCCATGTCCGAGCCGCTCAAGAAGGCCGGAGCCATGGGTCGCGCGATGATCGTGACCGCGGCCGCGGAGCGCTGGAACGTGCCGCCCGAGGAATGCGCGACCAGCGAAAGCGTGGTGACCCACGCGCGGACCGGCAAGCGCGCGACCTACGGCGAGCTGGCGAGCGCTGCGGCGCTGCTCACGCCGCCTGCCGAGCCCAAGCTCAAGGATCCCGCGACCTACAAGCTGCTCGGCAAGTCGACCCGGCGGCTCGACACGCCGGACAAGGTCACGGGCAAGGCCATTTTCTCGATCGACGTCTCGCGGCCGGGCATGCTGACCGCGCTGGTCGCCCACCCGCCGGTTTTCGGCGGCAAAGCAAAGAAGTGGAACGAGGCCGCGGCCCTGGCAATTCCCGGCGTGCGCAAGGTCTTCGCGATTCCCTCAGGGATAGCCGTGGTCGCCGAGCGCTTCTGGGCCGCGAAACGCGGGCGCGACGTGCTGGCGGTCGAGTGGGACGACGGCGAGAACGCCGGCATCTCGAGCGAGCGGCTGCACAAGCAGTACCGCGAGCTCTCGCGCACCACGGGCTTGGTCGCGCGCAAGGACGGCGATGCGCCGGCGGCGATCGCTTCCGCCGCGAAAACGATCAGCGCCGACTACGAGCTCCCCTACCTGGCCCACGCGCCGATGGAGCCGCTCAACTGCGTCGTCGATCTGCGCAAGGACGCCTGCGAGATCTGGGTCGGCTCCCAGTTCCAGACGATCGATCGCGCGACGGCAGCGGGACACGCCGGGCTCGCGCCGGAGCAGGTCGATCTGCACACGACTTTCATGGGCGGCGGCTTCGGCCGGCGCGCGAATCCAGCGTCGGACTACATCGCCGAAGCGGTCGAGATCGCGAAGCAGGCCGGCGGCTGCATCAAGTTGATCTGGACTCGCGACGACGACATGCGCGGCGGCTACTACCGTCCGCTGTGGCACAGCCGGCTCGCCGCGACGCTCGGCGCGAACGGTCTGCCCGAGGCCTGGACCCACACCATCGTCGGCCAATCGATCCTCGCCGGCACGGCCTTCGAGGCCTTCTTCGTCAAGGACGGCATCGACGAGACCTCCACCGAGGGCGCCGCCGATCTCCCCTACTCGATCCCGAACGTGCAGGTCGATCTGCACACGACCAAGGTCGGCGTGCCGACCCTGTGGTGGCGCTCGGTCGGCCACTCGCACACGGCCTTCGTCGTCGAGAGCTTCCTCGACGAGCTCGCGCACGAAGCGAAGCTCGACCCGATGGAGCTGCGTCGCAAATTGCTCGCGGACAAGCCGCGCCACCTCGGCGTGCTGGAAACAGCCTGGCAAGCCGCGAGCAAGCATCCGCTCGCTCCCGGCCGCGCGCGCGGCGTGGCCGTGCACTTCTCCTTCAACAGTTACGTCGCCCACGTCATCGAGGCTTCGATGCAGAACGGGCGGCCGCGGGTGCACCGCGCCGTGTGCGCGATCGATTGCGGCCGCGTGGTCAACCCGGACACGGTCGTGGCTCAGCTCGAGGGCGCGGTCGGATTCGCCTTGACCGCCGCGCTCTACGGCCAGATCACGCTGGAGAACGGCCGCGTGCAGCAATCGAATTTCCACGACTACCGCATGCTGCGTATCCACGAGATGCCGGAAGTCGAAGTCCGGATCGTCGAGAGTCAGGAACCCTCGACCGGCGTCGGCGAGCCCGGAGTGCCGACGGTCGCACCGGCCCTGTGCAATGCCCTGTTCCAGTTGACCGGCAAGCGCGTGCGCTCCTTGCCGATTCGCCCGGAGGACTTGAAGGCATGAACACCATCCAGAAGTTTTCCCTGGCGGCCCTCGGCGCCCTGCTCCTCGCCGCTGCTTGCGAGTCGACGCCCAAGATTCCGCCGGCGAGCCCGGAGTCGCTGGCAGCCTGGTCGACGATCTACGCGGTGCTCGAGCATCCGCGCTGCATGAACTGCCATCCCTCGGACGGCGTGCCCAAGCAAGGCGACGAGAAGCTGCCCCACGCGCAGAACATCCGCGGCGGCGAGGATGGAAACGGCCGCTTCGCTCTGCGCTGCGAAGCCTGTCACCGCGCGAGCAACATCCAGGGACCGCACCTGCCGCCGGGAGCTCCGGGCTGGCACATGCCGAGCAGTAAGGAGCCCCTGATCTTCGAAGGCCGCAGCTCGGGCGATCTTTGCCGCCAGCTCAAGGACCCCGCGCACAACGGCGGGATGTCGCCGGAGCAGCTCTACAAGCACATGGCCGAAGCCCCGCTCGTCCTGTGGGGCTGGTCGCCGGGCGAGGGCCGCACGCCGGTGCCGATCAGCCACGAGGAGCTGCTGCGCGCCATGCGCGCCTGGATCGATGGCGGCTGCGGCTGCCCGGAGTAAGCTCGCTCACGGAGGATTCGCCATGTCCGGATTGTCGCGCAGGGGATTCATCGTCAGCGCCGCCACGCTCGCCGGCTCGGGCGCTTGCCAGTCGCAGGTCGGGTCGTCGCAGTCGAGTGCCGCCGGACATTTCGACCTCGAAGAGTTCATCGCCGATGTCCGGCGAGCTCGCACCGATTCGGCTCCTCAGGCCGCCGTGCGCGAAGTCCTTGCGCGCGCCGTCTCGGAACCCGGGTCGGTGATCCAGACCCTCGGCGAGCCGAAGCAGGCCGGCATCCACGAGGTCTATCGCGCAGCGGACCTCACGATCCTCAACGTGATCTGGGCACCGCTGATGATCCTGCTTCCGCACGAGCACCGGATGTGGGCGACGATCGGCATCTACACCGGGCGCGAGGACAACATCCTTTGGCAGCGCAGCGGCTCGCGCGTCGAGGCCAGCGGCGCGGCGTCGCTTTCTGAGAAGGAGACGTATTCGCTGCCCGAGGACATCGTGCATTCGGTCACGAATCCGATCGAGCGCATGACCGGCGCGATCCACATCTACGGCGGCGATTTCTTCGCCACGCCGCGCAGTGAATGGGACGCGGAGACGCTCGTCGAGCAACCCTTCGACCTCGAGCGCGCGCGCCGGATCTTCGAGCAGGCCAATCGGCGCTTCGAAGCCGGTCGCTGAACGCAAAGCGCGTGGTCTAGGCCCGAGCGCTCTTCTTCGTTTTCTTCTTCGCCTTCTTGGCGACCGCTTTTTTCGCGACGGTCTTCTTCGCAGCCGGTTTGACCGGTGCACCGCTTTGCTGCTTGAGCAACGTCTTCGGCGCCACCGCCCTGTAGCTCTCGAGGATCCAGGCCTTCAACAAGTCCATCGGCGGCTTGTCGCCCGGCTGGAAGACCATCGCGACCCAACCGCTCTTGCCCAGGCCGTAGCCCGCCGGTTCCGCGAAAGCCTGGTCGAGCGCCGCGACCGAAGACTGCGGCAGCTTCACGACGACCATCAACCTCGGCTCGTCAGGCGTGCTCACGCCGAAGAAAACGAAGACTTTCTTGCCGACCTTGGCGACGCGCTCGCCCCAGGGGTTGTCCTCGAAGGCGCCGGGAAAAGCGAGGGCGTGGGCGATCAGGGACTCTCGCGCTTCATTCATTTTCTGATTCATGCGTGCTTCTCCGCGCAGAAAGCTTGACCGGCCCCCCCGCCGCGGGCGGACAATCCTGACGTGGCTCGCCCGCTGCGCAACCTCTACCGCGTTCCCGTCGTCGCGCGCCGCCGGCATCGCACTTGGATGATGTCGATAACCCTGGCGACGGCCGGCCTCGCCGTGTGGGGAGCGACGGTGGTCTGGATGCGCGCCGATCGGCCCAGCGCGCCGAGCCTGGAGATGGCTTACCTGCTCTCGAGCCTGTTCTCCTTGCCCGGCTGGATCCTCGGACTCCTGACGATCCGGGCGAAGCGCTCCTGGCTGTGGTTCGCGATGGTGCCGATCGCCTTCAACACCATGCTGCTGGTCCTGCCCTGGATCCTGATCTGGCTGCGCGAGCACCGCGCGAATTGACCCGGGCTACTCGACCGGGAATTTGTCGGACCACAGGAGCATCAACGTCCCCGTGATCGAGGCCGCCGCTGTCAAAGTGAGCACGATCATCGCTGACCAGAAGTGGGCGCGGCGGTGCACGCTGGACATCAGCGTGCGGATTCCCGTGATCACGGGCAGCACGTAGGAGACCGTGGCGAGGATCGCGATCGTCCTGTGGATCGGGGTGATCACGCCGGCGGTCGACAGGTCGTAGACGGTCCCGAGCTTGATCGCGAAGTAGATCGTCGTGGCGAGCGAAAGGAACGTGGCGATCACGCACGGGATGTGGACCGTGATCCGGCCGCGCAGTCCTGTGATCACCACCACGGTCAGGAAGGCGACGGTGAAGCCCACCGCAGTGCAGAACGCGACCAGCGGCGGCATCTACACCAGGCCCTTCATTTCTTCGGCGGGTTCGCGCCGCATCAGGTCGAGCACCGCCTCGCGCGGCGACTTGTCCTCGAAGAGCACGGCGTGGACCTGCTCGGCGATCGGCATCGACACGCCGCCCTGGTTCTCGGCTTCCGGGCCGAACAGGGCCTTGGTGGTCCACACGCCCTCGGCGACCATGTTCATCTTCGAGAGCAGGGACTGAAGTTTTTCGCCGCGGCCGATCGCTTCGCCGACCGAGCGGTTGCGCGAGTGCTTCGAGCAGCAGGTCGTCACCAGGTCGCCGATGCCGGCCAGGCCGAAGAAGGTCTCGAGCTTGCCGCCGCGGCCGACTCCGTAGCGCGCCATCTCGACCATCCCGCGCGTCAACAAGGCGGATTTCGCGTTGTCGCCCAGGCCCAGTCCGTCGCTGATTCCAGCTGCGATCGCGATCACGTTCTTCAGCGCTCCGGCGAGCTCGGCGCCCAAGGGATCGGTGTGGGTGTACACGCGGAACGTGTCGCTGGTGAAAGCCACCTGCACGCGCTGCGCGAAGGCCTTGTCATGGGCGGCGGCGACCACCGTCGCGGGCAATCCGCGCGCGACTTCCTCGGCGTGGCTCGGACCCGTCAATATGCAGACCTGCTTGATGCCGAGCACGTCGCGCAGGATCTGCGAGGGCGGGTTGAGCGATTCGATCTCGAGGCCCTTGCTCGCCGAGATCAGGGCCACGCCGCCGGGCAGGGCGTCGGCGAAGCGCTCGGCCACGCTGCGCAGGAACTGCGTCGGCACCGCGCTGACCACCATGTCGACGCCTTCGGCGGCGGAAAACGGATCGGCGCTGAACATCAGCGACTCGGGCAGGCTGACGCCGGGCAGGCAGCGCTCGTTCAAGCGCGTGCGCCGCAGCTCCTCGCTGTCCTTGGGGTCGTGGCTCCACAGGACCGTGGGCACTCCGCGCGCGCAGAGCAGCATCGCGAGGGTGGTCCCCCAGCCGCCGTCGCCGATCACCAGAGCCCGCTCGACTCCCGAATTGTTCATGCGCCGACTCCCTGATTCTTCTTCTGCCCGATCTTGGGCTCCGTGCCGGCGAGCATGCGTTGGATGTTCGAGCGGTGGCGCACCAGGATCAAGACCGCGAGCAGCAGCGAGCCGCCGAACATCGGCCCGCTGATCGGCGCGCCGCGCACGAGGGCCGCGATGGGAAAGGTGAGGCCCATCAAGACCGAGGCCAGGCCGGTGTAGCGCAGGCCGAAGAGGGCGATCACCCAGACGATTCCGCCGGCCAGTGCCGTTTTCCAGTCGACCGCGATCAAGGATCCGTAGCCCGTCGAAGCGCCCTTGCCGCCGCGCATGCGCAGGAAGATCGAGAAGCAGTGACCGAGCACCGCCAGGGCGCCGGTGATCACCTGCAGGGAGAGGGCGCGCTCGCTCGAGGTGGCCAGGGCCGGGGCCAGCCAGAACACCGGGGCAAAACCCTTGAGGAAAGCGAGGGCGAAAACCGCGTAGCCGACCGGCTTGCCGCCCGCGCGCATCGCGTTGGTGGCGCCGATGTTGCCGCTGCCGATGGTGCGCAGGTCGACACGCTTGACCAGCCAGACCAGGACCAGGCCGAAGGGAATCGAGCCCAGCAGGTACGCAGCCGCCGGCGCGGCCCATTCGAGGCCGTTCGGCAGGAACCATCCACCATTGCCAGCCGGCATGAAGCAGACCCTAGCGTATCGAGCCGCGGGTGTCAGGCACGGGTCCTGATTGTGAGCTTCGCGCCGCGCGGACCTCGCCGGGCGCCGCGTGTTCGTATCCTCACCGCCCCATGCCCGCCCGCGCGAAAAGCGATGTCGTCGGAGTCGACACCGGCGGCACCTTCACCGATCTCGTGCGCGTGGACCGCGCCGGAAAGGTCGAGGTCGCGAAGCTCGCGTCGACGCCGCACAATCCCGCGCGCGCGGTGCTCGCGGGGCTCGCGAATTTCCAGAGCGGGGGCGAGACGCGAGTCGTGCACGGCACGACCGTCGGCCTGAATGCGCTGCTCTCAGGCAACACGGCGCGCACGGCGCTGGTCACGGGGCGCGGCTTCGCCGACCTGATCGAGATCGGCCGCCAGGATCGACCGGAGCTGTACGCCCTGCATCCCGTGAAGCCAAAGGCACTGGTGCCGCGCGAATTGCGCTTCGAGGTCGGAGCGCGGCAGTGGCCGGATCCCGACGACAGCCGGCGGCTGGTCGAGGTCGAGGCGCCGGACGAGCGCGAGCTCGCGAAGCTCCGCGAGGATCTCGCCGCGGCGCGCGTCGAGTCGGTCGCGGTCTGCCTGCTGCATTCCTACGCGGACCCGCGCCACGAAGAGCGCGTGGCCCGCGCCCTCGCGAGCCTGGGCGTGCCGGTGACGACTTCGTCGAGCCTGGTGCGCGAGTACCGCGAGTTCGAGCGCTTCTCGACCGCGGTGGTCAACGCCGCCCTCGCGCCGATGATGCGCAGGTACCTGGAAACGCTGGCGCGCGAGCTCGGCAGTCGGCGGCTGGAATTGCTGCAATCGACCGGTGGCAAGCTTCCCGCCGAACGCGCGGCGCGAGAGCCGGTTCGCGTGCTGCTCTCCGGCCCCGCGGGCGGTGTGGTCGGCGCCTCGCGCGCCGCGGCGGAAGCGGGATGGACGCGGCTGGTCAGCCTGGACATGGGCGGCACGAGCACCGACGTGGCCTTCGAGGATCTGCGGCCAGCGGGCGACGCTGTTTTTCGCGAGCGCTCGAGCACCGTCGCGGGCCATCCGCTCGCCGTGCCCGCGCTCGACATCCACACGATCGGCTGCGGCGGCGGATCGCTGGTGCACGTCGACGCCGGCGGCGCGCTGCACGTCGGCCCCGAGAGCGCGGGCGCGGATCCGGGTCCGGTGTGCTACGGAAGGTCGGATCGATTGACGGTCACCGATGCCCACGCGCTGCTCGGACACCTGGGCGCGGGTCGTTTCCTCGGCGGAACCCTCGAGCTCGATCTCGACGGAGTCGCGCGCGCCTTCGAGAAGCTGGCCAGGAAACTGTCGAGCACGACGCACGCGACCGCGCTCGCCGTGCTTGCCGCGGCGCGAGCTTCGATGCGCCGCGCGATCAGCGTCATGACCATGCAGCGCGGCATCGATCCGCGCAGCGTGCCGCTGGTAGCCTTCGGCGGAGCGGGCGGCTTGCACGCGCTGGACCTCGCGCGCGCCGTCGGCATGCCGGCCGCTCTGGTGCCGATGCATCCGGGAGCTCTGTCGGCACTGGGTCTTGCGACCGCGCGCGCGCAGAGCGAGCGCGCGCGCTCCGTGCTCGCGCGCCTGGAGAAGGACGGAATGCGCAAGCGCGCTGGCTTGTGGAAGGAGCTCGAGCGCGAAGTACTGGATGATCTCGCGACTTCGGGAGTGGCGAGAGCCGCGAGCCAGCTGCAGCGCACGCTGCACCTGCGCTACGAAGGCCAGAGTTACGACCTCGCCGTTCCGGAAAGCCCGCGCGCCGCTTTCGTCTTCGAGCAGAGCCACGAACGGCTCTACGGCTATCGCCTGAGCGGCCGCGCGATCGAGCTCGTCGCGATGCGAGCTCGCGGCATCGAACGCGAAGCCCGGCAGCCGAAGCTCGCGCCGCCGCGAAAACGCGGACTCCCGATCGATGCGGTGATCGGCGAGCGCGCGATCCGCTTCGAATCCGGCAAGCCTCTGCGCGCGCGACGCATCGACCGCGCCGCGCTCGTCCCCGGCGTCGAATTCGACGGACCTGCGATCGTCGAAGAATTCTCAGGAACCAGCTTGATTCCCCCCGGAGTTCGCGCGCGCGTCACCGCTGGCGCTCACCTCGAGCTGCGCGCGATCTGAGACTGCCGGGCGGCGAGCGTCGGGCCTCGCGGCATGAAAAGTGCTCCATGAACTCGCAGGTATCGATACCTGATTCCACGGAGCAGGCGGCTCCCCTTGATGGAGAACGGTCATGGCAAGTCAACTCACGCAAGCATTTCCCGGCGGCATGGGCGCAACGCGGGCACAATCGACAAGAACCTCGGCGCTGGCGGACAATCCGTCCCTCCAGGCCTTCTGGGCCCTGCGCATCGCATTCACGGTCGCGCCGATCGTCGCCGGAGCAGATAAGTTCGGCGATCTCCTGGTCAACTGGGACAAGTACCTCGCTCCGCAGGTCACCAACGCGCTCGGCATCCAAGCCCACACGTTCATGATGATCGTCGGCGTGATCGAGATCATCGCCGGCATCGGCGTCGCGATCATGCCGCGAATTTTCGGCTACGTGGTGGCGGCCTGGCTCTTGGGCATCATCGCCAACCTGCTCTTGATTCCGGGCTACTACGACATCGCGCTGCGCGATCTCGGACTGGCGCTCGGAGCCTTCGCGCTGGCGCGGTTGAACGCGACCCATCCGCGCTGACCGCAATCGGTCGAAGCTTCAGCTGGTGAGAGACTTCAGCCGGAGCTGGTGAAGCGGAAGGTGTAGCGGTGGCGCGCGAGCGCCGCTTCGGGAACGCCGTTGCGCGTCGCGGGTTTGAACTTCCAATCCCAGGCGGCCGCAACGGCGCAATCGTCGAGGCGCGGATATCCGCTCGATTCCGCGATCTTCACTTCCTTGACCAGCCCATCGGGCCCGACCGTCATCTCGAGCAGCACGCTGCCTTCTTCTCCGAGGCGCTGCGACTTCTCGGGGAATTCCGCGCGCGCCATCGAGAGGACTTCCGGATAGACATAGACCTCGGCCGACACCGCAACCGCCGGCGGAGGCTGGGGTTCCTTGCAGCAGTCGGCGACCGGAGGGTCGTCCGAACCGAGCCGCAATCCGGGCTCGGCGAGACTCGCCAACCTCCACGAAGAGCGCGGGTCGCCGATCACCTTGTCCAGCGCCGTGGGTCGAACGGCCGTCGAGGCCACGCTGGCCGGAGGCTCGAAGTCGGACAGCTCGGTCTGCTGCACTTCCGCTTCGGGTGAGACTGGACTGTCCGTCGGCTCCTTCGGCGGATCCGGATTGTCGATCGCCCGCTCCGGCTCCGCGGCCGCCGAGACCAGCGACTCGGTGGTCCTCGGCTCCGGAGTAGAGTTGAACACGATCATGGCCGGCTGAGCTTCGGAGCCGCTGCTGCGCAGATAGGCTGCTCCGCCGGTGATCCCGGCGACGACGACGACGGCGTGCAGCGCCACGGAGAAGGTCAGGAAGCGCGCGAAGCCCGAGCTGGCGCTGGCGCGAGCGCGACGTGTCCCGAGTCCCCCGTTCGTGGCGGAAACTTCTTGCGCGGGCATTCTCGGGCGAACGCTCGGCGCGCCCCTCCCGTTCATCGAAGCTCTCGAATCGTCCGTCCTGGCCTGGTCCACACTCCCATGATAATCGATTGCCCCGCGGCGATCAGCTCGTTCCCGGGGCTCACGAAAACACGCTGCGCGCGGCCGGAATCGCGCCACGCAACACGGCGAGAACACTCGCGGCCGTCTGCAGACACATCGCGCGGTAGGTCACGGCGGTCAGCGAAGCGACGTGTGGCGTGATCAGGACGCGGTCCGATTCCAGCAGCGGATCACCGGGGACCGGCGGCTCGGGGTCTAGCACGTCGGCCGCGAAGCCCGCGATCCGGCTCCCGGCGATCGCATCGCGCAAGGCCGACTGGTCGATCAATGCTCCGCGAGCCGTGTTGATCAGCCAGGCCGTCGGCTTCATGGAAGCCAGCTCGCGCGCGCCGATGCAAGCGCGCGTCGCGGAGTTCAAGGGCATGTGAAGGCTGACCACGTCGGCCTGTGCCAGCAGTCGATCGAGCGGCAGGCTCGCGTAGCCCGGCGGAATCGGCGCGCGGCCCGGGTGCTCGGCGACGGCGATGCCCATGCCGAACGCCGAAGCAAGTTCCGCGGTGCGCTGACCAATGTGGCCGAAGCCGACGATGCCGAGCAGGAGCCCGCGCAGTTCATTGCCCGCGTAATTCCCGCGCTCTTCCCAGCGGCCCGCGGCGACTGCGTTGGCGCTGCGCGTGATGCCGCGCACGAGGTCGAGCATCAAGGCCAGCGTGTGCTCCGCGACCGTGTCCGTGTTGGCGCCCGGCGCGAAGATCACCACGACGCCGCGCCGCTTCGCCGCGGCCGTGTCGAGGTTGTCGAGGCCCGCGCCCACGCGAGCGATCGCGCGCAGCGCGCCGCAGCGCTGCATCAAGGCCTCGTCGATGCGCCCGCGGCCACGGGTCAGGATCGCGCGCACCGCCGACAGATCTCCAACGACTCCATTCGGATCGGGAGCGCGAAGAACATCGTCCGCCGCTTCGAGCAGCGCCTCCGCTTCCGGGTGCAGCGACTCCAGGAGCAGGATGCTCATGCGCTTTCATGCCGGCCGATCGCCGCGCCCGGCGCCATGCGATACACGCCGGGCTTCGGCTCGACCAGCTCGTCGGCGAACAGCGCCGGATCGATGCGCGCGTCCCTGGCGCTCGCGATCTCGATCAGGTTGCCCGCCGGATCGCGCACGAACATCTGCATCGCGCCGCCAGGCAGGCGCCGCACGCGCCCCCAGGGCTTCAGGTCGATCGCCGCCGCGGTCTTGGAGCGCGCGAACACGGCCATGAAATCCGGCACGACCAGACAGAAGTGACCGCGGAACTGGTGCGCGTCCGCGATCTCGTTCATGTGGATCTGCTGCGCGGCTCCGACGCGAAAGAATTGCGAGCGAAAACCCTGATCGGGCGTGGGATCGAGCGGCAGGCCGAGCACGTCGCGATAAAAAGCCACGGCGGACTCGAGGTCGTCGACGTTGACGTTGATGTGGTGGATGTGGAAATCGCTCACGTGCGCCTCAACCTTCCTGGGTGAACTTTCGCACGAAGTCCGGATCCGGCTCGACGCCGAATCCATGGCCCGTCGGCGGCAGCAGCGCGCCTTCGCGCAAGCGCATGTCGATCGCGGCCATCTCGCGCAAGAGCGGCGAGCCGCCCATCGGCACCTCGACGAAAACGCCCGCGGGGCTCGCGAAAGCAAGCGTTCGCGCCGCCTGGAAGGAAATCGCCGAGCCCCAGCAATGCGGCGCGAGCTCGAGACGATTCGCATAGGCCAGGGCGGCAATCCGCAGGCCCTCGCTCATGCCGCCGGCAATCGCGAGATCCGGCTGCAGCACGTCGATCGCGCCGCGAGCGATCAGATCGGCGAAGTCGAAGCAGCCGAATTCGCTCTCGCCCGCCGCGATCGCGAGCGGGCTCGAGCTGCGCACCAGGGCAAGCCCGGCGCGGTCGTCGGACATCACCGGCTCCTCGACGAAGCGCAGGCCGAGCGAGGCCGCGCCGGCGCAGAACTGTTTTGCCTGAGCGACGTTCAGCGTGCCGTGCGCGTCGACCATGATCTCGATCGACGGCCCGAGCGTCTGCCGCGCCGCGCGCACGCGCGCGAGACTGTTCTCGACTCCGCCGTCCATCGCGCCGATGCGCATTTTCACCGCGCGAAATCCCTGCTCGACGTAACGGACCAGCTCCGCGCCGATCCCCGCCGCGTCGGCCCAGCCGCCGCTCGCGTAGGCAGGGATGCGCTCGCGAGCGGCTCCGCCGACGAGCTCCAGCACCGAAACCCCGCGTCGCTTCCCCGCGAGATCCCAGAGCGCCAGGTCGACACCGCTCATCGCCGCGACATGGATCCCGCGCCGGCCGAGCACCGGCATCGCACGACCGAAGCGCTCGGCCAGGGGCGCCCGAGTCCCGTTGTACATGCTGCCCCACGAGCGGCCGATCTCGCGCGCATCGGCTCCGACGAGCTGCGGCCGCAATTCGCCGCGCACGATCGCGACGATCGCCGCCGCATTGCCAGCGCTGCCGACCGCGGGCTTGGCCTCGCCGTAGCCCTTGAGCCCGTCCTCGGTGGTGATCGTGACCAGCACGCCGTCGAAGGCGCTGATCCGGCCGAAATCGGAGGTGTGCTGCCGCGCGAGATCGAGCGGACAGTGCAACCAGACGGCTTCGACCTCGCGGATTTTCACCGGATCAAGGGCAGCAGAGTCTTCGCCGCCGTCTCGTAGAGCATCGTGTAGAACTCCTCCGACAGCAGGCTGGTCCCGTGATCCTGGATGAATTTCAGCTGCTCCGGCGAGATGTCGACGGGATTCTTCTCGACCTGATTCGGCCAGGGCGCCATCGGCGTGCGATCGACCGGCGCCACGGCTTCCATGGTGAGCGCGCCGTCGTATCCGACCTCGCGCAGCGTCTCGACCAGCCGCTTCCAGTTGACGTTGCCCATGCCCGGCGCGAGTCGATTGTTCTCGGCCACGTGCACGTCGGTGAGCCGCTTGCCCACCTTGCGGATCGCCGCGAACATGTCGACTTCCTCGATGTTCATGTGGAACACATCGAGGCACACGCCGCAATCCGGCCCGACGTCCTGCGCCATGCGCAGGGCCTGGTCGCCGCGGTTGATGAAATACGTCTCGAAGCGATTGAGCGGCTCGATCGCCATGCGCACGCCGCTCTTCTGCGCGTGGGCATAGACCTCGCGCAACCCGTCGACGACCCACTTCCACTCCTGCTCAGGCGTCCCGTCGGGCACGACCTTGCCGACGGTCGCGGGCACGATCGTGATCTCGTGGCCCTCGAGCTCCTTGACCATGGTCACGATCGAGAGCACGTAGTCGAGCGACTTCGCGCGCTGCGCTTCGTTGCTCGCCGCGAGATTGCGCTCGCCCAGGGTCAGCGTCACCGCGCCCCAGCAGCGGATGCCATATTGCTTGAGCAGGGGACGCGAGGTCTTCGTGTCGTACTGCTTGGGCTCGCCGCTGATCTCGATCGACTCGAAGCCGAGCCGCTTGATCCGCTTCAGCGTGACTTCGAGCGGCTCGGCGCGCATCCAGTTGTGAGTGGAGAGGTGCATGGTTAGATTTTTTTCTGTGGTTGGCGCAGGCTGGGGCGCGGAACAAGTTAGCGGAGAGTTCGCGCCTCTGCACACCCGCGGCGAAGAAACTCGAGGCGAATCGAAAACTATGACTGGAACACGCAAAGCGCCGAGCAAATCGGCTCCGAAACGCTCGCCCGACAAGGCAGTAGCGACACGCTCGCAGGCCGAGCTGGAGCGCGAAGTCGCCTCCACCCTCACCGCGTTGAAGCAGATCAGCTCCAAGACGGGCCGCGACGCGATGGCGCGCTACGCCATCCCTTCGCACAACGCGTTCGGCGTGAGCATGGCCGCGATGCAAAGGCTCGCGAGGAAACTTGGCAAGGACCACGAGCTCGCCCTCGGGCTGTGGAAGACAGGCAACTACGAGGCTCGCACGGTCGCCGCCCTCGTCGACGATCCAAAGCTCGTGACGCCGGCGCAGATGGACCGCTGGTGCAAGGACTTCGACAGCTGGGCGATCTGCGACACGATCTGCTTCAAGCTTTTCGACAAGACGCCGCATGCGTATGACAAGGTCGAGGAATGGGCCGACCTCGATGGCGAGTTCCAGAAGCGCGCGGCTTTCGCGTTGCTCGCGAGTCTTGCCTTGCATGACAAGCAAGCGGACGACAAGGCTTTTCTGCCCACGCTGGCGCGAATCGAGGACGCGGCGAGCGACGAGCGCAACTTCGTCAAGAAAGGCGTGAGCTGGGCCCTGCGCGGCGTCGGCAGGCGCAGCCCGGTCTTGCACGCTGCGTCGGTCAAACTTTCGCGGAAACTTGCGGCTTCGACGGATGCGGTGGAGCGCTGGATCGGCAAGGACGCGCTGAAGGACCTTACGAAACCCGCCGTCACGAAGCGGATCGAAACCCGGCGCGCGGCGCGCAGTTGACAGAAACCTTTCCTTCCCAAGGGGTAAGTCGCCGGCATGAGAACCACGAACCCCGCCCTGTACGGCCACTCCCCGAAGTCTCGATCCACTCCCTGCCCCCACCGAGCAGCCCTCGTCGGCACGCCTGAGATTCAGCACCGTCTAGCCTCGGCCTCGAGGCTCGCCAAGCAACCCCAACGCGCATTCTTGGCCATGGCGTCGGCTGGGCTCCTGACCGCGCTAGCCCTCACTTCCACCGCGCCCTGCAGCCCTGCCCAGAGCCGCGTTCTCGCCTGGGGTCGCAATCACTTCGACAGCGACTTGAACAACTCCGCGTACGTCGACATCGCGACAGCCGCTTCGTTCTGCATGGCCCGCCGCGGCGACGGCTCGCTCGCCGCCTGGGGAGGAGACGCCTTTCGCGAGTGCCAGGTCCCGGCGCTGCCGGTGGGCGTGGGCTACGTCGAAGTCGCCGGTTTCTACCGCTACGCCCTTGCCCGCCGCAGCGATGGCGTCGTCGTCGCGTGGGGCTTGTTGACGAACGGGGTGGACCAGATCCCCGCGCTCCCCCCCGGCCTGAGCTACACGCAGCTCGCGCCCGGCGGCATGCACGGCCTGGCATTGCGCAGCAACGGCACCGCCGTGGGTTGGGGCAACAACTCCGCCGGCCAGAGCACTCCGCCGGTGCTGCAGCCTGGAACGACCTATGTCGAGCTCGCCGCCGGCCAGATCCATAGTGTGGCGCGCCTGAGCGACGGCACAGTCGTGGCGTGGGGCTTGAATCAAAGCGGTCAGACCAACGTGCCTGGCCTGCCTCCGAATGTCACCTACAGGCGAATCGCCGCCGGCCCCTATCACAGCCTGGCCTTGCGCAGCGATGGCTCCGCGGTGGGCTGGGGCGAGAACGGCGCGGGGCAATGCAACGTGCCCGTTCTGCCGTTCGGCTACGCCTACGTCGAGATCACCGCAGGAGATTCGCACAGCGTCGCGCGACGCAACGACGGCTCGGTGATCGCCTTCGGCGACAACACGTACGGCCAGCTCAACGTGCCTGCATTGCCGCCGGGTGTGACCTATGTCGAGGTGTCCGCGAGCGGCAACTTCACCCTGGCCCGCCGGAGCGACGGCAGCGTGATCAGCTGGGGAGAAACTTCCGAGTACCAGTGCAACGTGCCCCCGCTGCCTGCCGGAACGACCTGGACTCAGTTGTCGATGGGTGACTTCCACACGGCCGCACTCTTGAGCGACGGCTCCGCGCTCGACTTCGGGGGCGTCGCAACCCAGCCGCCCGTTCCCCCGCCGGGCGTGACTTACCAGAGCCTGTCCGCGGGCGGAGCGCACACCCTCGGTCTGCGCAGCGACGGTGGCGCCGCGGCCTGGGGAAGCAATGGCTTCGGGCAGTGCAGCGTGCCCGTCCTGACTCCCGCGCAGAGGTTCGTCGAAGTCGACGGAGGAACTGTGTTCAGCGTCGCGCGCCTCAACGACGGAACCGTCAGGGCATGGGGCAACAATGACTACCTCCAGTGCAATGTCCCCAGCGCACCGCCTGGACTGAGCTACGTCGAAACCTCGGCGGGCTACGGCCACGTCCTCGCCCGACTCAGCGACGGCTCGGTCACGGCCTGGGGAAACAACTGGTACGCGCAGTGCAGCGTACCCGTGCTCCCTCCGGGTCTGAGCTATGTCGAAATCGATGCTGGCGAAGCCCACAGCATCGCGCGCCGCTCCGACGGATCGGTGGTGGCCTGGGGACTCAACTTTTCCGGCCAGTGCAACGTGCCCGCGCTTCCGCCAGGCCTGATCTACACCGCCGTCCGGGCCGGCAAGAACCATTCGGCCGCGCTGCGCAGCGACGACACGCTCGTGGTCTGGGGCGACAACACCTACGGTCAGTGCAACGTGCCCGCTCTGCAGCCGGGAATGAAATACGTGGAGGTGGACGTTGCGCGCGAGCAGACCCTCGCACGCATCGAGCCGATCTGCATTCCGGTCGTCGCGTATTGCACGGCGAAGGTGAATTCGCTGGGTTGCACGCCGAGCATCTCCGCCGTGGGAATTCCGAGCGCCACGGCCGGCTCGGGCTTCACGATCTCGGGCAGCAACGTCATCAACAACAAGCCTGGCCTCCTGCTCTACTCGAACACGGGTCGCGCCGCCGTTCCATTCGGAGGCGGCGTGCGATGCGTCAACGGCCCGGTCCGCCGCTCGATTGGCTTGAGCTCTGGCGGCAGCCCGCCGCCCAACGACTGCTCGGGTCAGTACTCGATCGACCTCAATGCCTTCGCGATCGGCGCGCTCGGTGGCAGCCCCGCGATTTTCCTCACCCTGCCTGGCACGCTGATCGACGCTCAGTTCTGGGGCCGCGACAACGGCATCGCGGTGCCGAACAATGTGACGCTGTCGAATGCGCTGGAGTGGGGCGTGTGTCCTTGATGCGGAGCGCGTCGTCGACTCCGAGCTGACGATTGCACTGCGCTGATGCTTCGAGGCCGACTGTCGAGAGATGGTCGGCCTCGTCGCTCGTGCGAGGGATCAAGCAGGGCGGAGCGAGCTCAATCGGGCGGCCGCTTCGCAAGCGCAGCCTGCAGTGAGTTCGGCTCGAGCTCCAAAATGAATTCGCGTCCTTCCTTCGATGCGGCGAGGTCGATCGCCACGGGTGTGATGACGATGTCTGTCCGTTCGCGCGCTCCGGTGGAACGAATGCCGGCGGTGATCGTGTAGTGCCCATAGGAAGGCAGGGTGAACGCGGCCAGCCCGAAGGCGTCCAGCCGCGCGATCGAGCTGCCTGCCCAATGACCGACGGGGTCGTCGGTCTCGAGCTCGAGCTCGAGCTCGAGCAGCTGACCGCTGGGAAGTTGCGGCGGATTCACGATCCGGAGCAAGATCGCGAAGCCGCGCTCGAGCGGGAGCACCGCGCCATTGGAGACACCATCGAAACGCGCGGTCTGGAATCCAGGGACGTTCACGATGACGTCGATCGTCTTCGTCAGCGAGGCGAGGATAGCCGTTCCTTCGCGCGTCAAGCTTGCATCCGAGCTGCTCTCGAGGCCCTCCATCGCGTGGATCGAGCCGTCCTCGATGCGGGCGGCGCCTTCAGCGACGACCTGGATGTGAATGGCGTGAATCAGCTCACGCAGATCGATCACCTCCAGCTGCGCGACTGCACCGTCCTCGGGAAGCACAGCTTCGCGCCTGGCAAGCTCCTGTTCCCCGAAGTCTACGGCAACGGAGTACGTACCCGGCATCAGAGCCATCGACTTGAAGCGCCCGTCCTCGAAGGTCTCGTAACCGTCGGCGAACTCAGATTCGCCCGCCAAGGGCGCGACGCACCGGATGGTGAAATCGAGATCATCGATGGAGATTTCCTCGGGTCGGAGCACTTGCCCCTTGATCCAACAGCCTTCGCGCAGGACGAGCAGGAGGTTCTCACCGCCGCGAACGACTTCGACGGCCTGGCTTGGCGAGCTTCCGTGCACACGAGCGCGCAGCTCGAAACGCTGGACCGGGAGCGTTCCTCCGATCCGGAATTGACCATTCCGATCGAGTGAAGCGTCGAGCTGATGCCAGCGCGTTCCGAGATCGGGCTCCAGGCAATGCAGCTGGAACCGAACACGGCGCCAGAGCTCGGGTGGCTTCCCGCGCGCGTCGACGACTCGACCCGAGGCGAGGAAGTCCAGACTGGCTACGAGCAGGTCGCCAAGATCGACGACCCTTGCTGGAGCATGGGAATCGTTCGCCTGCTGGCCCGGCCAGTCCGCAATCCCTTCGAGCGCCAATCCCCCGCCGATCGACGCGTGCACGCGGAGGCGGGGTCCCGCGCCATCCAATTCACGCGCGCGCAAGGAGGCGACGAAACGGCCTTGCGTATCGGTTCGAGCGCTGAAGAAGGTGCGTCCGTACCGAGCCTCCCCTGGAGCGTTGATCGATTGAGCTTCGATCGAATGAGAGGCAAGTGGAACTCCCGTCGCATCGATAAGGCGTCCCGTGATCCGCGCGTAAGGACCCGTGAAGGGGACTTCGACGCGCAACCGCTCACCAGCAATGCGCGGCCCGTCGAATCTCACGTCCGCGTACTCGAGTGCCGGAGGACGACACGTCACGTCGAAGCAGAACTCCAGCCCCACGTGCTGGAAGAGGATGGTGGGTGCAGTCTGCGGTAGCCAAGCCGCCGTGTCGTGGAGCTTGCGCGCCTTCAAGGGCGCGCAACGATCGGTGTCGAGGTTCAAGCAGCATTCGCCTGGCCGATCGAAGGGAAACTGCTCGCCGCCCACGAGCACGACTTCGATCGATCCCGAGGGATCGAGCGTGAGCCGACTCCGTGTTTCCGGAAGCCTCGCCAGGGTGAAGGGGATGCTGGACGGCGTGCTCGCGATCCACGTCGTGCCGATGTCGAGCGCATCGTTCTCGGAAATGCCATCGGTGTCGATCGCGAGGGTGACGCGACCTTCGGCATCGGTCTGGGCCTGGGCAACGCTGCCGTCGAGTTCGATCGCCCGTACGGTGACGACCACGCCTTCGGCAGGACGACCGTACGAGTCGACGACTTCGACAAGTACTTCAGGCGGCTCGAGGACGACCTCGTCGGCCGCAATTGTGATCAGCACGCGGTCTTCGTCGGCTGCATTTCCGAGGACCCGCGTCGGCGCATCGGACTTGGGGAGCGCTTCGAGCGGTGAAACACCCTGTGCCGTGGTGGACGAAGTTGGAATCACCGGTGCGATATCTTCGCGCGGGCGGAGTCGCCAGAGTGCAATGCAAAGCAGCATGCCAAGGACCACGATTCCAGCTGCCGTTCGCCGGCCGATTCGACCGAGTTCCTTCCCGTCCGCAGCTTTCGGACTCCGCGCCTGGGACTGATTCGAATGGTTCACGGAAGCAGGATAGCCCGCAACTCGCAGGCTAGTCGTGGGAGCATGCGATCATGCCGCCTACTCTGAGGCGTATGTTCACTCCACTCGTTGCGCGGTGACTCAATCACGAGCTAGCCGTGCCAACGCGGCTTCCAGTGAGGCGGGAGCGAAGGCCACGACGACTACCCGCGGTTCAGCTGAGCCTGTCACATCGATTGAAGTCGGCCGCGAGATTGCGATGTCGATCCGCTCCCTCGTTCCTTTGATCCAGAGACCGGCGCTGATCTGATATTTTTCACGAGAGGGCAGAGTCGCGCTGGCTTTCCCATCGGCGTGGACTTGAACGACCACGCTCGACGTGCATTCCCCGCGTGCATCGTGAGCTTGGAGCTCGAATTCGACCCGAGCACCGTCCGGCAGATGAGCTGGCCGTTCCAGCTCGAGTGAGATCGCGATCCCCCGCTCGAGCGCGAGCTCCGCGCCATCCTGGACGCCCATGAATCGTTTCGACAGGAATCCGGGCATGCCCACGAACAAGTCGATCGTTTCCGAGCGCGAAGCGAGGACGGCTGTCCCGTCGCGCGTGAGTCGCTTGGAGTCTGCGTACTCGCCCTCGAGATTCTCGACAGATGTCACGTAGCCATCGATGAGCCGCGCTCCGCCGGCTGGAACGATCGTGACATGAATCGGATGAATCAGTCCGCGCAGATCGATGGGTTCGAGTCGCGCGATCGAGCCCGCCTCGGGGAGAACCGCCAGGGTCCGGGCCAATTCGTGTCCATCGAGATTCAGGGCGATGGAGTACTCTCCAGGAAGCATCGTGCGCGTTCTGAATCGTCCGTCGCCCAGAGTCTGCGTGTAATCCACGAGGTGACGTTCGGCCTCCGACGTGTCGGTGCACTCGATCTGGATCGCGAAATCATCGGCTGTAAGGTCGTCGGGCAGCAGCAACTGCCCCTCGATCTGGCACGGATCGCGCAGGATGAGTCGGATGCCCGAGTTGCCGCAGACTGCCTGCACTGGCCCGCTGCGGATACAACTGTCGACGATCGCTCGCAGCTCGAAGCAATGCGCGGGAATCGACTGTCCGAGGCTGAAGGAACCATCCGGTCCGAGCGAGGCGTCCACCCACTTCCAGGCCGGATCCGTGTCAGGATCCATGGAGCGCAGCTGGAATTCGACCCCTTGCTTGGGAAGTGGTGCTTTTCCCCGCGAGTCGAGCAAGAAGCCGGACGCAAGCAGCTTGTCGCTTCCAACGCACACGTCCCCGAGATCCAGGGCAGCAACGCGATTGGACTCGAGGATTCTTCGGTTCGGCCAACCGACGATTCCCCTGTGCACGAGGCCCCCGTCTGCCGCCGCTTCCACTTCCAACCGAGGTCCCGCGCCCAGCACTTCGTCCGCAGTCAGGCTGACGACGAATCGGCCGTCCTCATCACTGCGTGCGGTGAACAGCTCCCCCCGCGCGTAGGGACTCTGGCCCGCAGAAGAGGCCCCGATGTTGAACGCGGAAAGCGGAGCCCCGGACAGATCGAGCACCCGTCCCTGGATTCGGGTCTTGAGAGCCACGAATGGGAGCTCGACGCGAACGTGGTCTCCGGGGTTTCGTGGGCCGTCGAAGCTGATGTCTTCGAACTCGAGATCGGAAAGCCAGCACTGCGCGGTCAGGCACAGATTCAGACCGATGTTTGGAAACTGAATCGTGTGCGAATCCACAGCGGACCACGCGGCGGCACCAATGCTCGGTGAACCGACCTCGGGGCAACGATTCATGTCGAAGCTCAGCATGCATTCGCCGCCGCGCTCGATCGGGAACTCGTCGCCGCCGAGAAGCACGACCTCGACAGATCCCGAGGCAATGAGTGTGAATCGGATCGGGCCGAGCGGGAGCGTCGCGAGCGTGAAGTCCACGTCGAGAGGCGCGGTCGAGATACTCGACGCGCGGAGGTTGAGCTCGGCGGCCGCGGAGACCCCATCGATCTCGAGCGCAAGGGTCGCCCGTCCATCGCGGTCCGTGCTTTCGGCCGCAAGCGCGCGGCCCGATTCGAGATGGAAGGCCGCGACCGCAACGCCTTCCGCTGGACGGCCGAGAGAGTCCAAGATCTCGACGCGCACCTCGGGCTGCTCGAGCACGGCCGCTTCGCTGGGAACCGGAGTCGGAACCTCCTGCGAGTCGCCGACACTTCCCGGAACCCGAGTTGCCGATGCGGACGGTGGAAGCGTTTCCGTCGTGGAGAGCGGAAGCCTGGCAGCCGCCAGATCCGCCGCAACGGGCTCGACTTCCGCGCGGGGGTAAATCCACCAGATTGCGAGAGCGACCAACCCAGCGAGAGCCAGCCCCAGTGCCGTCCAAGGCGTACCGCGCTCGGGATCGCGGGCAGCAGCGAGTTGCTCGCTCCGAGCATCCTGGGAATTCGACGATTTCACGCGCAGCTAGTCGCCTCGAACACTGGGGCCACCTGCTCATCAGACCAAGAGAGTCGTTCCAGAAGAAGCGACCCGATCGAGGGCGGTATCGGTGGACCTCGAGCGCTCGGCGCAGGAGGATGGCGGCATGTCCGAGAAGGCACCGGCTTCCGCCTTGCACCGTCCGACGGCGAAACCCGCGGCAGCGCGCTCGCGCCGCGGATGGCTCGTGCTCTGCGGCATCGCCCTGATGCTGGTCGCGGGATGGCTCGCCTGGCCGAGGACTCCACCCACGCCCTGGCTGCAGGGCTTCCGCGTCGTGGCCAGCTTCCCCCACGATCCCGCGGCGTATTGCCAGGGACTCGTGTTCGACGACGGAGTTCTTCACGAGAGCACGGGCTTGCGGGGACAATCGTCGGTGCGCACGGTCGAGCTCGAGAGCGGCAAGCCGCTGCGCAAGACCGATCTCGCGCCGCCGTTGTTCGGCGAAGGACTTGCGCTGGTCGGCGAGCGCTTGATCCAGATCACCTGGGAGGAGCACGTCGCGTTCCTCTACGACCGGAAGACGCTCGAGCGCGTCGGTCAGTTCGAATACACCGGCGAAGGCTGGGGTCTCGCCTTCGACGGCCGCGAGCTCGTCATGTCCGACGGCTCCGAGTTCCTGGTGTTCCGCGATCCGAAAACTTTCCAAGAGACGCGGCGCCTGCGCGTCCTGGCCAAGGGCTTGCCGCTGCGCAACCTGAACGAGCTCGAGTTCGTCGAAGGCGAAGTCTGGGCCAATGTCTGGGGGAAGGACTTCCTCGCGCGCATCGATCCGGCCACGGGGATCGTGCGCGGCATCATCGACTTGAGCGGCATCTTCGATCGCCGAGCGATCCCCCACCAGGACGCCGTCTTAAACGGCATCGCCTACGACTCCAAGTCGAAACGATTGTTCGTCACCGGCAAGCTCTGGCCCAAGCTGTTCGAGATCGAGATCGTGGCGAAGTAGCGACGCCTGAGCCCGGGTCTGGGTTGGGCGCGAATCAGACCAGCGGATAGGCTGGACCGTCGGGAATCACCTCCCGCGCAAGGACTCGGCCAGCCGCATGCTTCCCCGGCGCGCCTGCCCCCGATG
>Ga0193706_1000489_pt1 | contig 22953 bp, 12 predicted proteins | sample U3c1metaG_FD_160130 | JGI IMG/M metagenome (GOLD analysis project Ga0193706, IMG submission 160130) | Soil microbial communities from a riparian zone of the East river system, Colorado, United States - U3c1 | ecosystem: Environmental > Terrestrial > Soil > Riparian zone | place: USA: East River... | reverse complement strand
GAACGGAACGTCGGTTGGAGCGAGCGATCATTCTCGCGGCGGGGACGGGATCGCGGTTGGTGGCGCAGGAGACATTCCCCAAGCCGCTGAAGCCGGTGGCAGGCGTGCCCCTTTTGGTGCGGGTACTGAGGACGCTGCAGGGCGAGGGAATCCGCGAAGCCGTCATCGTCGTCGGATACCGCGGCGACCAGATCAAGAAAGCGCTTTTGGCAGAGCCGACGTTGGGTCTCAAGCTCCACTTCGTCGTCAACGAGCGCTTCGATCGAAAAAACGGCGTCTCGCTGCTGGCGGCGCGAAAATACATCGACGAGGAGTGCATCCTTTCGATGGCCGATCACCTTTATTCGCCGGAAGTGGTGCGCCGCTTGGCGAGCTTCGACATGCCCGAAGGCGCATGCGCACTCGGCGTCGACTACGACATCGAGCGCTGCTTCGATCTCGACGACGCCACCAAAGTGAGACTGCGCGGCGGCAAGATTGCCGACATCGGCAAAGACATCAGTGACTACAATTGCATCGATACCGGCGTGTTCCGCATTGGGCCGGCGCTGGTGCGCGAGCTCGAACGGCTCGAAAAACACACGGGCGACTGCTCGCTATCCGACGGCGTGCGCGTTCTCGCCGAGCGCGGTGCGTTCCTCGGCTGCGACGTGGGTGACAGCCGCTGGATCGACGTCGACACGCCGGCCGCTTTCTTGCGCGCCGAAGCGATGGTGCGCGTGTTCGGCGACTCGCTCGGGGACGAGCCCGCCCAGATCGGCGGATTCGACGGCGAAGGCATGGAGCTATTCGCGCCGAGCTGGGTGCGCGCGGCGCAGCCGTACCGCGAAGACCATTTCCAGCTCGCTTCGTCGCGTCAAGGTCTCGCGCGCATGATGTCCAACGAGAGCCCTTTTTCGCCGAGCAAGCGCGTGATCGACGCCATCGTGAGCGCGGCGCAGCAGGGCAATCTCTATCCGACGAGCGGCGGCGATGTTCGCCGGCGCCTCGCCATGCGCGAAGGGCTCGATGAAAATCACGTCGTGCTCGGCGCCGGGTCCACCGAGCTCATCGACATCGTGGTGCGCACCTTCGTAGCGCCCGGCGAAGAGGTCCTGCTCAGCGTTCCCACGTTCTCGATGTACGAGGCGCGGGCGCGTGTGTGCGGCGGGATCCCCATTTTCGTGCCCATGACCGACGATCACGACTTCGACGTGACCGGCATCGTGGCGGCGGTCACGGAGCGGACGAAGGTGATTTTCCTTTGTACGCCCAATAACCCCACCGGTAACCGCATCAGCGAATCGTCGCTCCGGCGCGTGCTGCGCCTCGGCCTCCCGACCGCCATCGACGAGGCGTACCACGAGCTCGGCGAGACTTCCGACTCGCTCACCCACCTGCTCGCGGAGTTTCCCAACGCCATTTTGATCCGAACCTTCTCCAAGGCGTTCGGGCTGGCGGGGCTCCGTCTCGGTTATGCGCTCGCGCATCCGGCGGTGACCAAACTCTTGCTGCGGGCCAAGCTGCCCTGGAACATCTCCTCGCTCACGTTGGCGGCCGGCGTCGCCGCGCTCGAAGACGTCGAAGAGTTCGAGCGGCGCATGGGTCACCTGCGCGCGGGACGCAACTATCTTGCGCTCGAGCTGGGTAAGATGCGGACCCTCACCGTCATCGCCGGGGAAGGAAACTTCGTGCTCCTCGACGTGGCGAAGGTCGGCGTCAGCGCCGAAGCCATCGTCGAAGCGATGTTGACCGAGGGCGTCTACATCCGCTCGCTCGCGGTGCACCACGCCAAGCGCAGCTACGTACGGGTGACGGTCGGAACCGAGGAGCAGAACCGGCGCTGCGTGGAGGCGATGCGCAAAGTCCTGGGTCGCCTCGGACGGTGGGCCCCGGTAGCGGCGGTCGATCGTCTCAGCCAGTCCTGAGAGGCGTGCTAGCGTACCGCGGGTGCGCGCCCTGTGGCGTTCGGCTCTGCTCTGTGGCGTGATCGGCCTGGTCCCCTGGCCGGCCCAGGCGTTCGTGTGGCCGAGCGCGCCGGCCAAGATCGCGCGGGCGCTCGACAGCGGTGACGTCGCCGAGCGGCGCGCGGCGGCGCTGCGCCTCGGAGAGCTGCCCGAGAAAACCGCGGATGCATTGCTGGTCAAGGCGCTCGGCGACGCGGATCTCGACGTCCGATTGCACGCCGCCAAATCGGCGGTGCGCCAGCGAAGCAAAGCGGCCGTCGACGTCGTCATCCCGTGGCTCTCCGACCCCGACGTGCGCGTGCGCTTGGCCGCCTGTGAGCTCATCCGCTACGTGCCCACCGTGCGGGCCGTGGTCGCTCTCGGGCGCGTCCTCAGCGATCCCGATGCCGGTGTTCGGCAGCTCGCGGCTTCGGCCATGGGCGCGAGCGGCGCCGCGGAGGCGGTAGGTCCGCTTCTCGGGCACCTCGACGACCCCACCGCCAGCGTGCGGGCGGAAGTTGCGCAAGCACTGGCGCGCATCGGAGACGCGTCGGCCGCCGTTCCACTCATCGGCAAAATCGGAGACAGCGCGCCAGAGGTGCGCCGCGCCGTCGTGCGCGCGCTCGGCGAACTCGGTGACGCACGCGCGGCGAGCGCCCTCGTGCTGGCGCTCCGCGATACGGTCGCCGCCGTGCGCGTCGAAGCGCTCACCGCGCTCGGTCGCCTCGGTGCGCAGGATGCCGTACTGGCCATCGCGCCCTTGCTCGAAGAGCGCGCTGCGCCCGAAGTGCGCGTCGCGGCGCTCGCTGCGCTCGGCAAAATCGGATCGGAGCCGGCCGTACGAGCGCTCATCAAGAGCCTGGCCAACGAGGATGCGGCGGCCAAGAGCTCCTCGGTGCGCGACGCGCTCGAGGCCAGCGGCCCCCATGCGGTCGGGCCTTTGCTCGCCGCGCTAGAGCAATTTGGCAACACCAACGTGGCGGCGGGAGCAGCGCTCGTACTCGGATCCATGAAGGCGGCGGGAGCGGGATCGGCGATCGTAGGCGCCATGCACAAAGGGTCGCTCGCCCCTTATGCGGGTTTGCGCGCACTGTCGTCGCTAGGCGATCCGGCGACGCTCCCCATCGTGCTCGAGCTCTTGTCCGACGCCAATCAGGTGGTTCGCCGGCAAGCGGTGCTCACCGTGACCGCGCTGCTCGACCCTGCCCGACGCGACGGACGCGCGGTCGAGCCTCTCGTCGCCGCGCTCCGCGACACGCGCAGCTCGATCGAAGAGCGCGAGGAGCTCACGCGCGCGCTCGGGAGAACCGGCGCGCCGCGCGCCATCGAGCTTCTCAGGCCACTCGTCAACGCCAAGAGCCTCGTTTTGCGCATCGCTGCCATCGATGCGCTCGGCGACCTGGGACCCGGGGGCCAGGACACGGAGCTATTGCGCGCACTCGGTGACGACAATGCGAGCGTCCGGCTTCACGCCGCGCTGGCGCTGTCGCTCGCCGGCGGAGAAGCGAGCGTGGGGGCTCTCCTCGAGCGTCTCACCGAAGCGGCTACCGAGGATCGCACCGCCATTGGGCTCGCGCTCTCGGGCGCGGCCGCGCGCGCCGGCGACAAGGTCGCCGCCGAGTTGTCGCGCGTGCTGGCAGGCATCGGAGGGGGTGCGCGAGATGCGCTCATCGAAGCGCTAGGGCGAATCGCTGGCGTCAAAGCCGGCACCTACCTGGCCGATCTGGCGCACCGGAGCCGAGATCCCGTCGACCGCCGCAAAATCGCGGAGGCGCTGCGCGGTCATCCCGAACAAGGGAGGCTTCTCGCCGAGTTGCTCGCCGACGGCGATGTTGCGGTTCGCGCAGAAGCGACGTGGGCGGCGGCGTTTTTACCGCCCGGCGACGGTGCGTCCGCGGCGATGAGGCGCGCAACGCAGCTGTTGGGCGACGCGGATCTGGGGGTGGCGACCAATGCCGCGGCAGCCGTCGCGGAGCTCGGAAAAACGCTCTCCACGCGCGATTCGGAAGCAAAGACACGGGCCACGGCCGCGCTCTGCAAGGCGCTCGGAGATTTTCGTTCGTACGTGCGCTCGAACGCGTTGGTTGGTCTCGGCATCCTCGGCGCGCGCTGCGACGGGGGAAAGACGGAGCGTCAGCTTCTCGCCCACGATCCTTCGGAGGTGACGCGGCAAGCAGCGGCGCGCCTGTTGCGCGTTTCGGCGCCGTCCGGGCGCCCCGGCAAGGAGGATGCGCAAGCGCTTTCGCGATGCTTGGCAGAGGACAAGAGCGGCATGGTGGCCAATGCCTGTCGAGCGCCGGTCGAGACGCCGGATCGCGGCTCTCCGGTCGTCGTGTTCGTCGTGCCCGACGGACGAAGCTCGCCCTTGCCGCTCGCGCCGTACTCCCTTCAGCGCGCCGATGGCCTCATTCGGTCGGGCGTCGCCGACCGTCGCGGCGCGGTCTTCGAACACGACGCGCCGCGCGGGCAACTGCGGCTCGTCGTGCCCGGTCCGCTCGCGCGTTGAGACCGCGCCCGCGTCGGACGCTCCCGTTACCCCGTACCGGCTCTCCCGCCGTGACCGGCACTGTCCATCCCGCCGTGTCCCCCGGTGCCGGCGAAGCCGCCCATCGGCTGGCCCCTGCTGGGCTTGGCGGCGCTTTCCGAGCGCGGGAGGTTCGGATGGCTGTCGGGCGTCGTATCGAGCTCGGGGCCCGGCGCCGCAAGCTGGGGGCGCGTCTCGCCGCTCTCTTCGGAAGCGCGCGGCAGCACGCGCCCGGCCACCAACGTGACCGCCATCGCCGCGGCCAGCTCGAGGATCCACTTGCGGCGCGCGTGGCGTCGCCTGGCAGCGAGCGTGATGGCGAGCACGCGCCGTTCGCGCGCCCCGTCCCACGGAAGATCGCTCGCGGTGTGCCCCCGCAGCTGCGATGGCAAGGTGGTCATTCCGCGAGCTTCCTTTCGAGACGCGTGTCGGCCTCGGTCAGACGGCGTTTGAGGGTGGCCAGCGAAATTTCGCAGACATCGGCGACCTCTTGGAGCGGCATGGCGCCGACGCGCGTGAGAATCCAGACCGTGCGCAGCTTGGTCGGGATGCGGTCGAGCGCGTCGTAAAGGTCTTCGGCGCGGCGCCCTTCGCGGGGGTCGGACGCGCGTGGCGAGAGCTCGGCGAGCTTGCCTTGGTACCAACGCCGCAAGCGTCGCCGCGCGAGCAGTCGGTGCACGCGACGAATGGCAATGACGACCAGCCAGCGCCGCATGGCGGCGGGTTCTTCCACATCGGCGAGCCCCGCCTGCGCAGCGACGAATGTCTCTTGCACGACGTCATCGAGCTCACCGTCGTCGCCGAGAAGGCTGAAAACGACGCCGGCAACGTAGCGCGCGTGGCGGTGATAGAGCTCGGTGAAGGCCGTCTCGTCGTCGGCGCGTAGCCGTTCGAGCAGCGTCGATTCGTCGCCAGGAGAGGCAAGCACCGCGGTTCGCGAGGAGGCCACGGCTACCAGGTGGCTTTCGCGTCGCGCATTCGGCTCAACTTTTTTTAAAAGTCGGGAGGGGGCGGCGGGGGATCGATAGGAGGGGGCGGCGGCAAGCCCTTCGACGGCGCGGCGCACGCCGACAGATCGAGCAGCATGAACTCGAGGGCCTTCTCCTGCGCCGTGAAATCGGCGGTCGTACACTCCGCCGGGAAGGTGAGAAGGCCGTTCATCGCGTTGGCCACGTGAAAATCGCTGTAGATCACGCGCCCGCAGAGGTTGTCCGGGTTGGCGGTGATGGGGGTTTCGACGACCATTTGTTGGACGACCGGCGGGTCGTCGGAATAGATCCAACGCTGGCCACCCTGACCTGGCGGAACGGCGTTCAAGTTGCGGCGCGGGTCGTTGATCGCGATTTGGGGCGGATTGGACGCGGAGAGAGCACCGACGAGTCCGAGCCACGACGCAAAGTCCTTACCTTTGCTCGTCGCGGTGTCGATGTTGGCGATGAGCGGGCTTCCGGGGTTTGCCTGGTTCACTTGCCAGGTGCCGGCCGTCGCGAAGCCGCCGTTCTGGTAGAGCCAGGTGTAGCTGAAGTGCGTCAGGAAAACGCGCCCCCCTTTGCTCGTGTAATTGACGAAGCTCGTCAGACTGTCCGCCGTTTCGTTGCTCTGCATCCCTTCGCAAGGCAAGAGAATCTGATCGTATTTGTCCCAGCTGGCTTGTGTACCGACGAGCGCGGCTTGGTTCGGCGTGTTGGCGTCGAAATTGACGCCGTTGTTGCGGTAGAAATGAATGCGCCCCGAGCCCGTCGGATTGGAGAACTCGCTGTCGGCCACGCCGACTTTGCGCAGAATGCATTCGAGGGCGTCGACATTTCCGGTGGAGATGGCGGTGAGCGGGATGTTTCCCTCGGATTGCGTGCGCGGGAGGCGCGCCGTGCCGGCAGAAAGCGTGTTGTTCGTGCAGGGCGCGACGTCGATGGTCGTCTCGTACCTCCAGTGGCCGAGCTGGACGACGAGCGGAATCGCCGAGCCGGCGGGGACGTCTTGCAGCACGAACGTGCCATCGGGGCCGGTGGTGTCTAGGGCCATGGCCTCGTCGCGGTTCAGCCGCGGGCATCGCGTGCAAGAGGGCCCATCGGTGAGAGGTGGAAGTTTGGTGCCGGGGGCAATGTTGGGGACGAAGACGAGCGCTCCGTACACGGGATCGGGATTCGCCCCTCCTGTGAAGACGGTGCCCTGCACGGTGGTCATGCCGCTCTCGCACTTTTGCACTTGGGGACAAAGCGGGCAGGGAACACCGCACACGCCCGGCATGCGCGGGCCGCAGGTTAGCCCCGCCGCGCAGTTGCCGCAGTCGAGAGCCCGGCCGCAGCCGTCGCCAATCCGGCCACAATAGGTTCTGATCGGCGTTGAGCACGCGATGGGCGTGCATGCCTCGGCGCTGCCGCCCTCGAGGTCGGCGTCTGGCGGCGGTGCGGCGTCGGGAGCGGTGGAAATGTCGGCAGGGGGCCCTGCTTCGGGTGGTCTGCCCGAACCTCCGGCGCCCCCAGTGCCGCCGCCATTTCCCGCGGCTCCTCCCGCCCCTCCGGGCGCGCCCGCGGCGCCCCCAGTCGCGGTGGAACCTCCGAGACCGCCCGTTCCTGTCGTCGATCCTCCCGATCCGCTGCTCCCGCCGTTCGGTCCAGCGCCGCCCGCGTTCGCTCCGTCATCGCTGCCGCTCGACGCATCGACGAGGGTGGTGCCGGCGGCACCGCCCTGCGCATCGGCGTCGTCGGAGCCGACCCCCGCTCTGCCGCCGCAACTGGTCGCGAGGCCAACGGCCATGACAAGCCGGAACATCGTCATCGGGCGAAAGCGTTTCACCTGGCCTCCCAGCGTATTGGGCAAAGATCGGCGACCTCCTATTACAATCAATACAGCGCGCATGCGCGAAGGAAAGCCGTGATTCGTTACTATCGTCATCGGCGTGGGGCTCGCGTGCCACACGTCGGTTACGCGCTGCGACGTAACAGTACTCGGCCGACCGACGCGTTTCGCGCGCGGCCCGCAGCGCCGCGGTGGGTCGGATTTGTATTGAAAACAACATCGCGTCACGAGTGTCGAAAGACCCCACCGCGGTGAGCCGGACGGGTAGGCAGGGCGCCGTTTCGGCGCCACAATGGCCGGATCGTGCCTACGAACCGGCCTTCCTTACGACGCGCAGCGCCTTTCGAATATGGCCGACGCTTGCGCGGTTTCCGGGTTTTTTTGCGACGTCTCGGGGCGGAGGACCAGGCGGAGTTTCTCCGCCTGGTCCGAGAGAGCCGCGATACGCATCACCCTTGGGTGTCGCCGCCCACGGGTATTGCGGGTTTTCAGCGATTGGTGCGCCGCGCCGAGGCGGAGACCGTGATCAGTTTGCTCGTCTGTGAGCGTACGACGCGGGCGGTGCTCGGGGTGTTCAACCTGAGCGAGATCTTTCGCGGCAACTTCCGCAGCGCGTACCTCGGCTACTACGGTCATGTCGCCTTCGCTGGACAAGGCTACATGGGGGAAGGGCTCGAGCTCGTCGTCCGGTACGCGTTTTCCAAAGTGGGTCTGCATCGCATCGAAGCGAACATTCAGCCCGGCAATCGGCGATCGCTAGCGCTCGTCGAGAAATGCGGATTCGCCAAGGAGGGATTTTCGCCGCGCTACCTCAAGGTGGCGGGCCGATGGTGCGATCATGAACGGTGGGCCATTACGCTCGAGAGGCGGCGCGCGCACCTGCGCGCGCGGCCCAAAAACAAGAGCCCGCGCGGGTGAGACACCCGCGCGGGCTCGCGCCGTTCAGCGTGTTGTCAGCGATGGCGACGGCGTCGCCCCGCGAGCAGCGCCATCGCGCCGAACAGAGAGACCGCCCATGCGCCGCCGCTGGGCGACCGGCTCTGCGACTGCGCGATGCGGCACCCGCAGCCGTCGTCGTCGTCACCGCCGCTACCTCCGGCGCCTGCTCCGCCGTCGGTGCGGACGTCGGCGCGCGCGTCGCTCGCCGTGTCACGCCGAACGTCGGACGGGGCGTCGATGACGGCGTCGGGGCCCGCTTCGCGGACCCCGGCGGCGCCCGCAGTGCCGTCGCGACCGGCGTCGCTGCCGCCGGCGCCTCCGGCATCGCCGCCACCGCTGTCCCTGCCGCCGTCGGTGCCGCCATCCGTGACCCCGCCGCCGCCTACCACGATGTTGACCGTGTCAGACGCGCCGTGGGTCCCATCGTTCACCGCGAGCCGAAACGTCAGCGTCGTTGGCGTCGTGGGTGCCGTGAAGGTCGGTTTGACGGTGGTCGGTCCGGCGAGCGTCACGGCGGGGCCGGCCAACTGATCCCATGCGTACACCATGGCACTCGGCCCGGCGACCGGGTCGGCGCTGCCGCTTCCATCGAGTGTGACCATCGCGCTTACCGGCACGTTCTGGTCGATGCCCGCGTTGGCGACGGGAATTCCGGTGCAACCCTGCGCATCGGCTGCCTGCGCCGGGAACGGCTTGTTCGTAATCCCCTGGAATCCGATGTTGTCGATGAACCACCCCGGCGCACCGGTGCCCGTATCCGTGCCGATTCGGAAGCGAACCTTGATGGTTTTCCCGGCGAGCGTGGCGCCGAGATCGACGCTAACAGTCGCCAGGGCGGGAAACCCCGCGCTGATGGCCCCGAAGGCCTTTCGACCCTGCAACGGATTGTCGACGGCTCCTCCGGCGGGCACCGTCAAGGTGGCGTTGTAGCCCGGGTCTTTGAGGGCGGCGATATCGATCCAAGTCACGCCGTTGTCTTCGGTGTACTCGATGACGCCGCCGTCGTAGTACGACGGCGGCGCGGCGGTCGTGTTCGCTTCGAAGCTGTAGGCGTGCCGGAACGACATCACCAAGTTGCCCGTCGCGGCCACGGTGAGCGCGGGGGACACGAGCACTTCGTCGGCTCGCTCCCCAATTGCTTGCCCATGCCACTGGTTGTTGGCGCCCGGGCCCGTCGTTCGCTCGCGGATCCAGACGTCTTGCACAGGCGGCGCGCCGGCGTCGCCCGTCGTGGGCCCGCCGTCGGGAAGAGGCAGCGGGAGATGCGCCTCGTCCCAAACGGGCGTGTCGCTCTCGACATCGTCTGTCGCGGAGCTGCCCGGAATGTTGTCACGGTTCACCCACACCGGAAAGTCGATCGGCGTGTTGGAGGTGAACGCATCGGGGTCGGCGACGGTGATGGTCACCGGCAAGAGAACGAGCGACGCAAACGTAGCGTCGAGTGACACCTTGATGCGAACCGTCGTCTCTTTGAACGGCTCGAGCGCCGGCACCATGACGACGCCGCCGTTCTCGATCGTTACGCCGGGAACCGAGGTCTGCACCGTGATCGTCGTCTTGGTGAGGTCGCTCACGCCGTTGTTGACGAGCTTGATGGTGAGAAGCCCCTCTTCCTCGCCGTCGAGGTAGCCGTCACGATCGCAGGACTTGACGCTATCGTCGAGCGACGTCGACAAGTACCGAATGTCTCCCTTGACGGCGTAGCTCTCGACCACGCCGACGAGATCGGTGGAGTTCTGCGGCGGCGATTTGGCGCCTGTTCCCGCGCCGCGCCGCGCGAATGCCTTGGCCATGACCAAGAGGTCTTGCTTGTCGACAGCTGCCGCGGCGGCGAGGATCGCGTCGCGCTGATCGGTGTAGGTCGGCGAGGGCGGCGTCATCTTCATGCCGGCCACGACGTAGTTGGCCACGCGACGGTGCGCCTCGGTCCACGTCATGCGCGGAGCGATTCCCTGGCTCTCCATCAGCATGGCCATGTGCACTTCGTGCATCATGCTCGTCCAGATCTCGCCGGCCGCGTGCACCTCGGAGTTCGGGCTGGTGCTCGGCGACATGGGTGTCGTCGTCGGTAGCGGCTCGCCCGCCTGGATGTGGCGGAAGGTCAGCGCGTTCCTCTTGAAGTCGGTCGAGTAAGGCGCCCGTCGAATCCCGAAATACCACGGGTCCGCTTCGATCCCCTGGCCGGCGTAGGCCGCCACGGGGTACGCACCATCGAGCTTTTCGCCCTCGCGCGCCAGCATGTGCAGCGCGACGAAATCGCCCCAACCTTCACTCATGGCGCTGCACTGCGTGTTGCCGCACTGCACCAGTCGGAGGTGGAAGTAGTGACCCCATTCGTGGCCGCTGACGGTGTTGTCGATGGTGCCGTCGTTCTCGACACCGATGACGCGCTTCATCGTCAAGCTGAGCGTCGAGCCGTCGGCGGCGAGCGCTGTCTTGATGAGCGCGCCGTCGGCGGCGTTGATCGCGTACGAGGGAATCGTCGGCCTGGGATTGGGACGGCCGGCCATCGATACGAGGGTGCTCCCGGCGCTCACCACGACCATACCCGTGGCGCCCGCGGCTTGAACCCGGATCACCTTGACGGCGGGGGTGCAACCTCCACCCTCCTCGACGATGGCGATCTTTCCAGCCACCGCTGCGGTAACGTTGCCACACGCAAAGAGGTTGGCGGCCGATCCGCCGTCGGCGGTGCCGCCGCCGCTGTCAGCGTCGGTTCGTACGTCGACCCGCACGTCGATGGCAGCGTCGCCGCCATCGGTTCCGGCGTCACTCACCGTGGGCGGCCCCGCGAGGGCGAGCGCGGCCTGCGCCGTCAGATCGAAATTCTGCGGTCCCCACGTGCCGATCCCGATGGGCCCGGTGAACGTCAAGGAGGGCGACGTCAGCGTGCGGCTGCTCTCGATGCCGCTCCACAGATACATCTGCATGCGCGGCGAGCTCCCCTCGGCGCGGGTGCTCATGTTGGCGTTGTTGCGCGTGCCCCACGGCGCGTCGTCCTGGGCCTCGACTTTCAGCGGGTCGTTCGCGATGCCACCGCGCCCGTAGTTGTCGAGCTGCGCGTTGCCGGCGGCCTCGTTGAACCCGGAGTCGTACCAATAGTCGTGCAACCAGTTGGTCGTGTAGAAGAGCTGCGTCACGGCCGCCATGCGCTGCATGTCGTTGAAGACCGGAGCGGGGACGTTGGGGTCGTTGTACTGCGGATCCTTGGTAGGGTCGTAGACGCGATCGAAGTTGTTGGCGGACGTCGTCGTTGCGCGCACGTCTTGCGAGGTGGGCGTGTACCCGTCTTCGGACGTCGTGTTGTTGTCGCTATACGCGTTGACGTTGTTGCCGTTCGTTTCCGTGGCGCCATTCGGGAGCCACGAGTCCGCTGCTCCAGCCGGGTTCTTGTTGAACCCGTCCATGCTCACCAGGTTCGGCGGGGCATAGACCGGATTCGGCTTGCTCATGTCGGGAAGCCCGGTCGGGTGCGGCGAATAGTTTGTCTGCGGCCCGTCGGCGGGCTGCTTCGTGCCGGTGGTGTCCGCCCAAACGCGGTAGTTGAAGACTTCGGACTGCGTGATCGACATCCGCTCGAGGATGCTGCCGTCTTTGGCGCTGACGATGTAACGCCATCCGTCGTTGTCGCTGCTCTCTTCGGTGCGCGCGATGAACTCGACGAAGTACGCCGCATCGAGGGCGCCCCCGTTCGGCATGTAGACCTGCTTGATGGTGGCGTTGTCGACGAAGCGAGCGCCGGCCGCGCGCGATGCCGCGGCAAAGGCGTACTCGGAATAACCGTTGCGCGTGCCGACCGACTCGAACGAGCTTTCGTCGAAAGCGGAGCCGATACGATCGGAGAGCGCTTGCGCGAGGGCCTGCCCTTCCGAGAGGACGAACTTTTGCGAGCCGAGCTTGCCGGGGTGAAGGGCACCCGAGATGGCGACGAGCTGGCGATCGGCCGTCATCGCCACCGATTGGCGCACGCCGTAGACCTCGATGCCTCCCACCGATTGGCGGAAGCTGACGATGCTGGCGCCACCTTGTAGCGGGTGAACGTCGTGAATGACGGCGCTCTTCACGACCTGATCGGAGAGCCCATACGTCGCCGCGTGATGGGCGAGGTGCGCGCGAGCCGCCACCTCGGGCGCTGCGTTGACGAGCGAGGCGAGGGCCACTTCGTCACGCACGCCCCACATGAACCGCGGCACATTGCGAACAGCATCCGTCGAAGCAACGATGCCCTGTGCCGGTAGAAGCAGCTGGGGCGTCGGGTCGAGGTTTGCGGTCTTGGCCGGTGAGGGATCAGGTGTCGGCGTCGGATCCTGCGGTTGCGACGAGCAAGACAGGAGCGATCCAGTGAGGGAAAGGCTCGCAACGAGCAGAGCGCGGACAGTGAGAGGGCGGTTCGGCGATCGCATCGTGTTTCTCCAGCACAGAGACTTTGTTTCGTCTCGTAAACGAGGGACTTCGCTGCGGCGCCACGAAGCGGCGAAACATAGCGCCTTCAAAACTGACCGTTGTCCCCTAACAGTTTTGCCGTCCGCAACCAAGCACTAGATCGATGGCGGAGCGCGACATCGCGCTCGACCGCAGCGAGCACGTCGTTCCGTGCAGCGAGCAGCGCAGCGCGCGGGAGGCGCCTCTGGCATAGTTGGAACGTGATGCGCAGACGACGCGATACCGGCGTTCGGCCGATGGACGCGGACGGGCCGCGTTATCGCCAGCGACGCGAGGCGTCGTCGCGCGACGCGCGGGGCGCGCGCGCGTGCGAAGCGGTGCGCGCTGTTATGCCGCACTGCGCAGAGCGGCGCGGCTGAGCGATGCCCAAGCTGCTTCGACAGCTGGTCGATGTTCGTGAAGACGAAGCGCCCGGGCTCATCGGGGCGTTTACCTATTTCTTCTTCTTGCTCGCGAGTTTCTACGTCATGCGCCCGCTGCGGGAGGAGATGGGCGTCGCCGGAGGCGTGAGCCGGCTTCCCTGGCTCTTCACCGGAACGTTCCTGGCGACGCTGGCGATCGTGCCCCTCTGGGGTGCGCTCGTCGCACTCGTTCCGCGCCGACGCCTCGTGCCGATCGCGTACCGGTTTTTCGCTTTCACGATGGTTCTCTTTTACGTCCTGCTCCGCGTTCCGAGCATGAGAAGCCTCGTCGTACCGGCGGTCTTCATCTGGATCAGCGTCTACAACTTGTTCGTCGTCTCGGTTTTCTGGAGTTTGATGGCCGACCTGTACAGCGCCGAGCAGGGGAGGCGCTTGTTTGGATTCGTAGCCGCGGGGGGGACCGCCGGTGCTATCGCGGGGCCGTTCTTGGCCACGGTGCTCGCGCCGCGCGTGGGTCCGGCGAATTTGCTCCTCGTATCGGCCGGCGCTCTCGAAATCGCGAGCCAATGCGCAGTATGGCTCGTACGCCGGGTGGTCACGCGGGCGTCACCTGGCGCGACTTCGCCGCCCGAAAGGGACGCCGAGGGCGGGATCGCACAGCGGACGGAGGCGAACGTCGACGAGCGACCCCTGGGTGGCAACGTCTTTGCGGGCGTGCCGCAGCTACTCGGGTCGAGCTATCTCCTCACGCTTTCGGCGCATGTTCTGCTTTTCACGATGACGGCCACGGTCCTCTATTTTCAGCAGGCGAACATCACCGGCCGCGCCTTCTCCGACCCCGGACTTCGCACTGCGTTTTTCGCGAGGATCGATCTGGCCGTCAACGTGCTCTCCCTTGTCGTGCAAGCGCTCGGCACGGGGCGGATCCTGAAGCGGGTTGGCCCGGGGGCCGCGCTCGCTTGCGTCGTTGTCGTCACACTCTTGGCTTTCGGTGGCCTCGCGGCGAGCCCAGGACTTACGGTTCTGTTCCTGGCCATGACGGCGCGACGTTCGGCCGGTTACGCGCTCGAGCGCCCCGCACGTGAGGTGCTTTTCACCGTCGTCAGTCGGGAAGAAAAGTACAAAGCCAAGAACTTCATCGACACGGTGGTGTACCGCGGAGGCGATGCCGCGACGGCTTGGCTTCAGCAGGCGTTGAGCGCGGGGGGCATCGCCACGCGCGCGATGGTGATCGGTTCGCTGCCGGTGACCGGCCTTTGGCTGCTTCTCGTCTACTTCTTGGGCAAGCGTCAGGAGACACTAGCCAGGCACCAGCAGGGGAATATCCTCGATCGATGAGACAGGCGGGAGACGACACCATGGTGACGAGGCGCAACATCTTGATCGGCGCCGCAGGCGCAGGGTTACCAGCCATCTTCGGCGTTGGCTGCGCGCCATCGCAGGGCATCGGCAAGTGCGCGACCGAGGCGCCCGCCACGGGCTCGGGTCCGACCGACAAAGCATCGCCCGGACCGCGCACCGTGCTCATCCTGGGTGGGACGGGGTTTCTCGGTCCGCACCTCGTCGATGCAGCTCGCGCGCACGGCCACAAAATCACGCTCTTCAATCGGGGCAAAACACATCCCGAGCTTTTTCCCGACGTCGAAAAGCTGCAAGGCGATCGCGATGGCAATTTGAAGTCACTCGAGGGGCGGACCTGGGACGTCGTCATCGACACCTCGGGGTACGTACCGCGCATCGTCAAAGCCTCGGCCGAGTTGCTCGCGCCGCGCGTGGGACAATACGTCTTCATCTCCAGCATCTCGGTTTACAAAGACGACGTCGCCGTCGGCGCCGACGAGAACCATCCGCTGCAGGTGCTCACCGAGCCGGGCAGCGAAGACCGCATGAAGCACTACGGCGCCCTCAAAGCGCTTTGCGAAAAAACGGTGGAAGCCGCTTTACCTGGACGCGCGCTCGTCGTGCGCCCCGGTCTCATCGTGGGGCCGCTCGATCCCACCGATCGCTTCACCTATTGGCCCGTTCGCCTGGAGCGGGGAGGGGAAGTGCTCGCGCCGGGAAGCGGTAAAGACCCGGCCCAGATCATCGACGGGCGCGACTTGGCGGCGTGGATCATCGCGTGCGCCGAGCAAAAACAGATGGGCATCTACAATGCGACCGGTCCCAAGGACGCCATCACGATGCATGAGCTGCTCGACCTGTGTCATGCGGGGATCGGCGGCTCGGCGGCGCGCTTCGTGTGGGTCGACACCGATTTCCTCGAGAAAAAAGAGGTCGCCCCGTGGACCGATCTGCCGGTGTGGACGGGCAAGGATCGCGGGATGGCCAGCGTGAGCAACACGCGCGCGGTCGAGCGGGGACTCAAGTTTCGGCCCGTCGGCGAAACGGCGGGAGACACCCTCGCCTGGTGGAAAACGCTTCCCCCCGAACGGCGCGAGAAACCCAAAGTCGGTCTCAGCGCGCAGCGCGAGGCCGAGGTGCTCGCCGCGTGGAAGGCGCGCTCACCGGGGTAGGTCGCTCAATCGGCGTCGGCGAGTCGCTCGGAAAGAATCTGCCCCAAGACGCCCTTTTCCCAGAACCGCTCGCACGCGGCGATCGGAAAAAGGTAATTGCCGACGCGGCACTCGAGCTCTTGCCGGACGCGGTCCGCGTCGCCGAGCACTTCGACTCGACCCTGCTCGGTGCGGACGATCCAAGCTTCGTCGTTGGGCCAGATGTGGAGGCGCGCCACCCTTTTTCCGTCGGCGACGCGATAAAACTCGATCCCCTCGCCGTTTTGCACGCCCACGGCGACGAAACGGGAGCTCGGCGAGAACGTGGCCGTCCAGGTGGGGAGCGTCGATTCGGTTCGATTGAGCGTGGCGAGCGTGCGCCCGTCGAGCAGCGTGAGGTACTTCACCCCGAGCTCGGCCATGTGCGATCCCGAAGGATCGAAGAAGAGGCCCTCGGGAAGGTCACCGCTGTCGACGGCCGTGACGAGCGCGCCGCTGCGCGCGTCCCACAAGCGGACCTTGTCGCGGCACGAGCCGACGAGAAAGTGCGTCTTCGGTTGAAACTTCACGTCGGTGCAGTCCCCCGGCGAGAGCGGGATTTCTCGGCCAGATGACATTTCCCAGAGGCGCGGCGTGTCCTGCACGATGGCGGCGAGTAGCTGCCCATCGTCGTCGAGAGCGACGTCGGTAGGAGCGTGGCTTTCCTGCGAGCTTGGCCCACGCGGTTCGAAGGTGCGCAGCAAAGCCCCGCTTGCAGCATCGAAAACGGCGAGCTCGGCGGACGCAGAGACGGCGATACGGTGCCCGTTGCCGCTGGCGGCGGCGGCGAGGATTCCATCCACCGCGCCCTCCCAAGCCAGCGGCACGATTTTGTCGGGATCGTCGAGACGCACGGCGCGAAGCCCACCGGGGCGGCTGCTCAACATCACGAGCGTGCCGGCCCCATTGGAGACGGTTTTGACGTCGTCGAATCCGGATGGCCGCGGGCGGCGCTCGGAAAGCTCGCCCGTACCGGCGCGAAAGCGAACGACGGTCCCGTCCACGCCGACGATGGTGATGCCTTCTGGCGTCCAGTCGAGAACGGCATGTTTCTCGTGTTGACCCATCCGGCGGAGGACCTTGCCCGAGGCGACGTCCCATACGCGCAGCTCGTTGCCGGAGCTGGCCACCATGCTGCGATCAGGTGAGGTAGCTACCGCGCTGCCGCCCGGGAAATCCTCGAGATGGGAGTCCTTGGACAGCGCTCCGTCGCTGACGGTGCCGTCGGATAGCCGCATGACGATGCCGCCGAGATGGGCGATGCCGAGCGTGAGTCGCTCGCCGCTCGGATCGAAGGTGACGCGCTCGATGGGTAAATCCATCTTGGGCGACATTTTCGCCGCGAGCCGAAGCATGAGCCCGGCGCCTGACGCTTTGTCCTTCGGCGTCGCGGTCGGGATACGAAAGCGTTGTTTGACCTTTCGTTTGGCGAGATCCCAAACGCAGAACCCGGGATAGAGCGACCCGACGGCCAAGAGCGGCTCGCGCGGATGCATGGCGATCCCGAACGGTGCGCATTGCCTGTCTTCGAGGCGCATCAGCACTTCGCCCTGACGAGCGTCGAGCAGAAGGGGCGTCCATCGGCGTTCCGCGTGAATTACCCCCCGCGCCGGCGAAGCGGTTGCGGGCGAGTCGGCGCTCGGTTTGGGTCGGGTGCTCGGGGATCCCTCGACGGGCATCCACGCGGTGGCAAACGCGCCGTCCTCACTCATGAGCACGCGGCGCTCGCGCGGCTCGGCGTTCTCTTGGGCACCTCTCAAGAGCAGGAGAAGCTCGAGGGAAGCAGTGTCCCATAGCGCCGTCGCACCCGACGAGAGGCCGGCTACGATGCGATCGTTGCGGAGCGCGAAGGTAACGACGCCATCATTCGGCTCCGGGGGCGCGGAGAGCTTCGCCGTCATGGCGTTGCGCGGCTTCGCCGGCGCGCGGAGCTCGAGCGCCCCGCGCAGCGATCGATTGACGATATCGTAGACGCCGAGCAGCCTCCCCGTGATTTGTCCTTCCTTCATCGCAAAGGCAAAAAGCCGACTGTCGGGACTGAATTGGATTGTCCCCTCGTCTTTGTCATCGAGCGCGGCTTCGAGTTGCGTGACCGATGCTCCGCTGCCGACGTCGAGGAGCTCGACCGTGGCCGACGATGCAATGGCCATGGTTTTGCCATCGGGGCTGATGACCGCGCGCTGCCCTTTGGCGGTCACGGCGGTGGTCGTGCCGCTGCGGGGATCGACGATGGTCACGCCGTGATCGCCGGGGACGACCAGGCGATTGTCGGGTAGCCAAGCGGGGTACACCGCCGTGTAGTCGCGCGCGCCCAAGGCGAGTGCGAGCCGTTCGCCGGTACGCTCTTCGAGAATGGCGACCGCACGGTCGAAATTGGTATGCACCGCCGGCGGCGCCGCTACGTTCGCAGGATCGATCGCGCGGGGCGGCGTCGCAGCGACGACCGTCGCCGTTCGCTGGCAGGACGGCGCGGCGAGCAACGAGATGACGATTGAGACGACCGCCGCGGCCCCTGATGCACCGGTACGGCGTCGTATTGTCATTGCGAACTTGTAACCCAACCGCGCCGGGGCCGCATCTGTTGGCGATGGACCGCATCTGGCGAGCGCTCGAGCGATCGCCGAGCTCGTTCGAACTACTTGGCCGGCTGGTCCGTTCGCTTTTTCAGCGCAATGCCGTCGCGAATCGTGCCGAGGAGCGTCGACGCGTCGGCCGGTTTCGTCAAAACCGCAGTGGCGTGGCCGAGACGCGCGGCCGGACCGGGCAATCCGCTCAGCAGTACGACGGGCACCTGCGGCGCCAGCTCCATGAGCCGCATGAGGACCTGATCCCCGGACATTCCCGGCATCGATTGATCGAGCAGCACCAGATCGATGCTGTCGCGTTTTTGCGTGAACGTCTCGAGGCCGTCAATACCGTCCACTGATTCCAAAACTTTGTAGCCACCCCGCTCGAGAATGCCGCGCACCGCCCGGCGCACGAGGGGCTCGTCGTCGACGATCAAAACCGTTCCCGTTCCGCACTCGAAAGATTCGCTCGGTCGGCGTACCGAAGGGGGTTCGGCGAACTCCAGGGCCGGCAGCTCGAGCTCGAAGGTCGAGCCGTCGCCCGGGCGGCTTTCGCACCGGATGCGACCATGATGCTCCATTACCATTGCATAGGCGCTGGCGAGACCGAGACCGGTACCGTGCCCGATGGCCTTGGTCGTGAAGAACGGTTCGAAGACGCGGGACCGAGTGGCTTCGTCCATCCCCGGGCCGTTGTCGCTCACGCGGATCCTGACCATGCCCGGCGAACCGCGATCGATGAGGATCTGAATGCGAGGGGACTCGGTCTCGGCCTGCGCGAACGCGTCGCGCGCATTGAGGCAAATGTTGAGCAGAACCTGCTCGATCTGGCCCGCGTGAGCCGCGACGGCGGGCACGTCTTCGGCTGCGTCGAGATCGATGGAAATTTTGCGATCGAAAGTCGTCCCGCAAATCTCCACCGTGCGACGAGACGTGGCCACGATGTCGACCGGGGATTTCTTGCCCTGCCCTTCCGGGCGGGCGAAGAGCATGAGCTGCTGGATCATCTCCGCGGCTCGATTGGCGGCGTGCTCGATATCCGAGAGATGCCCGAGCACCTCTTGGTTGGCGCGCGCGCGACCGAGCGTGACGTTGGGGAGAATGACCGAGAGCAGGTTATTGAAATTGTGCGCAATGCCCGCCGTAAGCTGCCCGATGGCGTCCATCTTCTGCACTTGGCGGAGCTGCTCTTCGAGTCGCTTTTGCTCGGTGATGTCGAAGACGCCGCCACGGAAGGCGATGACTTTGCCATGCTCGTCGCGCAGGGGGGTCGCTTTCGAGAGAACATGGCGCACTTCGCCGTCGGGCCGCACGATGCGGTGCCGCAAGTCACCGTACGCTCCCGTTTGCACGTAGCTCGTGATCGAGGTGATGACGTCTTCGCGATCCTCGGGATGAACGAGCGCGACGAACCCCTCGAAGTTCGGGGGAACGCGCTCGCGCGGGATCCCGAAGATGGTGCAGAGCGTATCGTCCCAATCGTACCTATCGTTGGCCTGATGCCAGGTCCATGTTCCCATGCCGGTTGCTTCGATGGCATGACGCAACCGGTTCTCGCTTTCGCGGAGAGCTGCTTCTGACCGCTTGCGCTTGGTGACGTCGGCGTTGGTGCCAAGGAGGAGCGTGCCGGCGTCGGTCTGGAGAGGAATGAGGCGCGTTTCCCACCAGTATCCGCCGCTCGACTGCAGCTCGAGCGATTGCGGTATGCCGGTCGTAAAGGCCCGCTCCAATGTGGCGAGGTACGCGGGCCGGGCGTGCTCTTCGATGTAGTCGAGCGCACTCGTGCCGAGGACGTCTTCAACGCGTAGCGGGGCGACCGCTCTGTTCAAATAAAGGATGCGCTGGTCGCGATCCAGAATGCAGACGATATCGGGAATGTTCTCCAGCACCACGCGCTCACCGAGCAGACGGCGAAGAACCTCTTGCTCAGGTCGCTCGGGTGACGGCTCGAGCTCGGCGACCCGGCGCCGCAATGCGGCTATCTCGTTCTCGAGCTCTCCAATACGTGGGTCTACGGTCATGGGCTCAGGATTCCGGTGCCCGAGCGTACCGACCGCCCCCGCGGACTCGCAAGTGCGAGCACCTCATGGGGAGCCTACATTCGGTAGCGTCGCCGGCACAAGACCAAGCGTCATGTTCCGGTCCGGCGGCCCTCGCGCGCGCGACATTGCCGTCGCAGCTGAAATCGAGGCGGCACTCGTTACCCAACCTGGGGGGCGTGGGGATCTCGTAGCTCCGCCTCGATGCGGTGCAGCGCTTCGTCGTACCAGCGGTTCAGCATCGACGGGAATGGCCACATCCAGCCGTAGGCCCCACTCGTGAACTGCTGGAGGATGTGGCGGCGAAGATCGGGCGCGCGCGCCGCGGCGAGCCCGCGATATTCCGCCGTGGCGCGGATGGTCTCCGTGTACGCCTCCCACTCGATGCGGGCGCGACCATAAGCTAGGCCGAGCGGGAAAAATGGGATCAAGTAGAGGAACGTCATCACCCAGTCGCCATACCGACGGCGCTGGCGCAGATGGATACGCTCGTGACGCAAGGTGATGACGCGCGAAAGCTCGGGTGTGCGATCCCAAAGCTCGGGCACGTAGAGGCGATCCCAGAGCACGGTGTGATAACGGGTCATGAACTCGCGCTGGGCGCCGAACGTCAGCAGCTTGAGCGCGACGTCGATGACGCGTGACAGACGGCTCTCGCGCTTGGGGATGATGCAAAAGCGTGGGAACTCGCGGCAAATCTCGGCGATGAAATCGTCGGAGCTGGGCATCAGCCGAGACGCGCTCCGCGGGTGAGCGTGCGGCCCGCGACGAGCTCGCGCGCCTCGAGCGGTTTTTTCCCCTCGACTTGCGCGCGCAAGAGCTCGAGCACGCCATCGCCGCACGCAACGAGCACCCCGCTCGTGTCCGCCGTCAGGATCGTCCCCGGCGGCTGGCTCGCCGACGTCAACGTCGAGCGCCGGGTAGCGAGCACCTTGAGGAGCTTTCCACCGCTGCTCGTGAACGCCGATGGCCACGGCGTCATCCCGCGCACGTGGTTGTGCACTTCAGCCGCGGATTTTTGCCAATCGATGCGACCCTGCTCTTTCTCGAGCAGCGGAGCCAACGTTGCTGCGGCGTGATCTTGGGGAACGGCGCGAATCTCGCGGCGGACCACGTGCGGAACGTCGTCACGAACGATGTCCGCGGCGAGTGCTCCCAAACGCACGGAAAGATCGCCCGCCGTTTCGTCTTCTTCGATGGGCAGGCGCCTCACGGTGAAGACCGGTCCCGTGTCGAGTCCCTCGTCCATCTGCATCAAGCTCATGCCCGTCTCGCTCTCGCCGCGTACGATCGCCCAATTGATCGGCGCCGCTCCGCGGTAGCGCGGCAGGATCGAAGCGTGCAAATTGAGGCATCCTTGCTGGGGCGCGGCGAGAACGGGGCCGGGAAGAATGCGGCCGTAGGCGAGCACGACGGCAATGTCGGCGCCTTGTTCGGTGAGCCACGCCAGAAATTCGGGCGTCCGAATTTTGGTGGGTTGCACGACGGCGATACCGAGCTCGCTCGCCGCCAGTTTGACGGCGGGGGCGTGGAGCTTGAGCCCGCGACCGGCGGGTCGATCGGGCTGACAAACGGCGGCGACCACGTCGGCGATTTGGGCGAGCGCCCGCAGGGAGGGGACGGCGATTTCAGGTGTTCCGAAGAAGACGGCGCGCATGGTGAAAGTCGCTACCCTTCGCTTCCGTCGTCTTCTTTGCCACGCATTCCGTGCTTTTTGGCCAGATCGTAGAGGTACTTGCGATCCATCTGCGCATCGCGGGCGGCGGCGCTGATGTTGCCGCCGTGCCGGGCGAGCAGCCATTTGACGTACCGGCGCTCGAACTCGGCTTCGAATCCGGCCCGCGTGTCGCGGTAGCTGCGCCCGGGTTGGAAACTCGAGAGATCCGAGCCCCGATCGGCGGCGGTGGGCAGCGTGACGAGCTTCACTTCATGCTCACCGGCGGCGCGGGCCAGGTAGATGGCCCGCTCGAGGACGTTGCGCAGCTCCCGCACGTTGCCCGGCCAATCGTGCGCCGTCAGCGCGGAGACAGCTCCGTCGGACATCGACAGCGTTCCGATCGAGGGGTCGTTCTGGGTGCTTTGCCGCAGAAAGAGCTGCACCAAGCCGCTGATGTCCTCGCGTCGCGTACGCAGCGGGGGCACGGCCAGGGGGACCACCGCCAGGCGGAAATAGAGATCCTCCCGAAACTTCCCGCGCTCCACCTCGCGTTTCAGATCGCGTTTGGTCGCAGCCACGACGCGAACGTCGGCGCGGAGGGTCTTGTTGCCGCCCACGCGACGAAATTCCCGCGTCTCGAGCACGCGCAGGAGCTTCGGTTGGACGTCGACGGGGAGCTCGCCGATCTCGTCGAGAAACAGCGTGCCGCCGCTCGCGCTTTCGAAGGCTCCCATGCGGGAAGCGATGGCTCCCGTGAAAGCGCCGCGCTCGTGCCCAAAGAGCTCACTTTCGATGAGCGAGTAGGTGATGGCACCGCAATCGACCACGACGAACGGTTGTTTGGCGCGGGGGCTCTTCAGGTGAATCGCGCGAGCCAGCACGTCTTTGCCGGTGCCCGTCTCCCCCTCGAGCAGCACCGTCCCGTCGGTGGGCGCGATTCGTTCGAGCATGCCGAAAACGGTGCGCATCGCCAAACTCTCGCCGATGGCGGGGCCGAACCGTGGCTCGGCCGAGGGCAAGACGTCGGCGCGCTTGGTGGCGGCGCGTACGACCACTTCCACTTCGCCGACGCGCAAGATCGCGCCCGGCGACGCCACGCCTTCGGTGATTTTGCAACCCGCGATGCGGGTGCCGTTGGTGGAGCCCAGATCTTTGACGAGGACGCCT
>Ga0193706_1000488_pt1 | contig 22955 bp, 18 predicted proteins | sample U3c1metaG_FD_160130 | JGI IMG/M metagenome (GOLD analysis project Ga0193706, IMG submission 160130) | Soil microbial communities from a riparian zone of the East river system, Colorado, United States - U3c1 | ecosystem: Environmental > Terrestrial > Soil > Riparian zone | place: USA: East River... | reverse complement strand
ATCGGCCATATCGTTGCTGCCAATGATATTGTTCTCCGGGATCCCGTCGACCATCAATAATGCACGAAGATTCTCTGCACCATACATGCCCCTGAAATAAATGAGTGTAGGTATATAGCCATTGGTATGAATAAAATCGATGCCCGGGATATCGCGTAGTGCATCTTCTAATTGTATATAGCCTCTTTCTTTTATCTGCTTTGCGGTTATTACATTCATGGTTGAAGGTGCCTCGCTGATGGTTTGAACAGAACCGGTTGCCGTCACTACTTTAATATTCATAAGCTCTTCCAGGGAAAGGTCCAAAAGCCTGTTCACATCCGGTATCGTATCTGCCTGGGCTCTTATAAAGAGCGGGGCCAGGCATATAAAGCATGCAGCAAATAATTTGTTTCTCATAAACCTGATAATGAGTAATTTTAAAGAATAAGAACAGCTATAATAAAATTAAAAAATATCCCGAAGAAAAGTGTTGCCCTACATTCACTTTTTTGGGAAATATAATATCAGTTAGCAATACAGTAGCGTTTACGCATGATAAGGTAAATCTACTGTTAAATAGAGGTAAATAATAATGCATTGGTTGTATGATATTGAACTGTTTTTTATTTTACAAAAGGCGTATTACCCCATCAGTCACTAACTTTACTTTTTCAACCATGGATCGCTTCTTAGGGGATGGAAAAAATATATTGCTACAATAAAACGCCTGTTCGCCAATGAAAAGAAAAAATATTTCCATAAGTTCATTGCAGGCGCCCATCCTGGTTAATACGCTACTGCAAAACCTGCGGGCGCAAAAAAAATTCATTCAACAAAACATAATCCCCGTTTTAGGTGAAGCCAGGAAGAACAATGACGGCAGCATAGAGGAAAATGACCTGAAAAAGATCACCGGTTATTACGGCCTTGCGGTTCCTGCAATTTTGGGTGAGGCCTTTTGTGTATTGAAGGGTAGGAAGATGACGGGCAAAGAAAGGCTTACCAGTACCTGCCAGGGCGCCATGACGGGTTTGTTTGATGATTTTTTTGATAAACAAAGGCTTTCGGATGAGGGGTTAAAGGAATTTTTATTAAACCCCGGTACTGTAACCGGCAACAGTACCGCCGAAAAATTATTCCTGTATTTTTATGCTACTGCGCTTGCCAATGCGCCGCAACCAAATCTGATGCAGGAAAAATTATACAGGGTGTACCAGGCACAGGTGCTCAGTAAAGAACAGGCCCGCCCGGGTTTGGTTTACGAACAAATAAAAGACATTACGCTTTTAAAAGGAGCAGAGTCGCTGATCTTTTACAGAACAGCTTTTGAAAACCCGCCGGATATCAAAGAAGAAAAAATGCTGTTTTGCTTAGGCGGGCTCATGCAGCTGAGCAATGATATCTTCGACGTATACAAGGATCAGCAGCAGGGAATACACACGCTTGTTACAACGGCTAAAAAGATAAAAGACCTCCGGCTGCTTTTTTCTTCTCTGTTAGAGATCGGTTATGCAGCTGCTTATAAAACGGCTTACACACGTAAAAATATCAAAAGCTTCCTCAGTATTATTTCATTGGGGATCTTCAGCCGTTGCTTTGTTTGTCTTGACCAGCTTGAAAAGCTGGAAGCGAGGTCGGGTAATGTTTTTGAGCCTGCCAGGTACAAACGCAATGACCTGGTATGTGATATGGATAAGACGGCAAATAAACTGAGGTCGCTGGGGTACCATTTAAGAACTTCCCGCTGACCGATATTATAATTGCGAGATCAGCCCGTTCACCAAACCGTGTTCGAATCCTTTTTGTACCAGGTGGTCCTGCAGTTTTCTTTTTTTAGAAAAGATATTTTTTTCCGACCGGAGTGTTTTTAATTTTTGTTCAAACAATTTCTCCAGTGTTCTTTTATAATCCGTTTCTGCAATTGTTAAAAGTGCTTTTTTGATGCAATACTCACTCACCTGTTTTTGTTTCAAGGCATATTTGATCTTTACCCTGCCCCATTGCTTTATCCTGAATTTTCCGCCGGCAAACTGGGTGGCGAACCTCTCTTCATTCAAATAATTTTCTTCAATAAGGGTTGAGATAAGTTCCTCCACATCTTTCTTATACAAACCAAAGCTGTAGAGCTTTTCCTTTACTTCACTATGGCAACGTTCCTGGTAGGCACAGTATTGTTTAATTTTTGGAAGGGCCTGGTCTTTGTTCAATTTCTTACTTTCCATCTTTTCAAAGATAAGGTGCGTTTTTGAACCACGGAGCACACAGAGGAAGGCACGGAGATCACGGAGTTATTCCTGCGAAACAAAGCAACTGCATTTTCAATTAGCAAGTCTTTTAATCCCGTCCTTCAAGAGTTTCACATTAAAATTTATGAGGAGGCCAAGGCGTACACCCGACAGTTTCAGGTAAGTGAGTAATTGAGCAGTATGTACAGCTGTCAAGCTTTCAACTGATTTAATCTCAACTATCAATTGTTTTCTATCAGCAGGTCGATTCTATAACCGATGTCAAGTTTTACTTCGTCATAAACTAAGGGAAGTGCTTTTTCTTTTTGAGCATTATACCCTTTTCTCAGTATCTCATAATATAGACATTCTTTTGAACCAGATTCAAGTAATCCGGGCCCCAACTTACAATGAACTTTGATGGCAAGAGTAATAATATCTCCAACCAGCAAATTCAATTTGGGTTCAATTATATTGTATTGCATGTCAGCCCAAGGTTAAGAAATCTTTACGTGAGGGCTAAGTCTTTTAACCCGGTAAATTCTGCTCTTTTTCTCTAGCTGACGCAATATTCTCTGTGTCCTCCGTGCAAAACTCCGTGTTCTCCGTGGTTAATTATTCTTCCGGGCGGTTGGCTTTACAAAAAAAACAATCGGCTCACTCCTTGCTTCCCCATTAGCATCGGTTTGTGTTACAGGGAGTCCTAGTGCATCTAATGACTGTATGGTCCATGTAAATCTTAAGAAGGTTTTCTTTTTATCATGGGCGCTGTCAGAAACAACAGGAGCGGGTGGCAGAAATGATAACTGCGGCCGCCAGATGTATTGTGTGCTCCCTTTTATCTCCTGGTCAAGCAATGGCTGGTTACTCCTCAAAGCCTGCATGGGTTGCTGGTGGGCCAGCACCTCAAATACCTGTAGCCGGTAAGTGACCGGTGGCGTTTGCGGCGGCACAACAGGCGTCCACCTGAAAGTTATAGCTGTTTGTGCGATCTTCCCGTCCAGCAATTCTTCATTATAAGGTTTCATTAAGATGGGCAGCTGTATGGATGCCAGGTAAAATGTTTTGCACACCGAAGCGGATGCAGGTGTAAAGTCAACCGGCCTAACCAGCTGCACACAGAGTATATAATTATCAGCAGGTAACTTGCCGGTGCGCTGTATTGATGTTTTGTATTTACCGGTAAATAAGATATTTTCCAGGGGCAAAACATCAGCTGCAAATAAAATAGTTGTAGCAGAACCGGGTGTAAATACTTTCGCTTTTGCCAGGTCCGTTGTGCCGATAACGGTTCCATCCGTTGTTTTTATCTCTGCTTTGATGATGACAGGAAAACTTAATCCCGGCTGTGTATTTATAATATAAGTAAGTATCTCTCTCCGGACGCCCCATTCACTCAATGATGCCGGGGGTTGTGCAGCAAGTATGAGATTGGTGTTAAGCTGCGCAATAGTTGTTGCCGCAATAAAGATCAGTGCGATAAAGAAAATTAGCTTTTTCATTTTTTATTTTTTTGTACTGAAGCTGTATTGAAACCCTGTGCGGCAGGTGCTTTCCAGGTAATTGGCGCCATTGGGTATTATTTCATTACCGTACTTAAAATAGTTTGTTGTGAGGTAAGTATTCCAGGTCAGCTTCTTCGTTATCTTATAATCTACATTGCAGGAAGCTATAAGGTTATTGTTGCTGCTGAAACTGTTCAGCTTACCTAAGGTATATTGTAATTGGCCACGCAGGCGCAATTTCTTTTTTGCTGCAGGCATGCTTAATGCGCTGCTGAAGGTTGCCAGTTTTATTTTTGCCATCGGCACATCATTATAAAAATATAAAATGCTGAAGTCGGGTGAAATTTCTTTTTCAAAATACGTAGGCACATAAGTCAGCACCGCCGTATGGGTATTGTTGGATGTGGTAAGGCCGGTAATAACATCACGCTCATCATACTTACTGTAATTATAGCTAAAGCTAAACAGGTGATTCATTTTTGTTGTGCTCTTATTATACGTTGGGTTAAATCCAAAATCATTACTTACATTCTTTATCCCAAAAGGATTTATGCCGCTGGCAGACTGGAAACCAAAATTATTATAATTCACATTCAGGCTCCATTGGTCATTGAACTGCGTGAACCAGTTCAGGTTGCCAATGAATTGTTTTGCTTTAAGCGCCGTGTTATTTACATTGTTTATCCTGCGCCCTAAACTTGCCACCACGTTCATTTTATAATTCTTATTCCTGTCCTTCCAGGCGTTGAACCTTGTGTTAAGCGTCATGTCCAGCCTGTCGGGTTGCTGGTAAGGATAGCCAACCGTTTGAAAACCTGCTCCCAGGTATTTTGTAGTTAAGCCAATGTCAAAGTCCTTTGACTTTTTACCAACAGCAACCTGTGCTGCAAAATCAGTTATGGTAGAAGTGCGTGCTTCAATAAAAGGCCTGAACCCTTTTAAGATCAATGTTAATGGTGTAGCGATGTCTTTTGTAAAGGTAGATTGTGCGCCTTCTCCTTTGAAGTAAAAACCCTTTTCGAGGTAGAGGTCTGACACAATACTTACTACAACTCCTTCCTGCGGACGTATGGTAAGTGGTGGCGGCGCGGAAGATGTTGGCACATCTTTTCCTTTTGCAAAATTTACTGCGAATAAATATTTTCCCTCCTCTTCTGTCCCTAACTGGAACATCCAGTTCCTGCGCTTATAAGCCCCGGTAACTGTTGGCGGGCCGGCAAAATAATTGATGCCTTGCTGGGATATGCCGCTGAAGAATTTGATACGAAGTGTTTTTGGCCTGAGGTCGATGCCTGCACCAAAGATCCCGATATCACCGGTAGAGAGATCGGAATATTTTAAATACTGGGTACCCAGTTGCAGCTCCGCCCATTTGTATTTCGGGTTCACCGAAAAATTATTCATGGGGTTGGTAATGTATTGACCAAAATCCTGTTTGATGATGCCTGAATAAGGCCCTGCAAAATTCGTTGGCTTTACCGCAAAATTTAAATTAAAGGGCAGGCTGAAATTTTTTCCGAATTTAAAGGTAGGTGAAAAATTGAAACGTACCTGGTTCCACGGCCTCCTGGGTGTATAACCCAGCCAGCCCGAAGGGCTTCTGTGTAAACCATAGCCTTCATAACTAATACCGGCTGTACCGCTGATATTTAGTTTTTCTTTTACCTCCTGCGCAGTTGCAGCATAAAAAAATAAAAAGAAAAGAACCGTAGCTATAATGTTTTTAATTGCCATGAACAGTTTGGTTATTTTTTCCTGATGACAAAATCAAAGCATGCGATCACTTCACATTCTTTGCAATCATTATCCCGGAAAATGAATTTTACACATATCCTTCCCTTCAGTTCGCAACAATCAATGGCCGATGCTGCCGGTAAAATAAAGCTCATCCCGATATTGGTAATATTCGGGCTGTTCAGGTTGGTCCCGTTGTTCCATATTATTTCTCTCGGGTTTTGATAGGCCCCTGCACCGCTTCCGTTAAAAGCAGGAACCGTTGTTCCGCCATACATCGTGATCTTCGGCGGAGCCGTATTGATATTTGTTGCCGTTGAAGCACTTGCCCAGGTAAAGGGAAGGTTAACGCATTTCATACATTCTTTGTTGAAATTATCGGTGATGGTATAGCTCACCACGTTAGCCCTTACTTCCGTAATATTTGCAATGGCAGGAATGCTAATGGCGAAATTATTGCTTACTATCGTTGAGTTAGTAGCGGCTATATATGTCGGTTCTTTTGGCTCTGCTTTTATTTCATAGTCGCAGCAGCTACTATCACATTCCGTTTTAAACCTGATAACGCAGCTATCGCAAAGCGTGGAGCCGCACCAGCCATACATGGTTACCGTGTATATGCCCGTTTGGTTGGGTATGAATGTAAGCGGCAAGGTTCCCGTTTGCGGCGTCCCGGTTGGCGGTTGTAAAGAATAGGTAACTGCAGCATTACAGCCTGCACCCGCACAAAGATAATTTGCATTTACCGTGACGGGCTGTTTACACTTTACATCTATCGTTTTATTCTTATCACAGTTTAATGACTTTGTGGATTTATCTATCGTATATGTTTTCTCTCCCCACTTGCTGCCTTTGCAATCACATTTTTTACAATCAACAACCAGGTCGATCACACAGGTATCACATATCTTACCACCGCACCAGCCATACATGGTTAAAATATAAGTTCCGGTTTGATTGGTAGTGAATGTAATAGTATTGGTGCCTGTTATAGGGGAACCAACCGGGGGTTGCAAAGAGAAAGTAACCTTGCCTGCACAGGCGCTGTCTTTACAGATATAAGATGAGCTGATGGTATAGGTCTTATTACAATCCAGTTTTTGTGCAATGCCACAATTTAATACGATGGGATTACCAATAACTGCCGGCGGATTGACCTGGCCCGTTTTGACTGGTGCTGCTTTTGCATCTTTTGCAGGAACCTTTTCCCCTTCTGTCAGTTTGGTTTCTCCCCAATGACTTTCCTTGCAGTCACAATCACCACAGTGTTTGATGAACAGGTCATACTTGCCTGATGTTGCAGCGCAGGTATCACCAATAAAGTTTACAACAATATATATTTGGTGTTGACCTAAGGTCAGGAGATTTAAATTCAGTACAGGCCCTGTCGAATGATAATTTCCATCCACATACCATTGAATTACATACACGCCATTGTAGTTCTGCCCCGGCCCAAGCGGCAATGGCGGAATTAATTTAGCCGTATCGCATAAAGTATCACAACCGATGGGGAAGAGCACAACATAAGGGCGGGGCTTGATGGTCACCATATTGCTTTGTGCATTACATCCTGTTACAGGATCCAAAACAGTTACATAATAATTCCCGGCCTGTGCCGTGGTCATACTTGTTCCGGTGATACCGTTATTCCATTGGTATACATAATTGACATTAGGCGATATGACATTGTATGTATGCATAACACCTTCGCACAAATAACCGGTTGGGCCAATGGCCACAGATGGGTTATTATACACATACACACAGAAAGTATCTTTCGCGATACAGCCCGTAACAATATTTGTAACGGTTAAAATGAACTGGTAAGTTCCTGTTGCATTCACTGTAACATTTGCGTCGTATTGCGTATTGTTGGGCGAGAACGTAGCTGTAGGATTTACGGTCCAGACAAAACTATAATTCGGATCGGTGATCGCGTTGTATAGATATATATTCCCTGTTCCGCCGGTTATGCATTGTATGGTTTGTCCTTTAATATCAGCAATAGGTTTTGGGTGATGCCAGATATGCATCTTGTTTGATTTGGCAATACATCCCGTGCCGTTATTCACGATCACATAGTATTCGCCGATATTGCTGGCATTATAAGTTGGGTTGGTGGCACCGCTTATCGGGTTACCATTAAAGTACCATTGATAGTTTGTAAATGATGCCGGCGTTGTCGTTAATGTGAATGATGCGCCCGGGCATATATATTTATCTGTGGGGATGCTAACAGTTAAAGGTGGTAATATGGTTACGGTCTGGCTACTGGTTGCGGTACAACCCATCGCATCAGTAACAGTTAGAGTAACCAGGCTTGTATTGGGAGGCGGAGCAGCAAACGCATGATTTGTGGATGCTAAGTTTGATTGATACCCGTCACCAAAATTCCAGTTATAGGAAAACCCAGGTGTGTTCGTAACAGTAAATGGCGCAGCTGTGAGTGCACAAATTGGCGATGGCGGTGTAAATGTTGCCGAAGGTATTGTTATACTCACCGGGTAAGTTACCGTTGCCTGGCATCCGCCGCAATTAGAGGTCACTAATAATGTAATATTGTAGGTGCCCGATTGCGTAACGGTAAACACAGGATTTTGTGTAGCAGGATTATTGAATGTTGCGCCCGCGGGACCGCTGACCGTCCATGCCCATGAACTGATATTACATCCCAGGCTGGGCAATGTTGTTGAAAGATCTGATAAGGTTATGAGATTACAGTTAACATTGTAACCAAAATTTGCGGCAACAGGAACTACGTAATGAATAGTATCCAGCACAGGACAAATATGTGGTGTTGGCGGCGGCGGACAATTAGAATACATCAATGCCGATACAACATAGATACCCGGTGTAGTATAAGTATGCGGGGAAGCTGTTGACGTGCCCGACATTCCTGCCCATGAAGATGTAGCGCCAAAGCCATCGCCAAAATTCCAGAACACACCTGACTGGGGAGAATGGGGGAAACTGAAATTATAATTTGCACTGAACGTAACTACGTTACATGGACTGGCAACCGGAGGATTGATAAGTATGCTATATGCAAGGACCGCATCAGGATCCGGTTCTGCAATTTCATTTGCCGGGCCACCAATGTCACTGCCAATCACTTTTAAAGGGTTATAGTTGCTGCAGCTTCCCGTACATGGGCCAACTGTTATATTTATAACATTGGAAGTATCCTTACAATTACCGCAGGATATCACGACATAGTATGAACCAACTGCCGTTGCATTATAAGAGGAGCTGTTAGTACCAACCATTGTTGCTCCGTTATACCATTGATAACTGTAAGTACAGGTATTGTTGGCCTGCACCGTTGCAACAAATGTTACATTGATGGGATCACCCGGGCAGAATACAGTAACATTATTTGCAGTGATACTTACGTTCGAAGTAAATGTATTCGGCACATTGATACTTGCTGTGCCATAACAAGCTGTTGGCGATTTAACTTTATAAAAACCGGGTGTTGTTACATTGATATTATTAACTGCGGTATTTGAATAGAACACGCCATTCTTATACCAGTCATAAGAAGGCATAGAAAGCGATGTTGTTAATGTAACCCCTGTGGTACACAAATTACCGGTTGCTGTTATTGTTCCGTTCGGCGGATTATTTACCGTTACGGTCTTTGTGGCGCTCTGGCTGCAGGCTGAAGCCGTGATCACGCAGGTTGCAGAAGGCCCTGCACCATTCCATTGTATGGTGATACTATTAGCTGTTGTGGCAATGATGGAGCCAAGAGCATTACTTAATGTCCAGGTATATCCACCGGGAGGTACGGGACCGGCGATAGTATATGTTTCTATAGCGTCAATACAGGTTGGTGAATTCCCGGTGATAACTCCAATGCCGGTGATCACTGCAACATTTACAAGCTGTGTATAGCTGGAACAATTATTCACGGTTTGGGATACGCTTATTGTTCCGTTGCCGGTGAATTGCACCAATACCGAATCATTGTGTGCACCCATATATTGGGTGATCGTCCCGTTGGCAACTATCCAGTTAAATGTCCCGGCATTCATGTTACTGGTAATGCTGTACATAACGGTTTGTCCCGGACATACCACCAATGGTCCAACTATCGCATTGATCTTTGGCGTATCAATTACCACAACATTCAATAATGCAGGTGAGGAGCAAAAATTAGTTGCCGTTACCGGCGTTGCAGTAATGGAATAATTGCCAGCTGTATTCCAGGTAATATTTTTACAGGTTGCAGTTGTTGAATTAACCGTGAATCCAATATTCGGCAAATGTGTCCAGGTTAATACGGGACCGTTTGCACAAATGCTTGTTGTTTGCCCAACGCAAACAGGCGACAACCCATTTAAAATGAATTTTGGTTTTATGTAGATATCGATCGTGTCTGCGCCGCTACATCCGCTGTAAGGATTTGTATAACGGCAGATAAGTTTATGCGGCCCGCCCATCACACTTCCCCATGTTACATTTATTACGTTGTGGTTACTGTCATAGCCTGCAATCGTTCCGCCGCCACTGAGTGTCCAGTAATAAAATGTACCGGGTAATGCAGGTAATGAATAAGACGTATTTGATCCGGGGCAAACATTCAATGGCCCTTGTATAGGAAGATTGGGATACAGGACAGGGACATTCAGCGTGGCCGTGTTTCCGCAAACACTCGCCGGGCAACTTGTTGCTGTTAATGTTACAGAAGTTGGAAATACACTAGGCTGGTTCCATACCACGGTTATGCAACTTGTTCCCTGTCCGCTTTGAATGGTTCCTCCGCTTACTGTCCAGGTTAATCCTGTACAGCCTGTCGTGCTGGTGCAATACTTGACCGTATCGTTTGTACACAACATCTTCCTGCAATCATCTGTATATATGTCAATACCTTTTTTATTAAGTACATTGATGGTAACCTTCGCAGTGTCTTTACAACCACAATCCCTTATCATACCATTAGGCCCCATCACTGTGGTGGAAACGGTTAACACAACAGTATATAGCCCACCAGTTGCATAAATATGGGGCGGTGGATTTTGTAAGGTTGATGAGGTTCCGTCACCAAATTCCCAATAGTAATTGGTAGCGCCTATTGAACCCGCCCCGCTAAAATTAACCGGGGATCCTGCACATACAGGATTGGGAGCATAAGTTATAGCGGCTGTGGGGCCATCCAATAAACAAATTTTTCTCGTTATCGTATCGCGGCATGAGCCATTTGCATTTGAAATGATCACCTGTAAAAAACCCTGGCTTGAATTTCCCCAGTTAATGGTTACAGGATTGCCTGTTGGATTGGTTGGCGCTCCTCCCAAAACCGTCCAGGTATAAGTAAAGCCCGGTAAAGCCGGAACCACGTAATAAGTTTGGGGTTGATTCTTACAGCCAATCAACGATGGCGCAGTTCCTCCCGCTCCTCCACCGTTTGGATCCGCAGGATTTCCTTTGCAGGCATTATCATCACATGGATGAATAAGGCTGGTTGACAAAGAGAATTCGGGACAACATCCCGCGGGTTGCGCCTGTGCATTTGCAGTTATAACAGCAAATGAAAGTATTAATATGCTGAGTAGTTTTTTCATAGCTGCTTATTTAGGATCGTTTGGGTTAACAATACCGCCTCCTGCTTTTTCACAGCCTTCTTTTTTCTTTTCGTAACAAACCAATTTATTGCAGGTTGTGCAATCAGCGAACTCTACCTTGTAACGGATGCACCACCGGAATACAGCGCTGCAACATGGTGTAAGCTGTGGTGTGGTTATATTTATATTTAAGGTTTGCTGCGCCCCGTTCCATTGCTGGCTGTTGGTGCCATTGGTAAAATGCCCGTACGTGGCTGCATCTTTATTGCAGGGAATGCACATATCGTTTTCGGGAACCATTTCAAAATATACCAGTTCAGCCTTAATTGTTTTAATGGTCTTAGCCGGAACGGTAGTTACACTTATTGCCTGGTTAAAGCCAAGTGTATTACTTGTATAAGTTATTGGCGAAGGCGTTGCTGTTTTTAAAGTAAAATGTTTTTCATCGCAGGCATCGCAGGCACAGTGCAATGTGTCCCAGGCCGTTTCATTATTTATATTATCCGGATCTGTTGGCCAGATAGCATCTACGATGAACTTGATCGTCTTCATGCTGTCAACACAATTGATCGAGGCAGTAAAAGCCTGCGTTGAATTGGCTGCGATCGTAAAAGCTAATGGAGGTGCTGTTGGTGATAACGTTATTAACGGTCCCGTTCCATTTACCCTGTACTTTATTGCAGTTACCTGCGCCTGGTTCGTTAGATGCAGGTTATTTATTTTTATATAGATATTTTGTTTGCCATCAATGCAGCAACTGATGCTTACACTATCGATCCTGGTATTGATGTTATCATCGAGTATTTTAAAGCTGTATGGTTCGCTGCTGCCGAGGGAGGACCCTTCTCTTGTTACCGCCTGTACATTCCAGATAAAATCACATAAATAGGGTGGCTTGCAAGGCCCGGTGTACAAACTATTGACGGTTGCTTCTGTAATGTTTGTTACCTCTTTTGTTACAACAGGCTTATTGTCTTTCATAGCCTGTGTACCATTTTGCCCCTCCATCAGTTGCCATACTTTCAGTCGATAGGTTACCGGGTCTTTTGGTTTTGGTATAAGGGGCGTCCACCGGAAAACAACTCGTTTTTTTGCATCCGCTATTGAAAACCTTTTATTGTTTTCGGGATAAGCGTTTTTCAATTCACCGCTTTCAACCTGTTTAACACTGAAACTGTAGGGCTCACTATTGCCGTTATTTCTTCCCATAGGCTTGCCATCTTTGTTCATAGCCTGTACCTGCCAGATAAAGTCGCAGAGGTAGGGCGGTTTGCAGGGCCCTGTATAAATTCCATTTACAACAGCCTGGGTAATATTGTCAACGTCTTTTGTAACAATGGGCTGGTTTGATCTCATCGCCTGTGGGCCATTTTGTCCCTCCATGAGTTGCCAGACTTTTAAGCGATAAGTAACAGGGTCTCTTGGTTTGGGTACTAACGGGGTCCACCTGAAACTAACCGGCCTGCTTAATTCTGCTTCTGTAAAGCTTTTTCCGTTGTCCGGATTTATTAATGTAGGCGGTGCGTGATCTGTTTCTTTTGGTACTTCAACGCTGAATTCCCTGCACATCTCGTTGCTGACGACTCTCCTGTCCACAAAGAATTGTGCGCAAATGGTATAGTTACCTTCTTTCAGATCGGCACAACCTGCAAAGGCGCCTGTAAGTTCTGATGCGGAAAATGTTCGGGTGGTAAAATTATCAACGGCTATTCCGCCGGCAGAATTGTTACTGCAAATGATTGCCCCATTGGACCTTATCTGTAAGATCAGCCGGATGTCCTTTAGCTGGATCGTGGGTGGCATCTGTGCCACAAGCAATAATGAACCCGGGGTACTGTTCCAGCTATCAATTACGGAAGGAAGCTGGTTTTTTACGGTGAAGCTTGCGATCTTTATTTGCTGACCCTGGCTGTATAGCGCAGCACTAATGAAGGCTGACAATATCAGCAACAGTAGTTTTTTCATAAATAATAAATTTTGGCAACCCTGTTTTTCAGTATATTGTTTATGGTTAACAATATAATCGTATAAAATATTGTGCGCAAGTAAAACTTATAAAGGGCTGTTAATTACTTTTGTAGCTTAAAAAACGGGGCAAATGGGCCTTTAAAATTGTTCAAAATTTGCCGGGGGTTTTAGGGAGGTTAACTTTATATTTGCCAACTAAAGATATTTATCATGAAGTTCATCGTTTCGTCATCGGCTTTGCTGAAACAGTTACAACAGATCAGTGGTGTTATTAATGCCAATACCGTACTGCCCATACTGGAAGATTTTTTATTCGAGATCGAAAAGAACAAACTGACTGTGGTGGCCACCGACCTGGAAACGGTGATGAAAATACACATGGACATTGAAGCCAAGGACAGCGGAAAGGTTTGCATCCCCGCAAAGATCCTGCTTGACTCTTTAAAGAATATAGCCGAGCAGCCGCTCACTTTTAATATCGATAAGAATTTTGCCGTAGAGATCACCAGTGATAATGGAAAGTATAAAGTAATGGGAGAGAACCCGGATAATTTTCCAAAGGAACCGGCAGCAGATGATGCCAATTCTTTTACCATGAGCTCTTCTGCATTGGTCACCGCCATCAACAAATCATTGTTTGCGGTAAGCAATGATGACCTGCGCCCTGCCATGACGGGAGTATTCTTTGAGCTGGATAAAAAAGGAATTACGTTCGTTGCAACAGATGCACACCGCCTCGTTCGATATACACGCAGTGATGTAAGCTGTCCTAAAAAAGATACTTTCATCGTTCCAAAAAAACCATTGAACTTATTAAAGAGCGCTTTGCCGGATAATGATGACGAGCTGAACATCTCTTACAACAGCAATCATTTGTTTGTATCGCATGGCGGCACCGAATTGGTTTGCCGTTTGATCGATGCCCGGTTCCCCGATTATAAGGTGGTGATACCCGTTGACAATCCTTATAAGATGTCGGTGAACAAACACGATTTTCAAAATGCATTACGCCGGGTGAGCGTGTTCAGTAATAAAAGCACCAACCAGGTGGCATTGAGTATCAGCGGAAGCGAATTACAATTAGCAGCACAGGATGTTGACTTTAGCTTTGAAGGTAATGAGCGCATGGCCTGCCAGTATGATGGCGAAGACCTTCAAATTGCATTCAATGCAAAATTTTTAATTGAGATGCTGGGTGGTGCCGATACCGGCGACATTAATATGGAATTGAGTACACCCACAAAGGCCGGGATCATTAAACCAACAGAACAGGGTGAAGGCGAAGACCTGCTGATGCTGGTGATGCCGCTGATGCTGAATAACTAATTTTCTGTTGATCTAAATAAATTAAAGCCGGGTTTACCTGGCTTTTGTTTTTCTTTGTGTGCTCTGTGTAGTATTGTCTCTGTGTCCTCCGTGGTAAAAAAAAGAATTAACCACGGAGGACACGGAGAACTTTACGGAGAGCACAGTGAGTTCTAAACGAAAACCTTCTCATCAATGAATTTCAAACTCATCGCAAGTTTCGATAATTATTTACTGGCCAATATGACCCTCGGCATGCTGCAGGAAAATGATATCAATTGTCACCTGAAAGACGAATACATTGTTACCACCGATCCGCTGCTTAACGCCGCTGTAGGAGGTATCAAGATCATGGTAGCAGAAACTCAATTCGAAAGAGCTGAACAACTGGTGAAAGAAGCTGAAGCAGAATTTTTAAAAGACATTCCTTGTCCTAATTGCAAACACCGGGGCGTGGTAGCTGAAGAGAAGATCGACAAACCAACAGATTTCTGGGGTAAGCTGAAGAACCAGGTCGCTTACGGACAAACCGAAACCTATAGCAAATATTATCGCTGTACCAGCTGTGGTCATAAATTTACGGAGCTGCCTCCGACATTTTAGATAGTTAAATTTAAACCACAGATGACCACGGATTGATGCACAGATGGTCACAAATTGTCCGAAAATAATCCGTGTAAATCTGTGACCAAAATCTGCGGCCATCTGTGGTTACTTGCTTTTAGATAAACTAAATTGCATCAATGAAAAAGATCGCGATGATACCGGCACGATATGCCGCTACCCGTTTTCCGGCCAAGCTGATGCAGGTGCTGGGCAATAAGACAGTCATTCTCCACACTTATGATAATACTGTTGCCACCAACCTTTTCGATGAAGTAATGGTAGTGACCGACAGCGGGATCATTTTTTCCGAGATCACGTCACATGGCGGAAAAGCCATAATGAGCATAAAAGAACACGAAAGTGGCAGCGACCGCATTGCTGAAGCTGTTGCCGGGATGCCTGCCCGTGCCGGTATGAACGGGGAAGTTGATATTGTGGTGAACGTACAGGGCGACGAGCCCTTTGTACAAAAAGAGCCGCTGGAAAAATTGTTGCAGGTATTCCATGATGAAAAAGTACAGGTGGCTTCGCTGATGCAGGTATTAAAAGAACAACAGTTCATTGATGACCCCAATTATGTAAAGGTTGCGGTAGATAAGAACAACAATGCTTTATTTTTCAGCCGCAGCCCCATTCCATATCACCGCGATAAACTCACCTCTCCTGTTTATTACGAACACGTGGGTGTATATGCATTTCGCAAACAGGCTTTATTGAATTTCACCAACTGGCCCATCACCCCGCTTGAAGCTGCAGAAAAAATAGAATGCCTGCGCTATTTGGAAAACGGCGTTTCCTTAAAAATGGTTGTTACAGAATATATGGGTGTGGAGATAGATACGCCGGAAGACCTGGTAAGGGCAGCTTCGCTGCTGAAGGCCTAACCACAAAGTCCACGAAGGTTTTTTCACAAAGATCACTGAGAAAGTTCCCTAAGATTTATCATTTTTTGTATGCTTCTTTGTGGTAAACAAAAACAATGGCTTATAGAACTATTTCTGCTGAGTTAAACGAATTGTCTTCTGAAATGATTGGATTGGCAATTAAAGTTCACAATGCTCTTGGTCCGGGGCTCCTTGAGTCATCTTATAAAGAATGCCTCTACTACGAAATATTAAATACTGGTCACTTTGTGGAAAAGGAAAAGGCTCTCCCGCTAATATATAAAACCATCAATCTCGACATAGGATATAGGATAGACCTATTAGTGGAGAAGAAATTAATCATTGAAATTAAATCAACAGAGTCGCTCAACGATATTCACACAGCCCAGGTACTTACGTATTTGAAACTTTCCGGTAACCGCATAGGGCTGCTCATAAATTTTAATGTTAAATTGCTGAAAGAAGGCATCAGGCGACTTGTATTGTAACTTTGTGATCTTCGTGTACTAACTTCGTGTTCTCTGTGGTTAAACAATAATTTATGAGTTTTCGCAATTTTAAAATGGTAGGCTATGTTGTTTATGGCCGGGGCGCATTTAACCAGTTAGATGAAATCCTGGCACCGCGTCGTAATGCAGCGGCGCCCATGATCTTCCTGGTCGATCATTATTTCGAAGGAAAGGCATTAGCCGGTCGTGTACCCATACGTGGAAACGATAAAATAATTTTTGTTGACGTAACCTACGAACCCAAAACAACTTATGTTGATAAACTGGCCAACGAATTAAAAGAAGAGTTTGGAACCGTTAGCGGTGTTATAGGCATTGGCGGAGGTTCGGCAATGGACCTTGCAAAGGCAGTTTCATTAATGATGAATAATCCCGGCAGTAGTGCCGACTACCAGGGGTGGGACCTCGTTAAAAATGCGGGTGTTTATAAAGCAGGTATTCCTACACTCAGCGGAACAGGTGCCGAGGTAAGCCGCACTACGGTACTTACCGGACCGACAAAAAAACTGGGTATGAACTCCGACTTCACGCCATTTGACCAGATCGTTCTGGATCCCGAACTAACAGCTGATGCCCCGGCCAACCAGCGCTTCTATACCGGCATGGATTGTTATATTCATTGCATTGAAAGTTTGAACGGCACTTATTTGAACGAGTTCAGCAAAAGCTATGGCGAAAAAGCCCTGCAGCTTTGCCGCGAAGTATATGTAAATAAGCCTGCCCGACTAGGTCATTCAGGCGGGAATGGCTGGGATACTGACAGCGATGATAAACTCATGATGGCTTCTTATGCCGGGGGAATGAGTATTGCCTACAGCCAGGTTGGTGTGGCACACGCGGTAAGTTACGGACTGAGCTATTTACTGGGCACCAGGCACGGTATTGGTAATTGCATCGTGTTTGATAAGCTGGAAGAATATTATCCCGAAGGCGTAAAAGAATTCAAATACATGGTTGAAAAGAACAACATCGATATCCCGAAAAATGTTTGCGCCGGGTTAAGCGACGAGGACTTTGATAAAATGATCAACGTATCACTTGGCATGAAGCCACTTTGGGAAAATGCATTGGGGAAGGATTGGGAAAAACAGATGACCAGGGAAAGACTGAGGAGATTGTATGAGCAGTTGTAATTGATCTTTTGGGATATAACGTAAAAAAGAAAATCAAGACCCAACTACAGAACTTTGTGACCTTTTGTTTTTCCATTTTTGTGACGGCACAATTTTCCTTTTTTTGAAAAGGGCACAATTGCAAATTAATCTTCTTTTGCACCTATATACTTTTTTGCCTCCGGAACCATCTCAGCCCGGCAGGAACATGAAAACTCCTGTGTAATGTGTTCTTTTTGATCCAGCCTCCACTCTGTTAAAGATTTTAACCTTCCTTTAAAATCCTGTTAATACTTTTTTTGCAAATAATCTTTGAAATTAGCTGGCGTTTCCAATATTCACTAAGCCCCCAACGGTACATGAAAAATCTACTCTTACTATTTACACTGGCAGGCCTGTCGGTTAGCGCAAGCTCATTTACTCCTATTGAAAAAAATCCTGTTAAGCCCGGCGCCAATAAGCTGGTATACCCTGTGTCAGGAAAAAAATCAAAGGTTGGCGGCTTCTTCGGCGATTACCGCAACGGCGGCCGTTCGCACAAAGGAGTGGATATCTACGCCAAAAGAGGAACGCCCGTGGTGGCCATTTGCGATGGGATCATTACTTCCACCGCAACCGAAAAGCTGGGCGGCAAAACGATACGCCTGAAGGCTGCGGATTATACATGGTCGGCCTACTATGCCCACCTTGACAAGCTCAATGTCCGCGTGGGACAGTATGTTCAAAAGGGCGAGACCATCGGCACGATCGGCAATACCGGAAATGCCAAACGCAAGGCCGCCCACCTGCACTTCGGTATCTATGGCGGCGGGCGGGCGGTGAATCCATTGCCCTATGTGAAGAACTCTAAAAAGATCCTGAATCCCGGTCCTGTTGCATCAAATAAAAAGAACAATAAGAAAACCGGGCAGCCGCAAATGGTTTCCCGCTCATTAGCCGGTGATAAGGAACCGGTAAAGACTAATACATTGAACACCCGAATGCCGGGCGTTCAAACCACAGGTATGGTACCCGGCGAACCTGCCTGGAAAAAGATCCGCGTGTACCAGGATGCTAAAGGCAGTTATTATGTTACCAGGAGTATGAACGTGGTGAGGATGGAGAACGGCAATACCAAAACTATAGGCAAATGGAAGAACCAGGATGACGAAGAATATCCTGCCTATATCACCTTGAAAAACAAAAAATTGCTGTATATCTATAAAGATGGCACAATATTGAGCCAGGCAGGAGACGAGATCGGCGCTGTGAATTAGATCAGAAAGGAGCCGAAGTTTCACCGTCTTTTTTTTATAATCTTTTTGTCACAACCCTATAATAGTTTCTTAAAAACTATGGTTATAGTAAAATAAGGTTTTACTCTTCCCACTTCAATATCCAAACTTCTTTTGAGGGTAATGGCTTTCTTTCCTGTAGCGACCTTATAAAGCTAAGGACTATCTGTGTATAGATAAAAATGTAAGTAGTAATACGGAACAAAACGATCCCGGTCAATAGCAGCACCAGGTTGAAAAAAATTACCAGTGAGTAAGCCATATCCGAAGGGAATAGGTTGCAAATGACCGCCTGTAATATTGATTGAATCATTTTCACGTTACTTTCTTTTGATACTGGTAGTTCTAAAACAATGCCACCTACTGAAAAATTGAAAAAGAAAATCCACAAAAAGAAAAAGGTTTGTGTTCAGCGCGGAATGTATATGAATGAATTAACAATTGGGGTAATCATGCCATAGCTGTAGAGCAAAGACCTCGTAACTTACAAATACTTCACAGATCCGTTTTTCATTCCCTGTTACCGGGATGCCCGTGTTGTAGATTTATGACCACGAATGATCAACCTGATATGACCACAGATCATTTTATTTATGTGTTCTGCGCATTCCCGGGTTTTCTCTCTCCCGAAAAATGTTGTTTCTTTAATGAAATGATACAGGAACAATTTGCCAGGCGGGCCGTGGAGATCTTAAAGACCGATAATGCTGTTACCGGCCTCGCAGCTGCAGGCTCATGGATCAGCAATGAATTGGATGAGTTTTCCGATTTAGACCTCATCCTGGTTACTAAAGAAAAGATATCTGCAGACAAAACAAAAATGCTTGCTTATGCCCGCAGGCTTGGAGACCTGCTAACAGGGTTTACAGGAGAGCATGTGGGTGAACCAAGGGTTTTGATCTGTTTATTTGATAACCCTTTGTTACATGTCGACATTAAGTTTGTGACATTAAAGGAATTTGAAGACCGCATTGAAACGCCGGTGATCTTGTTGGATAAAGAAGGTCAGCTGGAAAACACTCTTTCGCGGTCAACGCCCAAATTTCCTTACCCTGAATACCAGTGGATAGAAGACCGCTTCTGGACCTGGGTTCATTATGCACTGGTTAAGATCGGCCGGGGCGAGTATTTTGAAGCGCTTGACTTTTTTAGCGCCCTGCGAAGTATGGTGCTGGGCCCTTTGCTTCATATTAAGAATGGCAATTTACCTAAAGCTGTTAGAAAAATAGAAAGCCAGGTAACCAGGGAGGATCTCGATCAATTACTCAGGACCCTGCCTGCTTACGATAAGATTTCTTTAATCAATGCACTGGAACAAACCATTTCTCTTTACCGTGATCTTAGAAGATCCCTGTTTACTAAAGAAGTTATTCTTCAAACAAGGGCCGAGGAAAAAGTGATGCAATACCTTGATGAAATAAAGTGAATTTATAATTCAGCTAATAGTTCCGGCAACTTCTTAAGCACATGCAGGCAAACATATAACCAGCTGCCGCCAACAACAAATCCTGCCAGCACATCACTTACGTAGTGTACCTGCAGGTAAACCCTGCTGAAGCCAATGGCGAGGATCAGCAATATGATCACTATGCTTAGCGGAATATATAAGTTGGGGTTAATTCCTGCATTGAACAACATATGCAGCAATAGCCCGTAAAAAGCTACCGACATCATCGCATGCCCGCTCGGGAAACTCAATCCCCTGGCCTGGAAAAGCAGGGGTGTTAGTGGCCGTTTGCGGCGAAATACCCGTTTAAGTATGAACATCAGCAACAAGCTGCTTAATGATACCAGTAATACTGCAAGGATATAATTATGCTGGTCTTTGGAAATGACGAATCCCAGGATCAAAAAGAGGTTGGAGGGAATGAGTACCTGGTGATTGCCGAGCGATGTTATCATGAGCATGAACTTGTCAAACACCGGCGTTTGCAGCAGCAGTAATCTTTTAAACACGAGCAGGTCTATTTCCTTGTGCTCTCTCAGGTGCTTCTTAAGCGTAAATACAACTGCTGCAAGAACACTTATAAAAAGTATCATGTGGAACAACAGGTCGATGCTGATATACCATACCGGGTGATTTTTGAACGGAGGGAACATGTAATAAAACTGTTTACCCTAAAATACGCAAAGTGTTTGCCACAAAGCAGACGGGGATGGTTTATTTGCGGTACCCTTAATTTATATTTGCTAAAACAGCTAACATGAAAAGCTTATTCGATCAAAACACCCACAGCGAGATCAGCAGCCGTATTAATAAGCTGGGGCCTGCTTCACAACGCCGGTGGGGAAAGATGGATGTGGCGCAAATGCTTGCGCATTGCAAGGCAGCCTTTAGTGTGCCGCTAAGCGAAAAGAAAATGCCCCGCAGTATTTTAGGGTTAATTGTTGGCTGGGCCGTAAAGAAAAAGCTATATAATGAAGACCCCTGGAAAATAAACCTGCCTACGGCGCCAAATTTTAAAATAAGGGGCAACCGGGATTTTGAAAAAGAGAAACTGGAGCTTACCGGGCTGATCGATAAATTCTACACACTGGGTCCGGGTAAGGTCGGGTTGTTTCCCCATCCTGTGTTTGGGACATATACTTCAGAACAATGGGGACAGTCGATGTACAAACATTTGGATCATCATTTGAGGCAATTCGGAGTATGATTTTTTTACCACAGAGAACACGGAGTTTTGTCACAGAGAGCACAAAGAATTTCTTAGTGTGCTTTGTGTTGCATTTCCCTTTGTGTCTTTGTGGTAAAACCGTCATAGCCTCATCAATCGGTTGGCCGCTTCTTCAAGCGTAGCTTCATTCTTGGAAAAACAAAAGCGCAATACTTTGTTGTCTTCCCCGTTCTTATAAAAAACAGAAGTGGGTATTGTTGCCACGCCGTATTCTTTTGTCAGGCGAATGGCAAAATCCTTTTCGCTTTCGTCGCTGATGCCGGCATAGCTGTACAGCTGGAAATAACTTCCGTGGGTTGGCAATGGTTTTAGTTTTGTTTGCTGCATCATTTTTTGAAAATGATCTCTTTTCTTTTGCAGGAAATTGCCCAGCTCCAGGTAATTCTCTTTCTTTCTTAAAAATTGGGTGAGCGCAAACTGTACGGGTGTATTGCAGCTAAAACTATTGAACTGGTGAACCTTCCTGAATTCTTTCATCAACGCAGGCGGCGCCACGCAATACCCCAGCTTCCATCCCGTGCAGTTATAAACTTTCCCAAATGAAAAACAAACAAAGCTTCTTTCATAGAGGTCGGGGTAGCGCAATATGCTTTCGTGCTTCATCCCGTCAAATATCAGGTGCTCATACACTTCATCACTCAAAATAAAAATGCCGGTGCCTTTTACGATCCTGTGCAATTCCTCAATATCGGTTGCGCCCAATACGCTCCCGGTAGGATTGTGTGGCGTGTTGAGCATGATGAGCTTTGTCTTTGGAGAAATTTTTTGTTGTACCTGTTGCCAATCGATCTTATAATCAGGATAGACCAATGGTATCAAAACGGGAATGCCGCCGTTGATCTCTATGTTTGGTATATAGCTGTCGTATGCGGGTTCAAAAACAATTACTTCATCGCCGGGTTGTAAAATGGCAGTGAGCGCAGTGTATATGGCATATGTGCCACCCGGTGTAATGGTGATCTCTGTTTCAGGATCAATACCTGAATCATAAAGACCAGCTATCTTTTCTGCAACAGCAGCCCGCAATGCAGGCAGGCCGTTCATATGGGTGTATTGGTTATGGCCGCTTTGCATGGCTTTGTTCACCAATGCGATCAATTCTTCACTCATTTGATAATCGGGAAAACCCTGGCCGAGGTTAATGGCTTTGTGTTCATTGGCCAGAACACTCATTACGGTAAAAATGGTGGTGCCCACATCGGGCAACTTACTTTTAATGGCAGGTATCAACAGCAGGTTTATTTAATTCAACTTATAAATACTTATCACCCTTGCTTCTTTTTATCTCGGCAACATATTCCTTTATTTCCTGTTCTTTATTTTTTCTGCAGATGAGCAGCACGTCTTTTGTGTCGACCACGATAAAATCATCAAGCCCCTGCAATACCACCAGCTTCTTATTATCGGCATGAACGATATTTTTTGTTGCGTCAATAACAACAACATTATTTCCGGCAACGGCATTATCCAGATAATCTTTTCCCAGGTTATCATAAGCGCTGCCCCAGGTACCCAGGTCACTCCAGCCGAAGGATGATGGAATGATGTACACGTTATCTGCCTTTTCCATTACGCCGTAATCAATGGATATATTTACACACTGCGGGTA
>Ga0193706_1000487_pt1 | contig 22986 bp, 21 predicted proteins | sample U3c1metaG_FD_160130 | JGI IMG/M metagenome (GOLD analysis project Ga0193706, IMG submission 160130) | Soil microbial communities from a riparian zone of the East river system, Colorado, United States - U3c1 | ecosystem: Environmental > Terrestrial > Soil > Riparian zone | place: USA: East River... | reverse complement strand
GCCGCCGGAATGCCGAGATCCAATATAGTGCGGGCCTCGTCCGCCCGGCCCGCGAGCGCCAGTGCCCCGGCATAATCGGCCGGTGAGGGATCGCTGTACGGCGAGACCCGCACCTGGAGCCCCCCGATCGTGGTGCGGAGCTCCTCCTTGTCCGGCGACAAGGCCATTCGGAGTATCGGAGGCGGAAGGCTGTCGCCGAATTGCAGCGCGTCCTCGAGAAGCCCGATCCGGAGAAGCTTCGTCAGCTTGTAGCGGGCGGCAGTCGCGTGAACGCGGTCGCGCGCCGCCTCCTCGACCTGATCGAGAAAGCCCCGGCCGAGCAGCATGTCCGCGGCGGCAAGCTCCGCATCCGGATCGTTGCCGGTCCAGTTCAATGCGACGAAGGAGAGTGCGGGACGCGCCTTGACCGAGCTTTCGAGCGCGGCCGCAAGGGCCTCGCTGCTCACGCAACTCGCGGCGACGGCCCAGAGATCGGCCTCGGAATCGCGCGATCCGCTCATCAGCAGGTCGACGTCATCGCGCCCGCAGCCATTCTCCGCGACGTTGTCAAGCACGGACCCTGCAATCATGAGGGCGACAGGGGCTCGATCGGCCGTGGTCACCAGGCGCAATGCGCGCGCCCTCAGAGCGCCTTTCTTCTCATCCCGATACTGATACTTCTGCATGTCGCGGAGCATCTGGACGGCCTCCTCGAACGCGCGGTCCGAAAGACCGTATTTCGCGGCGATCCTCCGCCGCCCGGGCCGATCGCGTTCCTGGAGCGCGCCGGCCTCGGCGATGAAGTCGCCGAGCGTGGGAGCGTAGGTGGTGTGGGGCTTCCACAGGCCGGGGGCCTCCGCCTCCTCGACTGTCTCCACACCCTGCGCGTCGCCGGTGGCCTCGAGCAGCGACGCTACCGCCTCGAGTTCGGTCTCTTCGGCAGAATCCTTTGCCTTCGGCGAAGCCGCGTGAGTCGCGCTCAACAGGCTCGCGGCGATCGCGACGGTGGCGGCCTGGACGATTCGATTTCGCACTGCATCCCCCGGCGGTTTCGGTCGGCGAGGAGGCTATCAGCTTTTCCGTACTTGGCCAGATGCTTGGAGAGCGCGCGCCGGCGCGAGCGCAGGGTGACCGTTCCTCCGGTACAGTCTAGATGGAAGCATGCGACGTTTCCTGGCCCTGCTCGCCCTGCTCTCCCTAGCCGCCTGCGGGAAGGAAGAGTCGGCACCGGCGCCCAAGGCCGGCGAGCCCGACATTCCGGCGCCTTCCGCCGCGCCGCAGCCCGTGCCTCCGGAGCCCGATGCCGCCGAGAAGGAGAACAGCGCCGACGCGGCGGAGCTTCTCCGCTCCTACTATGCCGCGATCGAGCGAGGCGATTTCGAGGCGGCGGCGCGGATGCGGTCCGACAAGGATACCGACCCCGAGCGGCTGGCCGACAATTTCAAATCCTATGAGAGCTACAAGGTCCAGGTCGGGCGGCCGACCCGGCCGACCCGATCCGGCGGATATCTGTTTGTCGACGTGCCCGTGATGATCACCGGAAGCTACAAGGGCGGGAAAACGTTCGGAAGCGGCGGGCGGGTGACGATGCGCCGCGCCGCCGAGGGCGGCGGCTGGCGGGTTTATACGGGGTAAGACGCCTCGCGGAGCCGATCCGGAACTCTTGCCCCGTCCGTCACGTTGATGTTATGTTGTCTCATCTCAGAAGGAGGCGGCTATGCGGATGCGGACTGTGCCTTTCCCGAACCAGATGGACTCCGAGCCGATCGGCGATCTCAACACCACGCCCCTGATCGACGTGATGCTGGTGCTTCTGGTCATGTTCATCGTCACCATTCCGATCGCGACCCACAAGGTGAAGCTCGACCTTCCGACCGTGCCGGGCGAGCTCGAGCCGCGGGTGTTCCGGCTCGACATGGATTCGGCCGGTCGCCTGCGCTGGGACGGGGCGCCGCTCCCTGAGTCGCAGCTTCCGCTTCGGCTTGCCGCCGTTCGCGACGCGCCGAACGCGACGCTCGAGTTTCGTGCGGACGGGGAGAGCCGCTATGAGGATTTCGACCGCGTCCTCGTCGTGCTGAAAAGGGCACGGATTTCCAGCCTGGGACCGGTCGGCAATGAAAGGTTCGCCGGGCTGGACTAGGGCGAGGATGCAACGGATATGCGGGCGAGCGAGTTGGGAGCGTGAAGGAATGAAGATGCGGATTGCCGGAATATTGCTCGTCGCCGCTTTGGCGCTCGCCGCCTGCGAGGATGGGACGCCCGAGCAGAACATAGTCTCCGTGCGCGCCGCCAATCCGACCTCGGACAATCTGAAGGCGCTCGATCCGCTCTATCGCCATCTCGGCCTGTGGCGGGGGATCCGCTACAATCACGGCACCTGCAAAAAGGTCGACCGGGGCGCCTATCAGCAGGAATATAAGAATATGGCGATGTGGACCGCGCATTGCACCGACAGCGGCGACTGGGCGGTGTTCATCGCGCCCGATGCCACGGTCCAGTCGGCGAAATGCTCGGATGCCGAGTCGCTTCGGCTGCCGGCCTGCAAGCCGATCCCGGAAACGCCGGCTAAGACCGAGAAGGCTCCAGCTCCGTAAAGTCGTATTTGTCTCGGATGCGGGCGTTGAAGAAACGGCCCTTTGAGAAAGCGGCGCGGAAGCGATCGACCGTTTCCGGCGGGACGTCGCGATAGCAGTAGACCCGGCCGGTCGTGAAGGTGACGGTCAAGGCCTGATCTTCGGGATCGTAATCGAAGCAACGGATCACCGTGGAGGGCATCAGCTCTCTCCCGCCCCTACGTCCAGTATCTCGATCGGGATGGTGCGGCCGCCGGCGGAAAGCTCGACCGTGTCGCCGGGCTCGCCCTCCTCGAGCGCCCGGGCGAGCGGCGACGTCCAGGCGATCCGGCCGGAATCCGGATCGGCCTCGTCCTCGCCGACGATCAATATCTCGCTTTCCTCGCCCTCACGGAGGATTCGGACGCGTGCGCCGAAGCCTGCCACCTCGGGCGCGGGATCGGGGGCGACGAGCTGGGCGCTCGCCCGGCGGGCAAGCCAGTAATTGAGATCGCGGCGCAAGAGCGCGACCTGCTGCTCGCCGGGCTCAGCGGCGAGGGCGGCTTCGAGCTTCTCCACCTCCTCGTCGATCAGCCGGGCGCCGTTCGGAGTAACAAGGTTGGGCGCGCTGCTGACCGGCCGCTCGAGCGGGGGCGGCGGCGGGGCGCTGTCATCCTCCTTGACGAAGGCGCGGCTCATTATTGCATTCCTTTCCGGAGCGGCGAGCGCGCTTCTCAATCGCGCTCGCCGCTCCAGCTTGTTGCCGCATCGTTTTTGCGAAAAACCGGTTCCCACTTTTCCGCACGATACTCTGGCGCGATAACGCTCGATGGGGCGGAAGGCTCAGTCGGCGCAGGCCTGCTCCATCTGCGCTTCGTGCTCGCCGGGCTCGTCGGCGGGCAAAGCCGGCCCCTCACCGCTGCCGTCGGTCTCGGTCCTTATCTCGAAACCGCGCATCAGGGTGCGGTGGACAGGGCAGCGGTCGGCGATCTCGAGCAGGCGGGCCGCGCGCTCGGCTTCGAGCGGCGCGTCGAAGCTGATTCGCCGCGTGAACAGGTCGCTCGGCGGGGCTTCGCCGTCGCCCGGAACGAGCGAATGGGCGACTGCGACCTCGAAGCCGGGAAGCTCCCATTTCTTGCGATCGGCGTAGAGGCGCATGGTCATCGAGGTGCAGGCGGCAAGCCCGGCGCTGAGCAGCTCGAACGGGGTCGGGCCGGTGTCGGCGCCGCCGACCGCCGCCGGCTCGTCGGCGAGGATCGGACCGCCGCGAACAGCGATCCGGGTCTGGAATCGGCCCTCGCCGGTCGCCCGGGCGCGCACCGAAGTGTCACCGGTTTCGAATTGGCCCAAGGCCATAATGCCCTCCTCAATCTCTTGCATTCAGGCTGTAGGCCGATCGGGAGGGGGCGAACAGGGACGGAGCACGGAGGCGCGGTCTCAGCGTCGCTTCGGCCGCGCGGCCCGGGTCCACACCTGCTGCTTGCACACATAGCCGCCCATTCCGCAGCCCTCGATCTGGAGCCGGTCGCGGCCGATCTGGGTCATGGTGGCGGGGACGGTGATTCCGACGTCGGGGATGAACGCCTGCCCCTGCCAGGTGCCTTCGCCGGCAGGGCGGAAATCGCTCAATATCTCCATTCCGACCAGCCTGCCCGTGCCGGCCGCCCGGGCCTTTTCCTGGGCCGAACGCGCCGCCGAGACGACCTTGCCGCAGATCGCCCGTCCGCAGCGCGCGGTGCGCACGGTGACGGTGCCTTTGGGATTGATCCAGGTGCCGATGACGGGATCGGCGCTCGCCTGCGCGGGCGCGGCGGCGAGGAGTAGGGACGCAAGCAACATGAACATGGATGCTCCATAGGATTGGAATCGGGCGATCCGAAGGCAACGAATGTCGCGGGCGATTGGATGCGCCTGCGCTGCCCTCTTCTTCCCATGGGCGCGGGCCGAAGACATGCTATGCACGCCCGCCGGGCTCGGGGGACAATCGGGCCGGCGCAGGAGAGCGGAGGTGCCGAATGGCAATCGAGGACCATGTAGACCTGAACGGATTCATCGACGGGGTGACGAGGCGAAATCCGGGTCAGCCCGAATTCGTCCAGGCGGTCACCGAGGTCGCCCAGGACATTTTCGAGTTCATCGAGGACAAGGAGCAATATCACCGCTGGCAGATATTGCGGCGGATCGCCGAGCCGGATCGGGTGATAAGCTTCCGGGTCGTCTGGCAGGACGACAACAACAATATCCGCGTCCAGCGCGGCTACCGGGTCCAGAACAACAATGCGATCGGGCCTTATAAGGGCGGGATACGATTCCACCCTTCGGTCAACGAGAGCATCCTCAAATTCCTGGGCTTCGAGCAGACCTTCAAGAACGCCCTGACCGGCCTTCCAATGGGCGGTGGCAAGGGCGGCGCCAATTTCAATCCCAAGGGCAAGAGCGACCATGAGGTGATGCGCTTCTGCCAGAGCTTCATGACCGAGCTCTACCGCCATATCGGCGCCGACGTGGACGTGCCGGCGGGCGACATCGGGGTCGGCGGCCGCGAGATCGGCTATATGTTCGGCCAGTACAAACGCATCACCAATCAGTTTACCGGCGTGCTGACCGGCAAGGCGCTGGAATATGGCGGCTCGCTGATCCGGACCGAGGCAACCGGCTATGGCGCGGTCTATTTCCTCCAGAACATGCTCGAGCGGATCGGCAATTCAGTCGAGGGCAAGACGGCCGTGATCTCGGGCTCGGGCAATGTCGCGACCCATGCGGCGGAAAAGGTCGTTCAGCTCGGCGGTAAGGTCGTCACTCTCTCGGATTCCGAAGGTTTCATCCACGATCCGGACGGGATCGATCAGCAGAAGATCGACTGGGTGAAGCTTCACAAGACGAGGCGGCGCGGTCGGATCTCCGATTATGCCGCGGAATATAAGGGCGCCACCTTCCATGCCGGGAAGAGGCCATGGTCCGTGCCCTGCGAGGTCGCCCTCCCCTGCGCCACCCAGAACGAATTGCTCGGCGACGACGCGCGCACCCTGGTCGCCAATGGCTGCATCGCGGTTGCCGAAGGCGCCAACATGCCGACCGATCTCGAAGGCGTTCACGTCTTCAAGAAGGCGCAAATCCTCTACGCCCCCGGAAAGGCCGCCAATGCCGGCGGAGTGGCGGTGTCCGGCCTTGAGATGAGCCAGAATTCGGCGCGGATCAGCTGGAAGGAAGCCGAGCTCCAGGCGATGCTCCACACCATCATGCAGGACATTCACGACCGCTGCGTGACCTACGGGTGCACGGCGGGATCGGACCATGTCGATTATGTGCGCGGGGCGAACATAGCGGGGTTCAAGAAGGTTGCCGATGCGATGCTGGCGTTCGGGGTCGTCTGAGGCGCAGCGCCCGAGACTAAGGAGGGAATTGCGCAGCAATTCCCGAGTTAGGCGAGGAAAAGCGCAAGCCCGGCCGGCGGGTCAGCGCAGCTGAGCCCGACCGACGGCGAGGCCGCCCTCGCCGTCGCTGCTCGGGTTGATCACAGTCTCATCGATTTCGTGTAAAAGCGCCCTAGCTTCGCGTCTCTTTGCAAATGCTGATGTCGCTCTTGGGATCATAGCGGCACCGATAGCCGCATTCGTAGTCGGCTCGGTCTGGGTTTGGTAGTTGCCGCATCCGATTAATCGCGGCTTGTTGGCAGCTCTCGAAGGTAGTGAATCCCTCAATACGCTCGGACACCATCAGGTCTGGCGCGTTTGGATATATCCAAGCCGTCCATTCCTTAGGTCGATCATCGCAGCCCGCCAGCAAGAGCGCCAGTAGGAAGGTTCGGATCACTCCGATCTCTCAGGTGTCTTAGTTTTGGTAGTCTGCCGCACCCGTAACGGCTTGTGCTTCTCTGGAGGTGTCGCCAGCATGCCTCGGAGAACATCGTCCTCTTCGATTTGATCGGTACCTGACATGCCTAGCGCCCCTAACAGAGTCGGCGGTGTTCTTCAAAGGATCGACCACTATCCTGACCATCTAAGAGCTATCGGACTCGTAATAACCGAATTCGGAGGCCTGGAAGGCCGCTTGTGCATCTTACTCTGGGAACTGCTTGGTGACGCTAACAAAGGTTCCGCAGTGTTCTGGTCGTTGGGCAACTCGAAAGCGCGCTGCGATGTAGTCCGAGGTGTTGCCGGTGAAACACTGATCGGAGACGAATGGGCGCCGCTAAGAGCCGAAATTAACCGAGTGGTTGGGAAGGTTCGCAAGGCGGCCGAAAAGCGCAATGATCTCGCCCATGCCCAATGGGGCACACCTTACGAAAAAGCCGAAAATCCGTTCACGACGATCGAGCGACCGGCCACTAAGGATGGCCTCTATCAGCGTCGATGGACCGTGCAGCAGCTAGAGGCGATAGCAGAAGAGATCGCTGAAGCGGACAGGCATGTCACCAACGTTACGCATCTGCTAGTTTATATCCGAGAGCCTGAGAGTAGGGCTATTTACGACGAACAGCGTCACGCTACGGAAGCGAACGAAGCATACTTCCGCAGACTTCTGCCACCCCGGTTTCTGGATCATCCGCAGGGCTGATCTCGCAGGCGGCCGCGCCGTTCCCGAATCAAGTCCGGGACAGGCCGGCCTCGCTGTCGGTCGGTTTCGGCCGGTGCAACCCGGCCGACCCGCCGTCCGCAGTTACGGTGCCAGTTTACTAAATGCACCAAACCGATAGGCCATGCCCAGCGTGGCAATCGCCGCCCACGCTTCGCTGAGTGCGCTGTCTACGAGACAGCTACATCGGCTCGATCCAAATCCCCTCGAGCAGGACCGCGCTGAACGCGGCGAACGGGACGCCGTTCAGGCGCGGGTCGGACTCGAATCGGACGGCGCTGATGCCCGCCGAAGCCGACCCTTCGAGCTCGACGAAATATTCCGGGACGTCGACGTAGCTTCCGAGCAGCTCGCGGTGCTCGCTGTCGAGCGCCTTTCCCGCCGCATCCAGCGCCGTGGCCGTCCAGGCCGGGAACGTGATTCCGCTTTCGGTCGCGGCGAACAGGCGCGGGAGGAGCAGGCGGACTCGAGCCACCGGGCGCGGCAGGACCAAAGTGAAGGATGCCGGCCCATTGCCGGTGCCGGACTGGGTGAGGACGTTCGGGCTGACGGTGGGGGTGAATGCCCTGCCATCGTACAATTGGCTCGTGTTGAAGAACACGACTTCGGACGAGGCCGGCGAGACGTCCCGGATCTCGACCGGTATCGTACCCTCCCTCAGATAGCGCTCGGCCGGCGCCCGCAGATCGAACGACACGCCGGTCGGAATGGTGGCGAAATCGCGGATCGGAACCGCCCGAAGGAAGGAGATCGGGATGTCCGGCCCGGTCCCGACCGGTTTAGGCGGAGCGGCGACCGGCCCGACGAAGGTGAACTCGCCGACCATCTTGGTGCTTTCCCACGGTTCCTGAGCGCTGCCCGTCATCTCCTTCACGATGAGTCGGACGTTGCGGAACAATATCTCGATCGGCACGCCGGGCTTGAGCATTTCGGCGGACAGAGCGGCCGCATAGGGGCTGTTCTCGCCGTCGCCGTCCAAAGCGGTCTCGCCGGGCCCGGAGGAATAAGCGATGAGCGCGCCTCCCTCGAACGAGCCGGCTTTGGCCTTCATCTCGGCCAGGCCGAGCGGGAGGCCCATTCGGCGCGGAAGCGGGCTGTTGCGGCATGCGTCGAGAATGAGGATGCCCCGGTGCCCGGTCGCCTCGCTCAACCGGTCGACGATCGAGTCGGCGGCGACGGCGTGGAGCGGGATATCCTCCTGCGTGGCGAGCGGAGCGCCGATCGGGACGAGATAGTTGATGCCGTAATATTGGAGCCCGTGGCCGGCGTAGAAGAAGAGGGCGGTCGTCTCAGTCCCCGCCCGGTTCACGCGCTCGCCGAGCCGGGCGATCGCGGCCTCCATTCCCTGGCGGTCCAGGTCGGTCTGAAGGTCGACATCGAAACCGGCCTGGCGCAGGGTCGCGGCGATCTTGCCGGCGTCATGGATCGGATTGTCCAGATGCCCAAGCCGCGTATCGTAGCCGGAATTGCCGATCACCAAAGCGACCCGCGGCTCGGCCATGGCGCTCGTTGCGGCGAGAAGCCACAGGCACAATAGAGCCCGTATCGTCAGCAGCCGCATCGGGCGCCTCCCCTCCCTTCCTGCTCCATAGCAAGAAGCGGCGCGATGGGCGACGTGGCATTGCGATTGAAGAAGCCCACCCCTCGATCCCCTCCCGGAAATCCGGAAGGGGAGGATCCGGGGCAGGAGACGACGACGAGGGTGGCCGCGCCGTTTCCGGATCAAGTCCGGGACAGGCCGGCCCTGCGGGACGCGGGTTCGGCAGGGGCGATCCGTCGTCCGGGCCGGCGCTGATCCGCGCCTAAGCCGAAATTCGCCGAAGCGAATTTCGGCCTGGTCTTGGGCGCTTCCTGAACAATCGGGAGCTTTTCGATACAGACCGAGTTCAGCCCATTTCGGGCACCGGCGCCCCAACCAAAACCAAAAACAAGGTATGAGTGGCGTGAAAATCAGTTTGCTTCTGGCCGGCGTTGCCGCCGTTTCCCTTCAGGCTCCCGCCTTCGCGCAGGACGCCCCACCCCCGCCGCCCGAGGCGCCCGCCGACGCTCAAGCGACCGAGGCTGCCGCCGCCGATCAGGCGCCAGGGATGACCGACGACGAAGCGCTCGACGCCGAGTTCGCCGACGAGGAAGGCGAGGAGATCGTCGTCACCGGCACGCGCGAGCGCGGTGCGGTGGTCGGCGACATCGATCCCGAGCTCCAGCTCGACCGGCGCGACATCAGGGCGCTGGGCGCGGGCAGCATCTCCGAATTGCTCGACGCGATCGCGCCGCAGACCCGAAGCGGCCGCGGACGCGAGGGCGGACGGCCGATCACCCTTCTCAACGGTCGGCGAATCTCCGGCTTCTCGGAGATACGCGACATCCCGCCCGAGGCGATCGAGCGCGTCGACATCCTCCCCGAGGAAGTTGCGCTCAAATATGGCTATCGCGCCGACCAGAGGGTGGTGAACATCGTCCTGAGGCGCCGATTCCGGGCGGTGACGGCGGAGGCCAATGGCGGTCTCGCCACCGCCGGGGGACGCGCGACCTACGGCGTCGACCTCAACATGCTTCGGATCGACCGTGCCGGGCGGATCAGCCTCGATGCGGAATATCAGCATGCCGATCCCCTGTTCGAGAGCGAGCGCGACATCATCCAGGCGACTCCGGTCGTCGTGGATCTCGGCGACTTCCGAACTCTCCTCTCGGCGACCGATCAGGTCACTTTGGGCGGGACCGTCAACCGGACCGTTTTCGGCGACGTCTCGGCGACCCTCAACGGCCGCTTCGACGCGAACGAGAGCCTGAGCTTCCTCGGCCGCCGGGGCACGAGCGGCGACGCCCTGACCCGCGAGAGCCAGACTCTGGCCGGCCATCTGGGTCTCGCGCTCAACGGCGACATCTCTCCCAAATGGCGCTGGTCGGGGATCGCCAATTACGACCGAAGCAGCACCGACACATCGACCGAGACCCAGATCGGGCGCGACCGCTCCGAGAGCCTGTCGCAGGTGGGAAGCGCCGAGCTGACCGCGAGCGGCCCGGTGTTCAAGCTTCCGGCCGGCGACGTGAACGCGAGCCTGCGGGCCGGCGCCGACGCGCGCAGCCTGGAGAGCGAGACTGTCCGCGGCGGGCTGGCGCAGAACCGCGATCTTTCGCGCCAGCACGGCTCTTTCCAGGCCAACCTCGATCTTCCGATCGCCAGCCGCCGCCGCGACATATTGCAGCCGCTCGGCGACCTCTCGATCAATTTCAACGCCGAGTTCGAGCATTTCTCGGATTTTGGCGGGCTTCGCACATTGGGCGCCGGCCTGAACTGGTCGCCGATCAAGCAGCTCGACGTCATAGCCTCGGTGACCGACGAGGACGGAGCGCCCTCGATGCAGCAATTGGGCGATCCGGTCCAGGTCACGCCCAACGTGCGCGTGTTCGATTTCATCCGCGGCGAGACGGTGGACATAGACCGGATCGAGGGCGGCAATCCCGGCCTCGCCGCCGACAATCGGCGCGTGTTCAAGCTCGGGATGAATTTGAAGCCGTTCGACGAGAAGGACCTCAATCTCAGCGTCAATTATACGAAGAGCCGGATCCTGAACCCGATCGCCTCCTTCCCGACCGCGACGGCTGAGATCGAGGCGGCCTTTCCAGAGCGCTTTACGCGCGACGCCAACGGCCAGTTGCTGCGAATCGACAGCCGGCCGGTCAATTTCGCCCGCTCCGACCGACAGGAATTGCGCTGGGGGATCAATTTCTCGAAGCCGATCGGCCCGCAACCGCCCCCCGGCGGCTTCCGGGGCCGCGGCGGGGCCGCGGCCGGCGCGGCCGGCGGAGCGACGCCCGGCCAAAGCGGCGGCCAGGCCGCGCCGGGCGGCGCCCCGCAGGGCGGCGGTCAGGGCCAGGGCGCGGCCCAGGGCGGACGGCGTTGGCAAGGCGGCGGAGGCGGAGGCGGTGGAGGCTTCCGCGGCGGCCGCGGCGGCGGCGGTTTCGGCGGCGGCCGCGGCGGCCGGATCCAGCTCGCTCTCTACCACAATTGGCGGATCGAGGACCGGATCCAGATCCGCGAGGGTCTTCCCGAGCTCGACCTCCTGAACGGATCGGCGGTGGGCAGCCGCGGCGGCCAGCCCCGCCACGAGCTCGAGTTCCAGGCGGGAATCTTCAAGAACGGTCTCGGCGCCCGGCTGACCGGCAACTGGCAGAGCGGGACGACCGTCGACGGCCGCCCGGACGGGCTGGGCGGCACGACCGGCGACCTTCGCTTCTCCGATTTCACCACGTTCAACCTCCGCCTGTTCGCCGATCTCGGCCAGCAGCGCGGCCTGGTGCGCAAGCATCCCTGGCTGCGCGGAACCCGGATCACGCTCAGCGTCGACAATCTGCTCGACAGCCGCCTGCAGGTCCGGGACGAGACGGGTCAGACTCCGCTGAGCTTCCAGCCCGGCTTCGTCGACCCGCTCGGGCGGTCGGTGCGGCTGAGCGTGAGGAAGCTGTTCTTCTAGGCGAAGCGCCCAAGAATAAGCGTGAAATTGCGAAGCGATTTCGCGCTTATTCCAGGATGAGCGCGAGACCGGCCGACGGGTGGACGCAGTCCAGCCCGATCGACGGCGCCGCCGCCCGCGCCGTCGCCACGCGAATTGGGTGCACTGTCACTGAAATTATTCCCTCATTCCAGCGCATGCTGGAATCCATGCTGACTCAGCGCCCTGCTCGGAACCAGCTTGGATCCCAGCATCCGCTGGGATGACGGTTTGGGCGGAGATTTACGCTTGCCTCTCCATCACCTCCCGGCCACCTTCCAGCCCGCGCAAGGGGAGGCGGAATGGCAAGCACGGCAGCGGACACGACACCAGGCGAGCGGCGCCAGAGCGACCGCCTCGTCATCCTCGCCTCGTCGCTCGGCACCGTGTTCGAATGGTATGATTTCTACCTGTACGGGCTACTCGCGACGATCATCTCGGCGCAATTCTTCTCGGGCGTGAACGAGACGACCGGGTTCATCTTCGCCCTCGCCGCCTTCGCCGCGGGCTTCGCGGTTCGGCCGTTCGGAGCGATCTTCTTCGGCCGGATCGGCGACCTGGTCGGCCGCAAGAACACGTTCCTCGTCACCATGGGGCTGATGGGCCTATCCACCTTCGCGGTCGGTCTCCTGCCAAGCTATGCAAGCGCGGGAGTCGCCGCGCCGATCCTGCTGGTGGCGCTCCGGCTGGTGCAGGGGCTGGCTCTGGGCGGCGAATATGGCGGAGCAGCGACCTATGTCGCCGAGCATGCACCGCCGGGCCGGCGCGGTTTCTACACCAGCTTCATCCAGACGACGGCAACGTTAGGGCTGTTCGCGGCCTTGCTCGTGGTGATCGGCATCCGGACCTGGATGGGGGAGGCGGACTTCGCCGCCTGGGGCTGGCGAATCCCGTTCCTGGTCTCGATCCTGCTGCTGGCGGTGTCGCTATGGATCCGACTCAAGCTCGAGGAGAGCCCGGTCTTCCGGAAGATGAAGGAGGAGGGCAAAGGGTCGAAGGCGCCGCTGACCGAAGCCTTCGCGCGCTGGCCCAACCTCAGGATCGTATTGATCGCCTTGTTCGGCGCCGTCGCCGGCCAGGCGGTGGTCTGGTATGCCGGACAATTCTACGCTCTCTTCTTCCTCGAGAAATCCTTGCGCGTCGACGGCGCCACGGCCAACATATTGATCGCGATCGCTCTGGCGCTGGCGACGCCATTCTTCATCCTGTTCGGCTGGCTCTCCGACCGGATCGGACGAAAGCCGATCATCCTCGCCGGCTGCGCCCTCGCCGCGCTCACTTACTTTCCCTTGTTCGACGCGCTCGCCCGATCGGCCAATCCGGCGCTCTACGCCGCGCAGGCCGCGGCGCCAGTGCGGGTGATCGCCGATCCGGCCGACTGCTCGGTCCAGTTCGACCCGATCGGGCGAAACAAGTTCGACCGAAAATCCTGCGACGTGGCCAAGAGCTTCCTCGCCAAATCGGGCATTTCCTACGCCAATGTGGAGGCGCCGCCGGGCGCGATCGCCCGTCTGCAGGTCGGAAGCGCGTCTCTCGACGCGGTCGACCCAGGCGGGCTGGACGGGGCGGAGCGGGCGGCCGCGATCAAGGCGTTCCAGGACGAAGCGAAGACCCTGCTCGCCGCGTCCGGCTATCCGGACAAGGCCGATCCGGCCGCGATCAACAAACCGCTCGTGATCCTGATCCTCTTCATCCTCGTCCTCTATGTGACGATGGTCTACGGGCCGATCGCGGCGCTTCTGGTCGAGCTGTTCCCGACCCGGATCCGCTACACCTCGATGTCGCTGCCCTATCATATCGGCAACGGCTGGTTCGGCGGGTTCCTTCCGACCACCGCCTTCGCGATGGTCGCGGCCACCGGCGATATCTATTACGGCCTCTGGTATCCGATCGCGGTCGCGGCGCTCACCGTGCTGATCGGCCTATTCTTTCTGCCGGAGACCAGGGGGCGGCCGCTCGAGGATTGAGAGGAGGGTTTTTTCGGCGTTCGCACCCTGCCGCCGGGAACTCAGGCGGCGTCCTTCCGGTTGGATCGGCGAAGAAAAATCAGCCGGAGATCGGACAATGGAACAGCGGAAATTCGCGATCGTCACGGGTGCCTCGAGCGGCATCGGCCTCGAGATCGGCAAGCTCGCCGCGCAGGACGGCTACGATCTGCTCGTCGCCGCCGACGAGCCCCTGATCGACGCCGCGGCCGCCTTTCGCGACCTCGGAGTGGAGGTCTGGTCCGTAGAGGCGGACCTCTCCACCGAGGAAGGCGTGAACCGGCTGGTCGCGGCCGCGGGCGACAGGCCGGTCGACATTCTGGTCGCCAATGCCGGCCATGGGCTGGGCCGCGCCTTCCTCGAGCAGGATCCGGCCGAATGGCGGCACGTGATCGACACCAATGTGGTCGGCACCGTCCTGCTCATCCAGCAGATCGCCCGGAAGATGGTGGCCCGGAACGAGGGCCGAATCCTGATCACCGGATCGATCGCCGGCCACATCGCGGGCGCCTTTCAGGCCGTCTATAACGGCAGCAAGGCCTTCATCGACAGCTTCTCCGACGCGCTCGGCGAGGAGCTGAAGGACACGGAAGTGACCGTGACCTGCCTGAAGCCGGGCGCGACCGACACGAACTTCTTCGAGCGCGCCGACCTGATGGATACGAAGGTCGGCACCCGGGAGAAGGACGACCCGGCCGACGTCGCGAAAACCGGCTGGGAGGCGATGAAGGACGGCAAGCGCAGTGTCGTCCACGGCATGATGAACAAGGCGCAGGTAGCGGCGAGCAAGGTGCTCGGCGGTGGCGTCTCGGCGAAGATGCACCGGATGGAAGCCGAACCGGGGACGGCTGAGGACTGAGCGCCCGAGACCAAGCTCGAAATCGCGCAGCAATTTCGAGCTTGGTCGAGGATCGGCGCCAGTCCGGACGGCGGGCGGCCGGCTCGTACCGGCCGACCCGCGGCCCGAAGGGCCGAGCCTGTCCCGGACTTGATCCGGGAACGGCGAGGCCGCCCTCGCCGTCGACGCTCCGTCACTCCGCTCAGCAAAAAGAAAGAAAAGGGCTTCCACAAGCTCATCCCGAACGGAAAATGGTGCCGCCTGTGCTAATCCATTGACACCATGCCAATCGATTAGCATAAAGGGCCGACTCGATCCTTTGGGAGTTTCGACAGATGGTCAGGGATCCGGCATTCGAGCTCGGCAAGCGAGAGCGCCAGATTATGGACATCGTCTATCGCCGCGGCCGGGCCACCGCCTCCGATGTGCTGGCCGACCTTCCCGATCCCCCCACTTACTCAACCGTTCGCGGAATGCTCCGCTATCTCGAGGAGAAGGGCCACCTCCGCCACGAGCAGGAGGGGCCGCGCTACGTCTATCTCGCCACCTCTGCCAAGAAGGAGGTGCGCGGAGCGGCGCTCTCCCACCTCGTCCGAACCTTCTTCGACGGATCGGCCGCGGCGGCAGCGGCCGCCCTGCTCGAATCGAAGCCGCTCTCGGCCGAGGAATATGAGAAATTGTCGAAGCTGATCGAGGCGGCCAAGGCCGCCCCGGACGAGAAATGAGCGACCTCTTCCTCCCCGAAGCGCTGGCCGACCTGTTCGTGCGCTCGGGGCTCCTGCTCCTGCTCGCCTGGGCAGCCGCCGCCGCGATCGGCAAGGCGGGCGCCCCGGCCGCGAGCCGCCATCTGGTCTGGCTCCACTGCCTCGCCGCACTGCTTCTGCTTCCGCTTCTTTCCGCTGTCCTGCCGGCTTTGCCCCTGCCGATCCTGCCCGCGGAGAATGTGCCCGTTTTGCCGATGGCGGTCGGCCCTTCCGCCGCACCGGCGTTTACGGCCGAGCCGTTCGATTTCCGGTCCCAACTCGCATGGACGATCTACGGCCTCGCGGCAGCCGCCATCGCCGCGCGGCTTCTCCTCGGACGCTTGCTGCTTGCTTCGCACTGGCGGCGTGCGAATGCCGATCCCGGTCTGGAGAGCCAGCTGGATCAGCTCAGGTCGCAGTTGGGGATCATGCGCCGAGTCCATCTTCGCCTTAGCCCCGATCCGGCCATGCCGATCACCTGGGGATGGGCGAATCCCCGGATATTGCTTCCGGCGGACGCCGCTTCATGGTCGGAAGAAAGGCGCCGGCTGGTTCTGCTCCACGAGCTTGCGCACGTCTCGAGGTTCGACAGCCCGGTGCGGCTGGCCGCGGGCCTGGCCTGCGCGCTCTACTGGTTCCAGCCGATCATCTGGTTCGCCGTCCGCAAGCTCCGGATCGAGCAGGAGCATGCCGCCGACGACCTGGTCCTGGCCGCCGGCGCGGGCCCCAAGGTCTACGCATTCAGCCTGCTGGAAGTCGCCGGCGGCCGCGCGCCCCGCATGGGAAGCCTCTACGCGGCGATGGCGGGACCCTCGGAGCTCGAGCGCCGGCTGGCGGCGATCGTCGCTCCCGGCGCTCGCGGCGGTCCCGGCCGCTTTTTCGCCGCCGCCACGATCGTGGCGGCTTCGGCATCGGCCCTGTTCGCAGCGACCGCGATGCCCGTCGCCGCCCTGCCGGCCAATGTCGTGCCGGTCACCCTCGTTCAGCCGGCGCGGGCGGAGAGTGCGGTCATGCCCGCTCATGCTGTCGTCCCACCGGCTGTCGGCCGGTCCCAGCAGCCTTCCGCTGTGGTCGCGCCGGCCGAGGCCTTCTCCGAATCCTTGGATTCGGCGGCGATCGATGTCGCTGCGGCGCCCGCGACGGACAGCGTGCCGACGGTGCCGGTCGTACCCGTGGTTCCATTCCGGCCGGCCGCGCTCGAGCTCGGATTTGAGGAACCGGACAGTGAGCGGGCAGTGGAAGCCTATCGCCGCGAACGCTCCGTCTACCGCCTTCAGAGACGCGAATATCACGAGCAATTGAGCGAATATCACCGGCAGTTGAAGGCGCATCACGGCCAGGTCGCGGCGCTCCGGCGGGAAGGCAATCTCGGGAATAGCGGCAATGACGGCAATGCCGGCAATGTCGGCAACGAGGGCAATGAAGGCGGCCCCGGCTATCTGCCGACACTTCCGACGGCACCGACCCCGCCCACGCCGCCGACGCCGCCGATGCCCATCTATCGCCACATCGCCTCGGCCGAGACCGCGCCCTCGTCACAGGGACCCTGATCCGGGCCGATTTCGGCCTGCTTCCTCCAAACATCCGCATCATCCCTCGCAAAGGAACGACCATGCGTCCGATCCGAATGGCGGCGTGCGCCTGCGCCCTGCTCATCGTCCTGACCGCACCCGCACTCCTCACCGCACCCGGCGCGGCGGCGCCCGCCCCCCGCAGGACCGCGCCGTTCCGCTCGGTCGAGCTGCGCAACGGCGGCGAGGTGCTGATCCGGCACGCGGCCCGGCAGAGCGTCACCTTTGCGAGCGAGCGAAGCCGGGCGCGGGTGGTTGAAGGCAGGCTGGTGCTGGAAAATTGCCCGGGCCGCTGCGGACATGGCGACCGGACTCGCGTGACGATCCTGACCCCGGTGCTCGACGGAGTCGCAGTCTCGAACGGCGGCGCGATCCGGGTCGAGGGGAATTTCCCGCGCCAGCCTTCGCTTTCAGCCTCAGTCGCACAGGGCGGAACGATCGACATCCGGGACATGCGGGCCGCCGGCGTCGCCGCGTCGATCAGCCAAGGCGGGCGGATCTTCACCAGGCCGCTCGAATCGCTCACCGCCAGCGTCCGAAGCGGCGGAAGGATCGCATATTGGGGCGATCCCTCGGTGCAGCGCGCGATCGCGGGCGGCGGGATCGTCGAGCGCGGAAGGCCCGAGGACGAAGGAAAGCCGCTGGCCGAGTTCGATCCGCCTCTGCCTCGCCTCCCCGAGCTTCCGAGGCTTCCGAACCACCGCCGGGGCCAGTGAGGCCAGGACAGCAGGAGACGGGACATGTGGCGCAACCATCTCATCCTGACGCTTCGGATGCTGGCCCGGAACAAGCTCTACGCCTTCGTCAACCTGTTCGGCCTGGCGCTCGGGCTCGCCGCCTGCCTGCTCATCCTGATCTACGTCCGCTACGAGAGCAGCTACGATTCCGCGCTGCCCGACGCCGAACGGGTCTTCCAGCTCCAGAACTGGTTCATCGCCGGCGATCAGGGCCCGGCCGGCGGAAACACGATGACCAGCTTCGCCTCGGGAACGGCGCTTCGCAAGGATTTTCCCGAGATCGAGACTCTCGTCTATGTCGGCAACAACCAGCCGGTGATCGTCCAGGACGGCGAAGCGAGCATCTCGAAGAATTTCTACTTCACCGACGGACCGCTGTTCGACGTTCTTCGATTCCCCTTCCTGCACGGAGACCGGCGAAGCTCGCTCTCTGCTCCGGGCCAGATGGTCCTGACCGAGAGCGAGGCCCGGCGCCGGTTCGGAACCTCCGACGCGCTCGAGCGGACGCTGACCCTGATGATCGCGGGCGAGCCGGTCGATTACCGGGTCAGCGGAGTGATCCGCGATCCGCCGAGGAACAGCCACATCTCCCTCTCGATCGTCGCACGCTACGACCCCCAGGCGTTCTGGGCCGGAAGCAACTTCATCACCGACTGGCTGCCCAAGAACGGCTGGGTCTATCTCAAGCTGAGGCCGGGCGCGGACGTAGAGCGGATCAGGGGGCGAATGCCGGCCTGGGAGAAGAGGAACATACCCGACCAGCTGGTCGGCGGGCAGCGGGAAAATCCCGGCGACACCAACGACTGGAAGCTGGTCAACGTGCGCGACATTCATCTCGGCGAGGCGCAGAGCGCCGCCGGGAAGCCCGGCAACGATCCCGGCGCGATCGCGGCCATGGCGCTGGTCGGGCTGCTGATGCTCTTCATGGCGATCGTCAACTTCACCAACCTCGCCACCGCACGGGCGGGACAGCGCGCCCGCGAGGTGGCGCTGCGCAAGGTGGTTGGAGCATCGCGGCGCCAGCTGATCGCCCAGTTCCTGGGCGAATCCATCCTGCTGGCAACCGTCGCGATGGTGGTGGCTTTGGCCATGGCCGAGGCGGCGCTTCCATTCCTCAACGCCTTCCTCGATTCGGACATCGCGCTGACCTATTGGGGCACAGACGGCGTCCTTCTCCCCGCCGTCCTGCTGGTACTGCTCGTCGGCGGCGTGGCCGGATCCTATCCGGCATTCTATCTCTCGCGCTTCCAGCCCGCTTCGGTGCTGAAGGCCAACCGCTCGACGGCCGAACCCAGCGGATCGGGCCGTCTTCGCAACATGCTCGTGCTGGTCCAGTTCTCGGTCGCGATCGGTCTGATCGCCTGCACCGCGATCATCCACGCCCAGTCCGAATATGCCCGGACGACCGATCCCGGATACCGGCGCGACGGACTGATCCAGATCGGCAACATGTACCGCCGGGCCATATTGCCCGTCGCCGACAGCCTGATCCGTGAGATCAAGGGTATCGACGGAGTCAGCGCAGCCGGGCGCTCGACGATCGGGATCGCCACGTTCGGAATGGAGAATATGAGCCTGACCGCGCCGGGCGCGGCCGAGAGCGTCGAGCTCGAGCTTCACCGGGTCGATCCGAATTTCTTCGAGACGATTGGCATCGACCTGGTCGCCGGCCGTGGCTTCGCCGAGGGCCGGGCGATGGACGACGCCACGGTCGATGCCTTCTCGGAGACGCCCGAGGCCGACGCCGCTTCGCTAGCCCGGCGCGGCTACAGCGTGATCCTCAACGCGGCAGCGGCCCGCCGGCTCGGATATGCGGATCCGCGACAGGCGATCGGCAAGGTACTGAAGGCCGACGACGGCGATGTAGAGGCGAACGGGCAGACTCCGGTGACAGTGATCGGGGTGGTCGGCGACAGCCGCTTCCGATCGATCCGCGAGCCGATCGCGCCGACCGTCTTCAGCCGGGACCGGCAGGCGCCGGGATGGCTTCTGGTCCGCTATTCGGGCTCGCCGCATCGGGTGCGCGCGCGAATCCAGGCGGCGTGGAAGCGGCTCGCGCCCGACGTTCCGTTCGAGGCGGATTATGGCGAGGACATCATCGGCAAGCTCTATGCCGCCGAATCCGCGCGGGCCTGGATCTTCACCGGATTCGCCACCTTGGCCGTGCTGATCGGCTGCCTCGGCCTGTTCGGCCTCGCGGCATTCAGCGCCGAGCGGCGAACCCGGGAGATCGGGATCAGGAAGGTGCTCGGGGCCCGGACGCCCGACATCGTCCGGCTCCTGCTCTGGCAGTTCAGCCGGCCGGTGCTTCTGGCAAATCTGATCGCCTGGCCCGTCGCCTGGTGGGCGATGCGCGACTGGCTGAACGGGTTCGACGACCGAATCGCGCTCACGCCCCTTCCATTCCTCGGCGCCGGCTTGCTGGCCCTCGTCATCGCCGCCGCGACGATGAGCGGCCACGCGGTCCGTGCGGCCCGGACCCGGCCGGTCCACGCGCTCAGATACGAGTAGGGCAGAAAGGCGGGGCGCTTCGTCCCGTCCGCGCCGACAGGCGGGAACCGTGCCCGGTAGACGCGGGTTCCTAGCGCACAGCCTTTTTCACTCATGGAGAGCGTCCAAATGTCCCATATCCCCAGCAATGCCATGCCCCACGCCGATGAATCCCAGCTCGAACAGAGCGACAGCAGCGACGAGGGCGGCGACAGCCTGACCCTGAAGGAAAGGGCCGGCAAGCTGGCGACCAGCGCAGCCGACCTCGCCCGCGACAATCCCAAGACCGCGATCGCCGCCGGAGCGGCCCTGATCGCCGGGGCAGTAGCCGCCGCCGCGATTCCAGCGGCCCGCGCGCGCACCCGCAAAACCAGCTCGAGCGGCAGCCGCTCAAGCGCCGGATCGACCTCGAAAAAGAAGAAGAGCTGACACGAACGGAGACGGGGCGGCAAAAGTGCCGTCCCGCCGCCGTCCGGCGTTGACATATCCGGCTCCAAATCCTATTTGCGACTCATCCCGATAACCGGTCCTCCGGCGGCGCTGTCCTGCGCTCGTCGGCTATGCCTGTTTCGGGGCTCATGAAGCGCTGAGATAGGCCGGTAGCCATACCGGCCTGTGGAGCAGGAGAAAGTCCCACATGGCACGTATTGCGGGCGTCAATATCCCGACGAACAAGCGCGTGGAAATCGCGCTTACCTACATTCACGGCATCGGCCGGACCAAAGCCAAAGAGATCACCACGAAGCTGGGCATCGCTGCCGAGCGTCGAGTCCAGGATCTCACCGACCAGGAAGTCCTACAGATCCGCGAGACGATCGACGCCGATTACAGCGTCGAAGGCGATCTTCGCCGCGAAGTCGCGATGAACATCAAGCGTCTGATGGATCTCGCTTCCTATCGCGGGCTGAGGCACCGCAAGGGCCTTCCGGTCCGGGGGCAGCGCACGCACACCAATGCGCGCACCCGCAAGGGCAAGGCCAAGCCGATCGCCGGCAAGAAGAAGTAGCAAAAGGCCGTCCGGGGGACGGTTCCTCACTTCTTCTCCGCCGGAGGCAGTGCCGGCGCCACGAATAGACAGGATTAGGGATTAGAACATGGCACGCGAACCTCAGCGCCTCAGAAGGCGCGAGCGCAAGAACATCACCGCCGGCGTCGCCCACGTGAACGCCAGCTTCAACAACACGATGATCACCATCACCGACGCCCAGGGCAATGCGATCGCCTGGTCCTCGGCCGGCATGATGGGCTTCAAGGGCAGCCGCAAGTCGACTCCCTATGCCGCCCAGGTCGCCGCCGAGGATGCGGGCAAGAAGGCCGCCGAGCATGGCGTCCGGACGCTCGAGGTCGAGGTGAAGGGCCCGGGATCGGGTCGCGAATCGGCGCTTCGTGCGCTTCAGGCGGTCGGATTCCAGATCACCTCGATCCGGGACGTCACCCCGATCCCGCACAACGGCGTGCGCCCGTCAAAGCGCCGCCGAGTCTGAATTTCGAGGGGCCGGACGCGGCCGCTCGCTGAAAAATCAAGGCGGAAGCTTCCGCCCAAAACCAAGGGAAGATCATGGCCGTCAACGCAAAGAACTGGCAGGAAATGAAGAAGCCCAACGCACTCGAGAAGAAGGCCGCGGGCGACAGCCGCCGCAAGGCAACGTTCGTCGCCGAGCCGCTCGAGCGCGGCTTCGGGCTGACTCTCGGCAACTCGCTTCGCCGGGTATTGCTCTCCTCGCTCCAGGGCGCCGCAGTCACCTCGATGCGGATCGAGGGCGTATTGCACGAATTCTCCTCGCTCGCCGGAGTGCGCGAGGACGTGACCGACATCGTCCTCAACGTGAAGCAGATCGCTCTGCGCATGGAAGGCGACCAGCCCAAGCGGCTCCAGCTCTCGGCCACCGGCCCGGGCGAGGTGACCGCAGCCAATATCGCCACCACCGGCGACATCGAGGTGATGAACCCCGATCTGGTCATCTGCCACCTGGATGAGGGCGCGACCCTCAACATGGAGCTGACCGTCGAGGCCGGCAAAGGCTATGTGCCGTCCGCCGCCAATCGCCCGATCGACGCTCCGATCGGCCTGGTTCCGGTCGACGCGCTCTACTCGCCGGTCCGCCAGGTCAGCTACAAGGTCGAGAATACCCGCGTCGGCCAGGAGCTCGACTATGACAAGCTCACTTTGACGGTCGAGACCGACGGAACGATCACGCCGGACGACGCTCTCGCCTACGCAGCGCGGATCCTCCAGGACCAGCTCCAGCTCTTCGTCCACTTCGACGAGGGCATGGTCTCGGTCCCGACCATGGCCGGAATGGCCGTCCCCTCGGCCGCCGAGACCGAGAGCGACGCCAACCAGCTCAACCGCTACCTTCTCAAGAAGGTGGACGAGCTCGAGCTGTCGGTGCGTTCGGCGAACTGCCTGAAGAACGACAACATCATCTATATCGGCGACCTGGTCCAGAAGACCGAGGCCGAGATGCTCCGGACTCCGAACTTCGGCCGCAAGAGCCTGAACGAGATCAAGGAGGTCCTCTCCTCGATGGGTCTCAGGCTCGGCATGGATATTCCGGGCTGGCCGCCCGAGAACATCGAGGAGATGGCGAAGAAGCTCGAGCAGGAATTGATGGGGTGATCCGAAAGCCGCCCATCCGGGGGATGGGCGGGTCGGATCACCACCAAGCTGCCGTCTAGGCAGCTTGGTGCGAGTTCTTCTTCTAAAGGGTTTGGGCGGCGCCCTCTATCGCCGCCTGGTCCGGGGTACCTGACACGGCCCCCGAACGAACGAAAAGGAATGAGACATGCGTCATCGCGTCGGCGGCAGGAAGCTGCAGCGTACTTCGAGCCATCGGACGGCTTTGTTCCGCAACATGGCGGCAGCGCTCATCAAGCATGAGCAGATCACCACGACGACGGCCAAGGCGAAGGAGCTTCGCCCCTATGTCGAGAAGCTGATCACGCTCGCCAAAAAAGGCGGCCTCTCCAATCGCCGGCTCGCGCATGCGCGGCTGCTCGACGACACCCAGCTCAAGAAACTC
>Ga0193706_1000486_pt1 | contig 23092 bp, 17 predicted proteins | sample U3c1metaG_FD_160130 | JGI IMG/M metagenome (GOLD analysis project Ga0193706, IMG submission 160130) | Soil microbial communities from a riparian zone of the East river system, Colorado, United States - U3c1 | ecosystem: Environmental > Terrestrial > Soil > Riparian zone | place: USA: East River... | reverse complement strand
GCAGGATCTTGCGCTCGCTGTTGACCTCGGGCTTGGCATTGACGCCGAGCATGCGCGGGATCGAGTAGCCGTAGACGTCGCAATCGAGGGCGCCGGAAGGATGCCCTTCGGCGGTCAGCGCCGCGGCCAGGTTGGCGGTCATCGTCGACTTGCCGACGCCGCCCTTGCCGGAAGAGACGCAGATCACGTTCTTGACCTTGGCCAGCGCGCCCTGCGGCAGCTTTTTGCGCCCGAGCGTCTGCTGCAGGGTTCCTTTCTCCTCGTCGGAGAGGACGTCGAAGCCGACGCCGACCCCGGTCACCCCCTCCAGCTCGGAGACCTGACGGGTGACCGCCTGTTCGAAGTGGGAGCGGATCGGGCAGCCGGCGGTGGTCAGCGAGACGATCACCTCGACGCGGCCGCTCTCCTGGATGTCGATCGAGCGGACCATGCCCAGCTCGACGATCGAGCGGCGCAGCTCGGGGTCGATGACCGCGCGCAGCTGCTCGGTGATCTGGTCCTTGGTCGGAAGTGCCATCGAGGGTCATTCAAGCAAAGGCGCGGCGGCGGCACCCGATCGCGACGCAGGGGGGAGAGATTCCGCCACGCCAGACATTGAGGCCCCCATGCGCAATCAAGCGAATGGAGGGCGGATGTCGGGTACGCGAGGTGGGCTGGCGCGGATAGTGGCGATGGGGATCGGGCTGGCGGTGGCGGCGCTGCTGCTGATCGCCGGCGAGGCGCGGGCCGGCTTCTACTCGGTGGCCCAGTGCGGCTGGTACGTCGGCGCCGAAGCCGACTGGTGGGACAGCACCGGCGGCGCCAAGTTTCGCTCCGACTCCTACTGCGTGCCGCCGGCCGGGGCCGACCCCTTCGACGGCGCTCATATGAAGAGCCTCAGCCGCGACGGCCAGGGGACGGTCTCCGGAACCCGCTTCGCCCGCTGGCGCTGGACGGCGCCGCCCGGGGCCGGGATCACCCAGGTGCGCGGCACCTGGTGGCACACGCTCCACGACGGGATGGAGCAGCGGCTCGGCGGGATCAACTGGGGCGGCGGCTTCGAACCCTTCCTGGGGGCGTCGGGAACCGACGTGACCCCGCGCGAGTTCGTCGCCGGCTTCTCCCCCTGGGCGGCGGCGATCGAGGACCGGCTGCTCTGCGCCAAAGCGGAGAGCAAGTTCTGCGCGCTCGACCCCGGCTCCTGGTCGGGACTGCGGGCGCTGACGATCACCGTCGAGGACGACGCCACCCCGAGCGCCTGGCTGGGCGGCGAGCTGACCGCCGGCGGCTGGCGTCACGGCCTCCAGGGCGTCGACTTCTCCGGCGGCAACGAGCTCGGCGGCGGCATCCGCTTCGGCGAGACCAGCCTCGACGGCGCCCGCGTCGACCTCACCGAGTACCCCTGCGCCAAGGCGCTGATCGGCGGCGAGTGGCGGGCGACCCAGATGCAGCCCTGCCTGACCGGCGTTTCGGGCCACGCCACCGTCGACACGACCCACTTCAGCGACGGCAACCACAGCATTCATCACTGCGTCACCGATTTCGCCGGCAATGCCAGCTGCACCGCCGACCAGACCGTCGGCATCGACAACAACGCTCCGGCCCATCCGCGCAACCTGGCGCTGGCGGGTGGTGAGGCGTGGCGGCACGTCGACGATTTCGACCTCGCCTGGGCCAATCCCGACCAGGGCCCGGCGAGCCCGATCTGGGGCGCCTACTGGCGTATCACCGGCCCCGCCGGCTACGACAGCGGGGTCAAGTTCGCCGCCGGCCGCGACATCGCCGCGCTCCCCGACCGCTTCGTTCCCGGTCCCGGTCTCTACGACGTCCAGGTCTGGCTGCGCGACGAAGCGGGCAACGACAACCCGGCCTCGGCGCTCGACCTGCCGCTGCGCTTCGACGACGTGCCTCCCGGGCTCGCCTTCGCCACCGGGGAGGGCGCCGAGATCCCCGAGCAGGTTCGCGCCGCGGTGACCGACGCGCACTCCGGGCCCGCCGCCGGGACGATCTCCTATCGCCGTCTCGGCGTGGAGAAGTGGACCGAGTTGCAGACCAGGCTGCAGCCCGACGGCGCGGCAACCAAGGCAGTCCTCGTCGCCACCACGCCCGACCTCGCGCCGGGCACCTATGTCTTCCAGGCCGAGGCGGTCGACGGTGCCGGCAACGCGACCTCGACCTCGCTGCGCGCCGACGGCACCGAGATGGCGATCCGCAAGACGCCGCCCCCCGTAGCGCCGAGCCGGCCGGTGACGCCGGCCAGGCCCGCGCCGCCGCAACCCCCGCGGGGGAAGACGCGTCTGTTCGCGCGGCTGCGCGGCGGCCACGGGCGGGGCGACGCGCTGACGGTCGGCTTCGCCGCCCCGGCGCTGCTCAGCGGTCGCCTCACCCGCGCCGACGGCGCCGGCCTCTCCGGGCGCGAACTGCGCGTCGTCTCCCGTCCCTCGCACGGCGCCCTGGCTCCGACCGCGAACGCCACCGCCACCACCGGCGAGCGCGGCGGTTTCGAGCTCCGCCTCGGGCCCGGCCCCTCGCGGCGGATCGCCGTCGTCTTCCCCGGCGACGGCAACCTGGAGCCGGCGCGCCGGCCCGCGCTCGACCTCCGGGTCCGCTCCGGCGTCTCCCTCGCCGCCGCGCCGCTGGCGCTGAAGACTGGCCAGAGCGTGCGGCTCAGCGGCCGGGTCCGCGGGCGTGGCGCCGCGATCCCCCGCCGCGGCAAGCTGGTCGCGATCCAGTACCTGGAGGTGGCGACGCACCGCTGGCGCCCCGTCCTCGTCACCCGCACCGATCACGGCGGGCGCTTCCGCGCTCACTACCGCTTCCGCTACGTAGCCGGCGCCGCCTCGATCCGCCTGCGGGCGACGGCGCTGGCGGAGGAGCGCTGGCCTTACGCCCCCGGCTCGTCGCGCCCGCTGACGGTTCGCGTCAGCGGTCGGTAGGGTTGGCGCCGATGTCGCAGGCGACTCTCCATACGAATGCCGGGGCGATCGTGCTCGAGCTGCACGACGAGGACGCGCCGAAGACGGTTGAGAACTTCCGCAAGCTCGCCGCCGACGGCTTTTACGACGAGCTGATCTTCCACCGCATCATCCCCGACTTCATGATCCAGGGGGGCTGCCCGCAGGGGACCGGCACCGGCGGCCCCGGCTACACCTTCGAGGACGAGTTCAACGACAACAAGGTGGTGCGCGGGGCGCTGGCGATGGCCAACGCCGGGCCCAACACCAACGGCTCGCAGTTCTTCATCGTCACCGCCGGCGCGGCGCCCTGGCTCGACGGCAAGCACACCGTCTTCGGCACCGTCATCGACGGCATGGACGTCGTCGACGCGATCGAGTCGACTCCGACCGATGGCTCCGACAAGCCGCTGGAGTCGAAGACGATCGAGCGCGTCGAGCTCTCCGAGTAGCTGTTTAGGGCTCCTCGCCCTGCTCGACCAGCTCCCAGAAGCGGACCCACTCGCGCTCGTGGCCGATCCCGGCTCGCAGCGTCAGTAGAAAGCCCGGAGGAACATGGCCGGCGATCCGCTCGGCGAGCTCCTCGACCTCGGCCAGCCGGCGCCGGTGTGTTGACAGCTGCGCCGCCGCCAGGCGCTTGGGGTCGCCGCCGAAGAAGAGCTTGAGGAGGCCCGGGTCGCGCAGCTCCGCCATCGCGTCGGTCGGCTCGTCGAGCCAGTCGCTCAGCGCCTTCCTCCCCTGCGCGGTCAGCTTGTAGTGGTGGCGGCGGCGGCCGCCCTGCTCGCGGCGCTCACTCAGATGGCCGGCCGCCGCCAGGCGCTCCGGCTCGGCGTAGATCTGGGCGTGGGGCACCGACCAGAAGTTGCCGAGGGTCGTCGCGACCGCCTGCTTGAGGTCGTAGGGGGTCGCCTCCCCGGCGCCGTCGATCAGGGCGAGGACGATGTAGGAGGTCGGGGATAGGCGGGGTTGGCTTGACATATGCGATGGGGCGATGGTATTACTTTGACCGTCCGAAACAGACCATCGGACGGCGTTGCGATTTGGAGCCGAGGACAGTAATCGCCACCCCCGGTGGACCAGTCGCAACACCCAGGGCAAGTTCGCGCCGGCGATATGCCACCAGTGGCAGGGGAACGACGAACTTGTGCCAGGCGCTCAGCCCCCCGTTGCCGAAGCCGCCGGCTCGGCGGCGGGGGCGCCTCTTGTGGCGCGCGGGCGCCGGGTCAGCTCTGGGAGCGCTTGGCGTTGCGCTGGCGCAGCGCCTCACCCGGCCGCCAGAGGCTGACCAGGCCGGCGACCAGGGTGACCAGGAAGATCTGGCCGATCATCATCTCCAGCCCCGCCAGCATCCGCCCGGGCTGGCCGCCGGGAACGAGGTCGCCGTATCCGGTGGTGGTCAGCGTCGTGTAGCTGAAGAAGAGGAAGTCGCTGCTCGCGGGGTGCGCGACGCCTTCGAAGAAGGCGCTGCCCTGGATCCGCTCGACCGTCCCGTAGAGGAAGGTGAAGAGGATGCCGAGCACGGTGTAGACGCTGAGTGCGCCGAGGATCGTGCGGGAGCCGACCTCGGCGGTGGAGACGACCCGGTGCAGGACCGCCCCCATGGCGATCGTCAGCAGCGTGATCTGGACCACCGAGGCGAAGTTGAGCCAGGTGCGACCGCCGCTGGCGGCGGCAAGGGAGGCGAGGAGGATCGTCAGCGCCGAAAGCCAGATCGCCGTCCGCACCAGCCGCGGGCGGGCGTGGGAGCTGGTCAGGGCGATCACCGAGGTGACGCTGGTGGCGACGGTCAGCACCACCGCCGACCAGCCGCGGTTGGAGAGCAGCGAGGTCAGCACGTACGTCGTCAGCACCAGGACGAGGACGAGGCCGAACGCGTCGCTGACCCTCTCGGCGCGCTGCAACCAGCGCTCGCGACTCATCTTCGGTCGATTCGGGCGGCCAACGCCCATTCCTGCCTTCTCCCGTTCCTGGAGCAAGCCTGGCAAGGACGAGGACGCCGCCAGGCGCCACTCCAGGAACGGGAGCGGAGGGGGTGGGATTCGAACCCACGAGACGCCGTATGACGCCCACCGGTTTTCAAGACCGGCGCATTCAACCGCTCTGCCACCCCTCCGAGGCGCTGCTTGCGGATGCTAGAGGTCCCGAGACCCGCTCAGGTTTGCTTGCACTGATTGGATTGAGGCATGCGGCGCTTGCTCTTGCTGGCCTCGGCGATGATCTTCTTCGACGTCGCCTTCTACGCCGCGATCGCGCCGCTGCTGCCGGACTACGTCGATCGGCTCGGCCTCAGCAAGGCGCAGGCCGGAATCCTCTCCGCCTCCTATGCGGCCGGCACCCTGCTGGCGTCGCTGCCGGCCGGCTTCGTCGCCAGCCGCGTCGGCCCGCGGCGCAGCGTCATCTGCGGCCTGCTGCTGCTGGGCGTCTCCAGTCTCGCCTTCGGTCTGGTCGATCAGATTCACCTGCTGGACGCGGCTCGCTTCATCCAGGGCATCGCCGGGGCGCTGATCTGGGCCGGGGCGCTGACCTGGCTGATCACCTCCGCTCCCGAGGAGAGCCGCGGCCAGGTGATCGGCACGGCGCTCGGCACCGCGGTCGCGGGGGCCCTGCTCGGGCCGGCCCTGGGGGCAGTGGCCGCCTCGGTCGGCACCGGCCCCGTCTTCGGCTCGGTGCTCGTCATCACCCTGGCTCTGGCCTATGCCGCCTCGCGTCTCCCCGAGTCGCGGGTCCCGGAGCGCCAGAGCGCCCGCGAGGTCGTCGCGACCCTGCTGAGCAAGCCGATCCTCGTCGGCGCCGCCTTCGTCGCCGTTCCCTCGGTGATGTTCGGCGCGATCGAGGTGCTGGTGCCGCTGCGGATCGACGCCCTCGGCGGGGGCAACGGCCTGATCGCCGCCGGCTTCATCGCCGGCGCCGCCCTGGAGGCGGTGTTGGCGCCGCTGGCCGGCCGCATCTCCGACCGGGTCGGACGGCGCCTGCCCTACGTCAGCGGGCTGACGATCTGCGCGATCGCGATGGTCGCGATCGCCCTTGCGCAGACCCTCGGCGGGGTGCTGGCGGCGCTGATCGTGACCTCGCTCGGGGCGGGGCTCTGCTTCGCGCCGGCGCTGACCCTGCTCTCCGACCTCGCCGAGTCCAGCAGCCTGCACCAGGGCTTTGCCGCCGGCCTCTCGAACATGGCCTGGGCGTCGGGCCAGGTGGTCGGCGGAGTCGGCGGCGGCGTCGTCGCCAGCCTCACCGGCAACGCCCTTCCCAGCATCGCGATCGCCGTCCTCTTGCTGGTCACGGTCGTCTACGCCTTTCGCTCCCTGCCACCGCCGGTGGCCCCGCAGGCGACCGGAAGCTAGGCTGGCTCGATGGCTGCCGGAGAGGGGAAGGGGGACGGGCCCGGCTGGGTCAACTGGGCGGGAGACCAGGCCTGTCGGCCGGCCCGCCTGGCCCGCCCGGCGAACCGCGACGAGCTGGGCGAGGCGATCGCGGCGGCCGCGGCGGCGGGACGCCGGGTCAGCGTCGCCGGCTCCGGGCACTCGTTCACCGAGGCGGCGCTGACCGACGGCACGCTGCTGCGGATCGAGGCGCTGAAAGGCGTGATCGACGCCGACCGCGCCTCGGGCCTGGTCGAGGTCGGGGCCGGGACCGTGCTTGCCGACCTCAACGAGGAGCTGGCCCGGCTCGGGCTGGCGATGGAGAACCTCGGCGACATCGACCGCCAGACGATCGCCGGGGCGATCTCGACCGGCACCCACGGCACCGGCGCCAGGCTGCGCAACATCTCCGCCCAGGTGGAGGGGATCGAGCTGGTCGGGGCCGACGGCAGCGTGCGCCGGCTCAGCGCCGCTGCCGACCCCGAGCTGCTGCGGGCGGCCCGTATCGGGGTCGGAGCGCTGGGGGCGATCTCCGCCGTCACCCTGCGCTGCGTCCCCGCCTTCACGCTCGAGCGGATCGACGCGTCGCGCCCCCGCGAGCAGGTCCTCGACTCCTTCCAGGAGAGCGCCGACGCCAACGACCATTTCGAGCTCTTCACCTTCCCCTATGCCGACAGTGCCCTGGTCCTGGAGCGCAACCGCACCGCGGCGCCGGCCCGCCCGCGCGGCCGCGCGGCGGGCTATCTCAACGACGTCGTCCTCGAGAACTGGGCGCTGGAGGCGCTCTCGGCGACCGGCAAGCGCTTCCCGGCGGCGATCCCGGCACTCTCGCGGTTGGCCGCCAGGGTCGCCTCGGGCAGCCGCACGGTCGACCGCAGCGACCGCGTCTTTGCCAACGACCGCCGCGTCCGCTTCACCGAGATGGAGTACGGCGTGCCCCGCGAGCACGGTCCGGAGGCGGCGCGGCGGGTGATCGAGTGGGTGCGCTCCAACCGCTACCCGGTCTTCTTCCCGATCGAGATGCGGGTCGCCGCCGGCGATGACGCCCTGCTCAGTCCCTCGCATCAGCGCGACACCGCCTACATCGCCGTCCACCAGTACCGCGGCATGGAGTGGCGCCCCTACTTCGAAGCGGTCGAGGAGATCATGGACTCCTACGGTGGTCGCCCCCACTGGGGCAAGCGCCATTTCCAGACCGCCGCGACCCTGGCGCCCCGCTACCCCGAGTGGGCGACGTTCCAGGCGGCCCGCGACGAGCTCGATCCTGGCCGCGTATTCGCCAACGAGTACGCCGAACGCGTCCTCGGCCCGTAGGCGAGCATGTTGATGGGCCGATTTCCCTCCATATAGGCGGACTTTCGGCCCGTCAACCTCTAGAGAAAGGCTTTGCCCTCGCCGCGGTAGGTGGGGACGAGGTCGACGATCTCTTCGCCTTTGATCAGGTGGAGGGTGTTGAAGTGCTCGCAGAGCTCGCCGGCCTTGGCGTGGCGGAGGTAGGCGCGGTCGCCGATCTCCAGCTCTTGGGCGGCCTCGCCGCTGAGCGGCGTCTGGACCTCGCCGGCGCCCTCCTCGGGGTCGAGGGCGAGGCCGGGCGGCAGCCAGGGGGCCGGCAGGCGCGCCGCGTCGCCGCTGCCGGAGGCCAGGTAGCCGCCGCCGAGCGCGGTCGCGACCCGCGGCGAGGGCTTGCGGACGATCGGCAGCGCGAAGCCGGCGGCGGGGGTGAGGCTGAAGCGGCTGTAGTGGTCGAAGAGGGCGGGGGCGTAGAAGCCGGAACCCGCGGTCACCTCGGTCACCGCGTCCTCGGCCGCGGTCAGCTCGAGGCTGCCGGTGCCGCCGCCGTTGACGATCTCCAGGTCGGTGAACTCGCCCACCGCGGCGGCAATCGCCCCACGTCGCTCGGCCAGCTCGGCGGCGGAGCGGCGCTGCATGAAGCGGATCGCGGCGCCGCGCAGGCGCCGTCCCGGCGGCCGGTCGCCGACCCCGGCGATCTGGCCCTCGTAGGCCATCAGCCCGACCAGCTCGATCTGCGAGCGGCCGTCGATCTCCTGCGCCAGCGCCACCGCCTGCTCGACCGTGTGGACGGGGGAGCGCTTTGGCCCGACCTTGATCCGCCCCCGCAGCGCCCACCAGCCGGCGTCGAGGTCGATGCAGACGCGGACCGGCGCCGCCCCGGCCCCCAGCACCGACTCGATCGTCTCCAGCTGCTCGACGCAGTCGACCATCACCACCGGCGCCCCGCCGGGGTTGGCGACCGAGCGCAGCGCCAGCTCGCCGAGCGCCCCGGCGTCGGCGGTCGGGTAGGCGAGCAGCAGGTCCTCGAACCCCTGATCGGCCAGCCAGAGGGTCTCGGGCAGCGTGTAGGTCATCAGCCCGGTGAAGCGCTCGTCGCGTTGCAGGATCGCCTCCAGCAGCGCCCGACAGCGGATCGACTTGCTGGCGACCCGCACTGGCTTGCTCCCGGCCCGCCCCAGCATCTCCGCGGCGTTGGCCCACATCGCGTCGAGGTCGACGAAGGCGAACGGCGCCTCCACCTCTGCGAAGATCCGCTCGTAGCGCTGGGGGGACTGCTCGGGAAGGGCGGACACGACATGACCCTATCCCCGCCGGGAACGGAGAGGGAGGGATTCGAACCCTCGAGAGAGCTTGCGCCCCCTACTCGCTTAGCAGGCGAGTGCCTTCAGCCACTCGGCCACCTCTCCGGGCACCGCGGCCCCGATTGTAGGAACTCTAGGAGTGGCGCGAGCGCAGGATGACCCTGCCGCCGCGCGACGGGATCATCGTCACGTTGCGGTGCAGGGCGCGCTCGGGGGCCGGGTCGTCGGCTTCGAGGTCGAGGCGGCGGGCCATCGCCTCGAGGACGACGCGCTGCTCGGCCATCGCCAGGGCGGCGCCGAGGCAGCGGCGGATGCCGCCGCCGAAGGGGATCCACTCGTAGGTGCCGGGCTTGCGGTCGAGCCAGCGCTCGGGGCGGAACTCGAACGGCTGCGGGTAGAGGTCCTCGCGGTGGTGGATGAGGAGGATGCTCATCGTCACGCCGCTGCCGGCCGGGACCCCGTACTCGCCGAGCCGCCAGGGCACGGTGACGCGACGGCCGATGATCGGGATCACCGGCCGCGAGCGCATCGCCTCGACGATCGTCGCCTCGATCTGCTCCTCGGCGCCCGTGCCGGAGCGGACCGCGGCCAGCAGCGCCTCGTGGGCGGCGGGGGCGCGGACCAGGCGCTCCCAGGCCCAGGCCAGCGAGTTGGCGGTCGTCTCGTGGCCGGCGAGGACGAGGACGAGCAGCTCGTCGCGCAGTTCTTTGTCGTTCAGCGCCTCGCCCTCCTCGGTCCGCGCCTGCAGCAGCAGCGAGAGGATGTCGCGGCGCTCCTCGAGGTCGGTGACACGGCGGCGGGCCTTGATCACCGCGTAGACCTGCTTGTCGAGCAGCGAGAGCCCGAACTTCATCGCCCCGACCGCCTCGTCGCGGCCGATCTGGAGCAGCTCGCCGAGCTGCGCCACCGGCTGGGTCGAGGCCGCGACCAGCCTGCGGATCATCTGCCGCAGGCCGTGCTCGGGGGTGCCGCGCTGTGGCCTGCCCTCGATCCCGAAGATCCCGGCCATGATCACGTCGAGGGTGATCGCCTGCATGCGCGGCGCCAGCGCGAAGGGCTCGCCGACCGGCCAGCGGTCGATCTCGCGTTCGGTCGCCGCGGAGATCATCTGCGTGTAGGCCTCGATCGCCTCGCCGTGGAAGGGCGGCAGCAGCAGTTTGCGCTGGCGCATGTGGCGCGGCCCGACCGCGGTCAGGACCGACTGGGTGCCGACGATCGGCCGCAGCGGCGACTCGCCGGTCAGCGACGGCGCCTGCTCGGGGCTGGCGGTGAAGAGCGAGCGGACGTGGTCGGGGTGGCTGGTGACGACGACTGCGTCCTCAGTCGCGCCGTGCATGCAGAAGACCTCGCCGAGCTGGCGGCGGGCGCGGAAGACGAACTCGATCTGGCGCTGGTTGAAGCGCAGCGACTGGACCAGGCGCGGCAGCGGGATCTGCGGCGGCGCCGCCAGGCCGTTCAGCTCGGCCGGGTCGAGTGGCCCCGCGGGGGAGGGCGGCGCCTCGCCCACCAGTCCGTCGCCGACGGGGAGGTCGGCGACTGCGGCGTCACTGCTGGAAGCGGTCGGGGGCATGCGCTCGGCAAATGTTACGTCAATCGATGTCACGGTTTGGAAGACCCGGTTCGGCCTCCCCCGTATGTCTGCTTTCGGAACGAGTTCACAGCTTTGCTCCAGGCGGGGATCGCGCGCCCTCTACAGTCAGCCGATGCAGGCAAATTCGAGCGCGGAAAAAGGCGTCCACATCGAGCGACGGACGAAGATCATCGCCACGGTCGGGCCGGCGAGCTGGGCCCCGGCCACGCTCGAGCAGCTGATCGTCGCCGGCGCCGACGTCTTCCGCCTCAACTTCTCCCACGCCGGACCGGAGCGCCATGCGGCGACGATCGTCGACATCCGCGCCGCCGCCGAGCGGGTCGGACGCGAGGTCGCGGTGCTCGGCGACCTGCCCGGGCCGAAGCTGCGGATCGGCGAGCTGCGGGACGACTTCGCCGAGCTGGAGACGGGGATGCACGTGACCCTGACGCCGCGCCAGGTCGAGGGCGACGGCGAGACGATCCCGGTCTCCTGGGCGGGGGTCTCGGACCTGCGCGAGAACCAGATCGTCTACCTGGCCGACGGCGCGATCCGCCTGCGGGTCGATAACCCCGACCAGGGCGACATCGGCTGCGAGGTCGAGGTGGGGGGGACGCTCTCCTCGCACAAGGGGATGAACATCCCCGGCGGGGCCGACCTGCCGGCAACCACCGGCGTCGACCTCGGCTGGGTCGAGTTCGCGGTCGAGCACGGCGTCGATCTCCTCGCCGTCTCCTTCGTCTCCACGGCCGACGACCTGGTCCCGGTCGCCGAGCGGCTGCGCGAGCTCGGCTCCGACATGCCACTGATCGCCAAGATCGAGAAGCGGGAGGCGGCCGCCAACGCCGAGGAGATCGTGCGAATGGCGACCGGCGGCATCATGGTCGCCCGCGGCGATCTCGGCATCGAAGTGCCGCTGGAGCAGGTGCCGGTCGAGCAGAAGCGGCTGATCCGGCTCGCCGGCCTGCGCTCCAAGCCGGTGATCACGGCGACCCAGATGCTGGCCTCGATGGTCACCGCCCGCCGTCCCACCCGGGCCGAGGTGACCGACGTCGCCAACGCGATCTACGACGGCACCGACGCGATCATGCTCTCCGAGGAGACCGCGGTCGGCCAGAACCCGGTCGAGGCGGTGCGGGTGATGGACCGGATCGCGCGCGCCACCGAGCCCGACCTGCGCTACGCCGAGTGGCTGTTCACGCGCACCGACCAGACCACCCAGGACGTCGCCGACTCGGTTGCCCAGGGCGCCGTCGGCGCGGTCTACCGGCTGGGCCTCAAAGCGCTGGTCGTGCCGACCAACAGCGGCCGCACCGCCCGCCTCGTCTCGGCCCACCGGCCCGACGCGCCGGTGCTGGCGATCTCGCCGCGGATCGAGACGGTGCGGCGGCTCAACCTGCTCTTCGGCGTGACCGCCGTGCTGAGCGACTTCGGCACCGAGCTGCGCAGCCTGCTCGACCACTGCGCGGGCCTCGCCGCCCGTCACGGCGTCGCCGAGCCCGGCGAGCTGGTCGCGATCACCGCCGGGCTGGACGGCCAGGAGCTCGGCACGAACCTCTTCGAGGTGCATAGGGTGCCGCAGCTATGAACCCTGCCGCGCAGCTGCAACGCGAGGAGAGCGGCCTCGCCGTGCTGACCCTCGACAGCCCGCCGCTGAACCTCTTCGACCAGCGGATGATCGACGACGTCCGGGCCGCGGTCGCCGACGTGGCCGCGGAGCCGCCGCGGGCGCTGCTGATCCGCGCCGAGGGCCGCGCCGTCTCCGGCGGCGTCGACGTCCACGTCTTCGCGGGGCTGACCCCGGAGCAGGGCAGCCGGCTCTGGGATGAGCTGCTGGGGATGATCGACCAGCTGGAGCGGCTGCCGGCGCCGATCGTCTTCGCCGCCCACGCCCTGACCCTGACCGCGGCCTTCGAGATCGCCCTCGCCTGCGACCTGATCGTCGCCAGCCCCAAGGCCAAGTTCGGTCTGGTCGAGAAAGTGGTCGGCCTGACCCCGTCGATGGGCGGCACCCAGCGCTTCGCCGAGCGCGCCGGCAGCGGCCGCGCCCGCCAGTTCGTGCTCAGCGGCGAGGTCTTCGCCGCCGAGGAGCTGGAGCGCTGGGGCGTCGTCAACGCGATCTTCCCGGCGGACGAGTTCGAGGAGCGCTCGCTCGCGCTCGCCGCCGAGCTTGCCGCCGGCCCGACCAAGGCGCACGCGATGACCAAGCACATCCTCCGTCGCTTCCGCGAAGGCGGCATGCCGGCCGCCGACGACGCGGTCCGCCGCGAAGCCGCCGACCTCTTCGCGACCGAGGACCTCCAGAACGCCGTCAAGACCTTCCTCGAGCACGGCGGTCCCGGGCACGCGACCTTCGACGGTCGCTGACCAGCCGCAGCCGGATAGGGTTGCGCCGGTGACCGACTTCGACGCGATAGCGGCGGGCATGACCGAGGCGATTCCGTTCGCCGGCCTGCTCGGCGTGAAGGTGACGAGCCTCGTCGAGGGCGAGGCGGTCGCCCTCCTGCCCGAGCGCCAGGAGCTGACCAACCACGTCGGCTCCCAGCATGCCGGCGCCCTCTTCACGGTCGCGGAGACGGCCTCGGGGGCGGCCTTCGTCGGCGCCTTCGCCGAGCGCATGGGCGACGTCACGCCGCTCGCCCGCAGCGCTGAGATCGCCTACGAAAAAATCGCCAAGGGCCCGATCGAGGCCACCGCCACCCTCGGCATGCCCAAGGACGAGGCGCTCGCCACGCTCGACCGCGACGGCAAGGTCGAGTTCCCCTGCGAGGTCGTCCTCAGCGACGCGGACGGCACCCGTGTCGCCACCGCCACCGTCGGCTGGCACGTCCGGCTCAACAAGCCGGCCGCCGCCTAGCTACCCTGGCGAATCCCTAGAATCGCCCATCGCGGGGCCGCCCGGCCCCAATCTCGCGCCAGTAGCTCAGTTGGATAGAGCGTCGGTCTACGAAACCGAAGGTCACAGGTTCGAATCCTGTCTGGCGCACTCCCCTCCGATGACCCACGTCGACCTCAGCGAGCAGCTCCTGGCCTTTGTGGAGATCCCCAAGGGCGGGCGCAACAAGTACGAGTTCGACGAGGCGAGCGGCCGCATCGTGCTCGATCGCTTCCTCTCCTCCTCGATGGTCTACCCGGCCGACTACGGCTTCCTGGTCGACCACCGCGGCGAGGATGGGGACCCCCTCGACTGCCTCGTCTGCGTCTCCGAGGCGACCTTTCCCGGCTGCGTGATCCCGGTCAATCCGGTGGCGATGTTCGAGATGACCGACGAGGCGGGCATCGATGACAAGATCGTCTGCGTGCCGGTCAGCGACCCTGGCTGGAACGGGGTCACCTGCCTCGAGGAGCTCCCCGAGCAGCTCAAACTGGAGATCCCGCACTTCTTCTCCGTCTACAAGGACCTCGAGCACAAACACGTCGAGGTCGGCGCCTGGAAGCCCCGCGAGGAGGCGGAAGCGACGATCAGCGAGGCGCGCCAGCGCCAGATCGACTACGACGCCGAGCGGGAGCGCGGCTGACGCCGAGCAGGACCAGCCAGGCCCCGAAGACCACCTGGTCGGCGCGCTGGAAGATTCCCTTGACGGAATCGACGTCGCCGCTCAGGTAGCTGAGCCCGGTCAGCGCCGTCAGCGCCAGCCAGAGGGCACCGATCGCCAGGGTCGCGCGGCCGGCCCGCCGGTAAGTCCCCAGCCTGAGCAGGCCGACGCCGATGAAGGCGAAGGCGAGCACGGTGGCGGCGATTTCGCCGGCGGTCGCGATCGAGTGGATCACGTCGAGCGGGTCGTAGGCGAGTGAGCAGGAGGGTTCGAGGCCTTCCGGGCAGCTGAGCGGCGCGGCGCTGGCGACGACCGTCAGCGCGCCCGAGCCGAGCAGGGCGAGCAGGCCGCGCCGGAGTATCCGGGAGCAGCCGTCCCAGCAGCGCAACAGCAGCAGGGCGAAGCCGGCGATCGCCAGCCCGGAGATGACCCCGAGCGTTACGAAACGCCAGCCGAACGACTCCGAGCGGGTGGCGATGTCACTGATCCAGGAAGTCGCCAGGTCGGTGCGTTCGGCCAGCAGGCCTTCCAGCACCCAGTAGTTGCAGAGCAGCGCCGCGCCGATGCCGGCCAGCACGATCGGGCGGCGCGAACGCAGCTCGTCCTGCCTGCCCACACGAAGTGCGTTCGGGTCCCGATCCTCCATCGGGCTCACCCTAGTTGCGCCGCTTCCCGTGGAAGGATCACGGCGGATGAGCGCCCCCGGCCCGGATCGCGGCAACCTCGACGCGATCCTGGCGACCGCGGAACACGACCGCACGCGGATGAACTCCAACGCGCTGGGCGCCTTCAGCCTGGTCCTGCTCGGCGTCGCCAGCGTCGTCGGGGCGGGGATCTTCGTCGTCACCGGCGACGCCGCCGCCCACTACGCGGGGCCGGCGGTGCTGGTCTCCTTCGTCCTCGCCGGCATCGTCGCCGGCCTGACCGCGCTCTGTTACGCGGAGCTGGCCTCGATGATCCCCGCCGCCGGCAGCACCTACTCCTACGCCTTCGCGGCCTTCGGCTCCTTCGTCGGCTGGTTCATCGGCTGGGACCTGCTGCTCGAGTACCTGTTCGCGGCCTCGACCGTGGCGGTCGGCTGGTCGGGCTACTTCGTCAGCCTGATGGACTCGATCGGCGTCCACGTCCCGCACGCGCTCGCCAACCCACCGTTCGGCAGCGGCGCCGGCGTCATCAACCTGCCGGCGATGGCGATCATGTTCATCACCTCCGGGGCGCTCTGGCTGGGCACCCGCGAGTCGGCGGTTGCCAACAACGCGATGGTGCTGCTGAAGCTGGGGATCCTGATCCTCGTCGTCGGGATCGGCGTCTTCTACGTCTCCTCCGCGAACCTGACCCCGTTCGTGCCCGGCCACGACGGCGGCTTCGGGGACTTCGGCTGGTCCGGCGTCTTCCGCGGCGCCGGCATCGTCTTCTTCGCCTACATCGGCTTCGACGCGGTCTCCACCGCGGCCGCCGAGGCGCGCAACCCGCGCCGCACGATCCCGATCGGGCTGATCGGCACGGTGCTGATCTCGACCGTCCTCTACATCGCCGTCGGCTTCGTCCTCACCGGGATGCTCAACTACCGCTCGCTCGGGGTCGCCGACCCGATCGCCGTCGCGATCCACTCCGCCGGCCCCAACCTCAACTGGCTGCTGCGCCTGACCGACGTCGCCGCCGTGGTCGGCCTCGCCTCGACGGTCCTGGTCACTCTCTATGGACAGACGCGGATTTTCATGCGGATGTCCGAGGACGGGATGCTGCCGCCGCGCTTCGGCAAGGTCAGCCTGCGGAGGAAAACCCCGCAGTTCTCGATCATCCTCTGCGGCCTCGTAGGCGGCATCGTCGCCGGGCTGGTGCCGCTCTCGGTGCTCGGCGAACTGATCTCGATCGGGACCCTGCTCGCCTTCATCATCGTCTCCAGCGGCGTTCTCGTCCTGCGCCGCCGCTTCCCCGACCTGCCGCGCCCGTTCCGGGTGCCGGCGCTGCCGCTGGTCGCCGGCACCGCGATCGTCTCCTCGCTGGCGCTGATGGCGACGCTGCCCTTCGCGACCTGGATCCGGCTCGCCGTCTGGGCCGCGCTCGGCTTCTCGATCTACTTCCTCTACGCCCGCGAGCACAGCAAGGAGCGGATGCGGGAGATCGCCGCCGGGATCACCGGCGGCACCCCGGAACCGGCGCCCGAGCAGGGCTCGGCGTGAATATTCACCTGCTGCAGCGGGCGCCTCGCAATGCCAACCTCGGCAGGCTCCATCTCACCTTCTTCGTCACCGCGATCACCACCGAGCTCTGCATCCGCACGCAGCTCTACCTGACCCACTACCCGCAGCTCGGCGGCCACGGCCTCCACATCGCTCACCTGCTCTGGGGCGGACTGTTCATGGTTGTGGCGCTGGCGATCCTGCTCAGCCTGCTCGGCCGCCGCCCCCGCCAGGTCGCGGCCCTCATCGGCGGCGTCGGCTTCGGTTTCTTCATCGACGAGCTCGGCAAGTTCATCACCGCCGACAACAACTACTTCTACAAGCCGGCGGCGGGGATCATCTACCTGATCTTCATCGGCCTCTACCTCGGTTCCCGCGCCTACCAGCGCCACCGCGGGCTGACCGAGGACGAGCGGGTGCGCAACGCGATCGAGCTGATCGGCGAGGCGAATCACGGCCCGTTCGAGATCGAATACCGCGACCAGGCGCTGGCGCTGCTGGCCGAGGTGCCGGCGACGCACCCGCTGCGCGACCCGCTGATCGCCCTTGCCAGGGACGTCGACACCACGCCCAACCCGGACCCGCCCTGGTACCGGCGCTTCGCCGATGCCGTCGCCGCCCGGTACGAGCATTGGTCTGAGCGGCGCTGGTTCCACCGTCTCGTGATCGGCGTCTTCGCCGTCTGGGCGCTGGCCTCGATCGCCAGCATCGTCGGCCTCGTCCTCTCCTTCGGATTCGCCGGCGACGCCGCTCGGGCCGGTTTCCAGGAGGACTCCTTCTCCCACCTCAACTTCCTCAACTTGGCGACGCTGGTCTCGACCGCGGTCTCGGCCGCCTTCGTTGTCGTCGGCTTCGAGCGGCTGCTGCGCGGCGACCGCCTCGATGCCTACGTCTGGCTCACCCGGGCACTGCTGGTCTCGATCTTCGTGACCCGCGTCTTCACCTTCGTCGAGTCGCAGTTCGGCGCCGTCTTCGGCCTCGCCGTCGACGTCCTCCTGCTGGTCTCTATCCAGCTGATGGCGGCGCAGGAGCGGCGGCGCCAGCCGGCTGCGGTTGCGCCGCTTCCACCCGTTGGCGAATCGGCGGCTCCAGCACTCGGCTGAGCACCGGCACCTCGAGGAAGCCCTCGACGCTGGCGTAGAGCATCGCCACCCGCGGCAGGTCGGAGAGGTCGTCGATGACGACCGAGCGCGGCACCCACTCGGGGCCGAACTTCTGGTTGAAGTCGCGCAGCGACTGGATCTGGAAGAAGGGGTTGAGCCCTTTCGCCATCAGCCGCTGCAGGCGGCCGGAGAGGCCGGCGTCCTCGGCGCTGTCGAGCAGTCGTCCCCAGGCGGCGAAGTTGAGCGAGAGGCGCTTGAAGCCGCGGGCGCCGAGCGCCAGCGCTGCCTCGGCGATCAGGTACTCGGTGATGCCGTTGGCGGAGTCGGGGCGGCGGCGCATCAGGTCGAGCGAGTAGCCGGGGCGCTCGCCGTAGACGGGGACGAAGCGCAGGAAGCCTTCGACCCGCCCGCCGCGGCGGGCGATCGCGATCGCGAAGTCGGGGTTGGCGCCCTCGACGTCCTCGCCAAGCTCCATCGTGAAGCCGCGCTCGGGGGCGCCTTTGCGCCACTCTTCGCTGATCTCGTTCAGCTCGGCGATCAGCTCCGGGGCGGCCTCGGTCTCGGCGATCAGCTCGAAGCTGTGGTCCTTCTCGATGTGCTTGACGGCGGCCCGCACCGCCTTCATCCCGGCCCCGTCGAGGCTGAACTCGTCGCAGTGGAGGATCGCCTCGTCGCCCAGGTAGACGGTGTGCATGCCGCGCGCCCGGTAGATCTCCGCGTCGGACTCGCGGACCGCGAAGAAGGCGACCCGCCAGCCGCGCCCGGCGCAGAAGGCGAGGAACTCGTCGAGCGTGCGGGCGGTGTCCCCGGGCGGCCCGATCGGGTCAGCGGCGACCATCGCGGTGCCGCGCACGTAGAGGTAGGCGATCAGCGACTTGCCGTCGGTCGAGAAGAAGTAGTTCTTGTCGCGCCGCAGCGCGAAGTAGTCGAGCGTGTCGCCCCCCCACCGGCGCACGATCTCCCCGGCCCGCCGCCGCCGCTCGGCGCTGGGCGGATCGGCCTGGACGAAGGTGCGCAAGACCAGGTAGAGCAGGATCAGCAGGCCGAGGACCCCGAGCACGATCAGCGAGATTTCGAAGAAGTCGGCGAAGACCTGGCGCCCGTAGGCGTAGGGCCCGTCGAGCCCGACCATCCCCTTGTAGGCGGTTTCTACGATGCCCCAGAAGCTCAGGTCGGGACTGACGTGAGCGCGCTCGGCGAAGAGCGTGATCCAGGTGAAGAGGAAGACGCCGACGAGATAGACGGGCACGAAGACGACCGCCTGGTGGATCGAGCCGGGATCGCCATGCGCGCGGAAGTCGTCCCGGAACCAGATCAGCGCCACGAGCATCGCCGCCGAAAGCAGCACCGTGACCGGGTCGGGACCGTGGACCAGATGCACCACGGCCGCTGCGGCAAAGAGCAACGTCGCAATCGCCCAGGCTCTGCGCTTACCGCGACTCAGGCCACGCGCGACCGCAATCAGCCCGAGCCCGATCGCCACCGACGCGATCAGCCCCGCTGATCGCCCTCCGTCAGCGATGAAGCTGAGGTGCCCCAGCGAGAACCTGATGCTCGTCGCGGTCGGCAGCAGCGACAGCAGCCCGACTAGGACGCTCAGCCACGCCAGCGGTCTAGGTGACCGAGGGCGCCTGGTCGGAGATGGGGCCGGTGGTCCCTCCGAACGTTTTGCGGAGGAGGAGAGCTCCGGCTCGGGCGTCAGCCGCTCGGCCCCGATCGACGAGGTACCGAGTGAGGAGGGACCACCCGCCCCATCTCCGATGGTCGCGGCCGGTCGCAGGGTCGGGAAGAGGATCACGTCGCGGATCGCGTCGGCTTCTGAGATCAGCATCACCAGGCGATCGAGGCCTATGCCGAGGCCGCCGGTGGGGGGGAGGCCGTACTCGAGCGCTTTGACGTAGTCGTCGTCGACGGGTTCGGCCTCTTCGTCGCCTCCCGCCTGCAGCTTCGCCTCCGATTCGAAGCGTTCGGCCTGGTCGACCGGGTCGTTGAGCTCGCTGTAGGCGTTGGCGAGCTCGCGGGCGGCGACGACCATCTCGAAGCGCTCGGTCAGCATCGGATCGTCGCGGTGGGCGCGGGCCAGCGGCGAGATTTCGCGCGGATGGTCCATCACGAAGGTCGGCTCGATCAGCAGGTGCTCGGAGCTCTCGTCGTAGACCTCGCTGATGATTTTCCCGGAGCCCCAGGCATCGAGCCACTCGACGCCGATGCCGTCGGCGATCTTGCGGGCCTCCTCGACCGGCATCGACGGGTGCATCTCGACGCCGACGTTCTCCTTGATCAGCTCGGCCATCGTGACCCGCCGCCAGGGCGGCTTCAGGTCGACGTCCTGACCTTCGATCTTCACCACCGTGGTCCCGATCGCGTCCTGCGCGGCGGTGGCGACGATCGCCTCGGTCAGGTCCATCATGTCGTGGTAGTCGCCGAACGCCTGGTAGGCCTCGAGCAGCGTGAACTCGGGGTTGTGGCGCGTGTCGAGGCCCTCGTTGCGGAAGACGCGGCCGATCTCGAAGACGCGGTTCATGCCGCCGACGATCAGCCGCTTCAGCGACAGCTCCAGGGCGATCCGCAGGGTCATGTCGATGTTCAGCGCGTTGTGGTGGGTGATGAAGGGCTTCGCCGCGGCGCCGCCGGCCTGGTCGAGCAGGACCGGGGTCTCGACCTCGGTGAAGCCGCGCTCGATCAGCACCCGCCGCGTCGTCGCGATCACCGAGGACCGGATCGCGAAGGTGCGCCGCGCCGGCTCGTCGAGGATCAGGTCGAGGTAGCGCTGGCGGTAGCGGGTCTCCGGCTCGGCGAGGCCATGGCGGACGTCGGGCAGCGCCCGCAGGCTCTTCGAGAGCAGTTCGAACCTGTCGAGCCGGACCGAGAGCTCGCCGTGGTCGGAGGCGACCACCGTCCCCTCGACGCCGATCCAGTCGCCGAGGTCGAGGTCGGAAAAGTCGTGCAGCTCCTCGGAGCCGGCCTCGCCGCGGGTGATCAGCAGCTGGATCGTGCCGGTCTCGTCACGCAGGTCGGCGAAGTCGAGGCCGCCGTGGCGGCGCTCGGCCATCACCCGCCCGGCGAGGTGGACCACCTTGCCGGTGTCGGCGCCGGCGGCAAGGTCGGCGAACTCCTCGTGCAGCGCCGCCGCGGTCGAGTCGCGGTCGAAGCGGACCGGGTAGGGCTCGATCCCGCGCTCGCGCAGCTTCTCCAGCTTCTCCAGCCGGTGGGCGCGCGTCTGCGCCTGGAACTCGGCGTGCTCGGGGGCGCCACCGTCCGCGGCCCCGCCCTGGACCGCGTCCTTCTCCTCGTCGAGGCTCATCCGGGCCGGATCCTAGGGGTCGCCGGGCTGGAAGCGGGCGGGGGAGTGGTCTCCGACTGCGATCTCGCAAGTACCGCCATCCCCACCAGCGCGGCGACCAGCGCCAGCGCCGTCCCGACCGCCTGAAGCGGCGACGTGTTTAGCGACTCGTGCAGCAGGGTGACGCCGAGGATGACGCTGGCGATCGGGTCGAAGGCCATGCTGGTCGCGACCGCCGGCGCCAGCGCCCCCGTGTTGAGGGCGAGCTGGTTGAGCGTCATCGAGGCGTAGCCGACGACGACCAGCGCGTAGAGGTGCCAGCTGAGGAAGATTTCGAGGATCCCGTCGTCGAGGTCGTCGACCACCACCTTGGTCAGCGCCGCGGAGAGAGCAAAGAGGATTCCGGTCGCGATCCCCAGCGCCGCCGCCCGCCGCGGCGCCGAGCCGCGGCGACCGAGCAGGACGAGCGGAACGCAGGCCAGCACGCAGGCTCCGCCGGCGACGAGCCAGTCGCCGAGCGGCGCGTCGTCGCGCCCGCCGGAGGGGTTGGCGATGGTCAGGAAGGCGACCAGGGCGGCGACCACCAGGAAGGCGGCGCCGACGTCGAGGCGCCGCACCCGCTGCCCGGTGAAGCGGGCGCCCAGCGGCAGTGCGAAGACGACGCTGGAGACGAGCAGCGGCTGCACCACCGCCAGCCGGCCGATGCCCAGCGCCGCCGCCTGGGCGATGAACCCGAAGGCGTCGGCGAGGATCCCGAACAGCCAGACCGGCCGCCGCGCCATCCGCAGCAGCAATCCCGAGCTGCCGCCCTCGGACGGCTTTTCGAGCCCCGCCTGCTGCTGCAGCACGGTGCCGAGCGCAAAGAGCAGCGCCGCGACGAGGGCGAGAACTATGTCCACCTTGGGGCCTCCGGTCGGGTCACTGGGCGTCGAGAGGCCCGGACGATATGCGCTGTTGAGCCCGACGGGGCCGTTTGCTTCAATTCTCGGACCAGAGAAAGGAGGTGGTCCTATTTTGAGTCACATGCTTCAAGGGACTCTGGAGGTGCAGGGCCGCTAGGCGCCGCACTGGTTTGGGCGCCCGGCGGAATCCACCCCGGGCACCGGCGAGCAAAGGAAGGCCGGGCGTTGTCCCACCCGGCCGCGACTTCCGAGTTCGTTCCATGCACCAGCGCGAGGGCCGCCTGCGGGCGGCCCTCGTTCGTTCTGGTGGGAGAATCGCCATCCAACCGAGGAGAGGGTTGGCTAGGGACCGCATCGCGAGGAGGGTCGGGTGCCCCTCCCGCGGAGACCGTCGCGCAGCTGATCGAGCCCCGAGGGCTCAAACGCGGTTCCTTGAGCCTCCGCGGGAGGGGCACCCGACCCTCCAGGTGAAGCCGACTCCTAGGGTTGGAGGGGACGAGGGTTCGTTTGCTCGTGAGAGATTCCGGTTCACGAAGGCCTTTGCATCACGCAAGCTCTCCAGTTATGACTGAAGGATTGTGGGGGTCCCAGGCCCCCCAATCCTTCACCCGTTCGCTCGCCGAGTCACGGAAGCAGTCCCGCCCACGGAAGCTGCCAGCCCTGGGAGCGCGAGAGACCCCCGACCCCACCACGCCAAGCCCCTCGCCGTAGGACCATCGTCAGGGCCCCGCCGGCACCTCGGCCGAAGCCGATCGCTCGCGTGAGCGAAGCTCAGCCGGGGACGATCTTCTGCACTGCTTCTTCGAGTTCGGAGACCCCGTAGGCGCCCTCGATGCGGTCGCGGACGACGCCGTTGCTGTCGATCAGGAAGGTCCAGGGCTCGGTCGGCAGGCCGTAGGCGCGCAGCTGTGGCCGGATCCCTTTGCTGGCGTCGTTTTCGTTGTAGACCTCCATGTGGATGAAGTCCGCTTCGTCTCCGTATTTGTCGGCGACCTGCTGGGCGATGTCGACGACCGGTCCACAGACGCGGCTCTGGCAGAGCGCCGGGGTGGCGAAGACGAGCACGACCGGTTTCTTGCCGACGACGTCGGCGAAGTCGACCGCGTGCATCTGGTCGGGCGGGACCCGGGTGTCGATTTTCGCCAGGTCGCCGCCGACGTCGGCGGCGGTCGGCGTGTGGATGATCGGCGCTTTCTGGCCCACTTTCGGGATATCCGGGTGGGCGCCAACGGTCGGGCTCGGCACCCGCGAGGCTTCCAGCCCCTTCGGGCCTTTCAGCATCGCGATCGCCAGCCAGGGTCCGCTGCGGTCGAAGTCGACCTTGGGCAGCACGTAGACGGTCTTCGCCTCGCCCGGGCCTTCGCTGCCCTGGGCGCGGTAGGCCGGCTTGGTTTCCAGCGTGGCCACCCGAGCCGGCAGTGGCCCCTGCACCGGGCTGTGGCTGTTCTTGGCGAAGTAGAGCGCCGTGTCGGCGTCGCTGATCTGTTTGCCGCCGACCGTGAAGACACCGACCGGGTAGCGGTTCGATCCCAGTTCGAAGACCTGTGCCGCCGGCGCGATCACCAGCTTGGCCTGCTTGGCGCCCGAGCTCTCGAGCAGCTCTTCGATCGTCTTGCCCTTGGCGCTGGG
>Ga0193706_1000485_pt1 | contig 23130 bp, 26 predicted proteins | sample U3c1metaG_FD_160130 | JGI IMG/M metagenome (GOLD analysis project Ga0193706, IMG submission 160130) | Soil microbial communities from a riparian zone of the East river system, Colorado, United States - U3c1 | ecosystem: Environmental > Terrestrial > Soil > Riparian zone | place: USA: East River... | reverse complement strand
GTCGGAAGAAGACCGGCCGCTGCGTCGTCTTCCACGAGGCGACCCGGACGGCGGGGTTCGGCGCCGAGCTTTCGGCCCTGGTGCAGGAGCGCTGTTTCTATCATCTCGAGGCGCCGGTGCAGCGAGTGACCGGCTTCGACACGCCCTATCCCCACTCGCTCGAATGGGCCTATTTCCCGGGACCGGTCCGGCTGGGCCTGGCGCTGAAAAAAGCAATGGAGGACTGAGCGGCCATGGCGCGCTTCGAATTCAAGCTGCCCGATATCGGCGAGGGGATCGCCGAGGCCGAGATCGTCGCCTGGCATGTCAAGATCGGCGACCAGGTCGAGGAGGACCAGCAGCTCGCCGACATGATGACCGACAAGGCGACGGTCGAGATGGAATCGCCGGTCGCCGGCAAGGTTCTCGAGGTTGCCGGCGAGGTCGGCGACCAGATCGCGATCGGTTCGGTCCTGGTGGTGATCGAGACCGAAGGCGAGGCCGGCGCCGCCGCCGAGGCGGCCGACGACAAGGCGGCGGCCGCTCCGACCGGCAAAGAGGCGCCGCTCGCCGACGGCCTGGTCGAAACCACCGAGGGGCTGGAGGAATCGGTGCCGAGCACCGAGACCCAGTATCGCGAAGGCGGCGAGCGCCGCGAGGGCGACGACCGGCGCGCCGAGCCGCGCGAGGATCCGGACCGCCGCCAAAGCGAGCGCAGGGAGTCGGGGGACGGCGCTCCCGCCGATCGGGGCGACGCGAAGGGCTTCAATCCTCAGCCGGATCCCCCGGTCGGCGACAAAAGGGCGGTGCTCGCATCGCCCGCCGTGCGAGCCCGAGCGCGCGATCTCGGCATCGATCTCGCTTTGGTCAAAGCGAGCGGCGACCGAGTCCGCCACGCGGATCTGGACGCCTTCCTCCTCTACAATGGCGGCGGCGGCGTAGCCCGCTCCAGCGGCGCCCGCCGGCAGGACGAGGAAGTGAAAGTGGTCGGACTTCGCCGCCGGATCGCCGAGAACATGCAGGAGGCCAAGCGCCGGATCCCGCACTTCACCTATGTCGACGAGGTCGACGTGACCGCGCTCGAGGCGACCCGCGCGATGATGAACGCGGACCGCGGCGGCAATCCCAAGCTGACCCTTTTGCCCTATCTGATCACCGCGATGTGCCGAGTCCTGCCCGATTATCCGCAGATCAACGCCCGCTACGACGACGAGGCCAATGTCGTGACCCGGTCGGGCGCGGTGCACATGGGCATGGCGACCCAGACCGACAACGGCCTCGCGGTTCCGGTGATCCGAAACGCCGACGGACTCGACGTCTGGGGCCTGGCGCGAGAGATATTGCGCCTCGCCGACGCGACCCGAGCGGGCAAGGCGACGCGTGAGGAATTGTCGGGCTCGACGATCACGATCAGCAGCCTCGGCCCAATGGGCGGCGTGGTCTCGACCCCGGTGATCAACCGGCCGGAAGTGGCGATCATCGCGGTCAACAAGGTCGAGGAGAAGCCGGTCGTCGTCGACGGCCAGATCGTGGTTCGCAAGCGGATGAATCTGTCGCTGTCCTGCGATCACCGGGTGGTCGACGGCTGGGACGCGGCGAGCTTCATCCAGGATTTGAAGAAACTGCTCGAGAACCCGCTGCGGCTGCTCTCGATGCGGTGAGCCACTCCCCTCCCTGGAAGGGAGGGGCCGGGGGTGGGTGCGCGAAGCGCCTCTTGTGCTAGATTCCCCGAATGAAACGGCGGGTCGATCGTAAGCTCACCGAACGAGCGCGAGAGCTCCGCAACAATGCGACCGAGGCGGAGCGTACGATCTGGCGGGTGATCTCTCGTCATCGCCCCAAATTCACGCATCAGCTCTCGATCGAGCCGTACTTCGCGGACCTGGCCTGCCGAAAGGCGAAGCTGATCGTGGAGCTGGACGGCAGCCAGCACATCGACTCCGAACATGATGCTGTGCGCACCGCTTTCCTCGAAAACGAGGGCTGGACGATCATCCGCTTCTGGAACAGCAAGGTTCGGGACAATCCCGATGGCGTCGCCGAAGCGATACTGCTGAAGGCCGCCGAATGCCTCGGCGACCCACCCCCAACCCCTCCCTTCCAGGGAGGGGGAGAACAAGGCGGCGGCGCTTCGAGTAAGCGGGAAGAACAGCGGTTGTCTCCGCGACAATCCCTCGTCACACTCCCGGAATGACTCTCCTTCTAGACCGCCGCCTCTTGCTGAAGGCGGCCTCGCTCGGCCTTGGCGCGCTGGCCGTGCCCGGGGTGGCCCAAATGGCCTCGGCGCGGGGCTTCACGCATGGGGTGGCGAGCGGGGAGCCTCGGCAGCGCTCGGTGATGCTGTGGACTCGCTACGTGCCCGGCGGGCGGGTGCATTGGCAGGTGTCGCGAAGCGAGGATTTCCGGAGGATCGTCGCGGAAGGCGATGCCAGCGCGGAGGCTGAGCGCGACCATTGCGTCAAGGCGGTCGCCACCGGGCTTCAGCCGGATCGCTGGTATTATTACCGCTTCCGGGACGGGCGCGGCGGCGTGTCCCCGACGGGCCGGACTCGCACTTTGCCCGAAGGCAGGACCCAGCGATTCAACCTCGGCATCTTCTCCTGCGCGAACCTCGCATTCGGATTCTTCAACGCCTACGGCCATGCCGCGGCGCGCAACGACATCGACCTGCTCGTCCATCTCGGCGACTATTATTACGAATATCCGCACGGCACTTACCCGTCGGCGCGAACCGCCGTGCCGGGACGTTTCCACCCCGAGACCGAGGCGTTCCAGCTCGACTCTTATCGCCTTCGCCATGCCATGTACCGGGCCGACCCGGATCTGCAGCGCCTCCACGCACGCTTCCCGATGGTGCTGATGTGGGACGATCACGAGACCGCCAACAACAGCTGGCAGGGCGGCGCCGAGAATCACGACCCGGACAAGGAAGGGGCGTGGAGCGCGCGCAAGGCGGCGGCTCTGCAGGCCTATCGGGAATGGCTTCCGGTTTCCGACCAGAGCTGGGAGAGCTATGAGATCGGCGATCTCGCCGCCCTTTTCCGGCTCGAGACGCGCCTTACCGCTCGGAGCCGGATGCGCGCCTATGAGGAGGTGCTGAAGCGCGGCGAGGATATGAAGGCCGGACTGATTCGCTTCCGCGACACCGCCTGGCGCGACCCCGAGATGACGATGATGGGAAGCGAGCAGGAAGCGTGGCTCGCCGGAGGCCTGAAGCGCTCCGCGAAGCAGGGAACGCGCTGGCAATTGCTCGCCCAGCAGACCCTGATGGGTTCCCTCGCGCTGCCGATCGAGGCCAAGGGCTGGCTCCGCGCCGATGCGCCCGCCGCGGTCGCTCGAGCGGTCGCGGCCGGCGCCGCGGCGTCCGAGGTCGGCCTGCCGCTCAATCTCGACGCCTGGGACGGCTATCCCGCCGCGCGCGACCGGCTGCTCCGGTCCGCGCTCGACGCCGACTCGGACCTTCTGGTGCTGACGGGCGACAGCCATAATGGCTGGGCGTTCGACCTCGATCTGGCCGGCACTCCGGCCGGCACTGAATTCGCCGGCCAGAGCGTCACCTCGCCCGGCCTCGAGGGCTATGCGATCGATGTCGCCCCCGGTCAGCTGGAAAGCGCGTTCCGGGCACGCAATCCCGCGCTCAAATGGGCCGACGCTTCGCGGCGTGGTTATCTCACCCTGAGCTTGACTCGCGACCGCGCCACCGGGGAGTGGCTCTCGCTCGACACCGTCCGCACCCGCTCGACCCGACTGGCGGCGACTCAGCGGATGAGCGTGACGAGGGGAAGGCGACGGTTCGCCTGACCCGCGCGCGGCAGACGCCTAGATCACGAGAGACAGGGTGTTCACGTTGATATGCGGCCAGACGATCGTCTCGCCGGGCTCGTCGGAGCTGATCGGGAACTCGATCAACGTGCGCTGCGAATATTGCAGCTGCCGGAAGATATTCCCCTCCCCATCCTGGAGGGTCTCCAGCCAGAATGTCGCATCGAACTGTGTCGGGACGACGTTGGACTGCAGCGACGCTATATTGCTGATCCCGCCCCTGTTCAGAGTGCTGACCTTCAGAGTCACGGTGCTGATCACGTTGAGGCCCTGGGCCTGCTCTTCCGCCAGATAATTGATCAGGGTCTTGTTGGGGTATTCAGGGCTGAACTCGGGGAATTTTGGTATGCCTATGTAGGCGTCCGTATAGCCGGAGATTTTCGGCAGCGCGCCGGTCGGCAAGCCGTTGAGCGCAGGGTCTATGACGGGCGGCCCGGGAGTCAGTGATGAACTGCCCATCGCTTCGACGGCATTGCCGTGCGGCACGCTCGCGATCCTGAAAATGTCGAAACCGTCGTTCAGCGCCGGATCGGACAATTCCCAGAAGCCCCCTTCGACATGCATCAGGGAGCCGAGATTCAGGACCGTGATGGTGGTCGAATATTGAAGGGTCGGGATATTCTCGATGACCTGCAATCCCCTGTTCGGGGTGGTTGCCGGCACTTTGTTGATTATCAGGGTTTCGGTGTAGGGGGCGATCAGCAGCTCGAAATCGCCTTTCTGGTTCGGGACGGCGATCATGTTGAAGCCGTTCCCTCCCTGCCAGTGCCCCGCCAGGCCATCCAGAACGCCGAAATCGATATCGTCGCCGTGGACTCTTACCGCATGCGTGCCGACCATGGCGACATCCTCCCTCTGTGTGCGGCCACGATGATGCGGGCTTTCAGGAGGGCGCGCAACCGAGCGTCATGTCCGAAATGGTTGTAACGGCCGCAATGGATACGAGTCCCCTCCCTGCAAGCGAGGCGAGTCTACGGCGGCGGCGCCTCGCCTAGCGGGCTTCGACCATACCGCTTCCTCCGGGGCATGGCAGGCCGGATCGGCGAGGTCGAAGCGGCCATGTCGTCGGTGGTCGTCATCGTCGGCGGGCGGCGATCGGGGCTGTGCGCGCCGGTGCCATTGCCTCGTTCCTCCGGTCATCGCAATGACGGACGAGGGGCGATTCAGGCCAAGCCGAGCATCCAGCTTGCGAGATCGACCGGGACGACGGGCGCGTCGGGGGCGTTTCGGGCCAGTGCGGCCCGGTTGGCCATGATCCAGCGCAGGCAGTCGGCGCGGGTGGCGAATGCGGGGACGTCGTCGCGGGCGGGCTTCAGCGCATGCTCGCCGATCAGGAATCGGGCCCCTCGCCGGCAGCCCGGCATGCCGGCCCAGTCGCGCTTCGGCGCGACGACCGCGGGCACCCAGTGCGAACGTGTCGGGTCAAGCATCGCCATAAATCCCGATGACGGTCTATCGCAAGCGGGCGGCGGCTCAAAGCACGACGATGCGGACGTAGCGAACCGGCCCGCCGCCACCATTGGCGAATACGTAGGGCCGCGCGCTTCCGAAGATCAGGAAATCGCCGGCCGCCAGGACGTGACGGGCGTCCGCCGCCTCGATCACCAGCGTGCCGTCGACGACCAGCAGCATTTCGTGCCAATTTTCCGAACCGGCCTCGGACGGGTAACGCTCGCCCTCCGCGAGCGACCAGAGCCACAACTCCGCTTCTCGACTCGCCGGCGCGGTGCCGAGGAGGGTCGCGACGCTGTCGGGATGGGCGCCACGCCACGCCACGCTCTCTATTCGGCGGCTGTCCGGCGCGTCGGGCGGACGGACCATTTCGGCAAAGCTGACCTCGAGCGCCGCAGCAAGCCTGTCGAGGCTGGACAAGCTGATATTGGCCTCATTGCCCTCGATCGCCACGATCATCCGGCGGCTGATTCCGGACCGTTCCGACAAGGCGGCCTGGCTCAGGCCGCGCGCCTGGCGGAGCCGCCGGACGTTGCCCGCCGCGTGGGCGAGGACATCGGGGCGCCGCCCCTCGTTACCCGCTTGACTGTGCACTATATTGCTGACCGCGGCGGCGCCGCCCCCGCCTCGGCCTGCCCAGCCAAAGCTAAGCGCGGCAATTCAGGCCTTTGCGCGCGCGCATGATTTCAGCGGCACCATCCTGGTCGCGCAACGGGGGCGGATCCGCTATCGCCGCAGCTTCGGCCTCGCCGACCGCGGCTTCGCCGTTCCGGCCGCCGAGGGGACTCGTTACCGTATCGCCTCGATTACAAAGCTGTTCACCGCAGTCCTCGTTCTGCAGCTCGTCCAGGAGGGCAAGATCGACCTCGCCCAGCCGGCCGGCAGATACCTGCCCGAACTGGGCAACGAGATCGGGGTCAGGGTGACCATCCACAATTTGCTCAATCACAGTTCGGGGATTGCCCAGTGGGACAATGTCTCGAGCTATCAGGAGGCATTCGCCAAGGGCGTCGACCGCTATCAGCGGCCGCTCTCGCCGGAGACGCTCGTTGCGCTGTGCTGCATGGGGGAGCTGGCGCACGAACCGGGCACCCGGTTCGAGTATAACAATGCCGATTATTTTCTGCTCGGCCGGATCGTCGAGCGAGTCACCGGCAAGAGCTTTGAAGCGGCGCTGAAGGAGCGCATCCTGCGGCCGCTCGGCATGCACGATACCGGCATGCTGTGGTGGGACGCGATCGTCGAACGGCTCGCCCCCACTTATTTCTGGCGCGACGATGAGCGCAGGCTCGTGAGCGACATGCCGGTCTATTACGAGAACTGGTATGCGGCCGCCGGCATGTATTCGACCGCGGCGGACCTGCTGACATTCGCCAACGCGTTGTTCGGCGGAAGGCTCGGATTGGGCGCAGGGCTCGAGCGGATGCTCGCGCCCGGAATGGACGATTACGGCTATGGCCTGTGGAGCTACACGGTGGTTCGCGGCGGGCGGCAATATCGCGTGGCCAAGAGGCCGGGAAGCGTGATGGGCGCCAATGCCATGCTCTATCGGCTGCGGGACGGCGACGCGACAGTGGTGATCCTGGCCAATACCAATCGGGCCGATCTCGACATCTTCGCCCAAAGAATCGCCGACGTGCTGATCGCCGCCCGATAGACCCCACGCGGCGAGGCGAACCAGTCGCCATCGGATTTGGCGGCGCAGAGCGCGGTGTTTGCGCCTCGAGAGGAACTGCTCGCTCGGCTCGCCGGCGCGGAACAAGGCGACCCCGGTGCGGGCAGTGGCCCGGCGGCAGGCCGACAGGGGGGAACGGCCGGGAACATCCGCCGCTCTGCTGCGCTTCTGACCCAAAGCATTCAGACCAAGGAGCATTTCATGTTCGGCAAGATTATCGGCGCGGCTGTCGGCAACCGGATCGCCCGGAACCACGAGGGCGGCAAGGGCGCACTGATCGGGATGCTCGTACCCGTCGTGGGAAGGCGCCTGTTCGGCCCGCTCGGCCTCGCCCTCGGTGGTGCCTATGTCGCAAAGAAGCTGTGGGATCGCCGCCAGGCTCAGCGCGCTTCACAGCCCGCGGCGCAGGCGCTTACGCCCACCGGCGCGTCGGCGGCTTAGCTCGCCATTCCGGCGAGGGCTGGAATCTCACTGTTCTCCAGGTGAAGGTTCCAGCCTACGCTGGAATGACAGTGAAAATCAGTTCCCGTCCGGCTCCACCGGCGGCTCCTGCTTGGGAGCGGGGCCGGCGGGGGGCGGGGGGATCGGCTCGTCCTCGGGCGCGGGCCGATCCTGCTTTGGATCGGGCTGGGCCGATATGACGAGCTCGTTGCCGCCGAAATCGACCCCGACCTCGTAGCCCGTCCCTTCAATCGGGATGGTGAAGCTGTTGTTGACGTCGGTTTCTTCGACGGGAACCTCGATGCGCGGGGCCGGCGCGACGGCCGCGGCGGAGGCGCCGACGGCCCGGCTGGTGAAATCGCGCCAGATCCGCGCCGGGAGGCCGCCGCCGGCGACCTGGCCGAGGGGCGTATTGTCGTCGTTGCCGACCCAGACCCCGACGACCAGATCTTCGGTGAATCCGATGAAGATGGCGTCGCGATTGTCCTGGCTGGTGCCGGTCTTGCCGAAGGTCGGGACCTGGAGGGCGGCGCCGCGGCCGGTGCCCTCGGTGACGACGGCCGAGAGCAATTCGCGCATCTCGTCGAACGAGGAATCGCCGGACGTGCCCATGGTCGTGTTCCACAGGCGGCGGTACCAGGGCTGGTCCGCCTCCTCGAGCCCGCGCGGCCGGATCGGATAGGCGCCGGCGGCGACCGCGGCATAAGCCGAGGTCATCTCGAGCAGTGTCACGCCCGAGGTGCCGAGCGCCAGGCTCGGATTGTTGGAGAGAGGGCTGGTCACTCCGAGATCGCGGGCGGCGCGGATGACGTTGTCGCGGCCGACCCGCTCGGAGATTCGGACGGCGGCCACGTTGCTCGAAAGCGCGAAGGCCTCCTTGAGGGTGAGCGAGCCGCGATAGCGGTCGCCATAATTCTTCGGCTGCCAGTCGCCGATGCGCAGCGGCTTGTCCTCGACCACGTCGTCGGGCGACATTCCCGCGCGAAGAGCGGCGAGATAGACGAAGAGCTTGAAGGTCGAGCCGGGCTGGCGGCGGGCCTGGGTGGCGCGGTTGAAGATGGACTGGCGGTAATTCTTGCCGCCGACCATTGCGACGACCCTTCCGTCCGGACGCATCGCGACCAAAGCGACCTGGGCCTTACCCAGCCTCGCCCGGCCTACCGCGGCGAGTGCTATCTTCTGGAGCCTCGTCTCCAGCGTGGTCTCGACCTTCTGCTCGCCATAGCCGTCCTCGCCGCGCGCCCGGGCGGCGGGCAGCACCCAGTCGGCGAAATAGGTGCCGGTCGGAACCGAGGCGGTGCGCTCGACCTTGAGCCGGGCCGGCTTCAGCCTGTTCGCCTCGGCGCGCGTGAGCAGGCCCTGCGAGATCATCTCGGCGATCACGATCCTGCCGCGGGCGCGGGCGCGATCGTAATTGCGGGTGGGCGCGAGGCGCGACGGCGCCTTGACCATGCCCGCAAGCATCGCCGCCTGCGGGACCGTCAATTTCTCGGGGGGGATGCTGAAATAATGATGCGCGGCGGCCCGGAGCCCGTAAACATTGTCGCCGAAATAGACGTTCGACAGATAGCGTTCGAGGATCTGCTCCTTGGTCAGCCAGGCTTCGAGCCAGAAGGCGATCAGAACCTCCTGCGCCTTGCGCGCCATCGTCCGATCGGCGGTGAGGAAGGAGACCTTGGCGAGCTGCTGCGTGATGGTGCTTCCGCCTTCCGTGACTCCGCCGGCGCCGAGATTGCGCCAGGCGGCCCGGGCGATGCCCCTGATACTGATCCCGATATGATCGTTGAATCGGCGATCCTCGATCGCGATGAAGGCCTCGGGCACATGGTCGGGAAGATCGGCGATCCGGACCGGCGCCCTGATGTCGGCGCCCCGGCGGGCGATTGGATCGCCCTCGGCGGAGACCAAAGTGAGGCTCGGTGCGGCGATCGGCTGAAGCGACTTGGAAAGCGGCGCGGTGATCGCCAGCCAGGCGAAGAGCAGAAGGAAGAGGATCAGGAATCCGTAGACGAAATGGCGGATTCGCCAGCGCCTGCGCGGCTTTTGCGGCGGCAGCTCCTCGCCGTCCCAGACGCCTTCGGGATCGGCGGGATCGTGATCCCAGGGATCCTGCTGGTCGTCGCGCATCAGGAGGCCGTCCGCTTCATGCGCGGTGCCGGGACCGACGAGCGGAGCGCGAGCAGGAGGGGGAGGAGGAGCAGCAGGCGGAACACCGGAGGCTCTTTAGCGGACTTCCGTGCGGTTGGAATGTGTTTGCTGAGGCTTTCCAACATGGTCGGCTCAGGGCGATGGCGCAGTCGCGTCCGCGAACAGCCTCGCCGGCTCGATCTTCTCGCGCGTGACTCCCAGCTCGGCGAGCCCGGCAGGCCAGTCGGCGCCAGTGACGAGGGCCTCGGCGATGGCGGCCATTGCGGGAGCGGTCTGGAGGCCGTAGCCGCCCTGGCCGGCGAGCCAGAAGAAGCCCGGCGCGTCTTGGGCAAAACCGGCGGTCGGGACCCGGTCTGCGACGAAGCTTCGAAGGCCCGCCCAGCGATGGGCGATCCGGGCCACCTTGATGGCGCAATAATGTTCGAGCCGGTCGGCGGCGTAGGCCACGTCGTAATCGTCGGGCGCGGCGTCGTTGGGCTCGTCCTCGACCTCGTCGGCCGGCGAGGCGAGGAGGCGGCCCGATTCGGGCAGCATGTAGAAATCGGAGCGGATGCTGTGCACGAACGGCCATGCCGAGACGTCGATCCCGTCCGGCGGATCGAGCGCGATAATGGTCCGGCGCTTGGGCTGGAGGCCGAGCGGCCGAACGCCGGCCAGGTCCGCGATCCGGTCGGCCCAGGCGCCGGCGGCGTCAATCACGATCGGTGCGGTGAAGCGTTCGCCGCTCTCGGCCTCGGCGAGCCAGCGTCCGCCTTCATATAGGAGCGAGGCGATGCGCCGGCCGGTCAGGATACGCCCGCCCCCCGTCCGCGCCGCGCGGACATAGGATTGAAGCATCGCGTCGGCATCGAGCTTCAGCGCTTCGGGATCGAGCAGGCCGGCGACGGCCGCGCCCGGACCGGTGCGGACGATCGGGCAATAAACCCTGATCTCCTCGGGCCCGAGCCGGACGATCGGATCGCCATGCTCGCCGATCGCCGCTTCCATCGCCTCCAGCCGGTCAAGCGACTCCTCGTCGGCGAACTGGAGCGAGGGGGAACGCACGGCGAGGGGCGTGTCGCAAAAGCCTTCGGGCTGGTTCCTGAAAAGGCCCTGGCTCCACGCGGTGAGGGCCCGGACCGTCGCGTTGCCGATTCCGAAATGGCTATAGGAGACGCTCCGCCCCGACGAATGGTAACCGAGCGCATCCTCGCCCTCGAGGACGATCGTCCTTCCGTGGCCGACCAGGCGCGAGGCCGCGGACAGGCCCGCCATGCCGCCGCCGACGACCAGGAAATCCGCTTCGTCCATGGCGAACCTCTTAGCCTCTGCGGGCAAGCGGGCAAGCTGGTCCGGCGCGCGGTCCGTCGCTATACGCACGCCACTGGAAGCTTGGGGATTTGAGGCATGGAAGAGCGGCTCTCTCCGCCTGAAACGGCACGCGCGAACAGCCATTGCTCGCCCGGCGACTATGAGGCGCTCTACCGCCGATCGATCGAGGATGAGGACGGTTTCTGGAGCGAGCAGGCGAAGAGGATCGACTGGGTCCGAATGCCCGAGCGGATCGCCAACTGGTCGTTCGATCCGGTCGACATCAAATGGTACGAGGACGGGATCCTCAACCTTTGCTTCAACTGCGTCGACCGGCATCTGCCCGGGCGCGCGGACCAGGCCGCCCTGATCTGGGAGGGCGACGAGCCCGGAGTCGTCAGGACTCTGACCTATTCGGAGCTTCGCGACGAGACCGTCCGGATGGCCAACGCGCTGAAGGCCGCCGGAGTGAAGAAGGGCGAGCGGGTCACCATCTACATGCCGATGATCCTCGAGGCCGCGGTGGCGATGCTCGCCTGCGCGCGGATCGGGGCGGTCCACAGCGTCGTCTTCGGCGGCTTCTCGCCGGAAGCCCTTCGCGGGCGAATCGAGGATTGCGGAAGCCGCTTCGTGATCACGTCCGACGGCGGCATGCGCGGCGGCAAACTGGTGCCGCTCAAGGCCAATGTCGACGCGGCGCTCGACGGAGGGCCGCGGGTCGAGGCGGTTCTCGTCGTCCCCCATCTCGGAATCGAGGTTCCAACGGTCGACGGCCGCGACATCTGGTACGGCGACAACAGGTTCGACCATGGCGACGAATGTCCGTGCGAGCCGATGGGCGCCGAGGATCCCCTGTTCATCCTCTACACGTCGGGCTCGACCGGAAAGCCGAAGGGCGTGCTTCACACGACCGGCGGCTATGCGGTGTGGACCGCGACCACCTTTCATCACGTCTTCGATTACCAGCCCGGCGAGATCTACTGGTGCACTGCCGACGTCGGCTGGGTCACCGGCCATAGCTATATCGTCTACGGGCCGCTCGCGAACGGTGCGACCAGCCTGATGTTCGAGGGCGTTCCCAACTATCCCGACTTCGGGCGATTCTGGGACGTGATCGACCGCCACAAGGTCAACATCTTCTACACCGCGCCGACGGCGATCCGGGCCCTGATGCGCGAGGGCGAGAAGCCGGTGAAGGCCTATAGCCGCGCCTCGGTCCGGCTGCTCGGGACGGTCGGCGAGCCGATCAATCCGGAGGCATGGCGCTGGTATTACGAGGTGGTCGGGGACTCGCGCTGCCCGGTCGTCGACACCTGGTGGCAGACCGAGACCGGTGGGATCATGATCACCACCCTGCCCGGCGCTCACGACATGAAGCCGGGCTCGGCCGGTTTGCCCTATTTCGGGGTGGAGCCGCAGCTGGTCGACGGCGAGGGCAAGGTGCTGGAAGGCGCCGCCTCCGGCAATCTCTGCCTGGCCCGATCCTGGCCGGGCCAGATGCGCACCGTCTATGGCGACCATGAGCGCTTCGTTCAGACCTATTTCTCGACCTACAGGGGCAGATACTTCACCGGCGACGGCTGCCGCCGCGACGAGGACGGCTATTACTGGATCACCGGCCGGGTCGACGACGTGATCAACGTGTCCGGCCACCGAATGGGGACGGCGGAGGTGGAATCGGCTTTGGTCAGCCACTCGAAGGTCGCCGAGGCGGCGGTGGTCGGCTACCCGCACGATATCAAGGGGCAGGGCATCTACGCCTACGTCACCCTGATCGCCGGCGAGGAGCATGACGAGGCCCTCGAGCATGAGCTTCGCCAGCACGTTCGGAAGGAGATCGGCCCGATCGCCACGCCCGATCACCTCCATTTCACCGCCGGCCTGCCCAAGACCCGATCGGGCAAGATCATGCGGCGGATCCTCAGGAAGATCGCCGAGAACGATCATGGCAGCCTCGGCGACACCTCGACCTTGGCCGATCCGAGCCTCGTCGACAGCCTGATCGAGGGGCGGCGCAATCGCTGAAGAACCGACACGCATTGTCGCTGCCGACATCGGCGGGACCAACGCCCGCTTCGCGATCGCCGAGCTGAAACGCGGCGAACGGCCGCGGCTCGGCACGGTGCGGCATTACCGCACAGCGGACCATGAGGGGCTTCAGTCGGCCTGGCGCGCCTTTGGCCGCGACGAAGGCGGCACGCTGCCGGCGGCGGCGGCGATCGGCGTGGCTGCACCGATCGAAGGGCAGGTGCTTCGCTTCATGAACTCGCCGTGGCGTATCGAGACTGCCGGCCTGGCGGAGAAGCTCGGGCTCGAACGGATGCTTCTGCTCAACGATTTCGGCGCGATCGCCCATGCCGTCTCCGTGCTGGGCGAGGAGGAGCTCGCGCCGATCGCCGGACCGGAGGGGCCGCTCCCGGCCGAGGGCGTGATCACCGTGCTTGGGCCCGGGACCGGCCTCGGCGTAGCAATTCTCGTACGGCGCGGCGGCCGCACCGAGGTGATCGAGACGGAGGGAAGCCATATCGGCTTCGCCCCATTGAACGAGGAGGAGCGCAGAATCGCCGAGGATCTGCAGCGCAGCTATGGCCGCGCCTCGGTCGAGCGCCTGGTCTCGGGGCCGGGGCTCCACGACATTTACAATAGCCTCGGCGGGCAAAGCTTCGAGGTCGGCGACGCCGCCGGGCTGTGGGCGGCGGCGCGTGAGTGCCGGCATCCGGTTGCTTCCGAAGCGCTGGAGCATCTGGTCAAGGCGTTCGGATCGGCCGCGGGAGACCTGGCGCTGGCCCATGGCGCGATGGGGGTGGCGATCAGCAGCGCCTTGTCGCGGCGAATGGCGGACCATTTGCGCTCTCCGCTCTTCGCCGGGCGATTCATCGCCAAGGGCCGCTACCGGGCGCGCATGCAGAAAGTGAAGGTGCGGCTGGTCATACATGAGGAACCCGGGCTGCTTGGCGCCGCGGTCGCCTTCGAGCGGATGCGGGCGGCCGGGGCATGACCGGGATTACCCGGCTCGGCAGCTTCCCGACATTCAGGCTGATCGACGCGCCTACGCCGATCCAACGGCTGGAGCGGGTCGAAGCCGCGGTGGGGCTGACCGGGGGCACCCGGCTCTGGGTCAAGCGCGACGATCTCGGTCTCGGCGGCGGCGGCAACAAGTTGCGCAAGCTCGAATATCTGCTGGGAGACGCGCTGGCCCAGGGCTGCGACACGTTCGTCACCACCGGCGGAATCCAGTCCAACCATGCTCGCCTCAGCGCCGTCGCCGCGGCCCGGGCCGGCCTCATGTGCGAGCTCGTCCTCCCCCATATGGTCCCGCGCGACGACGAGGAATATCGGCGGAGCGGCAACGTGCTGCTCGACGGCATATTCGGAGCGAAGGTTCATCTCGTCGACGGGCCGGACGCCTGGCCGTTCGCCGAGGCGCGGGCCGAAGAGCTGCGCGGCGAGGCACTCAAACCCTACCTGGTCGGCGCCGGCGGATCCTCGCCGACCGGCTGCCTCGGCTATGCCGGCTGCGCGGCCGAGATTGCGGGGCAGGAGTCGGAAGCCGGTTTCAGCTTCGAGCGGATCGTCGTCGCGAACGGAAGCTCGGGCACCCATGCCGGGCTCGCGGCGGGCTTCGCCGCGATGGGAACGGACCCGTCGCGGGTGAAGAGCTTCACCGTGCTCGCGCCGCTCGACGAGGCGCGCCGGGCCACGCTCGATCTGGCGCGCCGCACGCTCGCCTTGCTCGACCCCAAGGCGCGGATCGGGCCGGAGGGAATCGACGTGGCCGGCGGGCAGCGCGGCGAGGGTTACGGAATCGCCACCGGCGCCATGCTGGAGGCGGTTCGGCTGATGGCCCGCACCGAAGGCCTGCTTCTCGACCCGGTCTATAGTGGCAAGGCCTTTGCGGGATTCCTGGCGGATGCTCGCCAAGGGGCGCCTGGCGATATGCTGTTCGTCATGACCGGCGGGACTCCCGGCCTGTTCGCATACCGGGCGGACTTCGAACGGAGCGGCGATCCTGGCTAGGACCCGCGGTCAGACCCGAGCCAGATCGGCCTTTTCGAGGAGGAAGCGAAGGCCGATGGTGAGCGCGGCGGCGAGGGCCAGCGAGGCGGTGACGTCGCTGACATAATGATCGTGATCGAGCACGCGCGCGATCGCGACGAAGATTGGGGGGATCGCCCAGAGCAGGGACCAGCGCGGCGCAAGCATCATCAAAGGCAGGAAAAGCCCGGCGTAGAAAGCGACATGGCCCGAAGGGAAGGAATTGGCGCCGACGAACCAGGTATCGGTGCCGCCCGGATTGGCCATCGCCTCGAACGGACGGAGGCGGCCCATTTGCGGCTTGGAGAGATCGGCGATGACGGTCGAGGCGAACTGGACCGCGCCGACATAGACCAGGGTCCAGCCGATGCTTCGCATCGACCTGGGCAGAAGCAGAAGCCCGCCCGCGACGAGCAGCAGGAAGCCGAGCAGGAAGTTGCTGAGCTCCTTGAACGCGAAGATGTCGAGCCAGTATGTGCCGACGTCCCACCAGGTGCCGCTGTTCGGCAAGGTGGCAGTCCAGCGCGCTATCGCCGCGTCGAGGCCGGCAATGCCGCCCGCGGTCACGATCAGGCCGAGGGTGAAGAGGGTCCAGAGCCCCCGAACCACCCGTTGCTGCCCCTGCGTCATGGCCGTGCAGTGTAAGGGCCGCAGGAGCGCCGTAAAGCGAGACGCGAAAAAATATTTGGCGGGGCGAGATCCGGACGGGCCCCGGCATGCGTCAAAGGGGCAGCAAGGGAGCGGAGGAGAGAATCCATGTTTGCCGAAAGATTTACCGAAACGATTGCAATAATAGGCGTGTCGCTGTGCATGCTGACCGCGTTCATCTATTTCCTGAAGCTGATCCAGGCGTTGATGCTCCATCGCACGCTGCGCAAGGCGATCGAGCGGGACTCGAGCGTAGTGGGGGATCTGGTGGACAAGATCGACCGGGCCGACTGGGCCGATTCGAGCCGGCAGCGGCTCGGGAGCGACGATCGCAACGGCCTCGTCCTGGTCGCGGTCGGGCTTGCCGCCTTCGGCTTCGCCGTCGTCGTGAACGATCCGGAATGGCTTCGCTACGGAATCGGCGCCGCGCTCTTCCCGCTCCTCGTCGGCATGGCACTGCTCGCGCGGCATTTCTGGCTGAAGCGCGAAATTGCCGCTGGAGCGTGATGAGGAAACCCGCCTCTGCCTGCGCGCCGCCGGCGGCGACAGGCGGGCGTTCAGCGCGCTCGTCGCCGGCCACGAGAAGAGGTTGCGCGCGTTCCTCGGCCGTCTGGCCGGGCCCGAGCTCGGCGACGAGATCGCGCAGCAGAGCTTCATCAAGGCGTGGCAGGGGCTTCGCCTTTTCCGCGGTGAGGCCCGCTTCGGGTCGTGGCTCTGCGCGATCGGCTGGCGCTGCTATTCGGACCATCTCCGCGCAGAGTGCGCCGAAACCCGAAAGCGTGAAAATTCGGCTTTCGGAGTGGACGAGGCGGAGGCCTTCAGCGGCGATGCGCGGCTTGACCTCGACCGCGCTCTGGCGGCGCTCGAACCGGTCGAGCGGGCAGCGCTCATCTTGTGCGACGGGCATGGCTGGTCGCATGTCGAAGCCGCCGCTATCCTGGGGGTTCCGCTCGGCACGCTCAAGGGCAGCGCCGCCCGGGCGAAGCGCAAATGCCGGGCGATCCTGACCGGAGAGGACGAGTGAGCGAGACCGACCGTAACTTCGACGCATTCCTGGCCGAGGCGCTCGCGCCGCCGGAGGGGCCGGCCGATCCGGGCTTCGTCGCCCGGGTCGATCGGGCGGTGCTCGCGGACGAGATCTACCGGCGCCAGCGACAGGCGCTGTGGCGGCGGTTCGGCGGGGAGATGCTCGCGATCGCCGCGGTCGGCGCGAGCCTCGCGGCGATCACCAGCATCCCCGACCTCGGTGCACTGCTGAGCGAGGCATCGCCGCTCGCGCTGCCGGCGCTGCTGGCGCTGCCGCTCCTGCTTTTCTGGATACTGGTGGCGAAGGGCCGGCCCGCTTTTGGCTAGCGAAGCACACCGGCCTTGCGCATGTGCATCGCGTAAAGCAGCAGCCCGATGCAGACTGCCCAGATCGCCACGTTCATCGCGATCATCCCGCCGGTCATGAACTCAGGCGGCGGAGCCGTCAGGACATATTGGTAGATCGTACTGATCGCGAGGCCGGCGAGCGATACCGCGAAGGCCAACACTGCATGGCGGCTGCGCGCGAGGAGAAGCAGAGAGCCGGCGAGCCCGCCCCAGACCCCGAACGCCCAGGCCGCCTCCATCCAGACCGGGAAGCTCTCGAAATAGATTCGCTGCGGATCGGTGAAATTGGCGAGATAGTCGGCGTTGCGGGTCTGGGTCATCAGATAGTCGAACGCGCCGAACGCGTTCCACAAGGTAGCGATGGCGCCGACGATCCACAGATGCGCGGGTGTCCTGGCTGTGCCGTTCATGCTTCGCCTCCCTTTTTGCCCCGCTTTGCCGCGGGATCGGGATCAGGCTCTCATGCTTCGCGCGAACTGGCAACTGCGTCAGATCGCGCGGCTGACGACCTCTTTCATGATCTCGTTTGTACCGCCGAAGATGCGCGTCACCCGGGCGTCGCGCCACAGGCGGGCGATCAGATATTCGTTCATATAGCCGGCGCCGCCGTGCAGCTGGAGCGAAGCGTCGCACGCCTCCCATTGAAGCTCGGTGTGCCAGAGCTTGGCGGCGCTGGCCTCGGCCGCGGTGAGCTCTCCCCGATTATGGCGAATTATCGCCCAGTCGAGATGCGCCCAGCCGACCTGGAGCTTGGCGGCCAGGTCGGCGAGAGTGAACTTGGTGTTCTGGAACTCGAACACGGTCTTGCCGAACGCCTTGCGATCCTTGGTGAACTTGACCGCCTCGTCGAAGGCCCGCTGCGCCCCGGCCTGGGCCGAGCACGCGATCGACAGGCGCTCCTGCGGGAGCTGGTTCATCAGATAGACGAAGCCCTGGCCTTCCGCGCCGAGGCAATTGGTGATCGGGACTCGAACGTCATGGAAGAAGAGCTCCGACGTGTCCTGCGAATGGAATCCGATCTTGTCGAGGTTGCGGCCGCGGGCATAGCCTTCGCGGTCCGCCTCGATCAGAATCAGCGAGACTCCCTTCGCGCCCTCCTTCGGATCTGTCTTGGCGACGACGATGGTGAGGTCGGCATGCTGGCCGTTGGTGATGTAGGTCTTGGAGCCATTGATCACGTAGTGATTGCCGTCGCGCTTCGCGGTGGTGCGGATGCCCTGGAGATCGGAGCCGGCGCTGGGCTCGGTCATGGCGATGGCGGTGGCGGTCTCGCCCGAGATCATGCGCGGGAGCCAGTGGCTCTTCTGCTCCTCCGAGCCGTAGGCGACGATATAATCGGCGACGATGTCGGAATGGAGCGAGATGCCCGCGGTCGAGCCCGCATAGGCAAGCTCCTCGTCGATCACCGCATTGTAGCCGAAATCGAGGCCGAGCCCGCCATATTCCTCCGGCACGGTCGGGCAGAGCAGGCCGGCCTCGCCCGCCTTGTTCCAGAAGCCGCGGTCGATGATCCCTTCCTCCTCCCAGCGATCGATATGGGGGATCAGCTCGCGGTCGAAGAATCGGCGAACGCTGTCGCGGAACTGCTCATGCTCTTGCGTGAAGGCGAAGCGGCGGGAGGTGTCGAGCATGGTCATTGGTCCTTGGGCATGCGTGGTGTCATTGCGGGCGTATTAGAGAAGCGCGGCGCCGGCGCGGGCTGGGTGACTCCGCCCGCCTCGGTGAAGGTGGCGCGCGCGGCGATGTGCCGATGTGCGGGCGCCTCGGCGAGCGACAGGATCGGCGCGAGGCAGGCGTCCGAGCCTTCGCACAAACTCGCCCAATGGTCGCGCGGGCGGGTGCGGAACAAGGCGGTCAGCTCGTCGCGAAGCCCGGGATCATGCTGGCCCGATTTCAGCCCGAGCCTCTCCGCGAGCACCGCGAAGAAATGCGGCTCTAGCGCGCCCACCGCGACAGTTTTGCCGTCCGCGCATTCGTACGTGTCGTAATAAGGCCTGCCGGTGTCGAGCAGGTTCGCGCCGCGCTCGTCCTTCCAGATCCCCGCGGCCTTGAGCGACCAGGTAAGCGAGGAGATGAGCGCGGCGCCGTCCACCATCGCGCAGTCGATCACCTGACCCTTTCCGGTCGTGCGCGCGGAGAGGATTCCGGCCAGCATCGAGAAGGCGAGAAGCATGCCGCCGCCGCCATAATCGGCGACCGCATTGACCGGCGGCACCGGCCTCTCGCCGGCGCGGCCGTAGGTGTGGAGCGCGCCCGCAAGCGCGATATAATCGATGTCGTGGCCGGCCGCGTGGGCGAGCGGCCCCTCCTGGCCCCATCCGGTCATTCGGCCGTAGACGAGCCGCTGATTGTCGCCGAGAAGCACGTCCGGCCCGAGGCCGAGGCGCTCCATCACGCCGGGCCTGAAGCCTTCGATCAGCCCATCCGAGTCTCGCGCGAGCTCGCGAACCCGCTCGGCGCCTTTCTCCGACTTGAGATCGAGCCGCACCGTCGATGCGCGCGAGCGGGCGTGGATGTCGAAGCGCGGCGGGATGACCGGCGACTGATCCTCGCGCTCGACGCGGATGACGGCGGCGCCATGGTCGGCGAGCATCATCCCGCCGAACGGCACGGGGCCGATGCCGGCCAGCTCGATGATGCGAATTCCGTCCAGCGCCCCTGCCATCAGGCTTGCATAGAGATGCGAAAGCGAGGGGGCAAAGCGGTTTGGCGATCGGGTGCCACGCTGGTAGGCTTGCCCGATGGAACTGCTTGTTTTTCTTGCGTTGCTTGCCGCCTCCGCGAATGCGCCGCGTCCGGCCGGTCCGAGCGACGCCGATATGCGCGAAGTCGATTGCCGGACGATGAGCCAGGACGAGAAGGGTGACGTCATTACCCTCATCTTGCCCGACCTCCACGTCTTGAAAGACGCCGCACTCGAGGGGCCGTACCGGCCGGTTCTGCCGCCGGGCGTCAATGCGCTATATTGCCGGCGCAACAGCATCGTTCCGGCCGTGCACGACGATGAGGTCCTGGCGCTCGGGCTTCCCCTTTACCTGGCCGAGGCGAGAGCAGGAGGGCGAGCGGGCGTGCTCGAGATCAGCAGCGGCCAGTTCCGCTATCGAATAGTCAAAGGTGAGCTACTTCCCGATGAGAACAAGCTGGTCCAGGCCCGACTGAACCAGTTCCAGACGCGCTTGCGGTCCTGAGCCCTCGAACGGACTACTCGACTCCAATCTTTCCGCCGCGCCAGGCCGGCATCGGCCGCTCGCCGATCGCCACCTCGACCGCCGCTTTGGCCAGCAGGCGGGTGGAATCGAGGATTGGCAGAGGGGAATCCTCCGCGGTGATCAGCAACGGTATCTCGGTGCAGACCAGGGCGACGGAGTCACAGCCTTTCGCGGCGAGATCGTGGATGATCCGAACATATTCGGCTCGGGATTCGTCGCGGAAATTGCCGAGGCAAAGCTCGTCCATGATCACTTCGTGGACGATTGCTCGGTCGGCCTCGTCGGGGACCTCCCATGCGAGGCCACGGCGAGCGAAGGCGGCGGGATAGACCGGCCCGCCCATCGTCCATTCGGTCCCCAATATGCCGATGCGGCGGTGGCCGCGCTCGGCCGCCTTGGCCGCGACCACCTCGGCGATGTGCAGGCAGGGGATGGGGAAAGGCTCGCCCGGCGCTTCGAGCGCGATATGGGCACTGTTGTCGGGCAGGATGAAGAAGTCGGCGCCGGCGGCGGCGAGCTTGGCCGCGTCGGCCATGAAGATGGCGCGCAAGGCCTGAAGGTCGCCGCGCTCCCAGGCGCCGAGCGCATGGTGCATGGCGATACCGGTGAGGGTGATATTGGGATGGTTGTGCGGGCCGAGCCGGGCGATGCCTTCGAGCCAGGCGGTTCGGTAGCACAATGTCGCACCCTCGGCGCTGTGGGCGAGGATTCCGATGTGGAGCCAATTCGTCATCCCGGCGAAGGCCGGGATCTCGGCTCGTACCGCCGCGACCTCTGGTCCTGAGATCCCGGCCTCCGCCGGGATGACGGGAGCGTCATCGTGGCGCCATGCGGATCGCGCCGTCGAGGCGGACATATTCGCCGTTGAGATAGCCGTTCTCGGCCATGAAGACGGCGAGACGGGCATATTCGTCGGGCTGGCCGAGGCGCTTGGGGAAGGGGACCTGGGCGGCGAGCGCGTCCTTCACGTTCTGCGGCATCATCGCAACCATCGGAGTCTCGAAGACGCCGGGCAGGATGGTGTTGACGCGGATGCCCTCGTTCATCAGGTCGCGGGCGATCGGGAGCGCCATTCCGAGGACGCCCGCCTTCGAGGCGGAATAGGCCGCCTGGCCGATCTGGCCGTCCTGCGCGGCGACCGAGGCGGTGTTGACGATCAGGCCGCGCTCGCCGTCCTCGAGCGGATCGAGAGTCACCATTCCGGCGGCCGACTTGGCGAGGCAGCGGAAGCTGCCGATCAGGTTGATCTGGACGACCAATTCGAACTGGGCGACGGGATAGGGCCTGATCTCGCCGGTGACCTTGTCGCGGCCGACCGTCTTCACCGCATTGGCGACTCCGGCGCAATTGACCAGGATCCGCTCCTGGCCGTGGGCTTCGCGAGCCCGCGCGAAGGCGGCATCGACGGCATCGTCCGAGGTGACGTCGGCCGAGCAGAAGATTCCGCCGATCTCAGCAGCGACCTTCTGGCCTTTGTCCTGATCGCGATCGAACACGGCGACCTTCACGCCCCTGGCGGCGAGCGCCCGAGCGGTCGCTTCGCCGAGGCCGGAAGCCGCGCCGGTGACGACGGCGGCGATATCTGCGCTGAGTTTCATTCGATTTCCCCTGCCGTTCGGGCTGAGCCTGTCGAAGCCCTTTCCTCCCTGCTCCTAGAGAAGAGGGAGGCCCTTCGACAAGCTCAGGGCGAACGAGCGTGGGTTACGGGGCGCTCTGGACCGCCGCCGGCTCCATTTCGAATATCTCCACCGCGGCTCCGCTCGCGGGCCAGGGGATGACGAGGCGCCAGCGGAAGGGGCCGATGCGTTCGATGATGCCCGCGACGTCGCGGACGCGGTCGTCGCCATAGGCCGGAACCGGTCCTGCGCCCGATGCGAGCGCGCCGAGGAAGATCATCCGGTCGCCCCGCTCATCGTCCCAGAGATAGCCGGCCGGGCGCGCCGAGCCTTCGGACTTGGTGATGCTGAGCCGGTCGTCATGATCGCCGATTCCGACGAAGCAGTAGAAGGGTCGAAACGAGGAGAAGGCAGGCTCCCCGCGCGCCGGGGCGCCGAGGCGAACCAGGCGGCAGAGATAGGCCCCCGGAGTCGGCGCGGGGCGGGGAAGTGCGGCCTCCGGATCGAGAAGGTCGCCCTCGGCCGCGATGCGCCGGGCGAAGCCGTCGGAGCGCGCGGCAGAGAGGCCCTCGACCCAGGCCGTCCGGACGCGTGCGATATGGTCCACATCCCCGGCGCCGGCGATCTCCTGCCAGGTGGGCGCCCGGGCGATCTCGACCGGCATGGCGCCCGGCCTCGTCAGCCCGGCTTGGCAGGCGGGGAGCAGTAAGGCGAAGACCAGTGCGAGCCCGGACCATCTCATGGCGGCTTCTTTCATCTGAAACTGATGGGATCCGCGCCGATAAACGCCGGGCGGATTGGTTAAGAAATTATGTCCGAAAGGTTAAATTTCTGTAAACGCCCGCGCCCGCCCGATCCCGGCTTCTTGACAGTGAAGCGGCGCGGGCGCTTTGCTCGTCCATGGCCCTGGTGATCGACAGTCAGGCCGCCGACGCGACCAGCCGACTGACCGGCATCAGGCTCGCGGTGCTCACCACCCGGATGATGGAGCTTTGGCGCCGAGGCACGCGCGACGCGGATACGGCGATGATCATGGTCGCGGTCGCGGCCATCACCGCCGAGAGATTCACTCGCGGCGGCCTTCGCGAGGAGCAGAAGACGCTCGACTGGGCGATGCCGCTCGACAAGCTCGCCGCCTGCAACGTCAGCTCGATTGCTGCGGCGACGGGCCTCAACCGCGAGACGGCGCGGCGGCGGGTCAATCAGCTCGTCAAATCCGGCGCTCTGATCCGGTCGGAAAGTGGCGAGATCGCATTTCCGCCGGGGCGAATGCAGGATCCGGCCACGGCTCTGCTGGTCAGAAAGCAGCTCGAGGCGGTGACCCGCTTCGTCAACGAGGCGATGAAGGACGGCGCGCTCAGGGTGGAGTGACCTTGCCTCGCCTGAGCTGGGCCGCGTCCTCCTCATAAGCAGTGGCGATTCTCAGCAGCTCGGCCCGGTC
>Ga0193706_1000484_pt1 | contig 23148 bp, 18 predicted proteins | sample U3c1metaG_FD_160130 | JGI IMG/M metagenome (GOLD analysis project Ga0193706, IMG submission 160130) | Soil microbial communities from a riparian zone of the East river system, Colorado, United States - U3c1 | ecosystem: Environmental > Terrestrial > Soil > Riparian zone | place: USA: East River... | reverse complement strand
GCGCGCCTCTGAGCGAGCGCGGACCTCTCAGTGGTCGTGGCCGCCGTGCTCGTGTCCCTCGGGACCGTGAGCGTGGCCATGGGCCAGCTCTTCCGGCGTCGCGTCGCGCACTTCCTTGATCGAGACGTCGAAGTACAGAGTCAGACCCGCCAGCGGATGGTTGAGGTCGATCGTGACCTTGTCGGCCGCGACCGAGACCACGGTGGCCAGGATCGGATCGCCGTCGGGGCCCTCGGCTTCGAATTCCGTTCCCGGCTCGAGCGCGGTGTCCGGCGGAAAGGTGTCGCGCGAAACCTCCTGGATGCCGCGCGGATCGCGCTCGCCGTAGCCGTCCTCGGGCTTGACGACCACTTTCGCGCGCTCGCCTTGGCGCTTGCCCGCCAGACCTTCCTCGAGGCCGGGAACGATCATCCCGATGCCGTGCAGGTACTGGATCGGCTCGTCCGTGCCCGAGCTGTCGAGCTCGTTGCCGGCGGAGTCGCGGAGCGTGTAGTGAAGCGTGACGACTTTTCCGGCCTCGATGGCCGGACTCTGGCTGGCTGACATGGCAAAAAGCTCCGGTTTTCGGGCCCTGATCTCGGGAGGGCGCGACAGGTTAGCGGCAGGCCGCGATCCTGTCGCGCAGAAACCAGCGTGGGCGGACGATCACTTGTCGAGGAGACGCAGGCAGCACTTCTTGTACTTCTTGCCGCTGCCGCAGGGGCAGGGATCGTTGCGCGAGAGCTCGGAGCCCGGACGCACGAAGGGTTTCTGCGGGCCGGTGGCGGCATCGAAGGCGCCCTGCAGAGCACGGACGAAGCTGGCCAGGGAGCGGCCGCCGGCGAGCCGGCCCTCGCGCTCGAGCTCGGAAAGGAAGGCCGCGCACAGGCTGGGCGTCTCTTTCCTCGCTGCCGGCGAGAGCTGCATCTTCGCCACCAGGCCGAGCAGGCCCGCGCGCAGGTCTTCTTCCTCGAGCTCCTCGAGGGCAGTCCCTCGCGCATCGCAGGCCGCCGACAAGAGCCGCACGAGCACCTCGGGCGCGACTTCGATCGTGGCCGCCGCGAAATCTCGCGCGCGATCGCCGTGGACGAAATCGCCGACCCAGTTCTCGATGCGCTCCTTCGTGTACCGGTCGACCACGCCGCGATCTTAGCCGCGAAACGCTGGCCCCGTCGCCGGATCGTTCTCCGCTGCGCGGAAGCCAAGTACAGTGAGCGACCCCCCCGCCCGGCCCCGACTCGGCCGCAATCCCCACCATCCCAGGTGCATGCCATGACCGTCAAGGAACCCAACCAGCTCTTCGAGCAGATGCAATTCGACTGCGATGTCGCGTCCACTTCCGTGCAGACAGCGGTGGAAGAGCTGAACAAGGCGATCGCCTTCATCCAGAGCAACAAGACCAGGAGCGAGGCCGCGATCGGCGACGGCATCACGGAGCTCAACAGTGCCCGCGAGCTGGTGCCCGACGCGATCGAGAAGCTCGGAGTTGCGCGCGGCTCGGCCAAGATCGCGGCTTACAACCCGCCGGCGGTCAAGGCGCACAAAGACGAGATCGTCGAGAAGATCAAGCAGATCGCGACCTGGGAGAAGCAGGTGCTCAAGCTCGACACCGCGGCGGCGGCGCTGGTCGAATCCCGCTTCGCCGCGCAGGACAAGCTCTGGGACCTCTCCAAGGAATATTCAGGCTGGGTGAAGGCCGGGACGAAGATCATCACCGACCTCGCGTCGGATCAAGCCGGCGTGCGCACGGGTCTCGACGCTATCCACGCCAAGGCATTGAAGTGCGTCGAGATGCGCAACGCCGCGGGACTGTCGCTGGCCAATGACGACGCGAACGAGCTGCCGCTGAAGCGCTTCGAGGACGGCCTGACCAAGCTCGACGCGCTGCTCAAGAAGCTGGACGAAGCCAGCACCAAAGTCGGCGAGGAGACCCGCCTCGAGCTCCGCATCGAATTGAGCAACGTGCGCGTCCGCCGCGACGGGCTCGCGGAGTCCCTGGCGCAATTCAAGGCCCGCAAGCAAGCGATCAAGGCGCTCAAGCTCGCGCCGATCGACATCGGCAAGGCCTTGACGACGCTGAACATCCCGTCGCAGCACAAGGCCGCGCTGGCCAAGGCACTGGCCGCCCTCACCGACCCGTTGCGCATCAAGGCTCTGGACGAGCTCGCCAAGCAAACGAAGTCCCAATGGACCGGCAAGGCGATGCTGATCACCTTGCAACGCGCGCGTGTGCTCTGAGGCGCAGCCGCGCAAGCCGATGAATCACTCTCATTTCGCGTGCCTCTTGGCCTTCGGCCTCGCCGCCTGCGCTTCCAGCTTGAGCGAGTCGCGGCATGCTCCGCCGCAACAGCCGCTGGTCCGTGGGCGCCTGATGGTCGTCGGCGGGGGCGGGACGACGCCGGCGATGACGGCGCGCATGCTGGAGCTCGGTGGCGGCAAGGACGCGAAGGTCCTGATCCTGCCCCAGGCCTCCGAGCTGCCCGACCGCGGCCAGGGCTCGCGCGAAATGTGGGCCGCGCTCGGCGTGACCCACATCGTGTGCCTCGACCCTCTGATCCAGGCCGAGGGCGAGAGCGCGATCGCCGAAGCCACGCTGATCTGGTTTCCCGGCGGCGACCAGTCGAACCTGATGAAGGCCCTCGACGACGCGCACCTGGTCGACGACATCCAGCGCCGCTTCCGCCAAGGCGCGCTGGTCGCGGGAACCAGCGCCGGCGCCGCCGTCATGAGCACTCTGATGCTCACGGGAGAGGCCGATTTGGTCAGCGTGCGCGCCAAGGCGACCGAGCTCGTCGCAGGCCTCGGCCTGTGGCACGACGCGATCGTCGACCAGCACTTCGTCAAGCGCCAGCGCTGGGCTCGTCTGGTCTCCGCGGTGCTCGACCATCCCGAATATGTCGGCGTCGGCATCGACGAGCGCACCGCGGTCGAGGTCGACGCGGATCTCTGGCGCGTCTGGGGCGATGGCAGCGTGGTCATTTTCGACGCGCGACGGGCCGAGTGCGCTCCAGGAGCCGACGGGATGCGCCAGAGCGCGCGCGGCATGACCATGGCGGTATTGCGCGACGGCGACAGCTTTTCCTTGCGCTGAACCTGCCCCAGGACCCCGCCGCGGCGGAGCGTGCTACCTTTAAGGGGTTCCCCTCGTCCAACACCTCATGAGATTCATGCAAGCACACCTCACCATCGCCGCTCTGGCGGCATTTTGCGCCTACGCGCAGGCTGACCAGCTCGCGATCACCACCTCGAAGGACAACACGCTCTACGAGTCCCCCAACGGCTCGCTTTCGAATGGAGCAGGGGATGGGTTCTTCGTCGGACGCGTCGGATTCGCCGGCGGCGGCCTGATCCGGCGCGGATTGATCGCTTTCGATCTGAGCGCGATCCCGTACGGCTCGACGATCACCGCGGTCAGCCTGCAGCTCAACTGCTCGGCGACCAACGCCGGCAACGAGACCACCACCCTGCACCGGGCCTTGGCGAATTGGGGCGAAGGCCCCTCGGTCGCTCCTCCCGGCGGCGGCGCCGGAACAGCGCCGGCGCCCGGCGATGCAACCTGGAAGCACACCTTCTTCCCAGGCTCGACGTGGAGCACCCCCGGCGGCGTCTTCAACGCCACGCCGACCGACTCGATCCTGATGGGGGCCACGGGCACCTACGTGCTCCCGACCTCCTCCGGCCTGGTCAGCGACGTGCAATTCTGGCTGAACAATCCCGGCCAGAACTTCGGCTGGGTGCTCAAGGGCAACGAGGCGCAGATGAGCACCTCGAAGCGCCTCGACACGAAGGAAAACACGATTCCCGGCCATCAGCCGCTGCTCACGATCACCTACACCTCGTCGACTTTCTCGTATTGCACCGCGAAGGTGAACAGCCTGAGCTGCACCCCCACGATCGCCGGCGCCGGCGTGTCGAGCGCGACCGCCGGATCGGGATTCACGATCAGCGCCAGCAACGTGATCAACAACAAGCCCGGCCTCTTGATCTACTCGAACACCGGTGCCGCCGCGGTTCCGTTCGTCGGCGGCCTGCGTTGCATGAACGCGCCCGTGCGACGCTCGAGCGGTCTGAATTCCGGCGGCAATCCGCCGCCGAACGATTGCTCGGGCGTGTACTCGATCGACATGAACAGTTTCGCCGTCGGCGGGCTCGGAGGAATTCCCGCCGTGTATCTCGGCGTGCCGGGAACCGTGGTGTACTCGCAGTTCTGGGGCCGCGACAACGGATTCACTCCGCCCAACAACGCGACGCTTTCGAACGCATTGCAGTTCACCGTCGGGCCGTAGTCGGCCCGGAGGCCGCAAGCCTGCTCGGCGCGAGCGCGCCCTCGGATCGAACTTCGATCCGAGGGCGCGCTCGACGTTGGGGAGCAGGTCAAGGTGCGCCGCGACTACCTCCCGGGCTGAGTTCGAGAAGCGTGGCGGCGGATTGAAAAGCAGACTCAGGCCGGCACTGCCGAGCGAAGATCCACGCACTCGTTCTGCGAGCCAACGAGTGCGCCGCTTTTCAAGGAAACATGAAACCTTCATGCGTAGTCGCGACGCTTTTGCTCATCCGTGCGATGCGAACGATTCCGGTGCTTGAAGCAAAAGCCCTGGTGAGAGGAATCGACTCGACGGAGAACACCGCACCGCGCCCGTGGCGCCGGTCCCGTGCTAGCTTCGATCCAGCACAACTTGACCAGAGACCCCACCGATCAAAATGAAGAGTCTTCGTTTCGCATCCATCCTCGCGTTCTCGAGCGCGCTGGCGCTGGCGGTTGCCTCTGGACCGGCAGCGGCGCAATCCGCGATCGTGAGTTCCGGCGGCATCGTGTTCAACTCGGCCTGGAGCAACGATGCATTCACGGCGATCGCTGCGTGCAGTGCCAACACGGTGGGTATCCGCGCCGATGGTTCCCTCGTGGTCTGGGGTGACAACATGTTTTACGGCCAGTGCAACGTGCCTGCGCTGCCGGCGGGTATGAGCTATCTCGAGGTGAGCGGAGGCGAGGGTCACACCGTCGCCCTTCGGAGCGACGGCTCGATTCAGGCCTGGGGGAAGAACTTCTTTGGACAGTGCAACGTGCCCGCTCCGCCTGCTGGTCTGGCGTACACCGGAATCGCGTCTGGTTACGCCCACTCGCTAGGCCTGCTGAGTGATGGCTCGGTCGTGGGCTGGGGACACAACACCTACGGTCAATGCACCGTGCCGGTCTTACCGGCAGGGATGACCTACGTCGCCCTCGCTGCTGGCGACCACCACAGTCTCGCCCTTCGCAGCGATGGCTCGCTCTTGGCGTGGGGTCTCAATGGGTTTGGGCAATGCAACGTCCCCGCGCCTCCCGCGGGCTTGACCTTTGTTGGAGTGGCAGGCGGATATGGGCGCAGCATCGCCCGTCTGAGTGACGGTTCTGCCGTGGCTTGGGGTTACGGCGCTTTCAATCTGAACAGCGTGCCGACACTCCCCGCGGGCCTGTCGTACACCGGTTTCTCGCTGGGCTACGACCACTCGGCTGCCTGCCGCAGCGACGGCGCGGTCGTGGCCTGGGGGCGCAACCTTGCGGGCGAATGCAACGCGCCGCCTCCTCCCGCTGGCCTCATCTATCTCGAGGCCCAGGCGGGGATGTGGTTCACGGTGGCGCGCCTTAGCGATGGATCAGTCGTGGGTTGGGGGCAGGAGGCCTCCGGCAGGTATCCGGGTCCGCCCCTACCCGCAGGCCTGAGCTACGTCGAATTCGCAACCGGTTACCACACGCTGGCTCGCCGCAGCGATGGCTCGGTCGTCGGATGGGGAAACAACACCAGCGGCCAGTGCACCACGCCTGTCCTGCCAGCGGGTCTCAGCTATGTCGAGGTCGCAGCGGGCGACGAGCATTCGGTGGCGCGCCGCAGTGATGGCTCGCTCGTCGCCTGGGGCCGCAACCAATACGGTCAATGCAATGTCCCCGCGCTTCCCGTGGGCCTGTCGTACGTCGAGATCGCCGCCGGGAGGAACCACACCGTCGCGCGCCGCAGCAACGGCTCGGTCCTCGCCTGGGGCGAAAACGGCAACGGTCAGTGCAATGTGCTGCCCTTGCCGGCCGGTCTTACGTACACCGCAATTGCGGCCGGCGACTATCACACCCTTGCGCGTCGCAGCGACGGTTCCCTCGTGGCGTGGGGCAACAACGGCGTTGGCCAGTGCAATGTCCCGGCACTGCCCGTCGGACTCTCCTACACGAACTTCGCGGCCAGTCTCGAGCATACGGTCGCCATTCGCAGCGACGGTTCCGTCGTGGCCTGGGGTAGCAATACCGCCGGCCAGTGCAATGTTCCCGCGGCTCCGGCCGGTCTGTCCTACGTTCAAGTCGCAGCCGGCTGGTTCCACACTCTTGCGCTCCTGAGCGATGGCTCGGCGATGACGTGGGGCGTGAACCCCTATACCCAGTGCGGCCTCCTGATCCTGCCGGCAGGCCAGAAGTATGTGGAGATCACCGCGTGCCGCAACCAATCGCTCGCTCGGATCGAGGGTGTTCCTTGTCCGGGCACGTCGACCGTGTATTGCACGGCGAAAGTCAACTCGATCGGTTGCACGCCCTTGATCAGTTCCAGTGGAACTCCGAGCGCCACCTCGGGGAGCGGTTTCACGATCGCGGCGAGCAACGTGATCAACAACAAGCCCGGTCTCTTGATCTACACCGACGGCGGCCAGGCCGCGGTTCCCTTCCTCGGCGGAGTCCGCTGCATCGGCCTTCCGGTGCGTCGATCGACCGCGATCGGCTCGGGCGGGAATCCGCCGCCGAACGATTGCTCGGGTGTCTATTCGATCGACATGAATGCGTTCGCGACCGGAGCGCTCGGCGGAAATCCCGCGGCGTTCTTGATCGTTCCCGGCACGATCGTCGACGCTCAATTCTGGGGGCGCGACAACGGATTCCCCGCGCCGAACAATTCGACGATGTCCGCTGGCCTGGAGTACACGATCTGCTCTTGATTGGCCCAGGACGGTCTCGGCGTCGCGGAATCTCCTGAATGGCGGAGGCGGAAGGATTCGAACCCTCGATACCTTTCGGTATGGCGGTTTTCAAAACCGCTGCAATCAGCCACTCTGCCACGCCTCCGTGGAACGGCTCGAAGCGCGGAGTCTCACCGATAACGGGCGCGCAGACAATTCTCTTCGCGCTCGGAGCTCGATTCAGCCGAGCACGTGCGCCAGCGAGGCGAGGCCGGCGGCGAACCAGACAGTCCATCCCACGGTCCAGGCCGTCAATCGCGTGCGGCCCCAGCCACGGCCTGCAGGCAGCGGCGAAAACTGCATGGCGATGCCCATCAAGAGCACCAGCGAGCTGATCGGCTCGATGCGGTGGACGTGCTCCGGCGGACAGTGCTCCCAGGCATTGGCGTAGCCGCCGAGGAAGGGGCCGAGGAACGGCCCGGCGAGCGCCGAAGCGAGGGAGTGCGGATGCTCCGCGTATTGCGAGCGCGCAGCGCTGACCGCGTCCCGGAGCAGGATCATCGCCAGCGCATAGAGGCCGAGGAGGATCTACAGATGGGCGCGCGAAAGCCGGCGCTGACTCCGCGATGCCGGCCGGGACTCTTGCGCGAGCGCGTCCGCCATCGTCGATCTACGCCGGCGGCTCGGGCGTGGGCGGCAGGGGGTCGCTGCTCGTGTCCGTGCGGACCTGGTCGAGCACGGATTCCGCGACGCGGATCGTCGCCTTGGCGCGCAGCGCGAGGGCAATCGCGTCGCTGGGCCGCGCGTCGACGATCGCGACCTCGTTCGAGTTGCGCCGACGCAGGATCAATTGCGCGAAGAATGTGTTCTGTCGCAAGTCGACGATGTCGCAGCGCACGATGTCCGCGTCGAGCGATTGCAGGATCGAGTGCGCGAGCTGGTGCGTCAGCGGCCGCGGCGATTCGGCGCTGGTGACCACGCGGTGGATCTCGGCGGCTTCGGCCGCGCCGATCACGATCGGAAATCCACGGCCGCCGCCGCGCTCGTTCAGGAAAATGAACTGCTGAGCCGAATCCTCGCGCATCACGATGCGCGAGAGCAGCATCTCGACCATCTTCGGCTCGGCTTCGCTGGGCATAGCTTGGCCGTGGAGCCTGGGACAATTCGTCCCCGCGCGCAAGTGCGCTTGTCTCAGCGCAAGCGCCGACCGCGCCCCGAAGGACCGCGCGGAGGACGATCGCCGAAGGGGCGAGGGCGCGAGTCACCCTCGAAGCCGCGGCGCACGGCGCGCGGGCCGAGACTGATCCGCGCGGAGTGGACTGCTCCGCGGTAATGCGGCTCGAGCACGAGCAGGGTGCCGAGCTGTCGCGCATCGACGGCTTCGTCGCGCCAGCCGCAGTGCAGACAGCGCGCGCCGATGGGTTGCATCCGATCGAGCCGCACGAGCGTCATGCGCTTGCAGTGCGGGCAGGCCGGAGGTTGCGGCGCGGGCAGGCAGAAGCGCAGCGCGATCCAGCTCACTCCGAGTCCGAGCAGCACGGCGAAGCAGGTCGCGAAACTGGAGTCCGCGCCGCGCACGGCGAGACGCAGTCCGCAAGCCAGGGCCAGGAGCGACATCGGTGCGACGAGCCACGCGCCTTGGATCGACGCGCTGTCCTTCTCGACCAGGCGCGGCGCATGTCGAGCGGAGGCTGCCGGTTGGCCGCGATGCTCATTGCGCCGGCCGGTGTCGCGCGAACGTCGCGGCTCGCGCGGTGAATGTTCAGAAGGCCGGAACATGTGCATGTCATGGTAGCAGGCGCGGCGAATCTCGTTCGAGCGTCCTGGCCGCGCGGGGAGAAAAAGTTCGCGGCCCCCTTCCGGTCCCCCGAGGATCGCTGCGCTAGAATCCCTGGCCGCGCTCCTCTCCGCGGACCGCCGATCGCCACCATGCCCCACCCCGAGCTCCAGATCAGCGCGTCCCCGGCGGTCTTTCCTGACAATCCCGTACTCGTTCGCATCTGGCGCGGCGATTGGGTCGAGTCCCAGCACCGCGGCTCGTGGGCCCTGGTCGACGGCAACGGGAAAGTCCTCGAGAGCGCGGGCGACGTGCGCGCCAGGGTCTTCGCGCGCAGCTCCCTGAAGTCGATCCAGGCCCTCCCGCTCCTGGAAAGCGGAGCGGCGGAGCGCTTCGGACTCGGCGAGGTCGAGGTCGCCCTGGCCGTCTCCTCGCACAGCGGCGAGCCCTGCCACACCGAGCCGGTGGCCAGGCTCCTGGCGCGGCTCGGCCTGGGCGTAGAGGCTCTGCAGTGCGGTCCCCAGCCGCCCAACGATTCCCAGACCCGCGCCGAGCTCGAGCGCCGCGGCGAGAAGCCGTCGAGCCTGCACAACAACTGTTCCGGGAAGCACGCCGGCTTCCTGTGCCTCGCCTGTCACCTGGGGCTGGCCCCCGAGCGCTACCTCGACCCGCAGGCCGAGGTCCAGACCCTGGTCCATGCCGCGGTGGAGGCCATGACCGGCGTCCTGCCCGGCGAGCTCTCGACGGCGATCGACGGCTGCAGCGCGCCGACCTTCCGCATGCCGCTCGGACGCCTGGCGACCGCGATCGCGCGCGTCTCGAATCCGGAGCGCCTGCCCGCCAAGCGGCGCGCGGCTTGCGAGCGCGTGCTCGAGGCCGCGGCCCACCATCCCGAGCTGATCGCCGGCCATCACAGGCGGTTGTGCACGGATCTCTCGCGGGCGACGAAGGGCCGCCTGTTCCCGAAAATCGGCGGCGAAGCGGTCTACGTGGTCGGGATCCGCGGCGCGGATCGCGGCCTCGCGGTCAAGATCGACGACGGCGAGACGCGCGGGCTGCATCCCCTGGTGATCGCGCTGTGCGAGCGCTTCGGTTTCCTGGGCAGCGAGGAGCTGCGCGCGCTGCATGCCTGGCGCGCCGGCAAGCTGCGCAACTGGGCCGGAATCGAGGTCGGCAGGGTCGAGGTCGTGGGATGAACCCGGCCGCGGCGGACACTGGACAGCCCCGCGCGGCTCCAGCGCTGGCCGCGGATGCGCACAAGGGCAGCGCTGGGCGCCTTTTGTGTGTCTGCGGCTCGCGGCTGATGCCCGGGGCAGCGATGCTCTGCGTGCGCGCCGCGACGCGAGCGGGAGCGGGGCTGGTTTCGCTGGCGGCTCTCGACCTGGAGTTGCTCGCGCTGATCCCGCTCGCCGCGCCCGAAGCGGTGCTGCTCGATTGGAGCGCCGTGGAACTGGGACGTTCGCCGCTGCGCGAGCAGCTCGCCGCGCGCGAGGACCACGCACGCCTGGCCGGATGCGGCTTGGGGCAGAGCGAGCGCACGAAGCAAATCCTGGCCGCGCTGCTCGCGGATTCGTTCCCTGGCCCGCTGGTCCTCGACGCGGACGCGCTGAACTCGCTCGCGGGCGAGCCGGAGCGCCTGCAGGGACGCGCGGGCTTCACCGCGATCACGCCGCACCCGGGCGAGGCCTCGCGGCTCCTGGGCCGCGAAGTTCCGCGCGACGAGGCCGGTCGCATCGAGGCCGCGCTCGAGCTCGCGGCTCGCAGCGGCGCCAGCGTGGTGCTCAAGGGCGCGCGCAGCGTGATCGCCAGCGGCCGGAGCGTGTTCGTGAACACCACGGGCAATCCGGGCATGGCGACGGCGGGCTCCGGCGACGTGCTCGCCGGCATCGCAGTCGCTTATCTCGCCGCGAGCGCGGCGGCCGAGCGCGCCGACTTCACGCCGCTCGATGCCCTGCGCGCCGCGGTGCACGTGCACGGCCTCGCGGGCGATCTGGCCGCCGCGGAGCTTGGCCAGCGCGCGCTGATCGCATCCGATCTGATCGATTTCCTGCCGGAGGCACAGCAGAGGCACGCGTCGTGTTCACCTCCTCGCTCCTGCTGAGCGCGATCGCCCTGTGCCCGGCCGCGCAGTCCGCCAGACCGGAGCCGGGCGCGCTATCGCGCAACGGCGTCTCGCTGCCGATCGCGCCGGCTTTCGAGCGCGAATTGCGCGTGCGCGAGGCCGCGGCGGATCCCAGCGCCGCATCGCAGTGGCTCGACGCGTCGCTCGACGGCAGCGCGCCAGGATTTTCCTGGACGCAGACCGCCGATGCGCTCGACGCCCTCGCGCGCGCCCTCGACGCACGGCCGGAGCTCGACATCGATCGCTGGCGGCCGGCGCTGCAAGCCCTGACCGGCCATGCACATCCCAACCTGCGGGCTGGAGCCTGGCGCGTGCTCGCGCGCTCGCCGAAAGGCGCGGTTCGCGCGGCGCTTCCGGCGGGCAGCGTGGTGACCTGGGAAGAGCGCATGGAGCGCGCGCGCACAATTGCCCGCTCCGGCGCGGACAGCGCGGAGCTCGAATCGCTGGCGGACGACAGCGATTCCCGAGTCGCGGAAGTGGCCCTGGCGGAATGGATGCAAGCCAGCGGCCGCGACGACCAGCGTGTCGCGCAAAGCTGGATGCGCGCCTTCGACCGGGCAGGCTCTGGCGCTGACGAGCGGGAAGTTCGCCTGTTCGAATTGTTGGAGCTCGCTCCCCACGGCCTCGCCCTCGCCGAACGCGTGGAGGGACTTGCAGCCGCGCACGACAAGAGCAATGCGGCAGCCTCGCGCCGCCTCGAAGCGCTCAGCCTCGCGAGCCTGGCGCGCCAAGCAGGAAGTCTCGACAGCGCCGACCTCGATCGACTGGCTGCGAGCTGGGACGCCGTCTCACGTTCCTCGCCCGGCGCGCGAGCCCTGCTGGTCCGAGCCGCGCGCACCCTCGGACCTGCCCTGGGGGAGCGTCTGCTCGCGGAGGCCTGCTCCCACGCGGAGGAAGTGGACATCGCGTCGAGCTGCCTGGCGGGCGCCGTCGAGTCGCTCGATGCCGCGCACCTGCTCGAGAGCGTCGCGCCCAGGCTGCGCGAGCAGCCGGCGCTCGCGGAGTTGCTGCTCGACAGCCTGCGCGGCCGCGTCGACTCGTGGGAGCCGCAAGCCCTGGTGGCCTGGCTCGCCCCCGGCATGGCTCCGTCCCAGCGCGCCCACACCCTGCTCGTGGTCGCCGAGACGTTCCGCCAGAACGCCGATCCGGGCAGCGCGACGATCCTCGAGCGCGCCCTCGACGACTCCGACCCCGCGATCGCCTCCGAGGCCTTTCAGGGTCTCGCGGGTGCCCCCGATCCGACGCCGTGGATGGAGAGCCTGCACCGCTGCTATGCGCGCCACTCTCCAGCCTGGCAGCGCGAGCGTCTCGCCGACCTGTCGCGCGAAATCGCCTGGAAGCCCTTCCGAGCGGACCTGCTCGAGCTCGCATCGAGATCGCGCACCGCGAGCGCGCGGGTCGCCGAACTCCTGGCACCCTTCCAGGGCGATCTCGAAGTCGCGGACGCCCTGCGCGAATGGCTCGAGCAGGATCTGTCGCGCCTGCGCGAATCGCCGCGCGGCGGACTCGAATCCGAGGAGAGCTCGGAGCTGATCTCGAGCGTCCTCTCGCTGGTCCGCGCCTTGAACCTCGTCGCGGGCGAGCGAGCCACGGCAAGCCTCGAAGAGGCCCTGGTCTCGAGCCGCGGCCGATCGCTCGAGCTCGGCAAGACGACGATCTATCAACTTGGCCGCAGCGAGCTGGGCCGGCGCGGCCTGGTGCGCTGGCTCTCGCACGAGACTCCTTCGCGGCTGCGCGCCGAAGCGGCGCTGGCCCTGGCCCCGCACCCGGGCCGCGAAGCCGCGATCCGCGTGCTGCTCGAGGACTACGCGCACTACGACGAGGACCTGCGCTCGCGCGCCCTGCGCGCCTTCGCGATGGCCGACGACGAGACCAGCGCGCAGAAGCTCGCCAGCGTGGCGCGCGCCCAGGCCTCCGGCGCGGCGGAGATGATCACAGCCGTCGAGTGCCTGTGCGCGCGAGCGCGCCGCGCGAAGCCGATCGTCGAACAATTGTTCGCCTGGTTGGACGACGGCGCGCTCGACAGCGAATTGCGCACCCTGATCATCGTCGAGCTCGCGCGAGCGGGCGACGAGAGCGTGCTCGCTCGCCTCGCGCAGCGCCTCGCGGGTATCGAGTCGTTCCGCGACTCGGGCGAGCCGAAATCGCCGCGGGCCGAGGAGCGGGCCCTGGAACGCGAGACGCTGATCACGGCGCTGGCCGTCGCCGATTCCGTGGCCGCGATCGAGGCTCGCACGGCCTTCGTGTCGCCGCTCGAGCGCGCCGCGAGCGATCTTGCAGCGCGCTCGAGCGGTCAGCACCGCGCCGAAGTGGAATTCACGAGCCGCGCGGAGCTCGGCCTGGTCGCAGCGCTCGCGCGCGCCGGACGTCTGGAGCACGCCCTGGACACCGTCGCCGGCTGGCGCGGGCTGGATGCGCGATTCCTGCTCGAGAGCGCTGCCAGGGCCGACGGCGCAGCGGCGAAGTCAGCGGGCGGCCTGTCCGCGGGCGAGCAGCTGGCTCTGGCCGCGGCCGTGGGACTCGGCGGCGAAGTCGAGGTCGACGACACCTCGCGAGCGCGGTTCGAGGCACGCCGGCGTGCCCTCGAAGGCGCGCGCGAGCGCGGCGATCACGCGGCCTTCGCCGCGCGCGGTGCCGCGACCCTGCACGATCTGCGCGCGGGCACGATCTCGACCCGGATTTTCGCGCGCGCTTTCGGCGATTTCGATCCGGGACATGGAGTCGACGGCCTTGCGAAGCTCGAATGCGACGTGCACCTCGCCCGTGCGCGCGTCGCGCTAGGCCTCGGGGACCGCGCAACGGCTGCGCGGGAGCTCGGCCTGGCTCGCGCCGCTCGAGGCGCTTCGAAGGCCGCGATGGACGCCGTCGCGAGCTTCGAGCGAGAACTCGAGCCGAGCGGCCGCTGAAGCACGGCTCGCTGTCGCATACCGAGCTCGCCGAAGGCACACTGACGCCATGGCCGTGACCAGAGTATCGATGCCCAAGGACGCGCTGCCGACGCTCGATGACGGCATCGGATTCGTCGCCCTCGTCGACCGCATGCAGCAGGACACCGCGATGAAAGTGGTGAACGCCGCGCGCATCAGCTACGAGAAGACGAAGACTGGTTACGACGCGAATGACGCGAAGCTCGCGGGCTTCCTGTGGGCCAACGGCCACACCTCGCCGTACCGCCATTCCTTCTACACCTTCCACTGGAAGGCGCCGCTGTTCGTGTTCCGCCAGGCCTTCAAGTACCAGGTCGGCTCCGGCTGGCGGACGTACGAGGTCGAAGGCGAGACGGTCAACCTGGAAGTGTTCGACATGATGTTCGACACGGACAAGGGCTGCTCGTGGAACGAGATCTCCGGCCGCTACGTGCAATGGGCCGAGGAGGTCTACGTGCCCAGCCGCATGCGCGCGAATCCTCCGCACGGCAACAAGCAGGCATCGGTCGAGCTGGGCGACGAGTTCGACCACTCCCGCGAGCGCGAATTGATGTTCGCGGAGTGCGCGCGGGCCTTCGAGCTCTACCGCGAGCGCATTGCGCGCGGCGTCGCCAAGGAAATCGCGCGCATGATGCTGCCGCAGAACATCTACACCCAGGCGTACTGGACCGTGTCGCTGCAGGGCGTGATGCATTTCCTCGAGCAACGGATGAAGCAGGACGCGCAATACGAGATCCGCCGCTACGCGAAAGCGGTCTACGACCTCGTGCGCGAGGACCTGGAGCGCGTGGGAATGCGCGAAGCGGATCTGGTCTGACAGGGAGCCAGGCGCACTTCCCGCCGATTTTTGCCCGCGCGTCGCCGGGAGATAGGATCGGGTCACGGGAATCGCGCCGGACTCCGCATGAATCCCTGGCTCGGATCACCTTATCTCTGCCTCGCGTGGATCATTCCGCTCGTGACGCTTGTCGAGCTGGCGAGCATCCCCCGCGTGCGACGCTGGAATGCGTGGCTGACGGTGCTCGTCGCCGTCGTGCTGCTCTACCAGCTGCTGGTGAGCGCCGTGTCCGCGATGGCGCGCTTCGACGCGGTACTGCTCCCACGCCTCGTCCTCAGCTTGAGCAGTCTCGCGAGCCTGCTAGCGGCGACCGTGGTGGCGGGAATGGGTGCGCGCCAGATCTGGAGCGAGCGCGCGGCAGCGCGGCAATGGCTCTCGTGCATGCGCGGAGCGGGAATCGTCCTCGTACTCTTCGTGTTCGCGCTCGACCTGCAGCTCGCCCTGCGTGCCCTGTCCGCGAGGCGGATGCTGCACTGAGCAAACCGCGCCTCGGGATGCTCGTCTCCATCCAGATCGGCGTGTCGGAAGTGACGGCTACGGAATCTTCTCCAGCGCGAGCTGGCAGCGCGTGAACTTGCCGCTCGCGATCACGGCGCTCGGCATCTCGTCGCGGTCGGCCTCTCGCATCTGATGTCCGCTCCCCTCGGCGGAGTACCAGAGACTGTCGTCCGGAGGAAGGTGAGCGATGCGCGCCAGGCCGTTGGCGTCGCTGACGGCTTGCCATTCGTGCCAGGGGAAGAGGCTCGACCCGACTCCGACGAAGTAGACGTTCGGCGAGCAAGACACCGATGCGCCGGCGAGCGGCGCGCCCTGCTCGTCGACGACGAGCACCTCGAGTCCGCCGGTGGGCTCCATCTCGACCACCAGGGTCTCCCCGTTCGCCACGTCGATCGGCTGCGCGATGCGCTCCGTCTCGCGCGCGCGGGCCAGCGCCACCTCCCGCTCGGTTTCGCTGGCATTCGCCGACAGGTTCATCCTCGTCTGCTCGAGCGTGCGCGGCGGGACGAGCTTGGAGACCCAGCCGTCGCAGACAGCGATGATCTGGCCCGAGGCGGGCCGCACTCCCTCGATCACAAAAGTCCCGTCGGCTGCAATCGTCGCGTCGTGTTCACTGGAGAGGCCGAGATGGGCACGGCTCGCGTGCAGGTTCACTTTCACGTGACCATCGACGATCGGTCGCGGCACTGCGTCGTCGAGCCGTCCGCGCAGCGCGGCCAAGGGCTTCAATTCGAGCGAAAGGTCCAAGCGCGCGTGCTCGCCGACTTCGAACGACGTGAAGTCGCTCGCGAGCTTGCCGAGCTCCGCGCTCTCGTGCGTGACCGTGACCCAATGCGGGCCCGGCGCGAGCCGCAAAGTCGACCAGCGGCCGCCGCGCTCGCGAGTCCAGCCCTCCTGATCGAGTTGCGCTTGCCACTCCACGGCGATCCGCACCTCGGGCACCACGCGATCTGGAGAGCCGTGCCAGGCCGTCAACCAGACCATCGCGCCCTGTTTCAGCACGATCGTCTGCTCGCTTGGCGCGAGCACGAAGCTCGTCTCGTTAAAAGGAATGAAATCGGGATGGGAAACCACGAGATCGACGCGCACGGTCTTGCCATCGATGTCGACCCAGCGCGTAAAGTCGACGCGCGCGCGTCCGTCGCGACCCGTGCGCGCCTTGGTCTCTCCGCCGCGCATCGAGTACCAGGAACCTTCGGCGCCCTGCTTGCGCAGGCCGCGGATCATGACTTCCGCGTCGAAGATCGGCTCCTGGCGCTCGTCGACGACGCGCAGCATCAGCCAGTCGCGCGCTTCGAGATCAGGCTTCTCCGGCGCAGCCTGGACCGGCGTGGCCGCAGGGGCGACCGGTGCTTGGCCGGTGGGAGCGTTGTTCTCGATCGCGCTGCGTTCGCCTGTGCCCGGAGAGTCGGGCGCATCGACCGTCGCGATCGACGTTGGAGCAACCGCGGCCTTCGGGATCGAATCGCTGACCGTTTCGGATTGTGCGGCGCTCGCGTCATCACGGCGCAGGAACCACGCGACGAGCGCGATCAGCGCGAGCGCGGCGAGGGCGATCAGCCCAAGCTTCGTCAGGGAGCGCGACGGTTTGGAATCCATGGCGTGTCGAGAAGCGATGGGGACTGCCGAGGATAGCGTTTCTTCCCGCTCAAACCGGCCCGTGCAGCAGCTTCATGCAGAACAGCGAGCCGCCGGATTTCAGGAACTCGCTGGAGTCGAGGCGCACCACCGCGAACTTCGCTGCTTCGAGCTTGCCCGCGGTTTTTTCCGCGCCTGCATCGATGAACACCGTCTTCCCGTCGGCGCAAAACGCATTGCAGGCGAGGTAGCGGCGCGCTTCGTGTCCGTCAGCTTCGATCGCGCGCGGAAACATGGCGTGGACCAGCGCTTGACTGCGCTTGCTCAGCGCGTGCGGCGTCCACAGGCAAGTGTCTTCCGAGAGTAGCGCCAGCGCCGTGTCGAGGTGATAAAAGTGCGGATCGGCGAGCTCGAGCAGCAGCGTCGGCACGCGATAACGCGCCGCCAGCTCCTGCCACGCCGCGCGCGACGAGCGCGGACCGACGCCGGCCCACAGCAAGCGCCGGCCGGGATGCCACAGACCGTCGCCCATGCCTTCGATCGGCGACGACTTCGCCGGAGGATCGACGCGATACCCCATGCGCCCGAGAGCCGCGACGACGTGATCGACCTCGCCGCTGCGCTCGGCGTGGGCCATGCGAGAAGGCACGACGCGCGCCACGCCGTCGGGAGCGACGTCGCGCGCGATCGGCAAGGCCTGGTTGGCGCAGAACACGAGATCGGGCTGGCCGGCGAGGGAAGCGAGCACCTCGACCTCGAGCCCGCTGGCTCGCAAGGCATCGACCCAGGCCTGCCATTGCGCGCGCGCGAGCTGCTTGTCGACGCGGTGCAACTCGCCGCGCTCGTCGCGCATGTGCGGATTGATCGCGTACTCGAGATCGAAGTGCTCCGGATCGGCGACGAGCACGCGCCTGGGCGCCTCGCAGCGCGGTAGATCGGCGAGCTCGAAGTCCAGGTCCTCGCGGCGATCGATGGCGAACATGAGCGGTATTCCACCACCGATCCTCGCGCGCGGGAAATCGAGCAGGGCGCCAGGTTGCCGGCGCAAGGCTCGCTGGCCTGCGGGGACCCTACCAGATGCGTTCCGCGTGCAAGGTCACCGCGCCCATCTGATCTTCCGCGAGCCCGCTGATCAGGAACGGGCCTTGATCGACCAGCAGGTGTCCGTCGCGCGTGTAGACGTCGGGAAAGACCACGACTTCGGCGATCCCGCTCTCGTCCTCCAGCGTCAAGAAGCGCATCCATTCGCCGCGCGAAGTGCGCGTGCGGCGCGAAGCGGAAAGCCAGCCGCACAGGGAAATCCGGCCGTGCACGAAGTCCGCGATCTGCGCGCAGGCCTTGCGCGGCGGAGCGATCTGGCGCGCCTGGGCGCGGCGTGTTTCGCCGGCGCAGGGAAAAAGCACCGTCGGATGGGCGCGGATGGCGAAGCCCAGGATCGAATGCTCGACCAGGCCGCGTTCGGTCGGGCCGAGGTCGCGCAGAGCGGGCAGGGCCGGTGCGCCGACCTCGGGAGCCGCGAAAAGGCTGGCGGATTCTCCGCGCGCGAGTCGCACCGCGCCGAGGCCCAGATTGGTGGCCGACCAGCCGCCGGTGCGCGCGCGCGCGGCGGCGACGACGTCCTGATCGCGCGAGCTCGGCGTGGCGCGGCAGGCCGAGAGCTCGCGGGACGAGAGCTCCGCGCTGCGCGGGACGCGCTGCTGCGGCGTGTGCAACAGGTGCAACCGCCACATCAATTCAGGCCGCGTGCGATCGAAGGAATCGAAGGCGCCGCATTGGATCAATTGCGAGCACTCGTCGTTCTGCGCGCGCGTACGCTCCAGGAAATCGGGCAGCGACAGGAAGGCGCCTTGGCGCGCGCGCTGCTCGAAGAGCCGCTGCAGAGTCGCGCTGCCCAGGCCTTTCACCTCGCCGAGACCGGTGCGCAGGCACGGCGTGGTGTCGTTCCATTCGATCGCGTGCTCCAGCGCGCTCTTGTTGACGTCGGGACCGAGGATCGGCACGCCCAGGCGGCGTGCTTCCTCGACGTAGACGCGCCGCTCGTAATACCCGGTGTCGCTGGCGAGGAAGGCCGCGAGGTACAGCGCGGGATGGTGGGCTTTCAAGTACACGGCGCGGTACGCGATGCGGCCGTAGGTCACCGCGTGGGCCTTGCAGAATCCGAAGGAAGCGAAATTGGAGATCAATTCCCACACGCGCGCGGTGTCTTTTTCGGCGACGCCGTTGTCCTTCGCGCCGGCGAAAAAACGCGCGCGCAATTCGTCGAGCTCCACGCCGCGGTGCTTCTGCAAGGCGCGCCGCAAGCGATCGGCTTGCGCCAGGTCCATGCCCGCCAGGCGCGCCGCGACCTGCATCACGTCTTCCTGGTACAGCATCACGCCCTGGGTGTCCCACAACAGATCGGTCAGCGACGGATGGGGCGCGTGGGGTTTTTCCAGGCCGCGGAAACGGCGCACGAAAGCGTCCTTCATCCCTGAGCTCGCGGGGCCGGGGCGGATCAACGCGACGGCCTGGATCACGTCGTCCATGCAGTGCGAGCCGATCTGCTGCAGGAGATGGCGCATGCCGGGCGATTCGACCTGGAAGCAGGCCAAGGTGCGGCCGCTGCGCAGGAGCTTCGCCGTGGCTTCGTCGTCTTCAGGGATGCTCGACAGATCGAGCTCGATGCCGCGCGCTTTCAAGGCTTTCAAGCAATCGTCGAGCACGGTCAGCGCGCGGTTGCCGAGCAGATCCATCTTGACCAGGCCGACGGCTTCGATCGCGTCCTTGTCGAGCTGGGTCACGACCACGCCTTTCCTCGCGCGCTGGCAGGCGACGAAATCGGTGATCTCGTGCGGCGCGACGACCACGCCGCCGGGGTGCACGCCGTGGTGGCGCGGCGTGGCGAACAGGCGCGCGCCTTCGCGCAAGGCCATCTGCCAGCGCGGATCCGACAGCGGGAAGCGGCGGCATTCGGGCACCGAGAGCAAGGCCGCCACCAGCAGGTTTTTCGCCAGGTCCGCGGGCAGGTCCGCCGCGCCCTCGCGCTCGAGCATCGGCTCGTCGCTCGAGGGCGGATGCCAGGGCAGGCGCCGCGACCAGCGATTGATCTCCGCCGGCGGCAGGCCGTGCACCAGCGCGGCTTCGCGGAACGCGGCGCGCAGGCCGAAGGTCGTCAGCGTGCAGATCATCGCCGTGCGCTGGGCTCCGAACGCCTGGTACACGAACTCCAACACTTCGTCGCGCCGCCGCCAGCAGAAGTCGAGGTCGATGTCGGGGCGGTCCTTGCGCGTCGGATTGAGGAAGCGCTCGAAGGGCAGGCGGTAGCGCAGCGGATCGGCGTCGGTCAGATGCAGGCAGTAGGAGACCAGGCTGTCCGCCGCCGAGCCGCGGCCGACGCAGGGAATCGAGCGCGAGCGCGCGAACTCGGCGATCTGGTTGACCAGCAGGAAATACGGCGAAAAACCGAGGCTTTCGATCGCGGCGAGCTCGTAGTCGAGCCTGCGCACGACTTCGGGCTTGAGCGGCCTGTAGCGCACGCGCGCGCCGTCGAAAGCCAGCGAGCACAGGCGCGAATACGCGGTTTCCTCGCGGTCCAGCTCGATTTTCGGGAAGACGACGCCGCCGAGTGAGGGCCGCCAGGCGCAGTGGCTGGCGAGGGCGCGCGTACGCAGGAGCGGCGCGGGCGAATTCGAGCTCGCGGCCGATTCCACCGGCCAGGGACCGGCGACGTCGGGAATCTCGGCGTACAGAGGCGCCAGCTCCTCGAAGCTCGCCAGGTGCGCGGGCTCGCGCGCGAGCCACGCAGACGGCAGATCGTGGATCAAGGCGTTGTGCTTGATCGCCGCGCGCACCGCGTGGTTCGCGCGGCCTTGCGCTCGCGCGTAGTACACGTCCGGCGCCGCGATCAGCGCGCAGCCCACGGCGCGCGCGGCATCGATCAGCTCGAGCGCGCTGCACGGCGCCTGCGGCGGCGGCGTCTTCGGCACGTCGAAGTCGACCGCGTCGTCGGACTCCTCTTCTTCGCGCGCGGCTCCTCGGCGCAGCGCTGGCAGCGGCGCGAGATGGGTGTTGCGCGTGATGGCGGCCGGCTCCTCGGGGGCAGCGCGACGCCGAGCGAGCAGGATCGCCGCCGGCGAGACCGCGGCGAACAATTGACGCGCCGGAATGCGTCCGTGCAGCTCGATCAACAGACGCGGATGATCGACCAGGAAGAACAGGCCTTCCTGCCAGCGCACCAGCGCGTCGACGCGGCGAAATTCTCCGGCTCCGCGCTCGCGCGCGTCGTCGCCGATCAGCGCGCCTTCGCGACCCAGGCCCGGCCCGAGATGGCGCGCGGTGATCACGCGGCACAGGTTGGCGTAGCCGCGCTCGCTGGCGACCAGCAGGACGACGCGTCCCTCGCCGCCCGAAGGATCGGAGATCTCCGCGCCGACGATCGCGCGCACGGCGTGCTTGGGATCCTGCGCGCGCTGGCGTTCGGCGGCCTGCAGGAAATCGACCAGGCCGGAGAGGGTGTCGACATCGCACAAGGCCAGGGCCGGCAGCCGGAGCTCCCGCGCGCGAGCGAGCAGCGCCGCCGGCGAGTCGACGCCGGTGAGCAGGGAGTGATGGCCGTGAACGCGCAGAGGGATGTACATGGCGAACCAGGGCCACCCTCCCCGGAGCACATACCCTAACAGAAGCCTAAATCATGTCGTCGGGCAGCCGCCCGCGCACACCGCCGGGACCCCGAGGGGTACTGCCGCGCATCGCTGTGCAGAGGCGCGGAAAGCTGCTGCCTCGAGCGACTTAGGGGCGCGAGGCTCCAGTCCGGGCATCGCCCACGAGTTTTCGGGCTGCCGTCGCCGTGGAGGGCGTTGTCCGCGGGCCGAGCACAGCCATGCGGGGCAGTCTCCGGTGCGGCCGCGGTCTAAGACAGCTGCTTGGGCTGCGTGGTCGGCAGCCCGGGCTGGACCGCTGGCGCGCGTTCCAACGAACGCTCGTAGAGCTTGGCGGCGATGAGCAGGCGCTCGACCTGCTCGAGCTGCTCGCGCGCGTGGTCGATGGAAACGCGGATTTCCTCGCGGATTCGCTCGAGCTCTTCCACGCCAAATGGGCTCACAGAATATCCCTCAGCCATTCCTTTGACCGTCTCCGGATCGGAGGATCCCGTCCATACCCGGTACCACCGATTCGCGGCGAAAAGACTCGAGGGGCGAGGAACACGCGGCGGATCCTGCTCGTCGCCAGCCGCTCGACCTCGGCCGCGGAGCGGTGCCTCGAGCGCTCCTAGAGCCGCGTCGCAAACCATTCGAGGTGGCGCTGGGCGGCGAAGATCCAAGGCGCTTCGAGCTCGGTCAGAACCACCGTGCGCTGCTCGAAGTTGCCGTTGCCGATGTCGACCACTCGCACCGAGCGGGTCAGGGAAGGCGAGCTTCACCCGAGCGCGAACGACTGCTCGAGGGCCTTGGCCTCGTACGGTCCGTTCTTCAATCGATCGGCGAGCAGACGGAAGGATTCGGCGTGGGCCGCGCGCGAAATGCGCCAGTGCTCGACCAGCAGATCCTCGCGCGACCAGTTGCGGTAGGCGCGCTCGAAATGGCGGCCCTCCGCGCGCAGATCGAGGATCGGCAGGGCTTCCTCGGGGCCGGGCGGTTGGATCTGCGTGAGCTGCATGCTGAGCTCGTCGCGCCGGGCGCGCGCGGCGAAGTATCCGGGGAATCGCTCCGGCGTGCGCGGATCGGATTCACTCTCCGCGGGCAGGGCGCGCTCGAGTTCCTCGACGTCCACGAAGGCCCGGAAATAGCTGCGCGCGATGCGCTCGGCCGCTTCGGGTGAGAGCGAAGGGGCCTCGGCGTTCGCTGCATCCGCCGCGGCGGGCAGCAGTGGCCCGAGCAGGGTTTCCGCGGGCGGCAGGGCCTGGGGCTCGCGCATCACCGCGCCCGAATCCTCGAGGGAGACGCTGGCAAGCATGGCTTGCGCGGGCGCAGGGCTCGCGAGCGCAGGCGCGACCACCATGGATCCGTCCACCTGGAGCCAGGCCCAGCCTGACACCGCCGCGCACACCAGACTGGCGCCGAGCAATCCGCGCTTCATGCAGCCTTCCTACGTCGCGATCCGCCGCACGGCTTGCAGCGGCCGACGATTCTTAGCTCAGAAGACGAAGGGCACGAGGCGCTTGACGCGCTGGGCGTACTGCCCGTACTCGCTGTAGCGGCTGCGCAGGAAGCGCTCCTCGATCAGGATGCGCGTCAGCATGCCGCCGAGAACGACCAGGCCGAGCAGCGCGCTCTGCAGGGAGAAGTGGACCGCGACTCCAGCCCAGGTGAACAGGATCACCGCGGCATAGATCGGATTGCGCACCAGGGCGTAGGGGCCGCGCGTTACCAGCTCGCCCGACGTCGTGTCAGCAGCGGCGTGAAAGCTGCGCATTCCGAAGACGATTCGCGCCCAGATCATCAACAGCGCGGCCGCGACCTGCAGGCCGATCGAGATCGGGCCCGTGCCGAGCAGACTCCCGGTGTAGATCAGTCCCACGAGGCCGAGCACGGCCGCG
>Ga0193706_1000483_pt1 | contig 23153 bp, 18 predicted proteins | sample U3c1metaG_FD_160130 | JGI IMG/M metagenome (GOLD analysis project Ga0193706, IMG submission 160130) | Soil microbial communities from a riparian zone of the East river system, Colorado, United States - U3c1 | ecosystem: Environmental > Terrestrial > Soil > Riparian zone | place: USA: East River... | reverse complement strand
ATGTTGCTGGGTCCAAGCAGCGTTTGGAATGCGCGCATGGCCTGCGATACCTGACCGCCCCTCTCCACGATTTCCTCGTAGGCCAGTGCAGCTCCCTGGTCCCAGCGCCAAGTATCTCCGAATGCTTTTACCTGAGCAGCAGACCGCGATCCATCCTGCTCGGCGAACAAAACGTTGTAGTCCGCGTTGCTGTTGAAAGGCGGGTCGAGGTAAACGAGGTCGACGCTTTCGTCGCTGACATAGGTGCGGAGAACCTCGAGGTTGTCCCCATAGAAGAGTGCGCCGTTCTGATCCTTTTGAGACTTGCTGGTAGCCATATAGGAACCTCCTGATTCGCGCAAATTGCGGGAATCCTCTTGGCGCACGGCGGCAGCCAAAGTGGTTGGGAACACCCAGCGGCAGGAACGAGCAGGTGCGCGAGATATAGGCCTGAAGGGCGGTGTTAGTTCGACCGGCGTGCGGTGAGCCGTTCGACCAAGCGGATGCCATCGCGTACGGCCAACGCCCATGCGGTGGAAGCGACAGCAATCGCGACAACGATGACGACAACGGCGGCGATCAAGAACCAAGTCACGACGCCAGAGTTCTCCGAAAACGGAGCGCACACTCTTTTGGGATGGAATCTTGCGCGGTGGGAAGTCGCATAGTCGGGGTAGAACCTCGCGTAGAACGAGGTATCCCCAACTTCTCGACCTCAGCTAGCCCGCCCCCCAGAGCGGACTAGCGAGTTTCGCTAATCCCTCCTAGGTGAAGCGCTTGACGAAGGCGAGCGCCGTGTCGCAGACCTCGCGCCAGCCGCCGTCGATCGTCAGCGAGTGGCCGCGGCCGGGGATCTCGACGATCTCGGTGACGCTCTCCTTGTTGCGCTTCTGTTTCTTGTAGGAGGCGTTGGAGATCGGCCACGGCACCGTGTGGTCCTCCTCGCCGGAGGTGATCAGCAGCGGCCCCCGGTCGGGGTTCTTGCTGTTGACCTTGGCCTCGGTCCAGGGGTTGAGGTTGGCAGTGGCCGCCTGGAACAGGGGCGCACCCGGCGTCGGCACGGCGAACTCGTGGTAGAGCTGCTTGGCCTCGTCCTCACTGACCGCGTTGGTGAAGGCGTAGCGGAACTGCTCGTAGGTGAGCGGCACCGCGCGGCTGCGGTTGGCGGGATTGCCGAGCACCGGTTTCGCCGACTTCAGCGCTGAGATCGGCAGTGGCAGGACGCCGCGGAAGGGCGCCGGGTCGATCGCCACCGAGACCGCGGCGAGCCCGCGCCCGGCGATGATCTGGGTCAGCAGGCCGCCGAAAGAGTGCCCGATCACGGCTGGCTTCCTGTCCAGCCCCTCGATCGCCTCCTGGAAGTGGTCGGCGACCTGGCCGACGGTCTTCTTGGCGAAGACGTCGGGGTTGGCGTTGGCCTCCTCGACCGTCCTCGGGTCGTCGGGCCAGCCGGGGGTCAGCGCCGTATAGCCGGCCTCCTCGAAGACCGCCGCCCAGCGGTCCCAACTGCTCGGCAGCAGCCACAGCCCGTGGATGAAGACGACCGGCGTCTTTCCCGTCGCGTTGGCCTGCTCGATCTGCTTTGACTCGTACTCGGTGATCGTCGCCATCTCTCGCCTTCCGTCGTCGCGCAGTCCAGGGAACCCGGGTGCCCGCATGATCGCAGCGCCCGACCGCCGGGCAGATATTCGATCCCGTCAGCGAGGAAGCCGAAGCGGCCTGCTGCTTAGACTCACTCCGATGTCCGACTTCGCGGTCAAGAATCTGCTCGACGTCGAGGATGCCTCCAGCCGCCCCGAGGTCGAGGCTCGCTTCTCGCGCAAGTACCTCGACTCCGCGCAACTGGGCGTCAGCCTCTTCCGTTTCGCTCCCGGCTTCGTTGCCACGGACGGGCACCGCCACGAGGTGCAGGAGGAGGCTTATGTGGTCGTCGGCGGCTCCGGCTGGATCAAGCTCGACGACGAGGTCCTCCAGCTGCGGCGCTGGGACGTGGTCCGGGTCGCTCCCGCCGTCGTGCGCGGCTTCGAGGCTGGTCCAGAGGGACTCGAGCTGATCGCCATCGGTGGCACCAAGCCCGAGGGCGGGGACGGTGAGCTCGTCTCGGACCGCTGGCCCAGCCAGAGCGACTAGAGCGACTCCCCAGAGCCGCTCTAGCCCTCCCCCGGCTAGTTAGGTGTGGTTGGGCCCGTCGTCGGCGCCGTGGCCCTGGTGATGGTTGCCGTTGTGATGGTGGTGCCTGCCGTGGTGATGGTGCTTGCCGTTGTGGTGGTGCTCACCTTGGTGGTGGCCCGGCGGGTCGTCGGCGCCGTGCTTGGCGACGGCGGTTCCAGCTCCGCCTACGGCGACGGCCAGGGCGACGGCGAGTGCTGCGGATAGACGCGCTATCGGTTTCATTCCTGTCTCCTCGTGGACGAGTGCGAATTCACGGCCGGCTGCCTCGGGGCCGTGTGATGAGGAGATACGCACACCCCTCAGCTGAGGTTCAAGACGCCGGCGAGCGGCGCCGGATGACCCAGAAGGCGCTGACCAGCGCCGCCAGTGCCAATGCGGCGTCGAGGCGCAGGCCGGCGTGCAGGCCGTCGACGAAGGCGCTGGTCCCGGACCGGTCGTCGCCCGCCGCGGCGAAGACGGTCGTCGTCAGCACCACCCCGATCGCCCCGCCGACCAGCTGGAACATGAACAGCAGCCCGCCGCCGACGCTGCTGCGCGATGGGTCGAGGGAGGTGATCGCGAGGGTCGTCAGCGTCGAGTAGAAGAGACCGACGCCGACGCCGAGCACGACCAGGCCCGGGATCATCGCCGCGTAGGCGGAATCGGCCTGGAGCAGGCTCAGCAGCAGCGCCCCCAGCGCCAGGCAGGCGGCGCCGACCAGCAGCGGCACCCGGCCGCCGACCTTGTTGTAGAGCGGGCCGGCCGCGAAGGAGGTGATCGTGTAGACGACCATCAGCGGCAGGAAGCCGACGCCGGAGCCGAGAGCGCTGAAGCCGAGCACCTTCTGCATGAACTGGGGCCCGTAGATCAGCACCGCGAACCAGGTGCCGGAAGCAAGCAGGGTGGTCAGGCAGGCGGCGGCGAAGACGGGGTTGGCGATTACGTCGCGCGGGATCAGCGCTCGCTCGCCGCCGCGCCGCTGGGTCACCACCATCGCCGCCAAGGCGAGGGCGCCCAGCGCCAGCAGCGCCAGGGTGCGCGGGTCCCCCCAGCCCCAGCTGGAGGACTGGTCGAGCCCGACCAGCAGCGCGACGAGGCCGATCGAGAGCAGCGCCACCCCCGGGTAGTCGAGCCGCTCGCGCTCGCCCTGCGGGCTGTCGGCGGCGACGTAGCGCCAGACGACCAGCGCCGAGCCGAGCGCGATCGGGATGTTGAGGAAGAGGATGCCGCGCCAGCTCACGTCGTCGGTCATGAAGCCGCCGATCAGCGGCCCGAAGGCGTTGCCGATCCCGGAGACGCCGAGCAGCAGGCCGCCGGCGATCCCGACCCGCGCCGCCGGCACGACCGAGAAGAGGATGCCGACGACGGCCGGCCAGATCAACGCCGCCCCGATCGCCATCGCGGCCCGGGCGCCGATCAGCACCTGCGCGTCCGGCGCCAGCCCGGCGACGACGGAGAAGGCGGCGAAGATCCCCGCCCCGGCGAAGAACATCCGCCGTCGCCCGAGGATGTCGCTGAGCCGCCCGCCGGTGACGATCAGGACGCCGAAAGCCAGCGTGTAGGCGTTGGCGACCCACTGGGCGGTGCCGACGTCGATGTCGAAGTCGTGCTCGATCGTCGGCAGGGCGACGGTCAGCGAGGTGATGTCGTTGGCGATCAGGAAGACCGCCAGCCCCATCGCGATCAACGCCGCGACGGTGCGCCCGTCGAGCCGGTCCCCTGCCGTGGTGCTCACCGGCGGATCCTTTCAAGGGGGGCCGACGCCGGCAGGCGCGGCTCCGCCGTGCCCTTCATCCCGCCAGGCCCAATATGGTTGGCTGGTGAGCCAGCTTGGACCGTCCAGTCCCGCCCTCGAGCTCGCGGCCGCCCTGCGCGCCCGCGAGCTCTCTGCCGTCGAGCTGCTCGAGGCCTGCTTGGCCGCGATCGACGAGCGCAATCCGGAGCTGAACGCGGTGATCTGGCGCGACGACGAGGCTGCCCGCGCGGCCGCCGCCGACGCCGACGCCCGCATCGCCGCCGGCGAGACGGCGCCCTTCCTCGGCGTGCCGATCCCGATCAAGGACCTCACCGCCGTCGCCGGCTGGCCGGTCACCTACGGCTCCTTCGGCGCCCCGGAGGGCCCAAGCGAGGAGAGCGAGCTGGTTGTCGAGGCGCTCGTCGCCGCCGGCTTCGTCCTCTGCGGCCGCACCAACACGCCCGAGTTCGGCCCCCTGACCGTCGCCGAGAACAGCCGCTACGGCAACAGCCGCAACCCCTGGGACTCCAGCCGCTCCTCGGGCGGATCGTCCGGCGGCGCCTCGGCCGCGGTTGCCGGCGGCATGTTCCCGATCGCCCACGCCAACGACGGCGGCGGCTCGATCCGCATCCCCTCCGCCTACTGCGGCCTGGTCGGGCTCAAGTCCAGCCGCGCCCGCGTGCCGCGCCGCGCCCAGACCTGGATGGGCGCCGTCGTCGAGGGCGCCATCACCCGCACCGTCGCCGACGCCGCCACGGTCCTCGACCTCACCGCCGGCCCCGACTTCCTCGCCTGGAACAACGCGATCCCGCCGGCTCGCCCCTTTGCCGCCGAGCTCACCGCGGCGCCAGGCCGCCTGCGCATCGGCCTGATGGCCGAGGCCCCGCTGGGCATCCCCACCGCGCCGGACTGCGTCGACGCCGCCCGCGACACCGCCGCCCTGCTCGAGGAGCTGGGCCACGAGGTGGTCGAGGTCGAGGTGCCGACGATCTCGGAAGAGCTGGTGCCCGCCTTCACGGTGATGGCCGCCGCCGGCCTCGCCGACTACCACGGCGTCGACTGGGAGAAGGTCGAGCCCCACAACCGCCACAGCTACGAGGCGGCGAGCAACGGGATCAGCGCCTACGACTACGTGGTCGCCGCCCAGGCGCTGGAGCGGCTCTCCCGCCGCGAGGTCGCCCGCTGGGGCAGCGAGTTCGACGTCATGCTCACCCCGACCTCGGCGATCCTGCCGCCCCTCTCCGGCACCGTCCTCGAGGCCCAGCACGCCGCCCCCGAGGCCGCCACCTTCGACGTCGTCGCCTCGGTCGTCTTCGCCGCCTTCGGCAACATCACCGGCCTGCCGGCAATCTCCCTGCCGCTCTACTGGACCGACGAGGGCCTGCCGGTCGGCACCATGCTCACCGGCGGCCCCTTCGACGAGGCGACCCTGATCCGCCTCGCCGCGCAACTTGAAGCGGCGCGCCCCTGGGCCGAGCGCGTCCCCGCCGCCGCCTGACCCCAGCCCACCGCATTTGCGGTCACTAACCGGGCCTGGGGCGCCGGTTTCTGTCCTCAGTTTGTGGGAGGACCGGGCCGAGCGCCGCTCGCCGCCCGGTCCGCCATGGCGTCCGCACGCCTCGCCGCCATCCGCCGCACCGTGGTTCGCAGCTCCGCCCGCACGTAGTCCGGTTCGGAGGTCACCTGTCCGTGGGTGAAGCGGAGCGTGGTCAGGCCGGAGGCGGCGTGGGCGTTGTCGCGGCGCTTGTCGGCGGCCTGCTTGAAGGGGGTCCGGTGATAGCGAAGGCTGTCGGTCTCCACGATCAGCTCCAGCTCCGCCCAGTAGAAGTCGACGCGATGGCTGCCAGGCTCGGCCTGGGTTTCCGGAACGGGCAGACCCACCTGACGGGCGAGGGGGAGGAAGAGGCGCTCCAGCTCGGTGGCGGTCAGGGCCGTGGTCGCGGCGTCGAGCAAGTCGCGGAGCCGGCAGAGGCCCGCGCGCCGCGGCAGCAGGTCGAGTGCCGTCCGCAGCACCTCGGGGTTGACGAGGTCGCGGTGGTCGGCCTCGTTGACCGCCGCTTCCAGCTGCCCGACGGGGAGGCAGGTGGCGAGGTCGACCAGGGTGACGATGGGGCCGGTGACCGGGATCGGGCCCACGAACGACGGGAGCAGCGGCCAGGGCACGCCGTCGACGCCAGCCCTGTCCGACCCCGACCCCGAGGAGGCGCCCCCATCGCCTGGTGCGGCGCCCGCCACGCCCCCCGCGCCCGCCGTCCAGGACGTGCGCCGGTAGGTGCGGATGCAGGCTCGGCGCCTGCGGATGTCGCCGGGGACGACGACCTCGATCGGGCCGTTCCACGGCTTGCGAATGCCCAGCAGCGCCGCCGCGCTACGGTGGCTGAGCAGGGCGTGTGGGCCGCAGGCGAGCACCGCCGCCATCCAGCGCCCGCGGTCGGTTACTTCGGGTCGCCCGACGGCGTAGACGCCCCGCATCAGCCGGTGCAGCCGCCCGCTGGCGAGGCGGTGCCGGATCGCCTCCCCGCTCAGGCCCAACTGCCGCAACTGCCAGTGCGCCACGACACCGTGCTGGCTGTCCGCCAGCGCCCACGCCTGCCGTGACCAATTCCGGGCACTTACCGTTCCCATGGGACCGTTAAGTGACCGGCCCCGCAAACTCTCCCCCCGGCCGCCGCGGGGGGCGGCCTGCGACGGGCTTCTAGGATGTCTTGATGGCCCCCGAGAAGAAGCCGACCAACTGGCGCGCCTGGGTCGTCGGGATCCTCATTGCCCTGGTCGTGATCGTCGCCCTGCAGAACTCCCAGCAGGTCCGCGTCGACGTCCTCTTCGTAACCCTCGACGCCCCGCTGATCGTCACTCTGCTGGCGGCGGTCGGGGTCGGCATCCTGATCGGCTACGTGGCCCCGCTGGTCCGCCGCCACCGGCGGGATCAGACCGCGCTCACCTCGCGCGGCTCGAACACGAAGTAGCAGATGCCCTCGCCGACGTTGTCGCCCTTGGCGAGGCGCACCGGCTTCGGCTCGGCGTCCGGCGCGAAGAGCTGTTTGCCGGTACCGAGGAAGACGGGGTAGAGCATCAGGCGCAGCTGGTCGAGCAGTTCCGCGTCGAACAGCGTGCGCACCAGCTGGGCGCTGCCGGGGATGATGATGTCCCCGCGCAGCTGATCCCTCAGCATCAGGATCTGCGGGATCACCTCCCCGCGCAGCACCGTCGTGTTCTCCCACTCCGGCTCGTCCAGAGTCGAGGAGACGACGTACTTCGGCATCGTGTTGATCTTCTGGGCGAAGCCGAGCTCGTCGGTCATGCCTGGCCAGCAGGAGGCGAGCCCTTCGTAGGTGACCCGGCCCATCAGCAGCGCCTCGGCGAGGAAGATCTCTTCCAGCTTGATCTGCCGACCGTCCTCACCCTGGTCGATGTGGAGCACCCAGCCCCCGTGCTCAAAGCCTCCACCTCCGCCCGGATCCTCGATCACCATGTCCAGGGTGACGAGCTCCGATGCGATGATCCGGGCCACCGCGTCCCCTAAGCTAAGACAGGGCGGCCTGAGCCGGTCGCCGGTATAGCTCCGCTGACGGGATCCCGATCAGCTCGCCCTGGAAGCGCTTCGCGGTCCCGTAGACGACCCAGGTGGTGTCGATTTCGCCGATCTCCAGGTCGAGCCGAAGGAGGTCCGGGTGCTTCTCCAGGTGTTCGAGGTGGGTCAGCCCGGCGTCGTAGTCGCCGCGCAGCAGCGCCTCGGCGATCAGCGGCTTGGAGATCTGCGGGATCACCTCCTCCCACTGGCTGAGGTCGACATACCCCTCGGTCGCGGGGACGATCCCCAGTGATCGCGGCCGGTCCACGTCGCGCCGGCTCAGCACCGCCAGCGCCTTGGTCGGGTAGATGAAGGTGTCGACGACGAAGACCTCGGTCCAATACTTCTCGGTGATCTTGTGGACCAGCGGATGGGCGCTGCACTGGACGAGGAAGGCGTTCTCCCCCCCGCGGATCGCCTCGAGGCCGTCGAAGAAGTCGGTGATCAGATCGAGCTCGTAGCTCTCCACCCCCTGGAACTCCGCGTAGCGTCGCACCGCCCGTTCGTGGCAGGTGCCCTCGGGTCCGAGCGTGACGAAACTGACCTCCCCTTGAGCGCTTCCGCGTCGCTCCGCCATTGGGCGAGCATAATCGACTATACGTAGAGCCGTCAACTGTCGAGGCCTCGGGATCCGGGCGTGGCTCCGCGATTGGGTGCGCGCGCAGTCCTGCGCTCATTTACATCGAGATCTCTTGATTGCCGCTTTAGCGCGTGTTAGGACCGGTGGGGAGGAAGAACGTCGGACTCGCTATAGGCGAATCCCGATCCAAGCGCTAACACAAACATCCGGCGGGTGGCTATCGAACAGTGACTCGCCGGGCCTATTTAGGGGGAGACATCCATGAAGAACAAGATGCTCACTACCGTGGTCGCGGCGGCTCTCGTGTTTGCGGTCCTGCCAGCGGTGGCGTCGGCGACACCCTCGCTCGATCTGCCTCCGGGCGGCGGGCACTTCACGGCGTTAGGAGGGGCGATTATCCTGCGTAACGGCATCGTGACTCTCGACTGCGCCTCAACTACCGGTACAGGCGATTTCACCGGCCCGCCGGAAGGCACCGTGCAGTTCCTCTTCCATGGCTGCTTCGCGAGCGTGTTGGGAACCCCGTTCGGCTCGTCCGGTCAGCCGGCCGGTACAGTCACAACCGAAGTGCTGCCGTTCCACCTCATGACAGCCAAAGGAAGCGGGGATCCGGCCGTCCTGATTACAACGGCGGCTAACGGTCGCTTCACCACGTTCTCATACCTTGGGGTCTTGGTCAGTATCACCGGCAACGGGATAGTCGGAGCGATCACGGCTCCGGCTTATAACACCCCGTCGGAAACGTTCACTTTCGATTTCAACGCAACTGGCGCTAGCCAGGAAATCACGGAAACCGAAGAATCGGCTACCAAATACACCCTGGAATACTCGGCTAACGGCGGGGCAGCGGTACCTGGCAGCGAGGAATTCGAAAGCGTAAGCACCTTCACCGGAGGGGAAGCCGAACTCATAGAATAGGCCGCTCGAGTCAACCGAAAGCCCAGTGCGCGGGACGCCAGGGCAGTCCTGCGCACCCTTCATCCGGATCGGGCGGGCGCCTCGACCGAACTGACCAGCGCGTGATGACTCCGCCTTGGGTCCGCGATTGGGTGCACGCGCAGTCCTGCGCTCCTTCAGGTCGAGATCTCTTGATCGCCGCTTCGTCGCGTGTTAGGACCGCTGGGGAGGAAGAAGGTCGGGACTCGCCACAGGGCGGATCCCGACCCAAGCGCTACGCGCAGGATTGCGCGTATTAGCCACATAATCCTTGATCGCTACACCATTCTGTGTTATGACTTGCGCCGCCGGGCGATTCAGCCGGTGAAGAGGGCGGAGTCTCGCTAACGGGGCGCCGCTTTGGGCGGCAAAGGGAGGACCAGTCATGTGCCAGGAACAGAACCGTCATCGACGGCCCTTGGACGCGTCGGCCGAGCCGGCAGCGGCCCGCACCGCCTCGCCGTGCCCGCGAAACCTTGACAAAGACTTGGCCGGCGCAACCGCCGGCTGGGAAGAAAGCGTCGGGGCCCGCCAGAGGCGAACCCCGACGCAAGCGCTAATACACAAATCACCCGGCGGGCGGCTATCGAACAGCCGGCTGCTGGGGCCTATTAGGAGGATACATCGATGAAGAACAAGATGATGCTGCTTGCCGCCGCGGCGGTGGCGGCTCTCGCCTTTGCGGCGCTGCCGGCGTTGGCGTCGGCGAACCCGACGATCGACCTGTCGGGCAGCGGGCACTTCACGGCGAGCGGAGGGGCAGCGCACTTGCGCACCGCCTCGACGTCGGTCAACTGCACGTCAACCACAGGTACAGGCGATTTCACCAGCTCGACCGGGGGCAACGTGCAGTTCCTCTTCCACGGCTGCACCGAGAGCGTGTTCGGCACCGCCTGCACCACGTCAGGCCAGCCGTCCGGCACAATTCAAACCGAATCGCAGCCGTTCGAGCTCGTTACAGCTAAGGGAAGCGGGGACCCGGCGACCCTTATTACACCGGCGGCCAACGGCCGCTTCGCATCGTTCTCGTGTTTCGGCGGTTTTATCAACATCGTCGTCACCGGCAACGGGGTAATCGGAGCGATCACGGCCCCTGGCTACAACGAATCGTCGCCAACGTTCACGCTCGATCTGAACGCGATCGGCGCCGCTCAGGAAATCACGGAAATCGAAGGATCGGCCACCAAATTCGGCTTGCTGTCCTCCACCAACGGTGGGGCAGCGGAAGCCGCCAGTGAGGAAGCCGAAGGCGTGGGCACCTTCGCCGAAGGCGGAGAAGGCGAACTAACAGAATAGATTCGCTTGAAGCAGTGAGATGAAGCAAGCGTGGGGCCGCTTCGAGCGGCCCCACGCCTTTCCAGGGCGAGAGATGGGTGCGGTAGGAGTACGCGAGGAGTCGTGTATCGATACTGCCGCTGCTATGATCGCCCGAGGCGCTCCCAGGGAGGAGCTGCAGCTCATTTTGGGAAATGGGCCGGGATTCATCAATCTGGGACAGGGTCGGCGCCCCTCGAGGGGCCCGCTGAGAGGAGACGGTTACGTGACACGCCACGAGAGGGTTTCGTCTGCGGGATCGATTTTGGGCCAGGCGGGCTGCCTCGGCTCCATCGGCCGTGCGTTCGCCATCCGTGCTGCCTCCCTTGGCGCCAAGGGGAGCGGTGCGCGGTGGCGCTTCGCGCTCCCGCTCGCTCTCCTCGCTGGCCTTTGTGCCCTTGCCCTCAGCACTTCCCCTGCCCTCGCGGCTCCCCCGGCAACCTTTGCCCAACAAGGGAGAGGGGCCGGCCAGGTGGAATCCCCGCGAGGCACCGCCGTCGACCAGTCCAGCGGGGATCTCTACGTCGCCGACCGCAACAACTTCCGCATCGACAAATTCGACGCCGAAGGGCACTTCCTGATGGCCTGGGGTTTTGGCGTCGCCGACGGTCAGACGCTCGCCCTGCAGACCTGCGGTCCCGAAGCGGCACCGCCAACCACTACGTGTTTCTTCTTGAACAGTTCAAACAAGGGCGCCGGCAACGTCGCGCCCGAATCCGTCGCGGTCGAACAGTCGACCCACGACGTCTACGTCGCTGACAGCGGCAACAAACGCATCACCAAGTTCAGCTCGACCGGCCAGTTCCTCTTCATGTTCGGCAAAAACGTCAACACGACGCCCGGTACCCCGACCCCGAACCTCTGCACGGCGGTTAACCTCTTGGAACCTGGCAACGTCTGCGGCGCCGGCGCCGCCGGCAACGGTGCAACCGAATTCTTCACCGCGCCGACCTCGGTCATCGTCGACTCCGCCAATCACGTCTGGGTCGGCGACACCGCTCGGGTCATTCAGTTCGACTCCTCCGGCGGATACGTCTCGCAGGCGCCGATCACGGGCGGCGGCGCCACCAAAGCCGTCGGCATCGATCCGGTCAGCGGCGACTTCTACGTCAAGAGCGCCTCGCTGACCGGCGTGCGCCGCTACACGCCCTCGGGCACCCCGGTCAACATCCTCACCGAGCAGGTCGCGAAGCGGCTCGACGACAGTCCCGGGCTGCCCGAAGCGCTGGTCGTGGACGCGGCGGGCAACGTCTACGTCGGCGACAAGACCACCCCTTACCGCTTCATGAAGTTCAATCCCTCCGGCGAACAGGTGGGTCAGTTCGGCGCCGGCCAGGTGATCGCCACGCCTGGCAGCGCGGGGGCCAACCCGCTCGCCATCGGCAACAGCGCCGGTGCCCTCTACGTCGCCAGTTCCGCCGGCGGCGCGAACAGCGCCGTGCAGCGTTTCTCCCTGCCCGCACCCGGCCCGCTGCCAGAAGACGCGCACGCGACCAACCTCCTGCCGACGACCGCCACCCTCGCCGCCACCCTCAACCCGGAGGGCCACGCCACCACCTATCACTTCGACTACGGCACCAGCGACGGCTACGGCCAGACCGCCCCGACCCCTCCCCTGACGCTGCCTGCCGGCTTCAACTCCGCAGCGGTGAGCACGACGCTCAGCCATCTGCTGCCCGCCACCGAATACCACTTCCGCCTCAGCGCCACCAACAACTGCAACAGCGCCGACCCTGCCCAGCAATGCACGGTGAACGGCGAAGACGCCACCTTCACCACTCCGCCCGCCGTCCAGGTCGACGCCCAGTGGGCGACCGACGTCGCCTCCACCAGCGCCATCCTCAAGGCCGAACTCGACCCGCTCGGCGTGAGCGCCGAATGGTGGCTGGAATACGGCACCGATGAAGGCTACGGGGCATCGACCGTGCCGGCGAGCCTCGGCTCGGGCTTCGGCGCCGTCTCCGTCGCCAGTCCGGTCACCGGCCTCCAGCCGGGCACCATCTACCACTACCGCTTCGCCGCCCGGGACGTGCGCGACGGCGTCTCCTACACGGTCCATGGCGAAGACCGCACGATCACCACCCAGCTCAGCGGCCTCGGCTTTCAGCTGCCCGACTCGCGCGCCTGGGAGATGGTCTCCCCGCCCAACAAGCACTCCGCCTTCCTGGAAGGCGCCCAGCAGGGAATCGTCCAGGCCGCCCCAGACGGCGAAGCGCTTGCCTACATCAGCTTCAACTCGATCGAAGCGGGGCCGGAAGGCAGCCGAGCACCGGAACGCTCGACCGTGTTGGCCCGGCGCGGCCCCAACGGCTGGCGCTCCAAGGACATGACGCCGCCCCACGAACCCACGACCCCGAACCAAGCCGGGTTCGGGATCGAATACAAGCTCTTCAACCCCGATCTCTCGGCGGGCCTGCTCGACCCGCGCAGCGGCATGGCACTCTCCCCGCAGGCCTCCGAACGGACCCCCTACCTGAGCCAGGGCGTCGAACCGCCCACCTACACGCCGCTGGTCACCGGCAAGGAGGGCTTCGCCAATGTGCCGGCGGGGACCGAATTCGGCGGCGACGTGGCGAGGGTAGCCTTGGGTAGCGTGCTTTTGCAGGGCGCCACCGCCGACCTCAGCCACGTCGTGCTCGAATCCAAAGTGGCGCTCGTCGCCGGCGCCCAGGCCAACAGCATCTATGAGTGGAGCGCGGGGCAGCTGCGGCCGCTCAGCGTGCTGCCGGGCGGGGCGGTGGTGACCGGAGTGCTCGGCTCGAGGCAGGGCACCGTCAAGCACGCCATCTCCGAAGATGGCTCGCGGGTGTTCTGGAGCCCCGGCTTTTTCACCGCCTCAACCGCTCTCTACCTGCGCGACACCGTGGCGGGGGAAAGCGTCCAGCTCGATGTTGCCCAGCCCGGCGCCGAAGGCAGCGGCGCCGCCAAGCCAGTTTTCCAGGGCGCCAACCCCGACGGGACGGTGGTCTACTTCACCGACACCCAGCAGCTGACCGAAGGGGCAGGTGCCAGCGGCCGGGACCTCTACCGCTGCGAGATCCCGCTCGGCGCGGCGGCCCAAGGCTGCGCCAGCCTCACCGACGTCAGCGCACTGGCGGCAGGCAGCCCCGAAAGCGGCGAAGTACTGGGCCTGCTCTCGGGCCTCAGCGAGGACGGCACGCAGCTCTACTTCGTAGCGAAGGGGGTGCTCGACAACTCGCCGAACCAGATGGGTCAGAGCCCCGTCTCGGGTCAGCCCAACCTCTACTTCTGGCAGCAGGGCCAGGGCACTCGCTTCATCGCCACGCTCTCCGGCGAAGACCGCTATGACTGGGGCCAAAACGGGGCGGGGGACGAAACCCGGTTGCTAGCCGCGACAAGCTCCCCCAGCGGTCGTTACCTCTCCTTCATGTCCGAGCGCGGCCTCACCGGCTATGACAACCGCGATGTCTCCGGCGGCGAGGCGGTCCAGGAGGCATTCCGCTACGACGCGGCTGCCGATCGGCTCGCCTGCGTCTCCTGCAACCCCTCCGGCGCCCGCCCGTCCGCCCAGCTGAACCCGGGATCCCCGGTCTATCGGCCGGTCAACCCGCTGAGCCAGTGGGAAGGGGAGCGAATCGCCGCGATCCTGCCTCAGGCGACCGCGGCGGGGAGCAGCGAAGCATTTTCGTTCTATCGCTCCCGCTCGGTGCTTGACGACGGCACCGTCTTCTTCAACTCCTTCGACGGGCTGGTCCCCGCCGACTCCAACGGCGACTGGGACGTCTACGAGTACCGGTCGACCGGGACCGGCAGCTGCGGCGCCTCCTCGGGCGGGGCGGCGGTGGCGAGGTCCGAAGGCGGCTGCGTCGGCCTGCTCTCCTCGGGCACCGGCGAAGGGGAATCGGCTTTCCTCGACGCCAGCGCCGACGGGGGCAACGTCTTCTTCCTCAGCCCGGGCCGGCTCTCGGTCTTCGACGAAGACAGCCTCCTCGACGTCTACGACGCTCGCGTCGACGGGGTGCCCGGCCAGCGCGAACTCAGCCCCGAGTGCCTCGGCGAAGCCTGCCAGGCGGCGGTCTCCGCGCCCAACGATCCGACTCCGGCCTCCTCGAGCTTCGAAGGCCCCGGCAACGTGCGGGGGCAGGTCAAGCAGGGTTGCGCCAAGGGCAAGCGCAAGGTGCGCCGCGCCGGCAAGTCGCGCTGCGTGCGGGTTCGCCACGCGAAGAAGAAGGGCGGCGCGAAGCAAAAGCGCCGAGCCGCTCGCCACCGGAGGGCGCACCGATGAGAACGCTAGTCCGCCGCCGCGCCAGCGCCGATCCGACCAAGGAGATTCCGAGAATGTCAAAGCGCCTCGCAACCCTCGCCGCCCTGCTCGGCGCCGCCACGATGCTGCTCTCGGTCCTGCCGCTCGCCTCGGCCTCGGCCAGCTCGCCCTGGTGGCAGGTGCTTACCGGCAGCCGGCCAACGAACCTGTGGGAACCGGTCGACAAGACTGAGGTGCAGAAGCTCAATACCCAGGCGCTGAATTTTCTGGGGGCGAGCAGCTTCGCCGCCAAGGTGGAAGTCGGCGGTCAAGTCGTCGGCTGCCTGGGCAGCGGCGAAATTCCCGGCCTCGTAGATTCCAACCTACGCTGCGAAGAAGAGACCGGCCACAGCGCCGACGAAACTGCGGCTGAGCTCGAAGAAACCCTCGAAGGCCCCTATGGCGCCGGCAACGTCGAAGTGAGTGGCGGACCGGCAGGTGCCGGATCCTTCGAAGTGAAAACTGCCTGGGCCCCGCCAATATCACTGTCGGTCATCGCATTCGAATTCTCAGGGCAACCGTTTCAGATGGGCACCGCCAGCTCCGAAGTGCTCACCGAAGGCAGCGGCCGCCTCGTCCTCACCCTGACCAACCTCGGCGACGCGCCGGTCGACGGCAGCACGACGCCGGTGACGATCGTCGACAAGCTGCCCGTAGGCGTCACCGCCTACGGCACTGAAGCCTTCGCGGGCTTCAGGAACTTGGACGGCCCGGTCAACTGCACCCTCCTCAGCGCCGGCAAGGAAGTCTCCTGCTCCTTCACTGGCCAGCTCCCCGCCTACGAAGCGATTGAAATCGAAGTCTTGGCCAGCCTCGACGGCTCGCCGCCGCTGGCGGCCGCGCCGGGAGCGGCGCCGGGAGAGGTGACGGTAACGGGCGGCGGCGCGACCGCCAGCGGCGCCAGCCAGGCGATCGAAGTGAGCGCGCAGAAGACCCCCTTCGGCGTCGAATACTTCTCCGCTCAATCCGAAGAGGAGGGCGGCGCCGTCTCCACCCAGGCCGGCGGGCACCCCTTCCAGTTCACCACCACCCTGCAGCTCAACTCCGGCGCGGTGACTCCCGCCCCGACGCGGCGGGAATCCATCGTGGAACAGCCGGCCGTGCCGCGCAACGTTCACAACCCGCTGGCGCTCGGGCTGGTCGGCAATCCCACCGCGGTACCGCAGTGCTCCGCGGTGGACTTCTTCTCCAACGAACCCAAAGGATTTAATAGCTGCGCGCCCGAGACCGCGGTCGGCGTCGCCTCGGTGACGATCGTAGAACCACTCCTCTTCGGACCCGTGCGGGTTGCGGCGCCGGTCTTCAACCTGCAGCCGACCGAAGGGGAGCCGGCCCGCTTTGGCTTCCTCCCGGTGGGAGTGCCTGTGACGATCGACACCGCGGTCGACCCCGACGACGGATACCGGATCACCGCCAGCGTCTCCAACGCCACCCAGGCGGCCGCGCTGCTCTCCACCACGATCACCCTCTGGGGCAACCCGGGCGACCCGCGCCACGACGCAGCGCGCGGCTGGAACTGCGCCTCCCCCTTGCCATTCGGACCCTGCACGCGCCCCGAAAGCCTCGGCGAAACCGCCTTCCTGCGCCAGCCGGTCTCCTGCTCCTCGCCACTTAGCTTCGGCTTCGAACTGGAACCGTGGAACGTGCCGCTGGGCAGTGTCAAGTCGACGAAATCCTCGTCCAGCCCTGCTCTGCTGGGCTGCAACAAAGTTCCCTTCGACCCGTCGATCGCGGCGGCCCCGACCAGCAAGCTGGCCACCAACCCGAGCGGCCTCGACTTCGCGCTGAACCTGCCCAACTCCGGCCTCGACAACTCGGCGGCCATCGCCGAAACGGAGCCCAAGAAGGTCGAGGTCGACCTGCCGGAAGGGATGACCGCGAACCCCTCCCAGGCCGAGGGCCTGGCGGTCTGCACGCCGGACGACTTCAAGCGCGAGACGCTCAGCTCGAGGCCCGGCGAAGGCTGTCCGGAAGCCTCGAAGATCGGCAGCGTCGAAGCGACCACGCCGCTGCTCGCCGAGAAGGCCGAGGGCTCCCTCTACATCGCCGCCCCCCACGACAACCCCTTCAACTCGCTGCTGGCCCTCTACCTCGTCGCCAAGGTCCCGGAGCGTGGCGTGATCGTCAAGCAGGCGGGTGAGGTCAAGCCGGACCCGCGCACCGGTCAGCTGCGCACCGTCTTCGACGGCCTGCCCCAGCTGCCCTACTCCACCTTCAAGTTGCACTTCCGCGAAGGCGGCCGGGCACCGCTGGTGACCCCGCCGGCCTGCGGCAGCTACGACACCCTGGCCAAGTTCACCCCCTACTCGGCGGTGAATCCCGACAACCCGGACCTCTCTGAAATCTTCGAGAGGAACAGCCCCTCGAAGATCGAACGCGGCGTCGACGGCGGCGCCTGCCCGGCCGGCGGCACGCCGCCCTTCCACCCGGGCCTCGTCGCCGGCTCGACCAACAACGCCGCCGGGCGCTACAGCCCCTTCAACATCCGCATCTTCCGCGACGACTCCGAACAGGAGATCACCCACTTCTCGATCAAGCTGCCACCCGGCATCACCGGCAAGCTGGCCGGGATCCCCTTCTGCTCCGACGCCCAGGTGGCGGCCGCCGAAGGCCGCGAACACGACGGCGGCGGCGGCGAAGAGCAGCGCAACCCCTCCTGCCCGGGGGCGTCGCAGATCGGCCGCACCCTGGTCGGCGCCGGCGTCGGCTCGATCCTGACCTACGTCCCCGGCAAGCTCTACCTGGCCGGCCCCTACCACGGCTCCCAGCTCTCGATCGTCTCCGTCACCTCGGCCGTCGTCGGGCCCTTCGACGTCGGCACCGTGGTGGTGCGCGAGGCGCTGAAGATCAACCCCGAAACGGCGGAAGTCTTCATCGACGCCACCGGCTCGGACCCGATTCCTCACATCATCGACGGCATCCGGGTGCATCTGCGCGACATCCGCGCCTACACCGACCGCCCCCAATTCACCCTCAACCCGACCAGCTGCGAACCGACCTCGACCGCCTCGACGGTGCTCGGCTCGGGGACCGACTTCGCCAGCGAAGCGGACGACCAGCCGGTCACGGTGACCAGCCGCTACCAGGCGGCCGACTGCGCCAACCTCGGCTTCAAGCCGAACCTGAAGCTGAACCTCAAGGGCGGCACCAGGCGAGGCAAGAACCCCGCCCTGCGGGCGACCCTGCTGCCGCGGGCGGGCGACGCGAACTCGGCCCGCGTCTCGGTCCAGCTGCCGCACTCCGAGTTCCTCGACCAGTCCCACATCCGCACCGTCTGCACGCGGGTGCAGTTCAACGCCGGCGCCGGCAACGGAGCCAACTGCCCGCGCGGGGCCATCTACGGCCACGCACGGGCCTTCAGCCCGCTGCTCGCCGAGCCGCTGGAAGGCCCGGTCTTCCTGCGCTCCTCGTCGCATCCGCTGCCCGATCTCGTCCTGGCCATGCACGGCCTCTTCGACTTCGACGCGGTCGGCCGCATCGACTCGGTAAAGGGAGGCATCCGCAACACCTTCGACTTCGTCCCCGACGCGCCGATCACCAAAGTGGTGCTGAACATGCAGGGTGGCAAGAAGGGCCTGCTGGTCAACTCGACCAACATCTGCAAGGGAAAGCACAAGGCGATCGCCAAGTTCACCGGCCACAACGGCAAGCTGCACAACTTCAACCCGCGCCTGCAGGCCAAGTGCGGCAAGAAGGCCCGCAAGCACAAGGGCCACAAGAAGCACTCGCGCCGCCGGTGAGGGCGCGGGCGGGGGCCCTGACGGTGGTGCTTCTTTTCATCACCAGCGCCTCGCTGGCCCAGGCAATCAGCGTCCAGTCGGGCAACCTCCGGATCTCCGTCTTCGCCCAGCTGAAGCCCTACAAGCTGCCCCGCACCGAAACGGCCCCGATCGCCGTCTCGGTCGCCGGGCACCTGCAGTCGGTCACCGGCGGCGTCCCCCCGCAGCTGCAGTCGATGAAGATCGAGGTCAACCGCCACGGCCTGCTGCAGTCAAAGGGCCTCCCCACCTGCCCGCCGCGAAAGCTCATCGCCTCCTCCAGTGCCAAGGCCCGCGAAGAATGCCCCGACGCTCTGGTCGGCTCCGGTCAGTTCTGGGCCCACATCGTCTTGCCCGACCAGGGCGCCTACCCGACCCGCGGCGAGCTCTTGATCTTCAACGGGAAGCAAGCGGGCCACCCAGTCCTGCTCGCCCACATCTACACCTCCAACCCCTTCGATTCGGCCTTCACGATCACCTTCTCGATCAAGCACCTCGCCAAGGGCCGCTACGGCACCGAACTGCGGGCCTCCCTGCCCGAAGCGCTCGGCTCCTGGGGCTACGTCGACCGCATCAAGCTGAACTTAAAGCGCGAATACAGCGCCGGCGGTGAGCGCCGCTCCTACTTCAATGCCTCCTGCCCGGCGCCCAGGGGCACTCCCAGGACCGCCTTCGCCCTCGCCAGGGCGACCCTCGCCTTCACCGAACAGAGCCTGACCACGACGATCGTCAAGAGCTGCGGGGTGAAGGGATGAGGCGGGCGCTCCTCAGTGCCTTTCTGGTGGCGGCGCTGGCGCTCTGTTCCCTGGCTCAGAGCGCCGGCGGCGCCTATGACCCGCTCGGCTCGGCCACCACCACGCTCGTCCTCGCCAAGCCCTTCGCCTCCTTCCTGCGCCAAAACAAGATCGCGGTGAAGGCCGTGGCCCCGGCCAAGGTGAAGGGCAAGAAGCTCACCCTGCCCCTCGCCGAAGGCAAGTGGGACCCGACCACGGGCAAGGGCCAGGTCGAAAGCGCCGGGGCGATCGTCTTTCAGAGCGCCAAGCGAAAGCTCCCCTTCAAGGACCTCCTGGTCAAAGCCAACCGCGTCCCGCTCACCGCGAAAGTCGGCGGGGGCAAGCTGAAAGTCGCCGCCTCCAAGCAGATCTCCTCCAAGCGGGCGGGCTTCGGCTCGGCCTTCACCGCCACGGCATTGAAGCTCTCCGCCAAGGCCGCCACCCGCCTCAACAAGAAGCTGCGGCCGGAGGTTCCCTTCGAGGCCAACCAGCTGCTCGGGACCCTGACCGCCAACTCCCAGCCGCAGACGATGAGCGTGCTCGCCCAAAACCGCCTCACGCTCGCCCTCAGCCCCGAGCTCATCGCCAAGCTGAATTCCCTCTTCGTCTCCTTGAATCCCGTCGCCCCCGCCGAACTGGCCCCCGGCCCGCTGCTCTCCTCCCCGATCGCCCCCGCCTCGACGATCTCCCCCGACGGCGCCCAGGGCACGATCCGCACCGAAGGCGAAGCCGAACTGCTGCAACTGGGAGCCGGGCAGCTCTTTTGGGGGGAACAGTGGCTCGACCTCTCCGCCGGCGCGGACCTGATCACCGCCAACCTGCAGCCCTCGCCCCCCTACGCCGGCAAGCAGGCCCAGGGGCCGCTCTTCTCGCTCTCCCTCGCCGGGGCGCAGGTGACGCCCGACCCGCAGGCGCGCACGGTCTCGGTTGCCAACGCCGCCCTCGCCCTGACCCAGACCGCCGCCGATCAGATGAACCAGCTCTTCGCCCAAGGCAAGGGAGTGTTCAAGGCTGGCGAAGCGCTCGGCACGCTCAGCTTCGTGGCGCAGGGGCAGTAGGTGGGGAACCCGACGGAGATGAAGACCCCAAGGCTTGAGCGCGTCGCCTCTCTTCGCCCCCTGATCCTTCTCGCCGTCCTGGCAGGCGCAGCCCTCGCCGGCTGCGGTGGAGGGGGTTCGACCACGTCCACCACCACCGAAGCGCGTCCCGGCGCCGCTAACGCAACGCCGGGCGGGTGAGCCCGGACGGGGAGACGGTCGCCTTCATCTCCAGCAACGAGCTGACCGGGCAAGACAGCACCGACGCCAACAGCGGCGAGGACCACTCCCAGGTCTACCTCTGGGACGCCGGGGACGAGCAGCTGCGCTGCGTGTCTTGTAACCGCACCGGAGCGCGGCCGATCGGCGGGACGGCCCGCTCGTCGCAGGTGCCGGTGGGGCCGAGGGTGATGAAGGTCGTCCTCTGCTGTACACCGTCGGTCGTCATGCCCATGGTATAAGCATATAGACTAAACAAGGCCCGTCAATTATATTCAGTCAGGTCCTGATGCCTCCGGTCGTGAACGACCATCGGGTAATTCTGGCGCTCTGGCCCGCCATGCGGACCGGGCCCTACTGTCTCCTATCGCACCAAGGGATCCGGTCCGATCTCGACCACGACAAATCGGTACCGCCCCGACCCATTAACGTCGGCCGGGCCGCGGCAACCTCGGCTCTCACCCAGTCTCCGCCGGCCACATCAATCCCTGATCCCGAGAGGATCCGTTGGGCGCACGCATTCGGATCGCGCTCGTGGCAGGTCCCCCAAGAGTGACGGAAGAGACATCTTCCGATCCTCGGAGCTCCTCAAGCTCAGACTTCTTAGTCTGAAGTATTTATCTGCGATACTCAACCAACCTTGATGTTAATCGCGGCTAACGGGATAGAAAAGGCCGAAGTGCCGGCCGGCACCCGGGCGTTGACTCTTCTCTCTGACCCCCTCGGCGTGGCGGTTCTGCAAGCGCTGGCGCGTGGCCCCGTCTCTCTGGCAGATCTACACCGAGCCGCGGGCTCTGTGCCGCAATCGACGATGCGCGAACGGCTGACGATTCTCTCCAAGGTGGGCATCCTCGAAAGGCGTAGAAGCAATGACTTTCCGGGTCTCGTCGATGTCGAGCTGACGAGACCCGGCTATGAGTTGCTCGAGGTGGCTGAAGTAGTGCAGGGTTGGCTGGCATCTGCGCCGGAAGAGCCACGGCTCTTTGGCAGCGTAGCTGCGCAAAATGCGATCAAAGCGCTGGTCGGGAGTTGGGCCGCGAATATCGTTCGGGCCCTCGCTTCCAGGCCGCTCTCGCTGACCGAGCTCGATCGTGCCCTGGGCCTCGACTACCCCTCGATTCAGCGGCGCCTGACGGCGATGCGGCGGGTCGGTCAAGTCCGCGCCTTGCCAGGTCGGGGAAGGAGCACTCCGTATGCGGTTACCGCGTGGCTGCGTCGCGCGGTTGTCCCGATGGCTGCGGCAATACGTTGGGAGGGTCGGCATCTGCAGGGCCAGTCTTCGCCGGTAGCCAGACGCGATGCCGAGGCCGCCTTTCTGCTCACCATCCCCTTGCTTCGCCTCTCCTCCGAGCTGTCCGGCTCCTGCCGCCTCAGCGTGGAGTTTCGAGGCGACGCCGGCTCCCCTGCAGCCAGTGTCCTGATTGGCGTTGCGCGGGGCCGCGTCGTCTCCTGCGCCGCCTACCCCGAGGGACATGCGGATGCCTGGGTCACCGGGTCATCGGCGGACTGGCTTGCAGCAATGGTGGAGCATGACGCGACTCTGCTCGCGGTGGGTGGGGAGGTTGACCTGGCAATCCAGATTCTCAAGGGACTACAGGAGTCCATCGCCGTCTCACATTAAAAAACACGCGACGGGATCGCCCGTCGCGTGTTTTTGCACTGCAGCCCTTACTCAAACCGAACTATAAATCTACCCTCAAGGATAGACTTTTTTGGATGCGACGGTTTCCAGATCGTAGTTCTGGACCGTCTCGTTGGTACCCGCGGCGGCAGGAAGGCCTGATGCCAGGTTGACCACGCCGTCGAGGGAAACCGGAATGAATCCAAACAGGATCAGCGCGCAGCCGTTTGCCCCCGGTGCCGCGAACGAATTGTCGACAAGGGTCCCGTTGTTTCCATGCAGGATTTTGAGGGTCGAGTCGAATACGTATTCCGGCGATTTGCCGGTGATGGGTTCGTTGGGCGCCGGTGGAGAGGTCGTACCCGTAATGAGGTCCAGGTTGATCGGGTTCGAGTTCGATCCGACGTAGCATTTTTTGCCGAGCACTGGGTTTTCGAGATGAACTTTAATCGGCAGGATTACGTGCTCCGAGGTGGGGACTTTCGGGGTCCCCGCCAGTTCCGTCACCGCATAGAGTTCCAGCGCTTCAACGCTGAGGTATTCAAGCAGCCAGTCTAGGCCGGTCAGGCCGACAACTCCTCCGGGAACTCTCTGCCTGGCGGATGAGAGGCCGCCTTTTGACGTATAGGCAAAGTTTTCGCCTTCCGGGTCGGTCCCGCCACTCAGCGTGATCGGGTTGCTAATCGGGACATTCTTGTTCCCCATTTTGAAATGTCCACTTGTAATGACGCTGCTCAGGCACGACGTTATCGCTGGGTTTTCGGCTTTGCTGGGGCAACCGGCGAAATTCTCATAGCCGGGTGCCGGGGTTGCCGCCTGCGCTACGGCGGCCATCATCGCGAAAGCAGCGACCGCCGCCACGAGGCCCCCGAGGGGCCTGGCGAGATGCTTGGACTTCATGAGTATCTCTCCCTTTTTCAGGTTTTCAGCTTCCAAAAAGAAGCCGCATCGAAACCTCTTCTACCTGTTTAAACGAGCGCCGTCAAGCTAATCAAGTCGCCAACCCCCGCTCGAATACACGCATTCGAAAACTCGGCGGGCGTGCTTTGCGGCGCAAATGTAGGCCAACGTTCGATACTTCTTGATCGCCCAGTCGAAATCATCTATGCATGGAGGCGCACTGGCTCGGCGGACATTTCGTCGCTGGGCAACTACGACAAAGGAGCGATTACAACAATGACTCGCAACCTCAAGATCCTGAGTCTTGCCGCGATG
>Ga0193706_1000482_pt1 | contig 23211 bp, 18 predicted proteins | sample U3c1metaG_FD_160130 | JGI IMG/M metagenome (GOLD analysis project Ga0193706, IMG submission 160130) | Soil microbial communities from a riparian zone of the East river system, Colorado, United States - U3c1 | ecosystem: Environmental > Terrestrial > Soil > Riparian zone | place: USA: East River... | reverse complement strand
ACGTGGTGGCATTGCGCAGCGATGGGAGCGTCGTGACCTGGGGAGAGAACTCGTACGGCCAGTGCAACGTTCTCCCGCTTCCCCCCGGCCTGACCTACGTCGAGGTTGCGGCGGGCCGGACTTTCACCCTCGCTCGGCGCAGCGATGGCTCGGTCGTGGGCTGGGGAGACAACGCGGCTGGCCAGTGCAACATTCCCGCGCTTCCCCCTGGTCTGACTTACGTCGAGATCGCAGCGGGGGAATACTTCTCGGTGGCGCGGCGCAGCGATGGGACGGCCGTGGCTTGGGGAAACAACAGCTATCACCAGTGCGTCGTTCCCATCCTTCCTCCCAACCTCACCTATACGGCGATCGTGGCAGGCGGTCGTCACGGCCTTGCGCGCCGTAGCGATGGCTTCGTCGTGGCGTGGGGCGACAACGGCTGGAACCAATGCATCACGCCGACGCTTCCGCCTGGACTCACCTACGTCGACGTCTGGGCAGGCGATGCGCACAGCGTCGCGCGTCGCAGCGACGGCTCGATCGTGATCTGGGGGAAGAACCTGTCGGGGCAATGCAATGTGCCGGTGCTACCCGCAGGACTCTCGTACGTCGACTTCGCCGCGGGCGAAGACCATTCCATCGCCCGTCGCAGCGACGGTCTAGCGCTCGCATTCGGAGACAACTCGAAGGGTCAGTGCAACATCCCCGCGCCCCCCCTCGGATACGCCTACCTCGAGATATCGGCCGGCAATCAGCAATCGGTCGTGCGCATGGAATTCATCTGCCCGGCAGCCACGACCTATTGCACGGCAAAGCTGAACTCGCTCGGCTGCCTGCCCGCGATCAGCTCGACGGGTACGCCGAGCGCGAGCGCGGGCAGCGGTTTCACGATCAACGTCTCGAACGTGCGCAATCAGAAGGCCGGATTGCTGCTCTATGGCTTGAGCGGTCAAGCCGCGATTCCGTTCCAGGGAGGAACCCTCTGTCTAGCGAGCCCGGTGCGACGTTCCGTGGGGATCAATTCCGGCGGAGCTCCGCTGCCGACGAGCGATTGCTCCGGCGTCTACTCGATCGACTTCAACGCCTTCGCCGTCGGAGCTCTCGGCGGCAATCCGCATCCCGCGCTCCAGGTGTTCGGCACGCTGGTCGACGCTCAATGCTGGGGCCGCGACCCGGGCTTCCCCGCGCCGAACAATTCGACGCTGAGCAACGGGTTGCACTTCATGGTCTGCATGTGAGTGACGGGTACGGAGTCAGTTGAATTCGTCCGGAGTCGTGATGGCATTCACGGCGCCGCGTACGCGGCGCCGTGAATGCCATCACGACTCCGGACGAATTCAACTGACTCCGTACCCGCCTATCGAAACCCGCTAGGATCATCAGGGTAGGGCCATCGTCGCCGCGAGAGGGGCACCCCATGGCCCTGCTCGAACGTCGGGCGCTGTACGCGCACGTCGCAGGGAATAGGGATCGAAGGCAGGAATGGAAGGAGTCGCTCATGATCCGGAATTCGTTCTGCTCGTGGTTCTCGGCCGCTCTCGTGCTCGCAGCTTTCGCTGACAGTGCGGCAGCCCAGTCGGGACTCGTCGGCCGCGGGGCCCAGGTATTCGACAGCCGCTGGAATGACGAGGCCTTCGTCGAGGTCGATGCCGGAGCGTTTCACACCCTCGCGAGGCGCGCCGACGGCTCGATCGTGGCCTTTGGGGACAATTCCTACTTGCAGTGCAATGTGCCTTCGATCCCGGCTCTCGCCTGCGTCGAGCTCTCTGCTGGCGGCTACCACAGCGTTGCGCGCCGCATCGACGGCTCGGTCGATGCCTGGGGCTCCAATGCCTTCGGCCAATGCAATGCTCCCACGCCTCCCGGCGGTCTGACCTATGTCGAGATCGCGGCGGGCTTGAATCACACGATGGCGCGGCGGAGTGACGGGTCGGCGGTGGCCTGGGGACTCAACTGGAACGGCCAATGCACCGTGCCCGGGCTGCAACCCGGCATCACGTATGTCGAGCTCGGAGCGGGAGGGGCCCACAGCGTCGCTCGTCGCAGCGACGGAACGGTCGTTGCGTGGGGACTCAACTCCTCCGGCCAGTGCAATGTGCCGGTGCTTCCACCTGGAGTCGCTTACGTCGAGATCGCGGTTGGCAACTCTCACGCCTTGGGGAGGCGAAGTGACGGTTCGGTGGTTGCTTGGGGCCTCAATAGCGACGGCCAATGCGTCGTCCCAGCACTGCCAGCCGGCCTCACGTACGTCGCGATCGAAGCAGGTTCATTTCAATCCGCAGCTCGGCGCAGCGACGGCTCGACGATCTCCTGGGGAACCAACATCTTTGGAGCGCCCGATGTGCCGGCGCCGCCCGCAGGGGTCACCTACCTCGAGATCGGGCTCGGCCGGTCTCACGGGGTCGCGCGGCGCAGCGATGGGTCGTGGACCACGTGGGGAGCCAACGGGAACAGTCAGTGCAATGTGCCCGCACTGCCGATCGGCACGTCCTATGTCCAGGCCACGGCCGGTCAGGAAAGCTACGCGGTTGCCCTGCGCAGTGACGGCAACGTCGTGAGCTGGGCAGGCCCGGGCCCGGTCCCCTCGCTTCCTCCGGGACTTACCTACGTCGAAGTCGCTGGAGGCCGTGCTTTCGCCCTCGCGCGACGCAGCGACGGTTCGGTCGTTGGCTGGGGAGACAACGCCAATGGTCAGTGCAACGTACCCGTGCTTCCCCCCGGCCTGACCTACGTCGAGATCGCGGCGGGTGAATACTTCTCGCTGGCTCGGCGCAGCGACGGCACGGTCGTGGCCTGGGGAAACGACACTTATCATCAGCTCACGGCTCCCGCGCTTCCTCCCAACCTTATCTACACAGCGATCGCGGCAGGCGGTAGGCACTGTCTCGCGCGGCGTAGCGATGGCTTCGTCGTGGCGTGGGGCGACAATTTCTGGAACCAGTGTCTCACGCCCGCGCTTCCGCCGGGTCTCACCTACGTCGATGTGTGGGCAGGCGATGCGCACAATGCCGCGCGTCGCAGCGACGGCTCGATCGTGACCTGGGGCAAGAACCTGGCGGGGCAATGCAATGTGCCGGCGCTTCCTGCCGGGCTTGCTTACATCGACTTCGCTGCGGGCGAAGACCACTCCCTTGCTCGCCGTAGCGACGGCGAGGTGCTGGCGTTCGGAGACAACTCGAAGGGGCAGTGCAACCTCCCCGCGCTCCCCGTCGGATACGCCTATGTCGAAATCTCGGCAGGCAACCAGCAAACGGTGTCGCGCGTGGAGTTCGTCTGCACGACACCCACTACCTACTGCACCGCCAAGCTGAACTCGCTCAGTTGCCTGCCCGCGATCAGCTCCACAGGCACGCCGAGCGCGACGGCGGGCATCGGTTTCACGATCAACGTCTCGAACGTGCGCAACCAGAAGGTCGGGTTGCTGCTCTACGGATTCAGCGGTCAAGTCGCGATTCCGTTCCAGGGAGGCACGCTGTGCATCGCGAGTCCGGTGCGGCGTTCCGTGGGGATCAATTCCGGCGGAGCACAGCTTCCGACGAGCGATTGCTCAGGCGTGTACTCGATCGACTTCAACGCGTTTATCGTCGGAGGTCTAGGCGGCAATCCGCATCCCGCGCTCCAGGTGTTCGGCACGCTGGTCGACGCTCAATGCTGGGGTCGAGACCCGGGCTTCTCCGCGCCGAACAATTCGACGCTCAGCAATGGGCTGCACTTCATGGTGTGCCATTGAAATGTACGGAGTCAGGTGAATTCGTCCGGAGTCGTGATGGCATCCGGGCGCCGCGATCGCGGCGCCCGGATGCCATCACGACTCCGGACGAATTCACCTGACTCCGTACGCGCCTATTGAAACCTGCTAGCATTTTTCGGGACGAGGCAGTCGTCCTTGCATGCCCGCGTCGCGGTAAAGCTGGATTTCAATCATGACCCACTTGCTCCAGGCCGTGCTCGCCGCGCTGATCGGCGCCACCGTCACCCTCGAGTCGCCGGCCGCGAGCGCGCAATCCGTGATCGTCGGCCGCGGCGGGCAGGTCTTCGACAGCCGCTGGCGCGACCAGGCCTTTGTCGAGATCGCGTCGAAATCGGACCATACGGTGGCGCGGCGCGCGGACGGGATGGTCGTGGCCTGGGGAGACAACAGCGCCGGGCAGTGCAGCGTGCCCGCGCTGCCGGGCGGTTTTTCCTACGTCCAGATCGCGGCGGGGAATTGGCACACCGTCGCGCGTCGCAGCGACGGCTCGGTCATCGCTTGGGGACAAAATGGCTCGGGTCAATGCGCTGTCCCCGCCCTGCCGATCGGACTCTCCTACGTCGACATCGCGGCAGGCGGCAGCCACACAGTCGTGCTGCGAAGCGACGGATCGGCGATTGCGTGGGGCGACAACGCCTACGGGCAGTGCAACGTGCCGGCCCTGCCGGGCGGTCTTTCCTACGTCGAAGTCGAGGCAGGCGACGTTCACACCATCGCACGCAGGAGCGACGGCTCGGTCGTCTGCTGGGGATGGAACTACAGCGGTCAGTGCAATGTGCCCACTTTGCCTCAGGGAATCACCTGCGTCGAGATCGCCGCGGGTTGGACTCATTCGGTCGCGCGCTACAGCGACGGATCGGTGCGGGCGTGGGGCCGCAATGACATGGGCCAATGCAACGTGCCGACCCTGCCCGCTGGAATCAGGTTCACGGCGATCGGGGCAGGCGGGAACCACACGCTCTACCAACGCAGCGACGCGATCGTCGTTGCCTCGGGAGACAATGGTCAAGGCCAGTGCATTGCACCGCCGCTGCCAGGCGGACTTGCCTATGTCCGCTTCACCGCGGGACGCCTCCATTCCGTCGCGCTGCGAAGCGATGGCTCCGTCGTAGCTTTCGGGTCGAATTCGGCGAGCCAGTGCAACGTGCCCGCATTGCCGGTCGGTGTCGCCTGCACGGGGCTCGCTGGCGGCTATGCGCACACGCTCGCGCTTCGCAGCGACGGTAGGATCGAGGCCTGGGGCGTCAACACGGATCACCAGTGCGATGTTCCCGTGCTTCCCGGCGGGCTGAGCTACGTCGGGATCGCGGCGGGGGACTACTTCGGCGTCGCGCGCCGCAGCGACGGATCAGTGGTCGGTTGGGGCCTCAACAGTCTCGGGCAATGCAATCCGCCCGCGCTGCCTGTCGGCCTTGCTTACGTCGATATTGCGGCGGGAGCGGATCACATCGTCGCGCTGCGCAGTGACGGATCGGTGGTGACCTGGGGCAATACCATCGGAGCTGCGCCAGCCCCTCCGCCTCCCGGGATCACGTACACGGCGATCGCATCGGGCGCGTACCACGTGCTCGCACTGCGCAGCGATGGTTTGCTCGTCGGCTGGGGAAACAATGGATACGGCCAGTGCACCGCCCCCGCACTTCCTGGCGGGCTCACGTACGTCGAGGCCTCCGCCGGCCGATACCATTCCGCCGCGCGGCGCAGCGATGGCTCGGTCATAGCGTGGGGCAGCAATACCTCCGGCCAGTGCAATGTCGCCGCCCTTCCCGCGGGCCTGAGCTATGTCGAGCTGGCCTCGGGGTGGTGGCACACGGCGGCTCGACGCAGCGACGGCTCGCTCGTCGCCTGGGGCGCCGCCACTTCCGGACAATGCGATCTGCCGGCGTCCCCAGTCGGATTTCTTGCCTGCGCGGAGCTGGCTGGTGGGGCGTTCGAGACCTTGTCACGGTTCGAATTCCAATGCCCGAGCTCGAGCATCTACTGCGTGGCTAAGCTCAACTCGATCGGATGCCTGCCCGTGATCGGATCGAGCGGAACGCCCAGCGTGAGCGCAGCGAGCGGCTTCACGATCACGGGATCGAACGTGCGCAATCAGAAGGCGGGATTGTTGCTCTATGGACTCAACGGCGCGGCCTCTGTCCCTTTCACGGGTGGTACGCTGTGCGTCGCGAGTCCGGTGCGCCGCACGACCGGGGTGAATTCCGGGGGGAGCGCGCTGCCGGTTTCGGATTGCAGCGGCGTCTACTCGATCGACTTCAACGCGTTCGTGGCCGGAGCGCTCGGCGGTCACCCCGCACCGGCGCTGTATCTCGTCGGCACGCAGGTTCACAGCCAGTTCTGGGGCCGCGACCCTGGATTTGCTGCGCCGAACAACACGACGCTGAGCAACGGACTGCTGTTTTGGACCTGTCCTTGAGGCACGGAGTCTGATGAGCGTTCGGAGTCGTGATGGCATTCGAGTACGGAGTCAGGTGAATTCGTCCGGAGTCGTGATGGCATCCGGGCGCCGCGATCGCGGCGCCCGGATGCCATCACGACTCCGGACGAATTCACCTGACTCCGTATTCGCTCACCAATAGCGCTCGGTGTGGATGTGTCCCGGCGTCCTGCGCCGGTGGGGGCGGAGGCCTTGCTCGGCGAGCTGTGTGGAGAGTTGTGTGATCATTTCTGGATTCCCGCAGATGAAGATCTTCGAGCTCTCCCCGTTGAGGTCGCGGCCGAAGACCTTGCGGAACATCTCTGGCTCGAAGAGCTTCTGGACGCGCACGCGCAGTCCGCTCCAGCCGCTGTCCAGAGGCTCGCGCGTCAGGGTCGGGACGTAGCGGAAATCCGGCTCGCGCGCGGCGAAAGCCTGGAGCTCGGCGTGATACCCCAGGTCGCCGACATGGCGCGCGGAGTGGATCAGCGCGGCACTCTTCCAGCGCTGCTTGCCGTCGTACTCGCGCAGCATCGACAGAAAAGGCCCGACACCGGAGCCGGTAGCGACGAGGATCAGATCCGCCGTCGCCGGAACGTCGGCCAGGGTGAAATGCCCGTAGACGTTCGGGTCGAGCCACAGCGAATCGCCGGGCTTCAAGCCCCACAGGCGTGTCGTGAACGCGCCGTGGTCGACGCGCTGGATGTAGAACTCGAAATAGTCGCGCGCCGAAGAGGGCGAAGCGATCGAGAAGGCGCGCCGCAAGAGTCGGCTCTCGTCGCCGGGCTCGAACAAGCCGAGGTTCGAGAACTGGCCCGGCTCGAATTGCGGCACTTCCGCGCGGCCTTTTCCCACGCGCAGGATCATCAACGAGTCGTTGACGTCGCGCCGGGCAACGACGTGGGCGTTGTAGCTCTCCTCGCTCATCGGGGACGGTGGTCTAACCGCCGCGCGTGTGCATTTCCAGGTGGGGGTCGCGGCGCAGCTCGTCGATCGCGGCCAGCGCGACACGCTCGTGCTCGGCGAGGCGCTCCATCGCGCCACGATCCTCGCGCACCGACCAGCGTCCGCGGATCATGCTCGCGAGCTCCTCGCTCGAAGCTCCGGCGCGCAGGGCCTTGCCGAGATCCAGTCCCTGACGCGCGTAGAGGCACAGGAACCAGCGACCGTCGGCGGTCAAGCGCGCGCGGTCGCAGGAGCCGCAGAAGGGCTGGGTGGTCGACGAGATCACGCCGAACACCGTCCCGTCGGCGAGCCGGTAGCGATCCGCCGGCGCGGAAGAATTTTCGACGATCGGCTCGATGGGTCCGCGCGATTTCGTCAGGCGCTCGAGGATCTCGCGGCGCGACACCACGGTTTCCTTGGTCCAGCGGGTCGCTCCGCCGACGTCCATGTATTCGATGTAGCGCAACTCCGCGCCGATCGAGCGCGCGTAATCGAGCAGGGTCTCGATCTCGTCGTCGTTGGTTCCACGCAGCACGACCATGTCCAGCTTCAGCGGCTGGAAGCCGACCTTGCCCGCGCGCTCGATCCCGGCCAGCACCTGCTCGAGGGCATCGCGCCGCGCGAGATCGCGGAAGCGCTCTGGATTCAGCGTGTCGAGGCTGACGGTCAGTCGCTTCAAGCCCGCCTTGGCCAGCGCCTCGGCCTGAGCCTCGAGCAGCACGCCATTGGTAGTCAGGGCCAGGTCATCGATGCCCGGGATCGCGGCCAGCATCGCGACCAGCACGTGCAGGTCGCGCCGCATCAAGGGCTCGCCGCCGGTCAGGCGCAGGCGGTTGACGCCGACCCCGGCGAAGACCCGCGCCAGGCTCGCCAGCTCCTCGAAGCGCAAGAGGCTCGGCTGGGGCAGCCAGGCGTACTCCTCCTCGGGCATGCAGTAGGCGCAGCGCAGGTTGCAGCGGTCGGTGACCGAGATGCGCAGGTTGGCGAGGGGGCGGCCCAGGCGGTCGGCCAGGTCGGGGGGAGAATCCATCAGCCCACCAATATAAGGGGTGCGGCTCAAGACCGAGGCCTCGGCTTGCCGACCCCGTGCCGGAGCCCCCAACGAGCTCGCGCATGACCCAACCTGCCTCAGCAGTTCCCAGCTGGCGACTCAAGCCGATCGGCAAGTACGGCCTTCCGGCGACGATCAACCTTTCCGAGGCGGGTCTGACCATCGGGCGCGACGCGTCCAACAACTGCGTGATCTGCGGCGGGCGCTGGGCCATGGTCTCGCGGCTGCACGCGCGCCTGGAGTTCGACGGGGCGAAGCTCGTCGTTCACGACCTCGGCTCGAGCAACGGAACCTTCGTCAATTCCATTCGCGTCGACTACGCGGAACTCTCGCCGGCGGACGTGCTGCAGCTCGGCCCCGAGGGCCCGCGCTTCGTCATATTCCACGAAGGCGGAGTCGAGGTGACCTCGATCGGCCAGACCCGCAGCGTGCCAGGCCGGGCGATCGTCGGCCCGAGCTCCTTGTCGCTCGGACAGACCGCCTTGATCAGCCTCAAGCGCGCCCTGGGTCTCGAAGCCGCGGAAGCCAGCGCTTCGCGCGTCGAGGCGCGCCAAAAGAAGTATTTCGCGCTCGGCGGCGCCACCTTGTGCATCCTGGCCTGCGCGGGAGTCGTCGCCTTCTCCTGGCTGGAGCGCGATGGACAGCAGCTGGTCGCGAAAGTCGCCCGCAACAGCGAGGCGCGCTCCAAGGCCGTCGAGCGCGAGAGCGCGCGGCGCGCCGACCTGGCCGCGCGGTTCAACGCCGAGCTGCACGAGAAGAACGAAGAGCTCTCCTCGCGGCTGGACGCCGGCCTCCTGCGCGTCGGCAGCGAGCTGGAACGGCGCATCGCCGACTCCTACGTGGCGCGCGAGACCTGGGACTTGGAGCGCGCGGGCCTCGAAGCTCAACGCCAGACCATTGAAGCGCGCCTCGCGGAGCTCTCGGCATCGCAGGGCGGCTCGAACGTCGAGCTGGAGCAGCTGCGCAAGCGCCTCGAGCTGACCAACACGAACCTGTCGCAGTACAACCCGCGCGAGATCGAGGCCGAGAAGCTGGCCCTGGTCAAGCACGTGCGCGAAGCCGTGGTCATGATCGAAGCGCGCGTCGTGTTCCGCGAGCAGGAGACCCAGCGCCTCCTGCACCTGACGCAGAAAAGCCTCGGAGCCTCCGAGGTCAACCTGCGCGACGAGGGCGACATCCTCGACCAGCGCTCCTCGGGCTCGGGCTTCGTGATCTCGAGCGAGGGCTACATCCTGACCAACGCCCACGTCGCGCTCCCCGCGGAGTTCCGCGACTCGATGGACATCACCGAGTCCAACCAGGTCCTGCCCGAGGTCGAGCTCGCCGTCGTGTTCTCCGGCAGCTCGCGCCGCATCCCGGCCCACCTGATCCAGATCGACGACGAGGAAGACCACGACTTCGCCCTGATCAAGATCGAGCCCTTCGAAGGCATGCCGCGCCTCGAGCTCGACGACCTCGACTCGCCGCCGCCCGCCGCCGGTACCGAGGTCTACCTATGCGGCTTTCCGCTGGGGACTTTCGCGGTGCAGGAGGGCGATCGCGTGATCGCCTCGACCCTCAAGGGCATCCTCTCGCGCCGAGTCGGGCCCTACGTGCAGATCGACGCGGGCGTGCACCCCGGCATCAGCGGAGGTCCGGTGACCGACGCCAATGGCAAGGTGATCGGCGTGGTGTGCAGCGTCCAGGCCACGCCCATGGGCGAGATCGCCGCGACCATCGGGTATGCTCTGCCGATCAGCTCGGCGCGCCGCGTCCTGCCTTCGGAAGCAATGCGCTAGAAGCGCGCTGTCCATCCGCAAGCCTGGACCACCGGCCGCGCAGATTGCGGATCGAGCCGGTGGAGGGCACGAAATTGTGGAACGAGTCCGGCTCGCGGTTTGCTCGCCGTTCGCGCGTCGTCGGAATCGGCGCGGCTGGATATGCTCATGCCCAAATGGCAAAGCAACAATCCAAGCCTGCGAAGGCCGCGCGTTCCGAGGAGTACGATTCCAAGGCCGTCCTCTCGGTGCTCAACCGCATCCTCGAGATGGAGCTCGCGGGGATCGTGCGCTACACGCACTACTCGCTGATGGTCTTCGGCTACAACCGGATTCCGATCGTGTCGTGGCTGCGCGCGCAAGCGACGGAAGGCATGGCCCACGCGCAGCAGGCGGGAGAGTGGATCACGCATCTCGGCGGGCATCCGTCGCTCGCGATCGGTCCCTTGCTCGAGACGCATGATCACGACATCGGGAACATCCTGCGCGAATCGCTCGAGCACGAGCTGGAGACGCTCGAGCTGTACCGGGAGCTGTTGAGATTGACCGCGGATCGCGCGGTCATGCTCGAGGAGTATGCGCGCGGCATGATCCTCTCGGAGGAGATGCACTGCGGCGAAGTCGACAAGATGCTGCGCAAGCCGGGCGATACGAAGTCGGTCCAGGGCTGAGTCCGGAATGAAGCGGCCGGTGATCATCGCAGTCGTTCTGATCGCGGTGGCTGCCGAGCTGGTCTATGTCACGCGCGGTTGGTGGCTGGGAGAGTCGCCGTCGGAAGAACTGCTCCTGGGGGATCTGTCTCCTGGGCAAGACCAAGCCCCTCCGAACGTCCAGGATTCGCCGCTCGAAACTCCCACACAGACCGAAGCCCCAGTCGCGGGGACACCGCCCGCCGAGCCGCGTACCGAAGCGCCGCTGACTGCGCCCGAGTGGGTGCAACAGATCCTGCGCTCGACACCGGAGGAGTGGGAGGGCCGCAAGAAGAGACTGGGCTGGGAAGAACGCGTGGCGCTGAAGGAAAAGATCTACGAGTACTTCAACGCCGAGTCCAAGCCGGAACTCGAACGGCGCAAGATCAATCGCGAATGGGAGTTCTTCGCGGCACCCGATCGCAACGGCGCGATGAAGTACTCGTTCAGCGAGGAAGACAAGCGCGCGATCTTCAGCGTGGTCATGCTGCCGAACGAAGGCATGTACAAGCTCGTGCTCCCCCGCGCTCAGTTCGCGGACTTCTACACGCTCAAGGACAAGGCGGATCTGTTGGACCTCTGATCCTCCGTTGCCGCTGCAACGCGATCGGCATGCGATGAATCCCGCAATCCTCGCACTCTGGGCTTCGAGCGCGCTAGTCGCATGCGCAACGCGTCGCGCGCGCGATGCCGACGCAGGCCCGTGGCAGAGGGCCGAGCTTGGACAGGAATTGCGCGACGGCAACTGGCGGTATTACTACCCGGGCAGCGCGCATGTGCTCACCGAGGGCCGAGTCGGCGGTGGCCGTCGCATCGGGGAGTGGACGACCTATTACGACGAGGGAAGTCTGTTCGCGCGTGGCAGCTACGTCGACGGCAGCTTCGAGGGCAACTGGTTTCTTTGGAGCCCCGATGGAGAGATCAATCGCCGCGGGTCCACGACGCAATGTGTGAGCTTCGCGATGACGTACAGTCCAGCGGGATCAGGAGACTTTCCCTGGAGCCACTTCACGCCGGAGCAGCACGAGCAGGTGCGAGACCTTCTTCCGTTCGGTTACGGCGGTGGATGGTGGATGGGAACAGGCTTCTACGAGGACGGACTGCGGAAGCGCAAGTTGACGGACGTGGAGCTCGCGGCTGAGGGCATTGTCACGGCGACATCAACCTCCGCGAAGGCCGCGGAAATGGACGGAGACACGCGTTGAAGCGCACGCTTCTCGTGATCAGTCTCCTGGCGGGACTCTCCGCCTGCCGTTCAGAGTCTGCTTCGACCGAGAGATTTGAGAACTGCCCGGTCACAGCGGTCGAGTCGCCGCTGCGCGATGGAAAGTGGAACTTCCTATACCCCGCCGACACGCGCATCTTCGCCCAAGGCCGTGTCGCAAATGGTCTGCGCACGGCCACCTGGAACTTCTACTACCACGATGGCTCGCGGCTGGCGCGCGGATCGTTCGACAAGCGCGGCCGGATGTCGGGCAAGTGGATCTTCTGGCAGCCCGATGGCGCCGTGTGCCGGCAGCGGCACGGAACGGTGTGCATAGATACCGCCCTGACGCATTTACAAGACGACCACGATCATTTCGAGGGAGGGCATCTATACAGCGACGAAGCTCGCCCTCTCTGGCGGATAGCGCCACACGCCGCCGGCTATGGGAGTGGCTACTACGTCGACGGGAATTGGCAGCGGCCAGTTCCGATCGATGAGCTGCGTTTCGCGGGCCGTCTCGGTCCGCACTACATCAATCGATAGGCGCGTCAGTACGGAGCCATGTGAATTCGTCCGGAGTCGTGAGGGGCATCCGCGCGCCACTTTCGCGGCGCGCGGATGCCCCTCACGACTCCGGACGAATTCACATGGCTCCGTACTGGCACTACGGACAGATCGTGAATTCCAAACCATTCGACAAGGTCGACTGATTCGGTGACGCCAGCGCGGGATCGCGACCCCAATATTGCGCATCGATCACCAGGCCAGACACGCTCAGATACGCCTGCGGAGTTCCGCCGAGAGTTCCGCGAGCGAAAGCATTGAAATCGATCGCGTACACGCCGGAGCAATCATCTGGCGGCGGATTCCCCCCGGACGAGACCGGCGTCGAGCGCCGCACCGGAGCATTCACGCACAAGAATCCACCCTGGAACGGATTCGCAGCGCGGCCCGAGTTGCTATAGAGCAGGAGGCCGGGCTTGTTGTTGATCACTTCCCTCGCCTCGATTCTGAAACCCGTGGCCGCCGTCGCGCTGGGAACGCCGCTCCAGCAGATGAAAGGCGTGCAAGCCTGCGAGTTCAACTTCGCCGTGCAGTAGATGCTCAGGCTCCCGCAGGTCGTAGGCATCTCTAGCACTCCGTACACGGCGTTCCAGGGAGTCTGGTAAGAGTGCATGAGCTGCTTGACTCCTGTCGCCGGATCGACGCGGTGGACGTATGCGTTGCCTCCAGTAGTCGCGATCCAGTACATCTCACCGCTATCCGTCATTGCGGCGTCCTTGCCGTTCACCGGCACGCTGCCGCCTCCGACCAGAGTGCAAGCCGCCGTCGTCTTGTCCACGCGCCACAGGACTCCGTCGTTCGCCGCGGCGTAGAGCTGACCGGTGTAGTCGAACTCGAGCCGCGCCCGAACGCTCGCGCCCGTGCTGCCGACCAGAGTGGCGCCGCCGGCGAGATTGAGGCGGTACAAGCTGATGGATGCATTCGTCCCCAGTCCGTAGAGCTGACCGTTCGTCGGATCGAACGCGATACTCTCCGGCTGCACGATCCCGGTGTTGGCCGCGAAGGTCGCGACACCGGTGTTGACGTCGAGCGTGTAGAGAACGCCACCAAAGACCCCGTACACCACGCCGGTCGTCGGATGGCGATCGATGGAATCCAGTTGCTGGAAGTTCGCCATCGGGGCGCGAAGGCTGATGCGGCCCGTCACGGAGTTGTAGTCCCACAGCTCCCGCGGGCCGAACATGAAACGCTCGCCCAGGAAGATCAGATCGGAGGCCGCGGCTTGGGAAGCGAGGACGAAGAGCGGCAGGGCCAGGGCGGCGCGTCGGATCCAGGACATGAGTCGTTCGCGAAGCAGCATGGATTCCTCCCGGCTGGAGAAGGGGCAGCGGGGTGCGGCCGACAGACCCAGGCTAGCAGGGAAACCAGAGTCCAGCTCGCGAAGCACGAGCCGGTGATCCCCGCGCGATGGCCAGCACGCTCGTGCCCTGCGCACAAGAGCGGACTGCGGCCACGCGGATCGCGCACCGACTACCACGGCGCCTCCGGCAAGCTATGATGCCCGTTCCACCAGGCGCGACCCACGCTGCGGAGCAGGGCTCCGGGCGACCTGGCGGCGGCGCCGGAGGCAGGAGCTTCCGGACGAGTTGGAATCAGGTGCGGGTCGACTCCTTCGAAGGACAGCCTCGGTGACACCCTCTGCGCGACCCTCGTTTCTGCAAGCGACCGACACCTTCCCGCGCCGCCACATCGGACCGGACGAGGTCGAAGTCCAGGCCATGCTCAAGGCCCTCGGGCTGAAGAGCCTCGACGAGCTGGTGAGCCAGACCGTGCCGGCCGACATCCGGCTGAATCGGGGCCTGGCGCCGATGACGGCCAACGAGCCGCGCGGGGAGTTCGAGGCGCTGGCCGAGTTCCGCGCCTCCTGCCAGAAGAACGAGGTCCTGCGCTCGTTCATGGGCATGGGCTACTCGGGCACGATCGTCCCGCCGGTGATCCAGCGCAACATCCTGGAGAACCCGGGCTGGTACACGCAGTACACGCCGTACCAGGCGGAGATCGCGCAAGGCAGGCTCGAGGCGCTGCTCAATTTCCAGACCATGGTCAGCGATCTGACCGGTCTCCCGATGGCGGGCGCGTCGTTGCTCGACGAGGCGACGGCGGCGGCGGAAGCGGTGAGCATGTGCTACGAGATCGGCCGCGGGAAACGGCACACGTTCTTCGTCTCCGATCGCTGCCATCCGCAGGTGATCGCGGTGGTGCAGACGCGCGCCGAGGCGCACGAGATCAAGATCGTGGTCGGCGCGATGGAGAAGTTCGATTTCGCCGGCGGGGACGTGTTCGGCGCGCTGTTGCCGTATCCGGCGACCGATGGGCAGGTGCTCGATCTCGAGCCGCTGGTCAAGAAGATCCACGAGGCGGGAGCTCTCGCAGTGGTCGCGGCGGATCTGCTCGCGCTGACACTGCTTCGCTCACCGGGCGATTTCGGCGCGGACATCGCGATCGGATCGGCCCAGCGTTTCGGCGTGCCTTTCGGATTCGGCGGGCCGCACGCGGCGTATCTCTCGACGAAGACTGATTACAAGCGCGAGATGCCGGGCCGCCTGATCGGCGTCTCGAAGGATGCGCAGGGCAACCGCGCGCTGCGCATGGCGCTGCAGACGCGCGAGCAGCACATCCGCCGCGAAAAAGCGACTTCGAACATCTGCACGGCGCAGGTTCTGCTCGCTGTCATGGCCGGCATGTACGCGGTGTACCACGGACCTGCGGGGCTGACGGCGATCGCGACGCGCGTGCACGGCATGACTCGCACGCTGGCGAAGGGGCTCGAGAAGCTCGGGTTCAAGGTCGCCCATGCGAACGTCTTCGACACGCTCGCGGTCGACGTCGAGAACTCGACCATGATGCTTTCGCTCGCGCGGGCCCTCGGCGTCAATCTGCGCGCGCTTTCGCCTACGCGGGTCGGCATCGCGCTCGACGAGACCACGGATGCGCGCGACCTGTCCAAGATCCTCCAGGCCTTCGGCGGGAGCCGCGGAGGCGCGCTGTCCGTCGAAAGCCTCGCGACCGAAGCTTCCCTCGCGATCGCGCCGGCCCTGGCGCGCAAGAGCCCGTTCCTGACCCATCCGGTGTTCAACACCCACCACTCCGAGCATGAGATGCTGCGCTACATGCGCGCTCTCGAGGCACGCGACTTGTCGCTGACCCATTCGATGATCCCGTTGGGCTCGTGCACGATGAAGCTCAATGCGACGTCCGAAATGTTGCCGGTGACCTGGAACGAGGTCGGCGGGATCCACCCCTTCGCGCCCGCGGATCAGACTCGCGGCTACCAGGAGCTGTTCGCGAACCTCGAGCGCGCCCTGCTCGAGATCACCGGCTTCCACGGCGTGTCGCTGCAGCCCAACGCGGGCTCGCAGGGCGAGTACGCCGGCCTGCTCGTGATCCGCGCTTACCACCGCTCGCGCGGCGACGGCCATCGCAACGTGTGCCTGATTCCGACCTCCGCCCACGGCACCAATCCCGCGAGCGCGGTCATGGCCGCGATGAAGGTCGTGATCGTCGCCTGCGACGCCAAGGGCAACGTCGACGTCGCCGACTTGCGCGCCAAGGCTCGCGAGCACGCGGCGAACCTCTCGTGCCTGATGATCACCTACCCCTCGACGCACGGCGTCTTCGAGGAGTCGATCCGCGAGATCTGCAAGATCATCCACGAGAGCGGCGGCCAGGTGTACATGGACGGCGCGAACATGAACGCGCAAGTCGGCCTGTGCCGGCCCGGCGATTTCGGTGCGGACGTCTGCCACTTGAACCTGCACAAGACCTTCTGCATCCCGCACGGCGGCGGCGGCCCGGGCATGGGCCCGATCTGCTGCGCGAAGCAGCTCACGCCTTTCCTTCCCGGCCACCCGGTGGTGAAAGTCGGCGGCGAGCAGGCTTGCGGCGCGGTGAGCGCGGCTCCCTGGGGCAGCGCATCGATCCTGCCGATCTCCTGGATCTACATCGCGCTGATGGGCTCCGCCGGTCTCAAGCGCGCCACGGAGATCGCAATCCTGAACGCGAACTACATGGCCGCGCGCCTGAAGGGTCATTACGACGTGCTCTTCACCAACGCCAAGGGCCGCGTCGCCCACGAGTTCATCATCGACCTGCGCCCCTTCGAGCATTCCGCCGGCGTGGTGAGCGAGGACGTGGCCAAGCGCTTGATGGACTACGGATTCCACTCGCCGACGATGTCCTTCCCGGTGGTCGGCACGCTGATGATCGAGCCCACCGAGTCGGAGCCGCGCGCCGAGCTCGATCGCCTGTGCGACGCCTTGATCGCGATCCGCGGCGAGATCCAGAGCATCGAGCAGGGTCGTTCGGATCGCAGCGACAACGCGCTCAAGCACGCGCCGCACACCGCGAGCGTCGTGATGGCGAATGAGTGGAAGCACGGATACACCCGCGAGCAGGCCGCTTTCCCCGCGTCCTGGGTGCGCGAGCGCAAGTTCTGGCCGACGGTCAGCCGCATCGACAACGGATTCGGCGACAAGAACCTTGTATGCACCTGCCCGCCGGTCGAGAGCTACGCCGAAGCGCCGGTCAAGCCACCTGCACCCAGGCCCGAGCCCGCGCGCGTCTAGACCGCCGTGCTCAAAAAACTCCTCGGACTCCTGCACATCCAGCAAACCGGTGCGATGCCCATGCCGGGGGAAGTCGCTCCGCCCTTCGAGGTCCCCGATCACAACGGCAACACCGTCAGGCTCTCCGATTTCCGTGGAAAGCGCGTGGTGCTGTGGTTCTTCCCCGCCGCGGACACGCCCGGGTGAACGAAGCAAGGCTGCGGGTTCCGTGATCGAATCCGCGAATTTGAGGAGAGGGGAGCGGTCGTGCTCGGCATCTCCTTCGACAAGCCCGAGGACAACAAGGCTTTTGCCGAGAAATACAGCTACACCTTCCCGCTGCTCTGCGACGTGGACAGGAAAGTCGGTCTCGCCTACGGCGCCTGCAATTCCGCGAAGGACCGCTACGCGAGCAGGATCACCTTCGTGATCGGCCCCAACGGCAAGATCGAGCAGACGATCGTGACCAGGGATCCCGCGGGCCAGGCGGCCGAGCTGCTCGCCACGATTCCTCCGGCCAAGTAGCTCGCGCTAAGCTGATCGGCGCATGAGCCGGCATGGACTGAAAATCGGCGCCTCGTTGGTGCTGGCGCTTTTGTTCGCGTGGCTCGCGCTCGGACAGAAGCCGCCGGAGAAAATTCCGGAGCGCGTCGAGATCATCGAGAGTCTCGACCTGGTCCTGAGCTTTCCGCCCGTGCTCGATCTCAAGCGAGCGCCCTGGGGGAAAATGCCGCTGGTCATCGCGGCCTGGTCGGGGACCTGCGGGAATTCGAAATGCGAGATGACGCTGCGCTCGATACCGATCGACGAGTATCCGATCGACGATCCGCACGACGTCCTCGGGATCGTGCTCGAGAATCACCGCAAGGAGCAACCGAGCTACGCCTTCGACGAGACGAGCGCGCTGCCAGGTCCGTTCGGCATCGTTCCCTACGCTTTCCGCGGCCGCACGCAGTTCCAGGAGCCGGGGACGACGAAGGCGGTCGGTATCGAGTTCGTCCTGTGCGCGACCACCGATCAGCTGGGATACGTCGTGGAGATGCGCCTCGAGCCCCTGCCCGATTCCGCGTCGCTCGAGAGTGCGCGCAAGTTCCTGGCGACAGGTATCACCTGGAGAGGCAAGCCGCGAGATCCGAAATGGACCCAGGAAGAGCTCCAGGCACGCTGGGACAAGACCGTCGCCGATCCGGACAAGAGCAAGCTCGACAAGGTGCTGCGCACCGAGCACTACGTGATCCTGACCGATTCTTCAGGCGGCAAGAATTTCGCCGAGAAGATGGAAGAGTGCTACACGCGGATCAAGTCGACGTTCGCGTTCGACGAGTTGCCTGGCGAGCTTCTCATGCCGGTCTTCCTGTTCCGGACTCAAGACGAGTACTACGCGTTTTTCACGAAGCAATTCGGCGTGACGGTCGAGCAGGCCCAGCGCTCGAAGGGCGTTGCTCGCGGAGATTTCTACGCGACCTGGTACGAAGCTCCGAACGATTCAGTGCACATCCACGAAGCCACCCACCAGATCTTCAGCAATCGCCTGCGCCTCAGCGGCGGCGGATCGTGGTTCCAAGAGGGCGTCGCGGAATACATGTCGACGATTCCCACGGAGCGTGGCACGGCAGCGCGCGCTGTCCAGAAGGGCAGATACATGCCGCTCGCGCAATTCGTGACGGTCAAGAGCCTGCTTTTCTCGGCGAAGAATGAATCGAAGAGCGGTGAGGACGAGGCGGCGAGCCAATATGAGCTCGCGGCGTTCCTGATCGAGTTCGCGCGCGAGAGCAAGTTCGCGAAGGATCGCTTCGTCGAGTGGTTCCATGCGATCGGCGAGACGCCGAGGAACGATCTCAAGGCGATCGAAGCCGCGACGAGGAAGACGCTCGGCGTCGACCTCGCGGGTCTGCAAGCGGAGTGGGAAGAGTACGCGAAGAAGCGTTGAGCGCTGGAATTCGAAGGAATTGACCCATGAAGTTGCTCGAGGCCGTTCTCTTCTCGTCGCTTGCGCTAGCGTCTGGCGCCGTCTTCCAATCACCCGCAGTTCCGCAGCAAGGTGCGGCGGAAGTGTCCGCTCGCGTGCCTGGAGAGCTCGACTTGGAAGAGGGCTTCGTGGGCGTTGGTCCGAACTGGTATCAGGACGGCTTCGGCCTCGTCCTCGAAACCGAGGACAAGCATGCCAAGAAACTCGAGCTGACGAGCCGATGGGAAACCGACGACGTCCTCGTCGTCAACCTGCGCTCCACGATGGAATCCGGAGTTGAGCCAAACTTGCATTTTCAATTCGCAAAGGGATACGTCGTGAAGTGCTGGGTCGACGGTAGGTGGAGATTCGATGTGGGCAGCAAGGCGAGCGACTTCAAAGGCAGCTTGCGCGACGTGAGTGGATTGATCCGTGTGCAACGAGACACGGCTCAACTCTCATGTCTTTTCACGCTCCGAGGTCGTCTCTGGAGAAATGCGGATCCAAAAGGAGACAAGATGGATCGCGTCATGGGCGGATTCGAGATTTCGATCCCTGCGCGAAAACCCTGACGCTTCGCTCGAGTCATCCGCCGGATCGGCGGCACCAAACGATCATTGCGCGCGCGGTTCACCCACGGAGTCGAGCTTCCAGGCTCCGTGCTCTACGCGCCAGCCAAGCGGCAGCAATCCCGCTTCGGTCGGCAGCCAGGTCCAGACGCGATTGCCCTGCGCGATCACACCAGCGCCGAGCGTGGGGTCCAGAGGAACACGGTCGTTCCAGCCCTGTCGCGAGCAGAGGGCAAGGAACTGCGCTCGGGAACTCGGATCGTCGATCTCGCACGCGACGCTGAGAGCTCCGCCGGTGTTCCAGTGAATCGCAACTCGATCGGCTTGCTCAGTGACGTCCGGCATGAAAGCCCAGCAGAACGCGATCGCTGCTGCAACGTGAGTCCAGGCCGCAAGCCGGAACAGCGGAGTGGACAGGTACAACGCCTGCGGGGAATAGCGGGCAAGGAAGGGAATCTGACGATGCCATTGAGCCTGGCGACTGATCATGATTGCTGCGGTAACAGCGCAAGCCACTGCGGGAGCCGCGGCACCGAAGAAGATCGCAACGGTGGCGATCAGAAGCCACGACATCGACGTGATTGCCAAGGCCAGGCGCGGAGCGGAATGAAAGCGCAGGTATGCCCAGCCATGCAGGCCCGCGAGCGCGCTCAGCGCGGCGACCACGATCAAGCTCGGGACCATGCCGGGGCGCAACCCCGGCGAGCTGATCGGGACCTCGGCCAAGAAACGATCCCAGGCGAACAGCAGACCCAACGCCGTCGCGATCCCCGCCGCGATCGCGTTTGCCTTGCGCGAGTCCATGACCCTCGCCAGCCAACCGCGCGCATCGCACTGGCGCTCGAGGCGAGCAAGGGCGCGCAATCGAAAATCGCTCTTGGCGCTGGAGGCGTTCATGGTCTTTGCAATCCTAACGCGATCTTTCCTCAGCGTCCGTCGGGCGACCGAAAACGAAGGGGCCACGGTGTCTTCACCGCTGGAAATCCTCGGGCACGTGGGTCCCGTGCGCGCAAGAAATTCGAGGTCGCGAGCGAGTCTGGCCGGGTCGGACTGACTCGCTAGAGTCCCGACAACTCGTGCACCGTGCCGAAATCAGCAGCTCGACCCGCCGCTCCGCGTCAGCTCGCTTCGAACAGCGGCTGCGGCTCGAGCGCGGTGTCGAACGACACACCGCCGCTCGTCAAGTACAGATGCCCGTCGCTGATCGATACGCTCCAGCGCATGTTGCGCTCCAGCGTCGCCTCGAGCGAGCGCAGGAATGCCTGTGGAAAGACCGTGACAGGGATCTTGTCAGCACGATGGATGCGCTCGCCGGCCAGCGACGTGCGCAGGAGATCCAGCCGGCGATCGGTGTAGAGCGCGACGCGCGGAGTCGCCTTGGACGCGCGGTGCAGGCGGTCCGCGGACGGCGCGCCGACCTCGATCCAGGCCTGGCGCGCGCCAGTAAGGTCACAGATCGAGATCGCCGGCTCCTCGACCGAGCTGATCCCGGCCTTCGAGAAGGCGATGCCTTCCTCGTACTCGATGCAGTAGGCGAGCACGCGAGCCAGCAGGAATGCCGCTCCCTCCGACGGATGGCGCGCGACGCGCAGCTCGAGCGTCTTGTAGACGCCGCGGTCGCTGTCGGCGAGCTCGATGTCGAAGCGGTGCATCGTCGCGGTCAAGGCCATCCGCACAGGGTAACCCGCCGGCGCGGCTCGAATTGGCCAGAAAGCGATCTGAATGCGACGTTCTGGCGCGCCGCTCCTCTAATGGAAGCGATGACGGACTCGTTCGATGCGCAGGAGCTCTTGAGCGACGCTCGCTGGGTGCGCCAGCTGGCGCGCAGCCTGGCGATCGACGAGTCGGCGGCGGACGACTTGGCGCAGGAGACGTGGCTGGTGGCTCTGCGTGACGGGCCGAAACACCTCATCCGCTCACCGCGCGCGTGGCTGCGGCGCGTGCTGACCCATGCCGCGGGGCACGAGGCTCGTCGAAGCGCCTTGCGCAAGGATCGCGAGGTCGCAGCGGCACGAGCGGAAGCGCTTCCGTCGACGATCGAGCTCGCGGAGCACGCCGAATTGCAGCGCTCTCTCGCTGAAGCAGTGCTGGCTCTCGCGGAACCCTATCGCTCGACGATCCTGTGGCGCTACTTCGGCAACTTGAGCTCGGAGGAGATCGCCAAGCGTCTCGGCGTGCCCTCATCGACAGTGCGCAATCGCCTGCGGCGAGGGCTCGATCAATTGCGGACGGCGCTGGAGCGGGGCGGTGGATCGAAGTGGCAGGCCCAATGTCTGGCGCTCGCAGCGTCGAAGCCGAGCGGTCTCGCCGGCGCGGCGAGCAAGAGTTGGACGGAAGGAATCACCATGGGAATCAATGGGAAGCTCGCGGTCGCGACAGCGGCGGTGCTGCTCGTGTCCATCGCGCTTTGGATCGAGCTCGGGCCATCCGCTCGCATCGAGGCTCTTGCGACGGTTCGCGAGACAGCGGAGTTGCGCTGGGCAGTTCCTTCGAACGAACGAGACAGCGTGATCTCGAACAGGGAGCCGGTGGCACAAGCAGAGGTGAAAGCGACGGAGATCGATCCAACGGAATCGGCCGTCGAAGTCGCCACTCCGGGCAGAAAGCTCGAAGAGCTTCGAGATCAGCTCCGCTCACACATCGAAGATTCGATGCTCGGGTACATCGACCCTGCGTTCTATCTGGATCTCGCGCAACAACTGACGAAACTCGAGCCCGGCGCGCTCGCTCCGGAGCGCAGCCGCCAGGGCGCGAGCATCTATCTTCTCGAAGGGGAGCCGGATGGAATGCAAGCCACGTACCAGGTGCACGACTTGGAAAAGTCGACTCCTTACAGCCGCGTGGAAAGCGTACGTGTGACGCTCGACAGACCGTCGGATCCTTACATCGTCGCAGGGATCAAGAGGAGCCCTCCGGAGGTCCATGTGACGCTGTGGCGGGACCACGATGGCAAGGTCTGCAATCTCTCGATCCTCACCAATCTCTACAGCCGGGAGCCACCGACCGAGATCAAGCATGCCGATGGCGCGCTCTATAGTTACGACGTCCAGAAGCCCCTGGCTCAATCCGGCTACGTGTCGGCGATCACGGACAGATTGGAGAACATCCCCATCACGATCGTCGGAGGAAAATGGCCCGACTTCGATGCGCTGAACGGTTTCGGCGCCGGCATGCATGGGCTGTACGCGAAGGTCAACAAGTAGTGGAGCGCAGCGGTACCCGGTAAAGCACCACCAGCCTGAACTTGGCGCTTACCTGGCTTCCTTCCGCACTCGCGTGACAGCCGCGGAGTGTCGGAGCGGAGTCGGTGCTGGTATGAGCCAGGTTCAGGATGGTGGTGCTTTACCGGGTACCAGCGATGATGTCGCCGAGCTCCTCGGTGCGATCGCCGACGACTGTGAATTCCCCGATGGCCTTGATCGTGTCACCATCGACCCATTCGATCGTGTAGCGCCCTGCGGGGAGCGCGGCAAAGGTGAATTCTCCGCGGCCATTCGTCGTGGTGCGCAAGCGAGCGGCCTCGGGGAAGACGTCGGTCTGCAGGCGGAGCACGCGGACGGGCAGGACTTTGCCGTCGGAGTCGACGAGCTTTCCGTGCACACGCTGCAGGCGCAGCAGCTCGTCGGGAACTCGCAGCGAGAGGTGTTGCTCGCTGGTGTCGAATTCGCGTTTCAACAGCGGTAGGCCCGAATATCCGCTGAGGTCCGCGGAGGCATACCTGTAGTAGACGGTCACGGTGTAGCGCCCTTCGGGGAGTCGCTCGAAGCGCGCCTGGCCGGACTCATCGG